>OKPH01000033.1_pt1 | contig 92816 bp, 99 predicted proteins | sample 1613951 | NCBI WGS metagenome assembly OKPH01 (sample SAMN04436894, study PRJEB24849) | human gut metagenome | biome: human gut; feature: NICU; material: stool | host: Homo sapiens | place: USA: Saint Louis, MO | collected 2012-06-12
ATGCGAAGGTGGCGGAATTGGTAGACGCGCTAGCTTCAGGTGTTAGTGTCCTTACAGATGTGGGGGTTCGAGTCCCCCCCCTCGCACCAATTATCTTGCATCCCTTCTGTTGTACCTCTTATTTTTCCCTGTTATTTCAAACTCATCAGTATTACCAGAATTCCACCGATCAGTGCCATACCGGATGGCAGTAAAACAAAGTGACGTAGTTGCTTATGCCAGATCATGCATGAAGTCACCAGCAATCCCGACACAAGAATGGTCTTCCAGACATCAATGGAGAGATCGGCGAACATCAAACCGCCAAGCACGACGCCCGGCAGCAGTACCCCCCATGCACTTCCCAGCACCCTGTTCAACATGCATCGCCCTTTCATAACGATAATGATAAACAATATCATATGATAAAGATTATCATTTGTCAGCGCAGACAATCAAAAAAGTTCGACCTTTACCGCTATGTAGAATGACAGGAATAGCCTAAGGTGATAAATTGCTCACCTGTTAACTACACATAAAGTTTTTCTTATAATTACTCTTTGAGTTTTTTGCATATTTTATTGCGAAACAACGCCTATTTATCTGTTTTAATTAAATTTTAATAAAAACGCACGACTATGACATCACAATCCTGGCGGTCTTTGGTTCAACGAAAATATCAATTATCGTTACGTTTATTTTTATTTCTGAATGCAACCTCAGCGGTGTTCTCGGTAACAAATCCGCTCTATTCCGTGCGCGTGTTTTCCGCCCCGCTGATTGCTATTTTTTCCATCAGCACCGGCCTGTTCGTCTGGCACTGGAAAAAGTGTGCGCGAAAGATAAATATTCCTTTTGTTTCAGGGATCTTCGGTATTTTGTGGGCATGGCAAATTGATTCGAAATTTTCGCTAATTACCCATAACCAGGCGACGTATTTGTTAATCGCCCTATTAACGGTGCTTTTTATCGGAACGCTGGCATTCGCCAGTAATATCAAAGCATTTACTCTGCATTCACTCCCCGCGTTTATTGTCTGTCTGTGGTTAAGCGAACCAGAGATGTGGCTGAGAATGACCTATTCTTTCGCACTTCCTGTGGTGGCCATCGCTATTCATAACATTTTGCAAAGACGCAACGATCGCTTTGCGCAGGAACTGCTTTCCCGGCTGCTGGAAGAACGGGAGACCCTTACCGATCTCAGTATGATGGATCCGCTTACCGGCCTCTATAATCGGCGCGGCCTGCAGAGCCGCCTGGAGAACCTGCCAGCGGTGGAAAACGGTGAACACTTTGTTCTGCTGATGGATATCGACCACTTCAAAGCCTATAACGACCACTACGGCCATATGATGGGTGACCAGGCTCTGAAACGTGTTTCTGCAGCAATCCGCGACGCCGTGCGTTCGCGTGACATTGTGGCGCGTTTCGGCGGGGAAGAGTTTATGGTGCTGCTGACGAATATTTCACTTGAACACGCCCGTCATACGGCAGAGCGGATCCGGCAGAAAGTCTACGATTTGAAAATCCCGCATCTCTTCAACGAAAGCGTCGCCACCAATGTCACCATCAGCATCGGTATTGCCATTTTTGAAAATGAAGATGTCGAAGGCGCGCTGGAGAGAGCAGACAGAGCGCTCTATGAAGCAAAGCATCTGGGACGTAACAACATTCTTCTGAGCGAAGAGCTGCAAACCGCGTAGACGGGTCGGCGTTGAATCAGGACAAAAGTCTTGCCATTGGTATAAGCAATAGTTAGGATTGGCAATCATTATCATTTAGATTCCTATCTCAACTATGGCTACGCATACCGCACACATTGTTGAACCCCTTCTCTGGCGAGCGTCCCTCACCAACGGGAATGCGTCGCTTGCGGATGCCATACGGGATAAGATTGCGGAAACACGCGCTCACCTGCTGGACTTTATCCGGCTTGATGAAGCGCCCCCGCACCACGCCATGACCCTCGCGGAGTGGCGACAACCCTCTACGCTGCAGTCGCTGCTTGCCACCTATTCCGACCATATCTATCGCAATCAGCCAGCCCTGACGCGAGAAAATAAGCCTTTGCTTTCCCTGTGGGCACAATGGTATATCGGGCTGATGGTGCCTCCGCTCATGCTGGCGGTATTAACCCAGAAAAGTATGCTGGCGCTCTCCCCGGAACATTTCCATGTCGAGTTCCACGAAACCGGTCGAGCGGCCTGTTTCTGGATCGATCTGCACGAAGACCTGAACGCGGCGCCACTCTCTGCCCAGGAACGTCTGGAGCAACTTGTCATTCAGGCCTTGATTCCGGTGGTGGATGCGCTTGAAGCGACGGGGGAGATCAACGGAAAGCTTATCTGGAGTAATACCGGATATTTAATCCACTGGTATTTAACGGAAATGAAACCGCTGCTTGGTGATGAGAACGTTGATGCACTGCGTCAGTCCTGTTTCTTTGCAAAACAGCTTTCAGACGGCCGCGATAACCCGCTCTTTCGTACCGTTGTACTCCGTGACGGACTCCTGGTGCGCCGCACCTGCTGCCAGCGCTATCGCCTGCCGGACGTTAAGCAGTGCGGGGATTGTACGCTGAAGTAATTGGGTGCGGCCTGATGCCCTCACCCTGCCCCTCTCCCACGGGGAGAGGGAACAAACACTAAAAACGGCAACCTGAAAGTTGCCGTTTTGCTTTTACCTAGGCCACCTGCTGATTATCCTCTTCCGCATTACGCTGCGCTTCTTCAGCTTCCTGCTCCAGCAGTTGTTTCTCGTAAACTTTAAAGAACGGGTAGTAGATGATGGCCGATACGCAGGCCAGAACGACAACCAGAATAGCTGCACGGAAATCCCAGCCCAGGGCCCATGCTGCGCCTATCGGCGCCGGTGCTGTCCAGGGTACGACGGAAATGACGCGGCCAATCAAATCAAAGGTCATCGCGGCCCAGGCCAGGACGGCGTTAACCATGGGGGCCAGCAGGAACGGTATAAAGAACACCGGATTCATCACAATCGGCGTGCCGAAGATAACGGGTTCGTTGATGTTAAAGAAGCTGGGCACCACGCTCAAACGCCCGATAGAACGTAAATGCGCCGAGCGGCTACGCAGATAGCAAATCACCAGCCCCATCGTCGCGCCCGACCCACCGATCACGATGAAGAACGTCCAGAAGGCTTCCATAAAAATATGTGGCAAAGGCTGACCGGCGGCCAGTGCGGTCTGGTTGGCCCCAAGGTTTGTCAGCCAGAACATCTGCAGCATCCCGGAGACAATGGCCGCGCCGTGGATCCCGGCGAACCACAGCAAATGCCCAATCAGTACCGCCAGCAGAATCGCAGGCAGTGAGTCTGCCGCGGAAACCAGGGGTTTAAAGATCGACATAATCGCCTGCGGGATCAGCATGTCAAACTGAGACTGAATCACCAGGCTCAGCGGATAGAGCGTTAACACCACCACCAGCACCGGGATCAGCAGGTCAAAGGAGTTTTTGATCATCGGCGGTACCTGGTCTGGCAGGCGAATACCGATGTTATGCGCCTTGAGGAAACGCATCATCTCAACGCAGTAAATCGCGACCAGAATGGCGGTGAAAATACCGGTTCCACCGAGGCTATCGACAGGAAGTGTGCCTTTGGTTTTCGGTGCCGCGACCAGCAAAAATGCCATGAGCGACAGCATGGCACACATAAACGGATCGAGCTGGTGCGTTTTGACATAGTGTTTGCCCAGGTTATAGGCAATGGCCGCGCAAATATAAATGGACATAATCCCCATCGTCATATCAAACGGCGTGAGGATCTGGCCTTCAAATTGTTTCGCCATATCCAGCCAGGCGCGTGCGAAACCCCAGGTGGTATCAGGCGAAAACGGCGGGTAAGCGAACACTAATAAAAATGAACCCACAATCATAAACGGCATCGCGGAGATGAAGCCATCACGGATAGCCATCACATGACGTTGAGAAGAGATGCGCCCGGCAATCGGGCTAACGTAATTTTCAACGAAACGGAATATCAGATTAAACGCAGCATGGTTGGCAGACATGGCAGCTCTCCTGTCAGACGTTTATAACGGACGCGCTCGCGCCGCACGTTGTTCCATAACTCAGCTTCACAACCTTGCTGGCTTGTGTACCCGCGGTACTGCTCAGACGAAATGGTTTCATAATTGGCTCTTATTATTGGATATAGGGGACGTTACATACTCAGTATTAATCTACGCATCACGCTCTGCAACCGGTTACCGTAACCGGTTTCTGTGATTGTGAAGGGGATCCAGAAATCAGCCATCCGGGATATTTGTTACTTAAGAGATATTTACAGAGCATAAATTCTTATGACAGATTACGCAGGTTATTTGTCAGGAGGAAATAATGAGTTTGCAGTCCGTACAGCAGTTTTTTGCCGACAACGCGCCGGAGATAGAAGTTATAGAACTTAGCCAGAGTACGGCTACCGTTGCGCTGGCTGCTGCCGCCCATCGTGTGGAACCGGGACAAATCGCCAAAACCTTATCTTTGAAGATTAAAAATGAGGTGATACTGGTCGTTGCGAAGGGTGATGCGCGTCTGGATAACAAAAAACTGAAAGACACCTTTGGCGCAAAAGCGCGCATGCTCAGCAGTGATGAAGTGGTCACCGTGACGGGCCATCCCGTTGGCGGCGTCTGCCCGTTCGGGCTGGAAAACCCGCTCGCGGTTTACTGTGATATCTCTCTAAAACAGTACGCGGAAGTGCTTCCTGCCGCTGGCGCAATCCATAGTGCTGTGCGTATTTCTCCGGACAGAATGGCAGAGCTGACATCCGCAAAGTGGGTCGATGTGTGCATCTGATTGATGCGCCAGAAGATCTCTGGCGCAAAAGGCAGGTTACAAAAATGTCGGTTTGTTTAACCCCACACTACGCGTTTCTCTTACCGGCAAATGCGTAAGAATATCCGCGGCATCGAGCAACCCAACGTCAGAATTCACCCCCAGCTTCACCATCGCATTAAACTTATGTGCGCGGATAGTCTTGATATTGCGCTTAAGCTGCGCCGCGATTTCTGGGATGGAATAGCCGCACGACATATAACGCAATATTGCCCTCTCCGTCGGGCTTAACATCCGGTTCTGGCTGCAGTACCAGTGATTAAGCATATTGTCGTTTATGCGCAGCGTTTCGCTCAACAGCACCATGAATTCTTTCCGCAGGTGTTCAAGCGTCACTGATTTACTGACCACACCGTGAAGACGAGAAGGGGAAAGATGGCTAATCAGCCGCGCCTCCATCTCATCAGATACCAGTATAATGCGCTGAATATGGCTATGCGTAAACGCGAGATCCCTCAGGTGCGCCAGGCAGTTACGACGCGCTTCTCGCGCATCGGAAAGGGAATAGATCAGCGAGAAAAAATTAACGTGATAAAGCGCCTTCTTAAAGCCATCGAAATCATTGAACAGGTGCAGCTGATATTGACTGAGTTCGGACTGCGCAAAAAGATGCTGCAGCCCAATGGCACTCATCGTGCAATTTTCGATGATGGCGATATGTCGTGTTGAATCGGTTTTTTCCATTCCTCGAACTCTCCATAGGCTGACATGAGATTCAGCTCTCTCATTCCCTGTGTACTGTTGATCCAGGCGTACATATCGGCATTACTCCGTAATGACAGCCTTCGCATCGCACTGTTTTTCTGCGCACTGATCGTTTTATTGCTCTTCTTAAGCAACGTAGCGATTTGGTTAATCCCCCACCCTTTACCTAACAGACGAAGTACCTTGCGCTCAGAATTTGTAAGCGCAATGACGTGTTCGTCTTCCTCTTCGCCTTCCTGAGATTCGGGAGTTAATAACGTCTGGCTAATCCGCTCTGCGCGTTCACTTCCTGCCCGGATAGCGTTCACGACACCTTCGATAGGTTCCATATCAGAAAGCAACGTGGTTTCCGGGCGCATAAGCAGCTCAACGGCAATAGGATAAAATGGCCGGGAAACCAAAAAGATCCAGTGGATATCCCTGTACTGATTCAATAAGCGGTAATACTCTTCGAGCGCACCCCGCGGGTTCCTGTATTCGCCTGAAACATCGGCAATAATCACATCTGCGCGGCGTAACTGAAGCAGGGTCAACTCCTGCAGTGAGCGGCAATAGGTCAATTCAAAATCGGGAAAATGACGTGTCACCACATCCCCTAACCCATTTTGCATTACGGGTATCCGGCTAATGACAACGCCATGCTTACCGTGCAATGACAACATAGACCCTCCGTGTCCATTTTCATTTGATAAGTAACGTTAAAACGCATCAAGTTATACGTATTTTCGTCCCTGAGTGTAAAACTGATTAATACAAGCAGAAGATGAGAAATGTTTTAAGTTTAAGAAATGCCTAAAACTTCACTAATATCTCACAAAGCGACAATAAATTTAATTCGACAATCATTAAAATATCGACAATATAAAATTAGAATAACTAAATACAAATATTCTATATTTCCAAACCAATAATTCACCGAATTGATAAATTGATCCCAACGTCTTTCGTCAGCCAGGCTGCAACTGTTTGCATAAACCTTGATCTGACCCACAGCAACTGCCACTGCATTTTGTGCTAAAAGTAGGCACTGCGGGCCACGCGGCTACTCTTCATCTTCTCTTCAGGACACGACATGCAGGCAGAACGGTCAACGCAGCGTGCTATCACGCGGCTCTGTATTCAGTGCGGTCTTTTTCTGCTCCAGCACGGCGCGGAAAGCGCGCTGGTTGAGGAACTTTCAACCCGGCTGGGGCTGGCGCTGGGGATGGACAGCGTGGAAAGCGCCATCTCTTCCAACGCCATTGTGCTGACCACGATCAAGGACGGTCAGTGCCTGACCTCCACCCGTAAAAACCAGGACCGTGGCATTAACATGCACGTTGTGACCGAAGTGCAGCATATCGTCATCCTTGCGGAGCATAAGCTTCTCGATCTCAAAGAGATTGAAAAACGGTTCAACCAAATCAAACCGTTACGTTATCCGCGCTGGCTTGTCGTGCTGATGGTCGGGCTCTCATGCGCCTGTTTCTGTAAGCTCAATAAAGGCGGCTGGGATGGCGCACTGGTCACCTTTTTCGCCAGTAGTATCGCCATGTATGTACGCCAGTTGCTGACCCATCGGCAGTTGCACCCGCAAATTAACTTCTGCATTACCGCGTTTGTCGCCACTACCGTTTCAGGCCTGCTGCTGCGCCTGCCGCAGCTCGCCAACACCCCGACGATTGCCATGGCGGCCAGCGTGCTTTTGCTGGTGCCGGGCTTTCCGTTAATCAACGCCGTCGCCGATATGTTTAAAGGGCATATTAATACCGGTCTGGCACGCTGGGCCATCGCCAGCCTGCTGACGCTGGCAACCTGTATCGGCGTGGTCATGGCTATGACTCTCTGGGGGTTACGCGGATGGGCGTGATAGATTTTCTGCTGGCACTGGCACAGGATATGATCCTGGCCGCCATTCCTGCCGTCGGCTTTGCGATGGTCTTTAACGTTCCGCAACGTGCTCTGCCGTGGTGTGCGCTGTTGGGGGCGATTGGTCACGGCTCGCGAATGGCCATGATGGCGGCGGGTTTTAATATCGAATGGTCGACATTTATGGCCTCTATGCTGGTCGGTAGCATCGGCATTCAATGGTCGCGCTGGTATCTGGCGCATCCTAAAGTCTTCACCGTCGCCGCCGTGATCCCAATGTTCCCGGGCATATCGGCGTATACGGCAATGATTTCGGCGGTGAAAATCAGCCATTTTGGCTACACCGAGCCGCAGATGATCCTTCTTCTGAGCAACTTTCTTAAAGCGTCGTCCATTGTCGGTGCGCTCTCTATCGGGCTGTCGATCCCCGGATTGTGGCTGTACCGCAAACGCCCGCGCGTTTGATATTTGTGTTATTTCGCTGCCGTGGAGATAATCTTTCTGGTCCGTTTGGTGAAAATAAGGAAAGGATGTGGCTAACCCTGGCAGCGAACACCCCGAGCACAACGAAGAGTCCAGCCTGAAAGAGAAAATTTTTCAGAGCGCTATTGCGCTGTTTGCCGAATACGGACTGAACGGCGCCCGCATGGAGCAGATCGCGGAGAAAGCGGGCACCACCAAACGCATGGTGGTTTACCATTTTAAGAATAAAGAAAATCTTTATCTGCTGGTGCTGGAACATGTTTACACCGAAATTCGCGCCAGCGAAAAAGCGCTTAGCCTGGCGGATATGCCCCCCGTCGAAGCGCTGGTCCACCTGGTTGAAACCACCTTTGACTATCATGCTGACCATCCGGATTACATCCGTATCATCTGCATGGAAAACATGCAGCGTGGCCGCTTTATGCAGCAGTCGAATTATCTGCGCCAGGTTAACCGCAGCGCGCTCGACCTGCTGGAAGAAATCCTGCGTCGCGGCAAAGAGAAACTGCTGTTCAGCCAGACGGTTGAGGCCCGCGATCTCCACCGCCTGATAAGCAGCTTCAGCTTTCATTACGTTGCCAACAGCTACACCTTCACCCTGCTGTTTGAAGAGGGTGCCGACGAGCGGGCTCAGCGCCAGCACTACCGTAAAATGGCCGTTCAGGTGGCGCTGCGATATACCTGCCCATAAAATTGCTTGCAATTAAATCGCACACTATCTATATTCATCTCATGAACGCGAAAACGAACGACACGACCGCTGCGCTCCTGCTGGATAACCAGCTCTGCTTTGCCCTCTATTCGGCAAATCTGGCGCTTAACAAGCTGTACCGGCAGTTGCTGGCACCGCTAAACCTGACTTACCCGCAATATCTGGTGATGCTGGTGCTGTGGGAGCAGGATGACGTGACGGTATCAGACATCGGTGAACGGCTGTTCCTTGATTCCGCAACGCTGACGCCGCTGCTGAAGCGTCTGGAAAGCGCCGGGCTCATCAACCGTCACCGCTCGCGTAAAGACGAACGCCAGGTCGCTGTCACCCTGACTGATGCAGGACGCCACCTACAGCAGCAGGCCGCAGGGATCCCTCATGCGGTGGGATGCGCGGCACAGTGTGATACCGAGACCATGCTGTCACTCAAGCAGCAGCTGGAAGTTTTGCGACAACAGATTCAACGCGCGTGACGCTATACTTTACGCGTATTTCTTTACCCATTTATATCGCACGCTATTTAATAGCACACATAAAAGTAAGATGAGGAACCTGCCATGTCTTTAGAAAAAGTTGTTTATACCGCCAAAGCAAAAGCCACCGGGGGCCGTGACGGCCGCGCGACCTCTTCCGATGGCGTTCTGGATGTCAAACTGGGCGTGCCAAAAGAGATGGGCGGCATGGGGGGTGAAGTGACTAACCCTGAGCAGCTGTTTGCTGCTGGCTACTCCGCCTGCTTCCTGGGCGCAATGAAGTTTGTCGCGGCTCGCGACAAATTTGCCCTGCCTAAAGAAGCCTTTATTGAAGGCGAAGTGGGTATTGGTCCGTTGCCAACCGGTTTTGGTATCGAAGCAAAACTGAACATCCACGTTGAAGGGATGGATCCGGCGGAAGCCAAAAAACTGGTCGATGCGGCGCACATTGTTTGCCCTTACTCTAACGCGACCCGCGGCAACATCGATGTGACCCTGAATATCATCGCGTGATAAATGCCTGATGGCGCTGTGCTTATCAGGTCTATGACTGTAGCCCCGGTACGCGCAGCGCCACCGGGGAAATCCCCTCCTTCCCTTCCCCCTCTCTGTGCTACCATAAGCCCTTATCACGCCCGTCGTTATCAGTAGAGTAAGCGTTATGTCCTCCAGAATTCTGACCACCAGCATTGCTGGCATTGATGCCTTTATGCGCGACCCACGCGGTGTGTTGACTCACGCCGAAGGCGGCACGGTTGCGGTTTTTGCCGACAACGCGCCGGCGTTTTACGCAATCACGCCGGAACGTCTGGCACAGCTTCTGGAGACTGAAGCGCAATTATCCCGCCCGGCGAGCGATGTCACGCTGGATAACCAGTTGTTTGATGAACCGGTTAACGCCCCGGTGACCGTTCCGATGGGCAAATTTGCCCTTTATGCGGGCTGGCAGCCCGACGCCGATTTTCAACGGCAGGCCGCGCTGTGGGGCATTGCGTTAACCCAACCGGCCACCGCGGAAGAGCTCGCCGCCTTTACGGCCTGGTGGCAGGCAGAGGGTAAAGTTTTCACCCATATTCAGTGGCAGCAAAAGCTCGCGCGTCATCTGCAGATTACCCGCGCCAGCAATAACGGCCAGACAAAACGCGATATCAACGCGTTTTCAGAACCGGATAAACAGATCCCCAGTGGATTCCGAGGTGCGAAATGAAGAACGTCGGTGACCTGATGAAACGTCTGCAAAAAATGATGCCAGCCAACGTGAAGCCCGCTTTCACGACGGGGGAAGAACTGCTGGCGTGGCAAAAAGAGCAAGGAAAAATCCGTGCCGCCGCGCTCGCCCGCGAAAACCGGGCGATGAAAATGCAGCGCACGTTTAACCGCTCCGGTATTCGCCCTCTGCATCAGAACTGCTCGTTTGATAACTATAAAGTTGAAACCAGCGGGCAAATGAACGCGCTCGCCGCCGCACGTCAGTACGTGGATGAATTTGACGGTAATATCGCCAGCTTCATTTTTAGCGGTAAACCGGGCACCGGGAAGAACCATCTTGCCGCGGCCATCTGTAACGAACTGCTTCTGCGCGGTAAATCGGTGCTCATTATCACCGTGGCCGATATCATGTCCGCCATGAAAGACACCTTTAGCAACCGCGAAACCAGCGAAGAACAGCTGCTTAACGATCTGAGTAATGTCGATTTACTGGTCATCGACGAGATTGGCGTTCAGACGGAATCCCGTTATGAAAAGGTCATCATCAATCAGATTGTCGATCGCCGTTCTTCCTCCAAACGCCCCACCGGCATGCTCACAAACCACAACATCGACGAGATGACCCGCTTACTGGGCGAACGCGTCATGGACCGTATGAAGCTGGGTAACAGTCTGTATGTCATCTTCGACTGGGACAGTTACCGCAGCCGCGTTACCGGCAAAGAGTATTAAGACAGTTCCAGGAATCGCCAGCGGGACACAGGTATATACTGGAACCCCTTCCGGCCCAAAACGGACCTTTTTGAGAAAGCCATTATGAAAAAACAGATCCTTATCAGCACCTTTTTAGGCGCGCTGCTGGTTACCGGCGCAGCGCAAGCGGCGTCCTGGCAGGAGTCCCTCTCAAGCGCAGCAAACGAGCTGACCAAAGAGAGCAGCAGCACTCAGGGTGGGCTCTCCGCCTCTTCCCTCACCAGCCTGCTAAGCAACAGCTCCCAAAGCCTGAGCGCGGGCACGATGAACAACGCGGCGGGGATTCTGGAATATTGCGCGAAGCAAAAACTGGCCTCGGTGACCGACGCGCAAAACGTGAAAAACCAGGTGCTGGGTAAACTGGGTCTCGATACTCAGGAGCAAAAAGCGGATACCAGCTATATGGATGGCATTCAGGGTCTGCTTAACGCACAAAACGGTCAGCAACTTAACCTGAGCACCCTTGGCAACTCTTCTCTGGCGAAACAGGTGAAAACCAAAGCCTGCGATCTGGTGTTGAAACAAGGCGTTAATTTCATCTCCTGATTTCCCCCATTTTCTGCCACAACACGCCGCGTTTAATGCGATAGTCTTGCATCGCGGCGTGAAACGAGCGTTTTTCCAACCTGCCACCGTCTCAGCGTCCGTTTGTCAGGATGCGACCTTCTTCATAAAAACGATTTTCTAAACCAAATCCTAACAACAGCACACTTTCGTGACACTAAAATTGCAGCTAAACGACATCGCCATTACATTGTATAACCCAAAAAATAAACAGTTAGCCAGCGAAGCACCTGGCGTCATGAGGATATGCTGTTGTCAGAATTCATGTCTCTTGTCCTTTTTCTGGCTTCTGTGGGCGTTTATGCCTGGAAAGCCGGCCGTAACACCTGGTGGTTTATCGCCACACTGGTCGTACTCGGCTTTTTTATTATTTTAAACATTACCTTATACGCCAGCGATTACTTCACCGGTGACGGGATCAACGATGCGGTACTTTATACCCTGACGAACAGCCTGACGGGCGCGGGAGTGGGCAAGTACATTCTTCCGGGGCTGGGCCTGGTTGTGGCGCTGGTAACCATATTTGGCGCACTCGCCTGGGTGCTGCGCCGCCGGCGCCATCTTCCTCATCATCATGGTTACAGCCTGCTGGCGCTTTTCCTGGCGTTAGCCTCCGTCGACGCCAGCCCGGCGTTTCATCAGATCACCGAACTGGTGAAATCTCAGTCGCGTGACGGCGATCCAGACTTTGTGGCGTACTACAAAGAGCCATCGAAAACGATCGCCAACCCGAAACTCAACCTGGTCTATATCTACGGTGAAAGCCTGGAGCGCACCTACTTCGACAACACTGCGTTCCCGAACCTGACCCCGGACCTGGGGGCGCTGAAAGATGAAGGTCTCGATTTCAGCCACACCATGCAGTTACCCGGCACGGATTACACTATCGCCGGGATGGTGGCTTCCCAGTGCGGTATCCCGCTGTTCGCACCTTTTGAAGGTAACGCTTCAGCCTCGATGTCGACGTTCTTCCCGCAGAATATTTGCCTGGGCGATATACTGAAAAATTCCGGTTACGAAAACTACTTCGTGCAGGGTGCAAACCTGCGCTTTGCCGGAAAAGATGTGTTCCTGAAATCCCACGGTTTTGATCACCTGTACGGCTCAGAAGAGTTAAAGACGACGGTTGCCGACCCGACCTACCGCAACGACTGGGGTTTCTATGACGATACGGTACTGGACGAAACCTGGAAGAAATTCGAGGCGCTTTCCCGCGCCGGGAAGCGTTTTTCCCTCTTCGCGCTGACGGTAGATACGCACCATCCGGATGGTTTCGTCTCGCGCACCTGTAAACGCAAACGCTATGACGTGGACGGCAAAAGCAACGCCTCCTTCAGCGCCGTGACCTGTAGCCAGGAGCATATCGCCGCGCTGGTCGAGAAAATCAAAGCCTCGCCGTATTTTAAAAACACCGTCATCGTCGTCTCGTCTGACCATCTGGCGATGAAAAACAGCGCCTGGGATCAGCTCAACAAGCAGGATCGCAGCAACCTGTTCTTCGTTCTGCGCGGCGACCAGCCGCAACAAGAGGTGATCGCCACCAAACGCAACTCCATGGATAACGGCGCAACCGTGCTGGACATTCTGGGCGGCGACAACTTTATTGGCCTGGGTCGCAGCACGCTGTCCGGGCAATCCCTGTCGGAAGTGTTCCTCAACATGAAGGAGAAAATCCTCGCCTGGAAGCCCGACATCATCCGGCTGTGGAACTTCCCGAAAGAGATGAAAGACTTCACCATCGATCGGGAGAAAAACACGATTGCCTTCTCTGGCAGTAACTTCCGTCTGCCGCTGCTGGTACGGGTGTCGGACAGTCGCGTTGAACCGCTACCGGAAAGTGAATATTCCGCACCGCTGCGTTTCCAGCTGGCCGATTTCGCCCCACGCGATAACTTTGTCTGGATCGACAGGTGTTACAAAATGGGTCAGCTCTGGTCACAGCCGCTGGCGCTGTCGACCGACTGGTGCGTCTCTCAGGGGCAGCTTGGCGGGGAGCAAACCGTGCAGCATGTGGACAAAGCCCAGTGGAAAGGCAAAACCGCCTTTAAAGATACGGTGATTGATACCACACGCTATCAGCACAACATCGACATGCTGAAAATCGTCGACAACGACATTCGCTATAAAGCAGACAGCTTCATCTTCAACGTGGCCGGCGCGCCTGAAGAAGTGAAGCAGTTTAGCGGCATCTCTCGTCCGGAGTCGTGGGGACGCTGGTCAAACGCGCAGTTGGGTAACGAAGTGAAAATTGAGTACACCCATCCCCTGCCGGAGCAATTTGACCTGGTGATCACAGCCAGAGCGTATGGACCTAACGCGAATAAGCCAGTGCCGGTGCGCGTGGGCGATGAGGAGCAGACGCTGACGCTTGGGAATGATGTCAGCACGCACACTCTGCATTTTGCCAACCCATCGCGCAGCAATACCCTGGTGATTGTGCCGCCAGACCCGCAGTCCACCAATGAAGGAAATATTCTTGGCCACTCACCGCGCGAGCTCGGGATTGGCATGGTCGAAATCAAAATTGTCAGCAGACAAGGTTAATGCCTGAGCACCCGGCGTCCCTGCCGGGTGCTTATAAAAATAAATAAACCTATAAATTGATTATAAATCAGATAAAAACACCATATATAAGTCATTTTTATTTATAAATATCCCGCAAAAACACCATTCTATAAAATGTGTAGCTCCTAAAGTAACGACGGAGAGTGACACACTTTTATCATGCTAACCGGCTATAAGTTCGAATCCATCCGGGCACTGCGCAGTGAACATGTGATTGCCTGGGAGGTATTGTCCACGGCAAAACCCCACGTCAATCTCGAAGACTATTTTGACGCCATGCCTTCGACGCAGCGTAAACAACTTTTCTTTGCGCAGCTTCGCCATGCCATGTTTTGCGAAGAGGGCGACAAATATTATCTCAACGCGACATCGGATTTGCTGCTGGAAACGGACTTCCTCGACAGGCTAAAAGAAGCAACACCCTGTCCGGAGAGGCTTGCTATCGAAGTGACCGATCTCCATACGATGGTACAACTCGATGATACGCAAAGCCGGGCCCTGCGGAACTGCATTGCGAAACTTCATCTTTGGGGAATTGAAGTGTGGGCTGATGATGTCTGTGAAGCCATTCTTCCCGAACTGCTTGCCAGCCAGATCCGCTTCTGTGGCGTCAAAATTGACAAACATACTTTCTGGAGCGGGCGCACAGAGCAGGCGAAGTTTCTGCATCTCACCCGTCAATGTAAGCGTGTCGCCAGTAAAGTCCTTATTGAAGGCATCGAAACGGCGGGCGATTTCGCACTGGCCCGGGCGAGCGCGGCCGATTACGGCCAGGGTTATCTGTGGGGTCTAAAATGACGCCTTTCATCGCAAATGCCGGCTATCAGGTTATCGTTCTGAGCAGCAACGCTTTTTTATGGCTTGGCCTGAATTCGATCCTGTCGACAGCCGTATCACCCCGTCCTGAGGTGTACTGGATTAACAACGTTAATCCACAAGGGCTTATGCGTCTGCAGACACTGCTGCTCAATACGCACGTCGGGGGAAACTGGCTGTTATTGACGGACGCGGCCCGGGTCAACGACATTAACGCCTGGCTACACAACGCGCGGGTCAGAGTGGTTGCGGACAATGTGTCTCTCGCGCAGCTAGGCCACTGTTTTAGCGACACAAGCTTCTCTTTCGAGAATACCGCCACGCTCACCTGTCAGGAGATGCGGGTTTGCATGCTGTTCCATAAAGGATTCAGCCCGATACGTATTGCGCAAATCCTTAATAAGTCACCTAAAACGATCTACACCCACAAACGTAACGCGATGAACAAATTTTGCTGCCAGAACCTGGCGGAATTCCATCAAAAACTCTGCCTGCTGGACGCGCTCCCCTCTTCTTTGTAATTGCACTGTTATTCACGTCAGGAAATACGATCATGAGAATTATCCCTGTTGTTGTATGTTGTTCCGTTCTCCTGCTTCCTGCTGCTGCAATCGCCGCAGACAGCACCACAAGCGCGACGATGCACGTTTCACTTGAGGTGGTGAAGTCCTGCACGCTCAAAGCCAACGACCTCAATTTCTCGCGCCACGGCTCGGACGAATCAAGCGAAATTCAGGCCAAAACGCAGGTCGATATCGTCTGTACCAACGGGACGCCGTTCACGCTCTCTGCTACCAGCAACGATAGCAGTGACAACGGCACCTTCTGGCTGAAGCCAGAAAACGGTGAAACGGGCGCACAGAAGATTGCCTGGAAACTTTTTGCCGATGAGGGCAAACAGACGCAAATTACCAGCACCGATGGACTCACCGACACCGGCAACGGCATGGAACAGCAAGAGACGCTGTATGGCGTGATTGACGCAGGTGCCCTGACGACCGCGCAGGCTGGCGCCTATAGCGATGATGTCACGTTGAATCTGGTGTATTGATCATGCGTCGTTTTCTCCCCTGCTTCATTCTGTGGTTCATGATGCTGGCGCTGCTGTCACGCTACGCGATGGCCGCCACGCTTCAGGTGGCCCCAGTGACGCTCGACCTCCAGAGCGGGCAAAGCGCCTCGGCGGTCTACCTCACTAACAGCGGTAAAGCGGCCATCCATGCGCAGATACGGGTTTACGAATGGACCCAGCAAAACGGTAAAGATGTATTAACGGCCACCGACGAGGTGGTCAGCAGCCCGGCGATGACCTCACTGGCGCCGGGCCAGCAGCAGCTGGTGCGCATAATCGTGATGCAGCCAGGGATCCGTGAACAGGAGCAAAGTTACCGGCTGGTCATTGATGAGCTACCGGATGCAACGTCCCGCGCGGCCAATCCCAACGCGATACACTTTCTGCTTCGCTACTCTATTCCTGTCTTCATTGCCGGAAACCAGAATATGCCCGTCAGCCGCGATGCCCTGAGCTGCGAACAGGCGGACACCCCGGGAACGATCCGCTGCTATAACGCCGGAAACAGCCATATCCGCCTGAGCCACCTGCAGGTCCTGACGGCCGCCGGTCAGGTCGTCGGGTCGTTGAAAGGGCTGGCGGGTTATGTTCTGCCGGGACAGACCGCGCTTATAACGCTTAAGCACACTTCGCGCCACACGTTCAGCGCGTTGCGCGCCTATCTCAATGACGACCACAATGCCAGCCAGATACCCCTGCGCCCGCTTGCTTCTCGCGCTCCTGTTTTGGCTACCGCTGATGCTGTCAGCCCGGACTGAACCCGCCGCCGATACCCTGCAATGGCTGGCAATCACCGTGAACCACGACCCGCGCGGGGATCTGTGGGCCTGCCGGGTAGTGGGAGATGCGCTGTGGATGGACCACCGCGACCTCAAAAAACTGGGGCTGCGCGCCCCGGATAACGCCAACGAGTGGGTCGCGCTGACGTCGCTGCCGGGCCTGAAAGTCAGTCTCGATTTGCATGCTCAGCAGGTCTCCATTACCGCCGACGCAAAGGCGCTTGAGGGCCAACAGCATCTGTCTGTCGGGAGGCCGACGCCGCAGTATCGCTATCCTGAGGCGCAGCCCATTAGCGTGTTGACGCTCGGGTATGCGCTTTATGGCAGCGGCGCAGAGGGGAAACGCCAGCTTAACGCGCAAACGTCGCTCACCGCATCCGGGGCGCTTCCCGGAACGTTCAGCAGCAGCTTTTCGAGCCATGCCGGTGAGGAAAACAGCGCAGGTCGGCCCCGCCACACACGCCTTGAAACCCGCTGGCAGTGGGACAACACGGACTCGCTCACGAGCCTGGCGCTGGGCGACAACATCACCACGGGCTCCCGCTGGAGCCGACAGGTACGCTTTGGCGGGCTGCACTGGGCGCGTAATTTTGAGCTCAATCCGCAGCTCAACACCGAACCGCGTAGCCGTTACAGCGACACGGCGGTTCTGCCTTCTACGGTCGATCTGTACATCGACGGGCTTAAGCAGAGCAGCCAGCGCGTCACGCCGGGCGATTTTCTGCTGGATACCCTGCCCTCATTTACCGGAAGCGGGCAGGCCCAGGTGGTCATTACCGACATCAACGGTCAGCGTCGTACCGTACAGCTCGATCTCTACGGTGCGCCGGGGATGCTGGCGGAAGGACTCAGCAGCGGCTCGCTGGATATCGGCTGGATGCGACAAAACTACGCCCTGCGATCCAATGACTATGCCGCCTCGCCCATGCTCGACGCAGGGTGGCGCTACGGGGTGAATAACCAGCTGACGCTGGCGCTGCACACGGAGCAGCAGAGTAAATTGCGCAATGTCGGGACAGGGGTCGACTGGCTGATCTCGCCCGGGACAGGGATTATCAGCCAGCATGTCGCCATCAGCGACAGCCCTTACGGTCAGGGAAAACAGTGGGGCCTTGGCTGGCAATGGAACGGTCGCGGGACGGGGATCTCTGCCAGTACCGCTCGTACCGATGCCACATTTGCCGATAACGCCCGCATGAGCGGTACCCTCCCCGTCAGACGCAGCGATAGCGTTTGGGTCAGCCAGTCGATACCCCATTTAGGTACCGTCGGTGCGGGCTGGGTACAGCAAAACATTCAGGGCACCAAACAACGCTATCTCAACGCCTCCTGGTCCGCCTCGCTGCCGGCACATATTTCCACCACGCTGAGCTACACCCGCTCGTTTACGGATGCGTCGAGCCACGTTCAGCTGATGCTTTCGATCCCGTTAGGGCGTGAGGATACCCTCTCCGTTCAGGCCAGCCGCGATATGCCGCGCATGGATTATCGCCATCAGCCGGACGATCAGGTCGGCGGCTGGTCATGGCAGCTGGGGCGAGGCTTTGGCGAGCACCGGGAAACCTATGCGGACGTGGGCTATCTGGGCCATGCAGGTGAGTGGCACGTTGGGATGGCGCAGGGCGCTAACTATGCCTCAGCCGAGGGTAGCCTGACGCTGCTGGATGGCAGCCTGCACACGCTGCGCTACAGCCAACAAAGCCTGGCGCTGGTCTCCACGCACGGTGTCGGACATGTGCCGGTGATGCTGGAAAACCGCCCGGCAGGCGAAACCGACGAGAAAGGGTATCTGCTGCTGACCGACCTGCCGCGTTACCACGCCAGCAAAGTCAGCATCAATCCGCTGGATCTGCCTGCCGACGTGATTGCCCCCGTCACCGACATGCAGGCCAGACCGGGCAACGGCGGCGCGGTAAAAGTCGATTTTAACGTTCATCACGCCGTCACAGTTCAGGCCCGACTGGTGGACCTCCACCATAATCCGCTCCCGCTCGGCAGCATTGTCTCAACGCCACGCGGTGCCACCATTGTGGGGCGTGACGGTTTTATCTGGCTTGAAGACCCGCCTCTGCCAGGTGAGCTGGTGGTAAAAACCGGTGAGGGTGAGTGCCGGGTCAGGCTTCCGGCCCCCCGTACTGCGTCACCCATACAGAATATTGGAGAACAACAGTGTCATTAAAAGCACCGTTCTTGTTGCTGCTTGCGGTGTCCGTGAAGGCGATGGCCGCCGCATGCTGGATAACATCACCTGCCGTCATCAACTTTGGCAATGTCGTGGCGGGCAATGCCGCGTCGACCAACACCGAAGTTAAATTTAGCTGTCAGGCTGACAACAACGGCACGACGGAATATATCAACGTCTGTCTGAGCAGTATCGACGCACCGCCCTTTCAGATGGTCTCACCGGGAGATTCGGAGGGTAAACAGTACACCCTGCTTTTCCGCCTGCTTAACGGCGACGCGCGCGCTCAGGAACTCGGTCCCGTCAGCAGCGGGGAGCTCATTCAGCAGACTCTGACCGCCGACAGCAATGCCAACATCAGCGGGAGCTTTCCGCTTATCGCCACCGTCCCGGCAGGGCAAAACCAACTTCCGGCGTACCACTATTACAACTACAACATGAATCTGCGCATCGCCTGGCACAGCGCTAGCCGTCAGGATGCACTGCAAAACTGCTCGGATGGCTCTGCGGAGGGGGAGCAGGTGCAGGGCGGTACCAATGCGCAGGCCGAAATCAGCCAGGGCTGCTACATAGAACGCGTCACCCCGCTTAACTTCGGCACCCTGAACAGTACCGCCACGCTGCGCCCGACGCGTTCCACCGCAACCCTTACCACGCGCTGTCCGGCCGGCACAGCGTTTACGCTTGGCATGGGCAACGGCAACCATGCCATCGGGAATCAGCGGCAGCTGTGTAACGATGAGGGTCAGTGCCTGCGCTACGGGCTCTGGCAGGATGCGGGTGCCACGCAAAGCTGGGGCGATCTGCACAGCGGCGATGCGCTGCATGTCACCCATCCCGCTGGCGGCACCCAGAACTTCACCGTTTACGGGGAAGTCCCCGCTCAGCCCCTGAGCGGTACAGGGGAATTTATTGATGACGTGATAATCACGCTGACTTATTAAACAGACCAAAATCCTGTCTGGATCAATGTTATCGGTAACAATGGCGTTAAAATAGCCACCAGCTCTGCATACAAGGCGTAAACCTTCTCTTTTTTATTCGTTATCTCTGTCTGTTTTACAACAACTTATGAAATACCTGCTTGCTGACGCCATCGTCTACAACGACGAGGACGGTTCTGTTTCTCTTATCAATGTGCCGCCTGAGGATGCGCAGATCCTCACCTGCACAGCCAATAGCATTATGAAGCTGCTGGTGCAGCATCATGGGAACGTGGTCGAGCGGGAGACCTTCCTGCATGACGTCTGGGATCGGCGTGGGCTCCAGGGGTCTAACAATTCGTTAAACCAGTACATCAGCATCTTGCGCAAAATGCTGGCCAGCCTGCTTCCCGACGTGCTGTTTATCGTCACCGTCCCCAAAACGGGCTTTATGCTCAGCGCAGACGTCACGGTAACAGCCCTGGAGGAAGAAACACCGGCCGCCGAAACGGCGAAAACTGCAGTACCCGCCCGACCGGAGCGGCTGCTCTGGGGCGCGCTTACGCTGGCGGTCGTTGCGCTGTGCCTCTGGATAACGGCTATCAAACCCGAAACCCGGCAGAAGGACATTCATCTGTTGACCCATATCGGGAACTGTCCGGTCTATACCTTTACGCCGCTGGCGGATGTGTTTCATGAGCGGGCGGCTGCGCTGGCGCAAACCCTTCAGCAGGACGGTCACCTTCCGTGCCTGGAAAATTCAATTTTCTACATGCACATTCAGCGAACGCTTTTCTACGGCCACGAGGGACGACTGGTGCTCTCCCAATGCTCGCTCACGCAGGGGAAAGCGAGCGCCTGTCGTACGCTTTACTATTACGAGTGGTGATATGAAATACATAAAAATCTGGCTCATTCTGGCCCTTAACCTGATGATTACCGGCGCTGCACTGACGTGGTATTTCTACACGCCACCGCTGTCGGTGGCCTGCAATGGATATCTGACCTTCTCCGACAAACGTGACAGCCACGATTTCACGTTTGACGGGGAGGTCATCATGCAGTTTCACCCCAACAAAACCGGGTACATCACGCTAAACGGTAACGTGGAGAATGCCCCAAACCACTGGGAAGTGTCCCGTCAGGAGATGTTTAAATGGCGCCACGTGGAAGGAGAACTGTATGAGATCGTTATTCAAAAAGTGGAGCGTTTTGGCCATGACGCCATGCCGCCGGGCGTATTTGAGAAATACGTCGCGGGCCTGACCCAGGGGAAAAAAAGGCTCCTGGCGATAGAGCGCACGCCGCATGATGCACTGGTTATCAGCAATTTTTACTCGCCGGTGCTGGTCTGCACAGAATAATACCGACGGGTCAGGCTATACTTCCCGCCATGAACATTCGCATTCGCCCTACCACCTTCAACGATGCTGCCACCCTGCCCGCCATTGAACGCGCGGCGGGCGAGCGTTTTCGTGAAATCCCCCCTCTCGCCTGGCTTGCCGGGGGTGAGGTGATTTCAACTGAAGAGCATCTCAACTATGCCGAACGGGGGCTAAGCTGGCTGGCGCTGGCGAACGACCATCCCGTTGGGTTTATCCTCGCAGAGGCGCACGCGACATCGCTGTTTATTGTCGAACTTTCGGTGCATCTGGACTGGCAGGGAAAGGGGATTGGTCGGCAGCTCATTAACGCTGTGGCTGACCATGCCCGTGAAGGGGGGCTGTCGTCGCTGACGTTGACGACATTCCGCGACGTACCGTGGAATGCGCCGTTCTATGCGCGGCTGGGGTTTGACTATGTCACTGAACTCACGCCTGAACTGCGTCAGAAAAGGGAAGATGAGACAGCGCACGGCTTAGCGTTTGACTCCCGCTGCGCCATGCGTCTGCCGCTTTGATATCGCCCGGTGGCGCTGCGCTGACCGGGCCTACAAAACCCTGAACCGTAGGCCGGGTAAGGCATAGCCGACACCCGGCACATCCCCCTCCCCGTAGGCCGGGTAAGGCGAAGCCGCCACCCGGCACAACACGCACGATCAGAACGTTTCCCAGTTATCCCCCGCATCAGCGGTTGCCGCTTTACGCGACATCACCGGGGTAGCAACGCTTTTCGCCGAAGCGAACTCGCGCGCTTTCATCTGCTCCTGCTGAATGCGGAACACCGCGACAGCCTGGGTCAGGCGGCTTGCCTGCTCTTCCAGCGCCGCCGCCGCTGCGGCAGACTCTTCCACCAGCGAGGCGTTCTGCTGGGTCACGCGATCCATCTCAGCGACCGCCAGACCTACCTGGTCGATACCGCGGCTCTGCTCGTCAGAAGCCGAGGCGATTTCGCCCATGATATCCGTAACGCGGGTTACCGCATTCACGATCTCGCCCATGGTTTCACCGGCGCTTTCTACCAGCGTAGAACCCACTTCCACGCGACCCACAGAGTCTTCAATCAGGCTCTTGATTTCACGTGCTGCCTGGGCGCTACGCTGGGCCAGGTTACGCACTTCACCTGCCACCACCGCAAAACCACGGCCCTGCTCGCCTGCGCGCGCCGCTTCTACCGCCGCGTTCAGTGCCAGGATGTTGGTCTGGAAAGCAATTCCGTCGATCACGCTAATAATGTCGGCAATCTTCTGCGAACTACCGGCGATATCGCGCATGGTCTGCACCACGTTGTCCACCACTTTACCGCCTTTCTGCGCGGTCTCGGACGCGCTCAGCGCCAGATGGCTCGCCTGACGGGCGTTTTCGGCGTTCTGCTTCACGGTCGCCGTCAGCTGCTCCATGCTGGCAGCAGTCTCTTCCAGGGACGCAGCCTGCTGTTCTGTACGGGAAGAGAGGTCGTTATTGCCCATCGCGATTTCGCTCGCGCCGCTGTAGATAGCATTCGCGCCATTACGCACGTCGCCAACGGTCCGTACCAGCTCACTCTGCATATGACGCAGAGAATCGGCCAGTTCGCCCATCTCGTTGGAGCCCTCCACTTCAATGCGCTTCACCAGATCGCCGCTGGCGATATGGCGAATGTTGTCGATGAGGCGCGTCAGCGGCGAAATCAGCGCCTGCTTGATACCCAACCAGACGGCCACGATCACCACCAGCACGGCAAGCAGCACGCTAATCAGCACCCAGATGGCCTGGCTGAAGGAGCTCTTGCTGTCTTCAACCGCCATTTGATACAGCTTGTCGTTCTGCTGCAGGTAGCTGACATACTGCTTCTCAAAACCATCCTGGTAGCTCTGGGTCGGCTGATCGAAGAAGGCGTTGATTTTGCCCGCACCCAGCAGCTGAATCAGCTCCGCCAGCGCACCGTGGTAGATATCGTAGTTACGCTTGATCTCCATGGCATCCGCATCGCTTTGACGCGGATCGCGCGGCAGGGCCTCATAGGCGGCCCAGTTTTTTTCCGCCTGCTTCAGCGACGTGGACGCGATTTGCATCAGATCGTTAACGGTCGCGCCGCTGCCGATATTGCTCTGATCCATCATGTAGCGAATACCCGCACGGTTCAGGGTATTACGGGTTTGCAGCAACGCCACCCAGCTGGCATTCAGCGTGGATTGTTGCTGGCGAATGGTTTGCAGGACGGTGAAATTCTCTTTGTCATGCTTAAGGGCATTGAAGAAAAGACCACCGGATGTGAGTTGTAACAGGCCAAATATAGCTAAAACCAGCATTAAACTGGTGACAATCTTGATACGGTTTAACATGTTTTCTCTTTCCTCAGACAGATACAGAATTTTCGGCCTGGAAAGGGAAAACTTTACGAAAATCATCCTGGAATTTGTGGTTTTTACTCTTCTTCCCGCGCTGCGTTATGCCGGTTTCCGAGTTCAATAAACTCTTCCAGCAGCGTCGTCAGCTGTTTCATCTTCTCCGGCGTGTATTCCGCCTCAATCTGCTGGTACGCCTCTTCCACCTGCGCCTGGGCGTGCTCATACAGCGCATTGCCAGCATTGGTCAGCGACACGTACAGCTTGCGCTGGTCGTTCACTGGCTTTAAGCGCAGCACCAGGCCGTCGCGCTCCATGCGCGTCAGAATGCCGGTCAGGCTGGGACGCAAAATGCAGGTGCGAAACGCCAGATCGTGAAAATCCATCGACGGATGTTCCGCCAGCACGCGCACAATCCGCCACTGCTGCTCGGTCAGGTTATGTCGCTTCACAATGGGTCGGAAGTACGACATCGCCGCTTCCCGCGCCTGCAGCAGCGCGATGGTTAATGAATCATGCATAGCCTCTCCCCGCCCTTCATTAACAAGTAAACAATTTATAAAAGATGTTTTTATAAACAATACGTTTTCTGCCAAAAAGTCTAACAGAAACCCGCCAATTTTGTTAACACACTGATTTTAATCAAAATAAAAATCAATATGTAAATTTATTGTTATTCATATCACAAATTTTTCACTTCTGATTGCGAAATAAACAGCAAAAGCATAAAACCAGATCATTAACATATTAATGAAATCATAACCCGGACTGCCGGGGTGAGGAGCAGGTGAATGAAAGGTACCGTTTTTGCCGTCGCGTTGAATCATCAAAGCCAGCGCGATGCCTGGGCTGAGGCGTTTGAAAAAGCCCCCTACAACACGCCGCCGAAAACGGCAGTGTGGTTTATCAAACCGCATAACACCGTGATCCGCGCAGGCGATCCCATTCCCTTCCCGCAGGGTGAAACGGTGCTAAGCGGCGCGACTGTCGCGCTGGTGGTGGGCAAAACGGCCAGCAAGGTGCGCGAGGAAGACGCGGCGGCGTACATTGCCGGATATGCGCTGGCCAACGAGGTGAGTCTGCCGGAAGAGAGCTTCTACCGCCCGGCGATCAAGGCGAAATGCCGGGACGGATTCTGCCCGCTGGGCGAGCTGGTCAACGTTGATAACGTGGATAACCTGACCCTCATCACCGAGATTAACGGCCGCGAGGCGGACCACTGGAATACGGCCGATTTGCATCGCAACGCCGCGCAGCTGCTGAGCGCCCTGAGTGAGTTCGCGACCCTTAATCCCGGCGATGCAATATTGCTCGGCACCCCGCACAGCCGCGTCGAAATCCGCCCTGGAGACCGGGTACGCATTCTGGCAAAAGGGTTTCCGCCGCTGGAAAACCCGGTGGTGGACGAACGCGACGTCGCTATCGCTCACCGCACGCCCCCGCACGCCACGCTGTTCGCCCTTGGCCTGAACTACGCCGACCACGCCAGCGAACTGGACTTCAAGCCCCCCACCGAGCCGCTGGTGTTTATCAAAGCGCCGAACACTTTCAACGGTGACGACCAGACCTCGGTGCGCCCAAACAACATCGACTACATGCACTACGAAGCGGAACTGGTGGTGGTCATCGGCAAAACCGCCCGTAAGGTGAGTGAAGCCGAGGCGATGGACGTTGTTGCGGGCTATACGGTCTGCAACGACTACGCCATCCGCGACTATCTCGAGAACTACTACCGCCCAAACCTGCGGGTGAAAAGCCGCGACGGGCTGACCCCCATTTCCCCAAACATCGTGCCAAAAGAAGCCATCCCCGACCCACACAACCTCGCCCTGCGCACCTTCGTTAACGGCGAACTGCGACAGCTTGGCACGACGGCGGATCTGATTTTCAGCATCCCGTTCCTGATTGCCTACCTGAGCGATTTTATGACCCTGCAACCGGGCGACATGATTGCCACCGGCACGCCGAAGGGGCTGTCCAACGTGGTGCCGGGGGATGAAGTGGTGGTGGAAGTGGAAGGCGTAGGACGCCTGGTAAACCGAATTGTGAGTGAGGAGACGGCAAAATGAAAAAAATTAACCATTGGATCAACGGCAAAAACTTGGCGGGAAGCGACTATTTCCACACCACCAATCCGGCCTCCGGCGAGGTGCTGGCCGAAGTGGCTTCCGGCGGTGAAGCCGAAATCCATCAGGCCGTAGCCGCCGCGAAAGAGGCGTTTCCAAAATGGGCCAACCTGCCGATGAAAGAGCGCGCGCGGCTGATGCGTCGTCTGGGCGATCTGATCGATCAGAACGTGCCCGAGATCGCCGCTATGGAGACCGCCGACACCGGCCTGCCGATCCACCAGACTAAAAACGTGCTGATCCCGCGCGCCTCGCACAACTTCGAGTTTTTCGCCGAGGTGTGCCAGCAGATGAACGGCAAAACCTACCCGGTTGACGACAAAATGCTCAACTACACCCTGGTGCAGCCGGTGGGCGTCTGCGCGCTGGTGTCACCGTGGAACGTGCCGTTCATGACCGCCACCTGGAAGGTCGCCCCGTGCCTGGCGCTGGGTAATACCGCGGTACTGAAAATGTCTGAACTCTCCCCGCTGACCGCCGACCGTCTGGGCGAGCTGGCGCTGGAGGCGGGCATTCCGGCAGGTGTACTCAACGTGGTGCAGGGCTACGGCGCGACGGCAGGCGATGCGCTGGTGCGTCATCACGACGTGCGAGCCGTCTCCTTTACCGGCGGCACGGCCACCGGGCGCAATATTATGAAAAACGCCGGGCTGAAGAAGTATTCCATGGAGCTGGGCGGCAAATCCCCGGTGCTGATTTTTGAAGACGCGGACATCGAGCGCGCGCTGGATGCCGCCCTGTTCACCATCTTCTCCATCAACGGCGAGCGCTGCACCGCGGGCTCGCGCATCTTCATCCAGCAGAGCATCTACCCGGAGTTCGTCAAACGCTTTGCGGAGCGTGCCAACCGTCTGCGCGTGGGCGACCCGACCGATCCGACCACACAGATTGGGTCACTCATCAGCAAGTCACACTGGGAGAAAGTCTCTGGCTATATTCGCCTCGGCATTGAAGAGGGCGCGACCCTGCTGGCGGGCGGCCCGGACAAACCGACCGACCTGCCTGCGCATCTGAAAGGCGGCAACTTCCTGCGCCCGACCGTACTGGCGGACGTCGACAACCGCATGCGCGTGGCGCAGGAGGAGATCTTCGGGCCGGTGGCCTGCCTGCTGCCGTTTAAGGATGAAGCGGAAGGTCTGCGCCTGGCGAACGACGTGGAGTACGGTCTGGCGTCGTACATCTGGACCCAGGACGTCAGCAAAGTGCTGCGCCTGGCGCGCAATATCGAAGCGGGCATGGTGTTCGTCAATACCCAGAACGTGCGCGACCTGCGCCAGCCGTTTGGCGGCGTGAAGGCCTCCGGCACCGGGCGCGAAGGCGGCGAGTACAGCTTCGAGGTGTTTGCGGAGATGAAGAACGTCTGCATCTCCATGGGCGACCATCCGATTCCAAAATGGGGGATCTGATCATGGGTACATTAGCGTTAGCGGCAAAAATCACCCACGTCCCGTCAATGTATCTCTCCGAGCTGCCGGGGAAAAACCACGGCTGCCGTCAGGGCGCCATCGACGGGCATAAAGAGATCGGCAAGCGCTGCCGCGAGCTGGGCGTGGACACCATCATCGTCTTCGATACCCACTGGCTGGTGAACAGCGCATACCACATCAACTGTGCGGACCATTTTTCAGGCGTCTACACCAGCAACGAACTGCCGCACTTTATCCGCGACATGACTTACGACTACGACGGCAACCCGGCGCTCGGCCAGCTGATTGCCGACGAGGCGGTGAAGCTCGGCGTGCGCGCCAAGGCGCACAACATCCCGAGCCTGAAGCTGGAGTACGGCACGCTGGTGCCGATGCGTTACATGAACCCGGATAAACACTTCAAAGTGGTCTCTATCTCGGCGTTCTGCACCGTTCACGACTTCGCCGACAGCCGCAAACTCGGTGAGGCCATCGTCAGCGCCATCAAAAAATACGACGGCACCGTGGCGGTGCTCGCCAGCGGCTCACTGTCGCACCGCTTTATCGACGACCAGCGCGCGGAAGAAGGGATGAACAGCTATACCCGCGAGTTTGACCGCCAGATGGACGAGCGCGTGGTGAAGCTGTGGCGCGAGGGGCAGTTCAAAGAATTCTGCAGCATGCTGCCGGAATACGCCGACTACTGCTACGGCGAGGGCAATATGCATGACACGGTGATGCTGCTGGGCATGCTCGGCTGGGACAAATACGACGGCAAGGTGGAGTTTCTCACCGAGTTGTTCGCCAGCTCCGGCACCGGCCAGGTTAACGCCGTTTTCCCCCTGCCCGCGTGAGGAGCCACCATGCCGCACTTTATTGCTGAATGTACCGACAACATCCGCGAGCAGGCAGACCTGCCGGGGTTGTTCGCCAAAGTCAACGAGGCGCTGGCCGCCACGGGCATCTTCCCGATCGGCGGTATCCGCAGCCGCGCCCACTGGCTGGATACCTGGCAGATGGCCGACGGTAAGCAGGATTACGCCTTTGTGCATATGACGCTGAAGATCGGTTCCGGGCGCAGCCTGGAAAGTCGGGAAGCCGTAGGGGAAATGCTGTTTGGGCTTATCAAAGCGCACTTTGCGGCGTTGATGGCTGCCCGCTATCTGGCGCTGTCGTTCGAGCTGGACGAACTGCACCCGACGCTCAATTACAAACAAAACAACGTGCACGCGTTGTTTAAGTAATACCGCTCGATCTGTCCCCTCTCCCTTTGGGAGAGGGTTAGGGTGAGGGAAATCTCAGCGGCCTGATGCCCTCACCCCGGCCCTCTCCCACGGGGAGAGGGAGAAAACAATACAACAGGATATCGCCATGCTCGATAAACACACCCATACCCTGATCGCCCACCGCCTGCATCAGGCGGAACAAACCCGGGAGCAGATCCGCGCGATCTCGCTGGACTACCCGGAGATCACCATTGACGACGCCTACGCCGTTCAGCGCGAATGGGTAAACCTGAAAATCGCCGAAGGCCGCGTGCTGAAGGGTCACAAGATCGGCCTCACCTCCAAAGCGATGCAGGCCAGCTCGCAGATCAGCGAGCCGGACTACGGCGCGCTGCTGGACGATATGTTTTTCCACGACGGCAGCGACATCCCCGTCGATCGCTTTATCGTCCCGCGCATCGAAGTAGAGCTGGCGTTCGTGCTGGCAAAACCGCTGCGCGGCCCGAACTGCACGATCTTCGACGTCTACAACGCCACGGATTACGTCATTCCCGCGCTGGAGCTGATCGACGCCCGCTGCCACAACGTTGACCCGGAAACCCAGCGCCCGCGCAAGGTGTTCGACACCATCTCCGATAACGCTGCCAACGCGGGGGTGATCCTCGGCGGTCGCCCGATTAAGCCCGACGCGCTGGATCTGCGCTGGATCTCCGCCCTGCTCTACCGCAACGGCGTGATCGAAGAGACCGGCGTGGCCGCTGGCGTGCTTAACCACCCGGCGAACGGCGTGGCGTGGCTGGCGAACAAGCTGGCGCCTTACGACGTGCAGCTTGAGCCGGGGCAGATCATCCTCGGCGGTTCGTTTACCCGCCCGGTGCCCGCCAGCAGAGGCGACACTTTCCACGTTGACTACGGCAACATGGGCTCCATCAGCTGCCGCTTTGTGTAAGGAGACGATCATGCAGAATGCATTCAAAGCGGCGCTGAAAGCGGGCCGTCCACAAATCGGCTTATGGCTGGGGCTCACCAGCAGCTACAGCGCCGAACTGCTGGCCGGGGCAGGCTTCGACTGGCTGCTGATCGACGGCGAGCACGCCCCGAACAGCGTGCAAACCGTCTTAACCCAATTGCAGGCCATCGCCCCTTATCCGAGCCAGCCGGTGGTGCGCCCGTCGTGGAACGATCCGGTGCAGATCAAACAGCTGCTGGACGTCGGCGCACAAACCCTGCTGGTGCCGATGGTGCAAAACGCCGAAGAAGCGCGGCTGGCGGTACGTGCCACCCGCTACCCACCGGCGGGCATTCGCGGCGTCGGCAGCGCGCTGGCAAGAGCGTCGCGCTGGAACCGCATTCCGGACTATCTGCAGCAGGCTAACGACGCCATGTGCGTACTGGTGCAAATCGAAACCCGTGAGGCGCTGAAAAACCTGCCGCAGATCCTCGACGTGGAAGGCGTCGACGGCGTGTTTATCGGCCCGGCCGATCTCAGCGCCGACATGGGCTTTGCCGGTAATCCGCAGCACCCGGAGGTCCAGGCCGCTATCGAGCAGGCGATCGCGCAGATCCTGAGCGCGGGCAAAGCCCCCGGCATCCTGATGGCAAACGAGGCGCTGGCAAAACGCTATCTCGACCTCGGCGCGCTGTTTGTCGCCGTCGGCGTCGACACTACCCTGCTCGCCCGCGGTGCGGAAGCGCTGGCTGCACGCTTTATCGAACAACCGGTTACGTCAGTTAATAACAATAAATCCGTCTACTAAACGTAAGATCTGGAGCGCACCATGACGACCTCTACCCTGCAAACCCATGATAATAAAGCTGTTGAACAACGCGCCATTAACAAGCTGTTCCGACGTTTAATCGTGTTTCTCTTTATCCTGTTTGTTTTCTCGTTTCTCGACCGCATCAACATCGGCTTTGCCGGACTGACGATGGGTAAAGATCTCGGCCTCACCTCCACCATGTTTGGCCTGGCCGCAACCCTGTTTTACGTCACCTATGTGCTGTGCGGGATCCCAAGCAACATCATGCTGGCGAAGATCGGCGCGCGGCGCTGGATCGCCGGGATCATGGTGGTGTGGGGCATCGCCTCCACCTGCACCATGTTCGCCACCAGCCCTGAAACCCTTTACGTCCTGCGCATGCTGGTGGGCATTGCCGAAGCCGGTTTCCTGCCGGGGATCCTGGTCTATCTCACCTGGTGGTTCCCGGCCTATCACCGCGCCCGCGCCAACGCGCTGTTTATGATCGCCATGCCGGTCACCATGATGCTCGGTTCAATCCTCTCCGGGTACATTCTGGCGATGGACGGGCTGTGGAACCTGAAGGGCTGGCAGTGGCTGTTCCTGCTGGAAGGGCTGCCGTCAGTAGTGCTCGGGGTAGTAACCTGGTTCTACCTTAACGACACGCCGGATCAGGCCACCTGGCTGGATGAGGACGAAAAGCAGGCGCTGAAAACCATGATCGCCCGCGAGCAGGAGGTCGCCATTGTCCGTGCCGTCACGCCGCGCTCGACGCTGCGAGAAGTGCTGACGCCCGCCGTGCTGCTCTATACGCTGGCCTACTTCTGCCTGACCAACACGCTGAGCGCGATCAACATCTGGACGCCGCAGATCCTGCAGAGCTTTAACACCGGCAGCAGCAATATCGTCATTGGCCTGCTGGCGGCGATCCCGCAGTTTTGCACCATCCTCGGGATGATCTGGTGGAGCCGCCGATCCGACAGGCTAAAAGAGCGAAAAAAGCACACCATCCTGCCGTACCTGTTCGCGGCGGCGGGATGGATGCTGGCCTCCGCCACCGATCACAGCCTGATCCAGCTGCTTGGCATCATCATGGCCTCAACCGGATCATTTACCGCCATGGCGATATTCTGGACCACGCCAGATCGGGTGATTAGCCTGCAGTCCCGCGCGGTGGCGCTGGCGGTGATCAACGCAATCGGCAATGTGGGTTCTGCCGTTAGCCCGCTGCTGATCGGCATTCTGCGCGACGCGACCGGCAGCTTCAGCTCCGGGCTGTGGTTCGTGGCCGGGCTACTGGTGGTCGGCGCGCTGGTGCTGACGCGCATTCCGATGACGCAGCGGGATCAACAGAGGAACGATCATGTGCCAGAGCCCTATCGCCAACATTGATATCAGCAAGGAGTACGACGAAAGTCTGGGCACCGACGATGTGCACTACCAGTCGTTCGCACGCATGGCGGCCTTTTTTGGCCGCGACATGCAGGCGCATCGTCACGACCAGTATTTTCAGATGCACTTTCTGGATACCGGGCAGATTGAACTCCAGCTCGACGATCACCGTTACTCGGTGCAGGCCCCGCTTTTCGTTCTCACGCCGCCGTCGGTGCCGCACGCGTTTATTACCGAATCCGACAGCGACGGGCACGTGCTGACGGTGCGCGAGGATCTGATCTGGCCGCTGCTGGAGGTGCTCTACCCCGGCACGCGGGAAGCGTTTGGTCTGCCGGGGATCTGCCTGTCGCTGGCCGACAAGCCTGATGAACTGGCGGCGCTGAAACACTACTGGCAGCTGATAGCCCGGGAGTCCATGGAACAGCTGCCGGGCCGCGAGCATACGCTGGTTCTGCTGGCGCAGGCCGTATTCACTCTGCTGCTGCGCAACGCGAAGCTCGACGATCACGCTTCAGGCGGTATGCGCGGCGAGCTGAAGCTGTTCCAGCGCTTTACCCAACTGATCGACACGCACTACCACCAGCACTGGACAGTGCCGGAATATGCCAGCGAACTGCACCTGACCGAATCCCGGCTAACCGATATCTGTCGCCGCTTCGCCAACCGCCCGCCGAAGCGGTTGATCTTCGACCGACAGCTGCGGGAAGCCAGACGGCTGCTGCTCTTTTCCGACAGCGCGGTCAGCGAGATTGCCTGGCAGCTGGGGTTTAAAGATCCGGCCTATTTCGCCCGCTTTTTTAACCGCTTAGTGGGGTGCTCGCCAAGCGCATATCGGGCGCAGAAAGTACCGGTTTCCTGAACGCATCACGGTTCGTAGGGCGGGTAAGCGCAGCGCCACCCGCCGAAAAGCCGCACAGATCACAAATCCACATCCCCCCCGAAAAGTACCCGCCGTTGTCCCAATCGTCCCTTCACGTTCCGCCCCTCTCAGGCTTCAATTAAACAACAAAAACAAAACATAAATTTAACATCACCATTCCGATACGAGGTCCCTATGAAGCCTGAAGATTTCCGCGCCGATGCCAAACGTCCGTTAACCGGTGAAGAGTATTTAAAAAGCCTGCAGGACGGGCGTGAGATTTATATCTACGGCGAGCGCGTCAAAGACGTCACCACCCATCCGGCGTTTCGCAATGCGGCAGCCTCCATCGCGCAGATGTACGACGCCCTGCACAAGCCGGACATGCAGGACACGCTGTGCTGGGGCACCGACACCGGCAGCGGCGGTTACACCCACAAGTTCTTCCGCGTGGCGAAAAGCGCCGACGACCTGCGCCAGCAGCGCGACGCTATCGCCGAATGGTCACGCCTCAGCTACGGCTGGATGGGGCGCACGCCGGACTATAAGGCCGCGTTCGGCTGCGCGCTCGGTGCCAACCCGGCCTTCTACGGTCAGTTCGAGCAGAACGCCCGCAGCTGGTACACCCGCATTCAGGAAACCGGCCTGTATTTCAACCACGCCATCGTTAACCCGCCTATCGACCGCCACAAACCGGCGGATGAGGTGAAAGACGTCTACATCAAACTGGAGAAAGAGACCGACGCCGGGATCGTTGTCAGTGGGGCGAAAGTGGTGGCAACCAACTCGGCGCTGACCCACTACAACATGATCGGCTTCGGCTCCGCGCAGGTGATGGGCGAAAACCCGGACTTTGCGCTGATGTTCGTCGCACCGATGGATGCCGAAGGCGTCAAGCTCATCTCCCGTGCCTCTTACGAGATGGTGGCTGGCGCAACCGGCTCCCCGTATGACTACCCGCTCTCCAGCCGCTTTGATGAGAACGACGCGATCCTGGTGATGGATCATGTGCTGATCCCGTGGGAAAACGTGCTGATCTACCGCGATTTCGACCGCTGTCGTCGCTGGACGATGGAAGGTGGCTTTGCGCGGATGTATCCGCTACAGGCATGCGTGCGCCTGGCAGTGAAGCTCGACTTCATCACCGCCCTGTTGAAAAAATCGCTGGAGTGTACCGGCACCCTTGAATTCCGCGGCGTACAGGCGGATCTCGGCGAGGTGGTGGCCTGGCGCAATATGTTCTGGGCGCTGAGCGACTCAATGTGCTCTGAAGCCACGCCGTGGGTCAATGGCGCGTATCTGCCGGACCACGCGGCGCTACAGACCTACCGCGTGATGGCCCCGATGGCCTACGCGAAGATTAAGAATATTATCGAACGTAACGTCACCAGCGGGTTGATCTATCTGCCGTCCAGCGCGCGGGACCTGAATAACCCACAGATTGACCAGTATCTGGCGAAATACGTGCGCGGCTCCAACGGCATGGATCACGTCGAACGCATCAAGATTTTGAAACTGATGTGGGATGCCATTGGCAGCGAGTTTGGCGGCCGTCACGAGCTGTATGAGATCAACTACTCCGGTAGCCAGGATGAAATTCGCCTGCAGTGTCTGCGCCAGGCGCTGAGCTCCGGCAACATGGACAAAATGATGGCGATGGTCGACCGCTGTATGTCCGAATACGACCAACACGGCTGGACGGTGCCGCACCTGCACAACAACAGCGATATCAACATGCTGGATAAGCTGCTGAAATAGCGCAGCGGGAGGTTTCAATGCAATCAGAAGAACGCCTGCGTTTTCGCGACGCGATGGCCAGCCTGTCGGCCGCAGTCAATGTCGTCACCACCGAGGGGGAAGCGGGCCGCTGCGGCATTACCGCCACCGCAGTCTGTTCGGTTACGGACACCCCGCCGTCGGTCATGGTGTGCATCAACGCCAACAGCGCCATGAACCCGGTATTCCAGGGCAACGGCAGACTGTGCATAAACGTGCTGAACCACGAGCAGGAGATCATGGCTCGCCACTTCGCCGGGATGACCGGTATGACAATGGAGGAGCGCTTTGCCCTCTCCTGCTGGCAGAAAGGCCCGCTGGCGCAGCCGATGCTGAAAGGTGCGCTGGCCAGCCTTGAAGGCGAGATAAGCCAGGTGCAAACCATCGGCACGCATCTGGTGTATCTTGTTGAAATTAAAAATATCATTTTGAGTGATGCAGGACACGGCCTGATCTACTTCAAACGCCGTTTCCACCCGGTCATGATGGAGGTGGAAGCCACCGCGTAATTCTCCCGCGCGCTGGCCTTTTTTTCGGCCAGCGCCACTTTCTGCAAAAACTCCTAAGGTTTCCGCTAAATCACGCCGTTATACAACCATAAGATAAATTTTCTGTGCCTGAATACTGACATCTCTGGTCAGTGCTTCCCGCTTCATTCAGCGCATACCTAATATACAGGATGACCTTATGGCTAAAACGACGCGGAGCCGCTCGGCTGAACGTCTGGTCGATATTCTGGTTGAGCTACATTTAAACGGTGTGGTAAACCGCAGTGCGCTAATGACCAAATTTAAAATTACCGAGCGTACCGTCTACCGGGATTTAAATGCGCTCTCTCCTATCGTTGAACATACCGGTAACGGGCTATATCGGCTGATCCATTCCGCACAATCTCCCGGCGGACAAGGGTTACATCTCACACTGGCTAACTTCCTGAATGCAGATAACTTTTTCCCTGAAAGAAATACGGAATTCTGGCAAAAGCTGGAAACACGCGTTGACGAAAATCATATTCTTATCCTTGGTAACGACGCAGAGCACACGGTACAACGTGATATCAGCCGTCATTTAGCGAAAATTGAGAAATCTATTAAGAACCATAATGTTTGCCAGATCGTTTATAAGGGTAAAACCCGCCTGATTAATCCCTATAAACTCATTAACAAAAAAAATATATGGTATTTACAAGCTACCGAAAATAGTCGGCTTAAATCCTTTTCATTGAGTCAGATTCGCTGGTTTGATATTCAGAAAACCCTTTTTACCCCTGAAGAGAATGTCCGCGCGCTCCTGGAAAAAAGCCTCGATCCGTGGGTGTCTGAAGATACTTTCACCGTGAAAATATTCATTAAAGATAATATTTCACATTACTTCCTGCGCCGGGATCTTCTGCCGGAACAAGAGCTGCTGGAAGAACAACGCGGCGGTATCACGCTGCGCTGCCGGGCGGCACACGAGAACCAGATCCTGCCGCTGCTGTTCTACTGGCTGCCGAATATTCAAATCCTGGAGCCGAACTGGCTGAAGGAGAAACTGGTTAAAACGCTGGAAAACTATCTGGCGATGGCGCGCAGCCCGGATAACCACGTGATCTCAATCACATAATTTCCTCCAGCGGCGGCGAGCCTTAACCACTCGCCGCTTCCTTTGACCGCTCACCCGTCACTTTCAACCACTCATTCATTTACCCACCTTTACACGCGCGAGGATCTGGCACGATCGCTCCAGCATTACTCAATACCTCCTCACAACGAACCTTGACCCTTTTTTCTTTACATAAAAAACCAGGTCTTACTATGGATACTAAAAAACTACTTAAGCACGTGCCCTGGGCCTTACTCGGGATCCTCGGTGCTTTCTGTCTGGCGGTTGTCGCATTACGCCGGGGCGAACACGTCAGCGCCCTGTGGATCGTCGTCGCGTCCGTTTCCGTCTATCTTGTGGCTTATCGCTACTACAGCTTATACATCGCGCAGAAGGTCATGAAGCTCGACCCAACGCGCGCCACGCCGGCGGTCATTAACAATGACGGCCTGAACTACGTGCCAACCAACCGCTACGTGCTGTTTGGTCACCACTTTGCCGCCATTGCAGGCGCTGGCCCGCTGGTCGGCCCGGTACTGGCCGCGCAGATGGGCTACCTACCGGGTACCCTCTGGCTGCTGGCGGGCGTGGTGCTCGCGGGCGCGGTGCAGGACTTTATGGTGCTGTTTATCTCCTCACGCCGTAACGGTTCGTCGCTGGGTGAGATGATCAAAGAAGAGATGGGTCGCGTGCCGGGCACCATTGCCCTGTTCGGTTGTTTCCTGATTATGATCATTATCCTCGCGGTGCTGGCGCTGATCGTCGTGAAAGCGCTGGCCGAAAGTCCGTGGGGCGTGTTTACCGTCTGCTCTACCGTACCGATCGCGCTGTTCATGGGCATTTACATGCGCTTCCTGCGCCCGGGGCGCGTGGGCGAAGTCTCCGTGATTGGTATCGTGCTGCTGGTTGCCTCTATCTACTTTGGCGGCGTCATTGCGCATGACCCGTACTGGGGCCCGGCGCTGACCTTTAAGGACACCACCATCACCTTCGCGCTGATTGGTTACGCGTTTGTATCCGCCCTGCTCCCGGTATGGCTGATTCTGGCACCACGTGATTACCTCGCGACCTTCCTGAAAATCGGGGTTATCGTCGGGCTGGCTATCGGGATTGTGATCATCAACCCTGAGCTGAAAATGCCGGCGGTGACTCAGTACATTGACGGCACCGGCCCACTGTGGAAAGGCGCGCTGTTCCCGTTCCTGTTTATCACCATCGCCTGTGGTGCCGTGTCTGGCTTCCACGCGCTGATCTCCTCCGGCACCACGCCGAAGCTGATGGCCAACGAAACCGACGCGCGCTTTATCGGTTACGGCGCGATGCTGATGGAATCCTTCGTGGCGATCATGGCGCTGGTTGCGGCGTCTATCATCGAACCGGGCCTGTACTTCGCAATGAACACCCCGCCTGCGGGTCTGGGCATCACCATGCCAAACCTGCATGAGATGGGCGGCGAAAATACCGCGCTGATCATGGCCCAGCTGAAGGATGCCAGCGCCCACGCGGCAGCGACCGTCAGCTCCTGGGGCTTCGTGATCTCCCCTGAGCAGATCATGCAGACCGCGAAAGACATCGGCGAACCGTCCGTGCTGAACCGCGCAGGTGGCGCACCGACGCTGGCTGTCGGTATCGCACATGTGTTCCATAAAGTGCTGCCGTGGGCAGACATGGGCTTCTGGTACCACTTCGGTATTCTGTTTGAAGCGCTGTTTATCCTCACCGCGCTGGATGCCGGTACCCGTGCGGGCCGCTTCATGCTGCAGGACCTGCTGGGTAACTTCGTGCCGTTCCTGAAGAAAACCGACTCTCTGGTGGCGGGTGTGCTCGGCACTGCGGGTTGCGTAGGCCTGTGGGGTTACCTGCTGTATCAGGGCGTGGTTGATCCACTCGGCGGCGTGAAGAGCCTGTGGCCGCTGTTCGGTATCTCTAACCAGATGCTGGCCGCTGTGGCTCTGGTACTTGGCACCGTCGTACTGGTGAAAATGAAACGCACCAAATACATCTGGGTGACCGTCATTCCTGCACTGTGGCTGCTGCTCTGCACCACCTGGGCGCTGGGCCTGAAGCTGTTCAGCACCAACCCGCAGCTGGAAGGCTTCTTCTTCATGGCGAACCAGTACAAAGAGAAGATTGCCGCAGGCGGCGCAGATCTGACCGCGCAGCAGATTGCCAACATGAACCATATCGTGGTGAACAACTACACCAACGCAGGTCTGAGCATTCTGTTCCTGGTGGTGGTGTACAGCATCATTTTCTACGGTATCAAAACCTGGCTGAAAGTGCGTAACGCCGAAGACCGTACGGATAAAGAAACGCCGTACGTGCCGGTGCCGGAAGGCGGCGTGAAGACCTCTTCACACCATTAAAAAAATGGCGGGTGGCGCTACGCTGACCCGCCCTACAACGGTACTGTAGGCCCGGTAAGCGTAGCGCCACCGGGCTTTGTCTTATCAGGATGCATTATGTTTGGTAACTTAGGCGAAGCGAAAAAATACCTCGGTCAGGCGGCAAAAATGCTGATTGGTATTCCGGACTATGACAACTACGTTGAACATATGAAGACCAACCATCCGGATAAACCGTACATGACCTACACTGAATTCTTCCGCGAGCGTCAGGAAGCACGCTACGGTGGAAGTGGAGAAGGCGGCGTCCGCTGCTGCTAAAGGAGAGAACATGACCTCGATTGCCGTCACCCTGCTGACCGGTTTCCTCGGCGCCGGTAAAACCACCCTGCTGCGCCACATCCTGAACGAGCAGCACGGCTTCAGGATCGCCGTCATCGAAAACGAATTCGGCGAAGTCTCCGTGGACGATCAATTAATAGGCGATCGCGCCACGCAGATCAAAACCCTGACCAACGGCTGCATCTGCTGTACCCGCTCAAACGAGCTGGAAGACGCCCTGCTGGATCTGCTCGACAGCCGCGATCGCGGTGAAATCGACTTCGACCGCCTGGTGATTGAATGCACCGGCATGGCCGACCCCGGCCCGATTATTCAGACCTTTTTCTCCCATGACATTCTTTGCCAGCGCTACCTGCTGGACGGCGTCATCGCCCTGGTCGATGCGGTTCACGCCAACGATCAGATGAACCAGTTCACCATCGCCCAGTCTCAGGTGGGCTACGCTGACCGCATCCTGCTGACCAAAACCGACGTGGCGGGTGACAGCGAGAAACTGCGTGAACGTCTGACCCGCATTAACTCCCGCGCGCCGATTTACACCGTGACGCACGGCGATATCGACCTCTCACAGCTGTTTAACACCAACGGCTTTATGCTGGAAGAGAACGTCACCACGAAACCGCGTTTCCACTTTATGGGAGACAAGCAAAACGACGTGACGTCGATTGTGGTGGAGCTGGATTACCCGGTGGATATCAGCAAGGTCTCCCGCGTGATGGAGAACCTGCTGCTGTCATTTGCCGACAAACTGCTGCGCTACAAAGGGATGCTGTGGATCGACGGCGAACCGAACCGCCTGCTGTTCCAGGGCGTGCAGCGCTTATACAGCGCCGACTGGGATCGCCCGTGGGGCGATGAAGCGCCGCGTAGCGTAATGGTATTTATTGGCATACAGCTGCCGGAGGAAGAGATTCGCGCGGCGTTTGCAGATCTGAAAAAATAACCGCCCTGCTTCCCCTCTCCCCCGTGGGGAGAGGGGAAGGTTGAGGGGTGCCTAAACTTATTTCAACGCCTCCGGCAGCGTCACAATCCACAGCTCACTATCCGACTCAGGCTTCTTCAGCGGCTTCACGCTAAGCGTGGTTTCAACCGGTTTATCATCCAGCGTCAGCTTGCCTTCCGCGTTCACCCGATAATCCTTGAGCTTCTTGCCCTCGACCGGATTTTGCATCGCCACCTTCACGCCAAAGTCATTATCGTTCGCCACGGCAAGCCGTTTGCTGTCGATCAGCGCCAGCCCTTCAGCTTTCTCCTGCTGCCAGCCCAGCGCGCGCAAATCAACGACCTGCGTTTTTGCCGCAAGGGTAATGCCGCGCTGCTTCAGGGTTTTCTCATCATCAAACTCCGGGTACTCGCCCGGCTTGTCAAAGGCGCTCAGGTCGCTCGCCTTGCTGAGGTCCACCTTGTAGATAAGGTTACGCATCCCGTCATTTTTATCGCTGCCCTGCTCAATCAGCAGGATATGCTGGTCATCAAGCGCCACGATGTCGCCGATTTTGGCATCACTGTTTTTGCTGTAGGCCGCGCTGTCGATAGGGTAGCCGTACATCGCTGTTTTGCCGGTCGCCGGGTCGAAGCTCACGAGACGCGTAAACAGCGCCTGCTTTTTGCTTTTACCGTCGATATCCAGCGTACTTTGTACCGCGGCGATAATGCGTCCGTCCGGCATACGGGTCAGGCCTTCAAAGCCCCGGTTCGGTTGGCGCCATTTGATAACGTTTGGCAGACCGCCCGCGATCGACTTTTCCCCTTCCGCCGCCTGCGGGCCGTGGATCGCCAGGATTTTCCCTTTACTGTCGACGTTAATCAGAAACGGACCATACTCGTCGCACAGCCAGTAGCCGCCTTTGCCGTCCGGCGTGATGCCTTCCGTATCCAGCCCGCGGTTGTCACCCTTCAGCGTCTTTAGGGTGTCGCTAAACGCCACCTCATTGGTGGATCCAATCACGCCGCTTTGCAGCGGCAGACCGTTAATCTCGCCTTTATCGTCATGCAGCGGGCGGGCATCCGTCGCTTCTGCTTTACCGTTCTGCACGCGGATGGTCATCAGCAGCGGCGCGAAATCCGGCGTGACAAAAATTTTGGCTTCATTTTTACCCATTTTTGGCGCATCGGCGTTTGGACCGCGATCGGTCACGGTTGCAAAGGTCAGAGCATCGCCCTGCTTACCCGTAAACAGCAGGCCAGAGCCAATGCCCACCGGGAGTCCGTTCGGAAATGCGCTGGCGAACGCGCCGCTGTAATTGACGTGTGAGCCTTCAGGAAAGCTGACGACATAGCGCTCAGCCGTGGGCTGTGCCGCCAGGCCAGAGAAAGAGAGCGCACAACCAACCAGCACAGGAATGATTTTTCTTTTCATATTGTTAGCATCCAGTAAGTGAAGCCAACAACGTAATGAACAAACGTGTCAGAAAAATGACATCGCAGGGAAAGGCGCCTGCGCGAGAGAACGTGTTTTCACCACCATAAGTGTAAATCTTTGTTGTTTTATGTGATTTTTGAAATATTTTTGGAAATTTCTGGAGCCTCCATTATTACACCTCCAGTCACTATCCCGTCCTCGTTCAGTTTATGTTTAGTCAAAAAACTAAACGGTTTCTAAACGCCTGAAAATCACGCGTTGACTCCCGTTCAACCAAACAAAAACGCAACATTAAATAAATTAAATTTAACAAAACCAGCATAAAACAGCGACTTGTATCACATTTGCAGTCATAAACGTCGCTTGTTATGGTGCCTCCAGATTAATTTGATGATGAGGCACGAAACATGAAAAAACTGAATATCCTTCTTCTTTCTGCACTGACCGCCCTCTCTGGTTCCGCACTGGCCATGGGCGGTAGCGTTGAGCAGGGTAAAAACTTTACTAACCTCAATCTGGAAATGGGCAAATCCTCATCCGGCCTGTACGCCGAAAGCAACTGGCTCAAAAACACCGATGACGGTACCCAGACCGGTGGCGTGGGCGCAGGCTACAACCTGGAAGTGGGCCCGGTCATGCTGAACGCAGGCGCGAAGGCGATCTACATCGGCCCGAAAAAAGGCGATAACGGCGTGGCGTTCCCGATTGGTGGCGGCGTAAACGTTGCGCTGACGGACAGCATCCATGTCTATGGCGAAGGTTACGTTGCGCCTGAAGGCCTGAACAACAGCGTGAAAAACTACGTGGAAGCCAACGGCGGCGTAAGCTGGACGCCTGTCACGCCGCTGACCCTGAAAGTGGGTTACCGCCACGTGAGCGTTGATGGCAAAGACGGTCGCCCTGGCCACACGCTGATTGACGGCGCATACGTGGGCGGTGGTGTGTCCTTCTAAGGCTGTATTGCGCGTTTCGCCCGGCGGCGCTACGCTTGCACGGGCCTACGGGTTTTGTAGGCCGGGTAAGCGCAGCGCCACCCGGCAAGAAAGGCGATGACGTTACTTACGCACCACCACCAGCTTCTGGTTCACAAACTCTTTTATCCCCAGATCCGACAGCTCGCGTCCATAACCGGAGCGCTTCACGCCGCCGAACGGCAGCTCTGGCGCGGTATCGGTGAGCCAGTTGATGTACACCATCCCGGTCTCAATCCGCGACGCCATTTTCTTCGCGCGCTCGATATCCTGACTGAATACCGCCCCACCCAGGCCATAGTGTGAATCGTTCGCCAGGGCGACGGCCTCGTCGTCGTTTTTCACCACATACATCTGGGCCACCGGACCGAAGAACTCCTCGAAATACGCCGGGTTGTCGCGAGAGATATTCGTCAGAATCGTCGGCTCGAAGAAGCTGCCGTCACGCTGAACAGGTTTACCGCCATAGTGCAGCGTCGCACCGTTTTTCACCGCCTCGTTAACCTGTTTGGTCAGCGTTTCCAGCGCATCTTTAGACGAGAGCGGTCCCAGCGTGGTGCTTTCGTCCAGCGGATCGCCGATTTTCACCTGCTTAAACGCCTCGGTGAATTTAGTCAGGAAGGCATCCGCAATCTTTTCATGCAGGATAAATCGCTTCGCCGCGGTACAGACCTGCCCGGCGTTGTTGAGGCGCGCACTGACCCCCGTCTTCACCGCTTTTTCGAGGTCGGCGTCATCCAGCACCACGAAGACGTCGTTACCGCCCAATTCCAGCGTGGATTTCTTGATGTGCTTCGCCGCCTGTGCGGCCACGACGCTACCGGCTTTTTCGGAACCGGTCAGCGCGGCACCCTGGACGCGATCGTCAGCGATGATGTTCGCCACCTGATCGGACGAGATAAACAGGTTGGTCCACGCCCCTTCCGGCGCACCCGCCTCGCGTACCAGATGGGCAAAGGTCTCAGCGCAGTGCGGTACAATGCTGGCGTGTTTGGCGATGACCGGGTTCCCCGCCGCCAGGTTCGGCGCCAGAACGCGCATCAGCTGGTAGTACGGGAAGTTCCACGGCTCAACGGCCATCAGTACGCCGATAGGATGATGCTCCACCCACGCTTCCCCAAGTTCTGAGGGATACTTCACCGGCGCCAGGAACTGCTTCGCGTTGTCGGCGTAGTAGCGCGCGATTTGTGCGCACAGCTTCACCTCGCCGCGGCTCTGCTCGATGAGCTTACCCATCTCCTGACTGGCGATTTTCGCCAGATCGTCCACGCGCTCGTCGATCAGGTCGGCAAGCTTATGCAACACCGGGAGACGCTGGTTGATGTCGCCTTTCGCCCAGTCAGAATGGTAAAGCGCATCAGCCGCCTTCAGGGCCGCTTCAATATCCGCGTCGGTATGTGAGGGGTATTCTTTGATGAGCTGGTTAGTGGCAGGATTTACTGTCTGATAAGCCATATCGAATCTCCATGTTTTACCGCTTAGGGTATTAAGGGTAGTCAACATGACTGGCTATGGACGTAAAGTTGGGTATATCCGGACGGTTCCTAATGAAGCGCTGCCAGACGGTTGCCTGACGTGGTATAAAAAACGTCCAGAAGGAGTTCCCATGACCGATATCCGACACATCCTCCAGACTTTTCACCGCGCCTCAGGCCTTGAGCTGCGCAGCACATGGCAGAGCACGCAGGCCTACAAACGTCATTGTCATCCTCAACTCTCTATTGGCGCGATTGTGGAAGGCCAGACCTGCTGCGTGTGCCATGACAGGGAGTACATCCTTCATCCCGGGGATCTGATTGTGATCCCGGCTTATGCGCCGCACAGCTGCAACCCCATCGCCGGGCAAGCGCGCAGCTACCATATGCTCTATATCGACACCGATCGTCTTCTGGCGCTCCAGGTGATCCGTAACGCTACGTTCTTCAAGCACTTCCTTGATATTGTTGAGACAATGTCGCCTGCATCCGTGGACAGGCTGCTTTCTGCCCTTCCCCACCGTGCGGATAACCCTGATGCGCTGCGTTCAACCAGCCAGCATATTCAGCAGGCACTTCTTGCCGATCTGGCTGCACCGCCTTCGCTTGATGAACTTGCTCAACGCTTCTCGCTACGCAAGGAGACGCTGATTCGTACCTTCCGGCAGGACACCGGGCTGACGCCAGCCAGCTTCCTTAATATCTCCCGCGTGGAATACGCCAAAGCACGGCTGCGCGCCGGGGATGATATTGCCGACGTAAGCTACCAGAGTGGGTTTGCCGATCAGAGCCATTTCCATAAGACCTTCGTTCGCTATAGCGCCGCTACGCCGCGCCAGTACGCCACAGGACGATCAATATCAGACAATAATCAGGATACGTAACACCGTAAGGTGATCTCAGTTACGGCTATGAGGTCACTATGGAACTGTTCTTCCCTTCCGCTTTTCTCGCCCTGGCGCTGGCGCATTTTGTTGCGCTGTTAAGCCCGGGTCCGGATTTCTTCTTGCTTGTGGGCTACGCGGCGCGCTACCGACTGCGCGGCAGCGCCGGGCTGTGCCTCGGCATCGCCGCGGGTAATGCGCTCTATATTGTTCTGGTGATTGTCGGCTGGAGCGCCCTGCGCCAGTTTACGTGGCTGTTTACGCTAATCGAACTGTCCGGGGCGCTGTACCTGCTGTGGATTGGCTCGCACCTGGTGCGCAGCCGCCCGCAGACGCTGGCGCTGAATGAAACTCATCAGCGGCTTCCCGCATTGCGTAAGCAAATCCTGCTGGGGCTCGGCTCGGCACTGCTTAATCCGAAGAACGCGCTGTTCTATCTGGCGCTGATGACGGCGTTACTGGGGCCAGACGTCACGCTGCTTCAGCAGGCAACCTGCGGCGTCTGGATGGTGATGGTGGTGCTGGTGTGGGATCTGGCGCTGGTGTCGCTAATGGGGTTGCGAGCGGTGCAACAGAAGCTCAGCCGTGCGCTCGGGTGGATTGAACGCACGGCGGGCGTGGTGCTGATGGGGTTTGGTGGGTGGGTGCTGTGGCGATTTTTGCATTTTCTTCCCGTCTCCCTCTATCCTTAACCCATGGAAAAAATAGCTGAACTCAAACGCGCTAAGCTTCTCGCGCTGTCGCTGCTGCTGGTTGCCGCCGCGGCGTTTATCTTCACTCTGTTCCTGCCGCAGACTTTCTGGGTGCGCGGGGTAAAGGCGATTGCCGAGGCGGCGATGGTCGGCGCACTGGCGGACTGGTTCGCCGTCGTTGCGCTTTTTCGCCGGGTCCCCATTCCGTTTATCGCGCGCCATACGGCGATTATCCCGCGCAATAAAGACCGTATCGGCGACAATCTTGGCCAGTTTGTGCAGGAGAAGTTTCTGGATACCCAGTCCCTGGTAGCGTTAATCCGCCGCTATGAACCCGCGCACATGATCGGTGCCTGGTTCAGCAAGCCTGACAACGCCCAGCGCGTCGGGCTGCATCTGATGCAGGTGATGAGCGGGTTCCTTGAGTTGACCGACGACGGGCGCATTCAGCGGATGCTCAAACGCGCGGTGCATAAGGCCATCGATAAGGTCGATTTCACCGAAACCAGCGCCGTGATGCTGGAGAGCATGACCAAAAACAACCGCCACCAGGTGCTGCTCGATGCCATCATCAACCGCCTGATTACCTTGATTCAGCGCGACAGCACGCGGGAATTTATCTCTGACCAGATCGTCCACTGGCTGAAGACCGAACATCCCCGCAAAGCGATGGTATTGCCCACCGAGTGGCTGGGCGATCAGAGTGCAGAGATGGTATCGAATGCGGTGAACACGTTGCTGGACGATATCAGCCACGACCGCACGCACCAGATCCGTCAGGCGTTCGACCGGGCCACGCTGAAGCTTATCGACAACCTGAAAAACGATCCGGAAATGGCGGCGAAAGCCGACAACATCAAGCACTACCTGAAAAATGACGAGGCGTTTAACCGCTATCTGGGGGAAATGTGGGCCGATCTGCGCCAGTGGCTGAAGGCGGATATGCAAAGTGAAGACTCGCGCGTGAAGCAGCGCATCGCCAACGCCGGGCTGTGGTTTGGCGAAACGCTGACAAACGATGCCAGCCTGCGGGCGTCGCTGAACGAGCATCTGGAGCAGGCCGCGCATCGCGTCGCGCCGGATTTCGCCGCGTTCCTGACCCGCCACATCAGCGACACGGTGAAAAGCTGGGATGCTAAAGACATGTCCCGCCAGATCGAGCTGAATATCGGCAAAGATCTGCAGTTTATCCGCGTCAACGGTACGCTGGTGGGCGGGACGATTGGCCTGATCCTGTTTTTACTCTCGCAGCTGCCTGCCGTGCTGGGACATTAATCCGCTTTGGGCGGCGCGATGATATAGCGCGTCGCCTCGAAGCGATTCAGGATTAAATGCACCAGAAAGACCATCGTCAGCGTCGCCACCAGCGAAAACGTGACGGAGGTGATGCGATAGAGATCGCTGAACACCAGGTCGCTGTCAGGATGCATGTTCTGCCCGAACATAATGCCGATGGTGGTAATACTGGAAAATCCTACGCCTGCGCCTACTTTCTCCATCACATGCAGACGTGCGCCAAACGCCAGCCCAAGGCCAATCAGCGGCATCATGAGCAGCATATGGCTACTGTGGTCGTAGAGTATGAGCTGGACAACCAGGATATAAAGACAGCCCAATACTACGCCGACCACGCGCCAGATGGAGCTCATCACCGCGCCACGATAGTGCATCGGGAACAGGATCAAAATCCCGGCCATCAGCGCCGAGAGGGAATCGCTTAAGTCACTGATTTGAAAAACGACGAAAATCAGCGTCGCGACGGTGCCGGAGAGCAGCGACTCATGGCGCACGCGGGCATCGTCTTTCTCAATCAATGGCGGCGGCTTGCGGGGTTCCACGTCCGGCAGGAGATAGTTCATCAGCGCGCTCAGGCACACCGCCATCACGCTCGCTTCGATGTTGGAAAAAAGCAGCGTGTGCCAGTTGGTGGTGGGGTAGCTCATAAAATTGAGCATCACGCTCTGGCACACCACGCCCATCGACCCGAACAGGAACAGCGGCCCTTTGCTCATAAAGCGAAAACGCATGACGTACAGGGCAAACACCACCAGCGTCATGATGACCGGCCATTGCGACAGATAGCCGATGATAATCACCATTTCAACGCAGTTCAGCGATGCACTGAAGATAAACTGCTTCGCCACATGGCGGTTGAAGACCGGCACCAGCGAGAGCAGCATGATCGGGTAGACCACAAAAAACACGCCGTAGCTGGTGTTGTAGAAACTGGAAATGCTCAGCGCAATCATCCCTGCAAAGACGATGCGCAAAGTCTGGCGAAAGTCGTTTGCCGTGTAGACGATGTTACCGTGCGGGGTAAACACCCGCGCCAGCGTATTAATAGACATAATGCAGCAGGCTCACCAGATGGATCTGCATCCCGGAGAAGAAGCGCGCAAACGGCCCTTCACTGTTATAGAGCTGGACAGTCGCCCGCGCGCCGGTCGGCAGTGGCTTCGGCAGCGCCTCGTCCAGCATGACGTGGATGCGCATGCGTTGGGCGTCACGCACCCAGCGGTTCGAGGTTTCCGGCTCGGAGAGCTGGCCGTTCACCGCCTCCTGACCCGCGAGGATCCCCGCGTCGCTGCTGGTCACGTGGGCGTGGAAGACGCGTCCCGGAAAGGCGTCAAACACCACCGCGGCATCGGTGCCCTGATGGGTATGGCGCAGGCTTTTCTCGCGGAAATCGGCCACGATGTCGGTCTGGTTGTTCACCAGCGCCAGCGCCGCTGCGCCTGAGGAGGCATAAAAACCGGGGCTTAACTGCAGGTTACTGACCGTGCCGTCTGCCTGAGCATACACCTTCGTCCAGCCGAGATTCAGCTCCGCCTCATCCAGCGCGTTGCGGTATTTTTGCAGCGTGACGTTGCGGTGTTCATCCCGCTCGCCGCGCTGAATACGCAGGTTCTGGATATTAGCCTGAATCGTGCTGACGGACTGCTCGCTGCTCTGCCAGGTGGTCCGGACTTTATCCAGATCCGCCTGCGAGACGTTCTGTAACGTGCTCAGCTTCTGATAACGTTCGAAGGTCACTTTATCGTTACGCGCGGTCAGCACGGCGGTTTTCAGGCTGGCCTGCGCGGCGGCAATCTGCGCGTCCAGCTGCTGGTTGGAAAGACGAGCCTGCTCCAGCGCGATTTGCGCCGCTTCCACTTTATTGCGAAACGGCGTGTCGTCGAGTTCAAACAGCAGATCGCCCCGCTTCACCTGGCTGTTGTTGTGCACATGCACGGCCGCCACATAGCCGGAGACACGCGGAGAAACCGGCGTCACCACGCGCATCACGGTGGAGTCCGGCGTCAGCGGGATCCAGATATCCGCGACGACAAAATAGATAAACATCAGCAGGAAAGAGGCAATACTCACCCTTACCCAGCGGGCAAACTTTTGTTCAGGGGTCATTATTTTTCGGTCTTGTTGTCTTCTTCGCGGATTGTCCGCAAATTACAGGCGATTTGATTCAGGGTGGCGCTGAAGATCTCGATATGTTCCGGCGCGATATTTTGCGATACCCGCGCCTGATAGGTCTCAATCACCTGAGTAAGCCTTTTTAAGATGGCTTTTCCCTCAGGCGTCAGCGTCAGAAGCCGGATGCGCTTGTCATAAGGCGATGTGGTGCGCAGCAGGTAACCCTGTTTTTCCAGCTGTGTGAGCGTGCGCATCAGCGGCGGCAGTTCAATGCCCTGCACCTCCGCCAGCTCACTCATTGAGACGTTATCCCCAAGTTGAAAAAGCTGCATCATCACCGTCCAGCTCGACTGGGTTAACCCGGTATCGAGAATGGCATCGTCGATCACCGCACGCCACTGACGCACGATCATCGCCATCCGCATACCCATCGGCCTGCGGCTAAACAGTTCTTCTTCACTCATGGGGAGTCCCTCTCGTCACACGCAGTCAAGATAATAGTTATCAGGGTAAGTATCAAGAAACGAGGGACGAAAGCGCAGGAATTGCGAAAACGACGTTCTCCCTCTCCCTGTGGGAGAGGTCCGCGGTGAGGGCATCAGCCCGCAGCGGAATTTAACGGCTAAAGCTAAAATGTCGGGTAATGGCACTTCTCCCCGACGCCGTCACCACCACCTCCCTGTACCCCATCACCCGCTGGATCCAGCCTTTACTCTCCAGATAAGTGAGCAGCGCCGTGCCCGCTTCTCCCCCAAGATGAAACCGTCGCTCGCTCCAGTCGAGGCAGGCGCAGCAGGCCTTACGACGGGGATGAGCATTTAATGGAATGCCGAGTTTCAGAAACTGCTCACGGCCATACAGGGTGAGCGCGGAACCGTCAGCCTCCAGCCAGCCTTCCGCCTGCATAAAATCATAGATCTGAACCGCCACCGTTCCGGCAAGGTGGTTATAGCAGGTGCGGGCTTCACGCAGGGCTTTTGGCGCAGACGTTTCCGGCGGCGTAATGCGGCTCCAGGAGAGCCCCATCATCTGCTCGACCAGCGCCGCGACGTCGTGCCCGGCAAGGCGATAATAGCGGTGCCGCCCTTGCGATAAACACGTAATCAACTTTCCCTCCACCAGCCGGGCGAGATGCCCGCTGGCGGTCGACGGCGCAACATCTGCCGCAGTGCTGAGTTCGGTAGCGGTCCACGCCCGCCCGTCCATCAGCGCGCAGAGCATCTTCACGCGCGAGGGATCGGCCATTGCCGCCGCCACCGCCGCAATGGCCTGTTCCAGTGCCGCGCTGTTCTCAGGAGGCTGGTTCGTTTTTAACATGGGGGGCCCAGGGTTCGGTGATCTCTGCGGCCAGCTTATCATCATCCGTCAGCAGAATAAGGTGATTCGCATGGTCGCTGTACTGGGTAAGAATAGACACACCGCGTGCCGCCAGCACCGCCGCGATGTCACCTAACTCGCCTGGCCGCTCCTGCCTGAGTTTTCTGATAACCGGCTTGCGCACCGCCTGAACGATAAATCCGGCCTCCATCAGCACGCGGCAGGCTTTTTCTCCGTCCTCCACCAGGAAATGGGCATCGGTACCAAATACGCCGCCCCCCTCCAGCCCCACGCCGTGACGGCCTAACAGTTGCCCAAAGCGCGCCAGCTCGCCGGGCCTGTCGCTGAAAATTACGTGAACGTCATACATTCGCCTGCCCTCCGTTTTCGGAACTGTATTCCCGCACGACCTGTGCCACGCGAATGCGATAGTACGCAAAAATGGATCCCCGCCCTTCAGCCTGCGCCGCCTGGTGAAAGACGTTTTGCTTCCAGCTGCGGATGGCCTCTTCATCCCGCCACCAGGAAAGGGACAGGATTTTGCCGTCGGTGGTCAAACTCTGAAAGCGTTCGATATCAATAAAACCATCAATGTCGGCCAGCAAAGGTTTGAGTTCAGCGGCGAGTTGCAGGTAGCGGGCCTGATGATGAGGCTCCGCTTTGGCTTCGAAAAGGACTGCGATCATAAGTGTCTCTCCGTTGTGATAGTGAGGAGAGAATGCAGAGAAAATTAACTTCATACTTCGGCGACTGACGAAGTGTTTTTGCCGGATGGCGCTGCGCTTATCCGGCCTACGAGCGCCTGTAGGCCCGGTAAGCGCAGCGCCACCGGGCAGGTTTTAGCCCAGGATCGACCTCGGCTCCATAAACGCCCGAATCCCCCACTCACCCATCTCGCGCCCCACGCCGGAGTGCTTAAACCCGCCAAACGGCGCTTTCGGCTCATGGGCAAGCGTATTCACCAGCACGCGCCCGGAGACAATCTGCTGCGCCACGCGGCGGGCGCGGTCCACATCCTCACCCAGCACCATCGCGCTCAGGCCGTACTCGGTGTCATTGGCAATCGCGATAGCCTCCGCTTCGTCCTGATAGGGAATGATGCACAGCACCGGGCCAAAAATCTCGTCGCGGGCAATCACCATGCCATTATTCACGTCAGCAAACAGCGTCGGGCGTACAAACCAGCCATCCTGCGTGCCCGCTGGCCGCCCTTCGCCTCCTGCCAGCAGCCGTGCCCCCCCGTCGAGCCCCTGACGAATATACCCCTGCACCCGCAGCCACTGCTTCTCGCTGACCATCGGGCCGACGTCCGTGGCACTGTCGCGCGGGTCACCGGATTTCACCGCCGCCACGGCCTGCGCCAGCGCGGTTTCGATTTCCGTTTTACGCGACTGCGGTACCAGAATGCGCGTTCCCGCCACGCACGCCTGCCCGCTGTTCATAAACCCGGCCTGAATCACCAGCGGGATCGCCTGCGCCAGGTCCACATCATCCAGCAGGATCGTCGGCGATTTACCGCCCAGCTCCAGCGTCACGCGCTTAAAGCTTTCCGCCGCGTTACGCAGAATGGCCTTGCCGGTATTCGTCGAGCCGGTAAACGAGATTTTCGCCACGTCCGGATGGCGGCTGATGGTGTCCCCGACGGTTTCACCGCGCCCGGTGACAATGTTAAACACGCCCGGCGGCAAAGCAGCATCGCGCAACGCTTCGGTGACAATCCGGGTTTGCAGGGCGCTCATTTCGCTCGGCTTAATCACTGCCGTACAGCCTGCCGCCAGCGCGACCGCCAGCTTGCCGCAGATAAAACCCGCGTCGCTGTTCCACGGCGTGATCAGCCCGGCCACGCCAAGGGGCGCCATCTGTACCGTCGCGGCCCCCGCGGTTGTCTCGAACTCAAACGCCTCCAGCGCCTCAATGGCCTGGGCAATCACCTCGGCCGGATAGCGGGCCATCCACGCCGATCGCGAAGCAGGTGCGCCGTACTCCTCGATGACAGCGTCCAGCAGCGCGTCATGGCGAGCCGCCACGGCCGCGTGCATGCGTTTCAGCGCGGCGATGCGCGTCTGTTTCGTGGTCTGCGACCACGCAGGAAACGCTGCCTTCGCCGCCGCGATAGCGCGCCCGGCGTCAACCTCATCCGCCAGACGAACCTGACCAATAACCTGCGCCGTCGCCGGGTTATACAAATCAAACCATTCGGTGCCGTGCGGGGTAACAAACTCGCCGTTAATAAAAATCTGTTCGATCTGGTGCATATAAACCTCCTCAGGCTGTGTGAGCACAGTCTGGCACGGCTTCTCCGTTGCGATAATCCACGCTATGCTGCAAGGGTTGTTTCGATTTTCAGGATAATCTATGCATCGTTCAGGTCTGACAGAGCTGGAAGTGGTGATGGCCGTGGTGCGCCGCGGCAGTTTTCGCGGCGCGGCGCAGGAGCTCGGAATGTCCGCGACGGCGGTGAGCAATGCCATTGCCGGCCTGGAGAGCCGCCTTGAGACTCGCCTCTTTAACCGCACCACCCGCAGCGTGGCGCTTACGGACGCCGGGCAGCGCTACGTGGCGCGCGTGGGGCCGGCCTTGCAGGAAATCCGCCTCGCGGGTGAGGAGATCCACAGCGACACCGGGGAACCTGCCGGAACGCTGCGTCTGAACGTGCCGAACCATATCGGCTCGCTTTTTCTCGACCAACTGCTGATCGACTTTATGATCCGCTACCCGAAAATGCGCGTGGAGATCGTCAGTGAAGCACGCATGATCGACATCGTCGCCGAGGGTTACGACGCGGGGATCCGCCTCGAAGAGTCCATCCCGCAGGACATGATCGCCTTACCGCTGACAGGGGAGATCCGCCAGCTCGTCACCGCCACGCCAGATTACTTCGCACGTCACGGCATTCCGCAAACGCCGGACGATCTGCTGCAACATCAGGGGATCGGCATGCGTATGGCTCACGGCGGGATCTACCGCTGGGAGCTGGCCCGTCGGGGGGAAACGTACGCGCTTGCCGTGCCGCCGCGCTTTGCGACGTCCGATCTTTTCGCCTCGATCCGCGCCGTAAAAGCGGGGTTAGGCGTGGGATTTTTGCCGGAACTCTATATCCAGGAAGAGCTTGAGAGCGGGGAACTGGTGAGCGTGTTAAACGACTGGACGCAGCCGTTTGCCGGGCTGCGCCTTTACTATCCTGGTCATCGCCACGTCCCGCCAGGGTTACGGGCGCTGGTGGCGATGATCCGCGAGCGCGGCATTATTCCAGGTTAGCTTTATTCAACCCGTAAGCCGCATCCAGCGAGCCTGGCGCCATGCGGGAGGTAATTCCCAGACGGTTCCAGGCGTTAATCGCCACGATGGCGAAGTTCAGCTCTGAAATCTCAACGTCCGAGAAGTGCTCCGCCACGCTGCGGTACAGGGCATCGCTCACGCCATGCACGCCAATCTGCGTCAGCGCTTCGGTAAAGGCCAGCGCGGCTTTTTCGCGGGCGCTGAACAGCGGGGATTCACGCCAGGCTGCCAGATGGTACAGGCGCAGCTCGCGTTCGCCGGCAATTTTGGCCTCTTTCGAATGCATATCCAGACAGAAGGTACAGCCGTTCAGCTGCGACACTCGAATGTCGATCAGGTGCTTCAGCGCCGGGTCGATGGAGGTTTTCGCCACCTCCATGCTCAGGGCAGACAGTGCGTTAGCGAGGGCAGGTGTAACTTTATGGTGGTTGACGCGAGTGCTCATGGTCTTTCCTCTTTTTTTGTGCGGCATCGGTGATGCGATGAGGCAAATCTACGCCGTTCATGACATAGTAAAAAGACACAAAAAGCGTGAAATGAGGTAGGACATGAAGCCGGGCTATCACGAGATCTACTCCCGCTATCGCGACAACATTACGCGCGGCGTGCTCAAGCCGGGCGACAAAGTGCCCGCCATCCGCGTGCTGGCCGAAGAGCTTAAGGTGGCGCGTAAAACGGTCGAAACGGCGTATGCCATTCTGACGGGCGAAGGGTATCTGGTTAGCCAGGGCGCGCGCGGCACGCGGGTCAACCCGGACTTACTGTTGCCGGAGCGTCCTGCCCCAACGGAACAGCCTACCGGTACGCTTCCGGCATCGCTTATCAGCCAGCGCGAGCGGGCAGGGTTTCTGCGCCCTGGCATCCCATCCCTCGACAGCTTTCCGTACAAAAAATGGCTGCTGCTGGCAGGCCAGGCGACGCGCGCCATGCGTCAGGAGGAGATGCTTAACCCGCCCGTTCTGGGCTGGTACCCGCTGCGCCAGGCCATCGCCAGCTATCTCAATATCTCGCGTGGCTTGTCCTGCACCGCCGGGCAGGTGCTCATCACCAGCGGCTACAGCGGCAGCCTGCGCCTGATCCTCGACACGCTCGCCAGCCGCAGCGACAAGGTGGTGTTCGAAGATCCGGGCTACTTTATGGGCCAGCAGCTCCTGAAGCGGATCGTGCCGCGTCTGCACACGGTGCCGGTCGATCGCTGCGGCATGGACACGGATTACCTCCTCCGCCACCATCGCGACGCCCGTTTTGCCCTCGTCACCCCGTCGCACCAGAGCCCGCTGGCGGTGACGCTCTCCCTGCCGCGCAAACAGCAGCTGCTCGACTGGGCCAGCCAGAACGAGGCGTGGATCATCGAAGACGATTACGATGGCGAGTTTCACTACACCCGCAAGGTGTTGCCGTCGCTGAAAAGCCTCGACCAGCACGACCGGGTAATTTTTATGGGCACCTTCAGCAAAACCATCATGCCGTCGCTGCGCATGGGATACGTGGTGATGCCCGCCAGCACCGTCGGGGCGTTTACCGACTGTGCGGACATTACCACCAGCGGCCAGCCGGTGCTGACGCAAAAGATCCTCACCGCATTTCTCAACGAAGGCCATTTTTTCCGTCACCTGAAAAAGATGCGCGCGCTGTATCAGACCCGCCGCGACTGGATGATTGCCGCCCTGCGCGAGGTGTATGGCGATCTGTTTTTCACCGAGCAGAACGACGGCGGGATGCATATCGTGGCGTTTCTGACCAAAGGAAGTTGTGACCGCGAAGTGGCGCGCTGCTGGCAGGAACAGCAGCTGCAGGTTAACGCGCTCTCCGAATGGTATCGCGGGTCGGGAAAACGCTACGGGCTGGTGATGGGCTACAACAACGTGCGGACATACCAGGAGGCGGTGGCGTTGCTGGCAAGGCCGAAACGGCAGACGCTTGCGCTGTTGAGTTGAACATCGCCGGGTGGCGGCTGCGCCTGACCCGGCCTACGGTTTAAATGTCATTGCGGGATAAACCCACATCTTTGAGCTGCTCATCGCTCATCTGGCTCAGGATGCGGCGGGTACGGTTGATGCGATACCAGTTACGCAGCGTTTTCGCGATCCAGACAAACACGATAAACGGTCTTTTAGAACGGTTCTCGAAAAATTCCATGATGCTCTCCTCACTGTGCCAGTGGGGTTATCATCCAGGAAATCCGCCTGTGCAATACAGATGCAAAAACACCTTTTGTTTACCATACAGATCCGCTAAAACGGTATCTGCATGGCATTTTTTACGGCAATCTGTACTGGTTTTACAATCTGTATGGTGAAAACAAAGGATACAGCATGACGCGCTATCAACATCTGGCCAATCTCCTGGCAGAACGCATTGAACAAGGGCTGTATCGCAGCGGCGAACGTCTGCCGTCGGTGCGCACGCTGAGCCAGGAGCACGGCGTGAGCATCAGCACCATACAGCAGGCTTATCAGATCCTTGAAAACCTCCAGCTGATCACGCCCCAGCCGCGCTCCGGCTATTTTGTTTCGCAGCGTAAAGCTCAGCCGCCCGTCCCGGCGATGACGCGCCCGGTGCAGCGCCCCGTGGACGTCACCCAGTGGGATGAGGTGATGATGCTGCTGGACGCCCGCGCTGACAAAGAGATGATCTCGTTTGGCGGCGGTTCGCCGGACATTAACCAGCCGAGCCTGAAGCCCCTGTGGCGCGAGATGAGCCGCATCGCGCAGCATAATCCGGGTGAGATGCTGAGTTATGACGTGCTTGACGGGCGCCTGGAGCTGCGCGAGCAGATCGCCCGCCTGATGCTGGACGGCGGCTCCACCGTGGCAGCGAACGAGATTGTCATCACCAACGGCTGCCACGGCGCGCTGTCGATTGCCCTGCTCTCGGTGTGTCAACCGGGGGATATCGTGGCGGTGGAGTCGCCGTCGTTTCACGGCACCATGCAGATGTTGCGCGGGTTTAACATCAAGGCGATTGAAATTCCCACCGACCCGGAAACCGGGATCAGCATTGAGGCGCTTGAGCTGGCGCTGGAGCAGTGGCCGATCAAAGCGGTGATCCTGGTGCCCAACTGCAATAACCCGCTCGGGTTTATCATGCCGGAAGCGCGGAAAAAGCAGGTCTTAGCCCTCGCCCAGCGGCACGACATTGTGATTGTTGAAGATGATATCTACGGCGAGCTGGCGGCGGAGTACCCGCGTCCGCGAACCATTCATTCGATGGATATCGACGGCCGGGTGATCCTCTGCAGCTCGTTTACCAAAACCGTGGCTCCGGGTCTGCGCGTGGGCTGGATTGTGCCGGGACGCTATTACGACCGGGTGATGCACATGAAATACGCCGCGGGCGGGTTTAACGTACCGGGCACGCAGATGGCGGTGGCGGCGTTTATTCGCGACGGCCATTACCATCGCCACGTCCGCCGTATGCGCCAGATTTACCAGCAGAATATGGAAACCTATACCTGCTGGGTACGGCAGTATTTTCCGGCAGGGATTTGCGTGACCCGCCCGCAGGGCAGCTTCCTGCTGTGGGTTGAGCTGCCGGAGAAGGTGGATATGGTGTGCGTTAGCAAGCAGCTGTGTCGGCTGAAGATCCAGGCCGCAGCCGGGTCGCTGTTTTCCGCTTCAGGGAAGTACCGCAACTGCCTGCGCATCAACGTGGCGCTGCCGCCGACGGACAAAAATCGCGAGGCATTGAAGAAGATGGGTGAAGCGATTGTGATTGCGATGGAGGAGGGCTAGTGCGGCCTGATGCCCTCACCCCGACCCTCTCCCACAGGGAGAGGGAGAAAACCGTGCAGCACTACTCGTCGAAGTACCAGTACCCCTGGTTAATCAGCCCGGTGAGCTCTTCAACAAACGCCGGGTTTTTCAGCGCATCGCCCAGCTCGGCCTGGCCGAGTTCGGTGTAGCGGCACAGCGCATCCGCGGCCTTCGCATCCACCGTCTCAAGCTGTTCGCTGTTAACGAAGAAGCTGCCGTTAATATTCAGCACGCGCAGGCCGCTCAGGCGAGACAGCGTTTCGCCGCCCTGAAGCGCATCCAGCACCTCTTCCGGCACATACGGTGGCTCGGCGGCGGCAATATCCAGCTCGTGGCGCGGCGTCGAGACAAAGCTGCCGAACCATTTCGTGAAATCATCCGGCTTGCTGATCATCTCGATCATCATCTGACGAATGCGATCGAGCTCGTACTGCTCCACGCGGCCCGGGTGTTCACGACAGGTCAGATCCGGATCGCTATAGTGCTCGCCGCCCAGATCGTTTTCCAGCGCGTAATCGGCGAAGCTGCTGATCAGATCGCGACCGTTCGGCCCGCGGAAACCGACGGAATAGTTAAGCGCCGTTTCGTGGGTAAAGCCGTCGTGCGGGAATCCTGGTGGAATGTAGAGGATATCGCCCGGCGCAAGATCTTCGTCGATGATCGGCTCAAACGGATCGACATGCAGCAGTGCCGGATGCGGGCAGAACTGACGCATCGGCAGCTTGTCCCCCACGCGCCAGCGGCGGCTGCCCATCCCCTGAATGATAAACACATCGTACTGATCGATATGCGGACCCACGCCGCCGCCCGGCACGGAGAAGGAGATCATCAGATCGTCAAGTCGCCAGTCCGGCAGAACGCGGAACGGACGCACCAGTTCCGCCGCGGGCATATGCCAGTGGTTCACCGCCTGCGCCAGCAGCGACCAGCCCGTTTCGCCCAGATCGTCAAAGTGTTCAAACGGACCATTACTGGCCTGCCATTTGCCGTTAGCGTGGCTCACCAGACGACTGTCAACTTCCGGCTCCATCGCCAGACCTGCCAGCTCGTCCGGGGTAATCGGATCGACAAAATTCGGGAAGGCATTTTTCAGCACTACGGGTTGTTTTTGCCAGTATTTTTCGAGAAATTCCGGCCAGTTCAGGTTCAGTTGATACGCCATGGGTAGCACCAGTGAGAGGGGAAACAGGCGCGATTATAGGGGAGACGGTGGAGGGGGAACTTGTCATGGGTCAAACCAGCTCGCGTAGGTCGGGTAAGGCATTGCCGTCACCCGACGCAATACGGCGCTAAAACTTAGTCCAGCTTCAGTTCGTCATAGTGGGTAATCAGCTTGCCCACAATGCCGTAGTCCAGCGCTTCTGCCGGCGACATCCAGAAGTTACGGTCGGTGTCTTTTTTCACTTTCTCCAGCGGCTGGCCGGTGGCGTCAGCAATCAGCTTGTTCACGCGATCCAGCATGCGGATGATCTCGCGCGCTTCGATCTCAATATCCGTTGCCTGACCGCGCACGCCGCCCAGCGGCTGGTGGATCATAAAGCGGGTATTAGGCAGGGAATAACGGTGCTCTTTTTTCGCCGCCAGGAAGATGGTGATCCCCGCGCTCGCCACCCAACCGGTACCGATGACGTGCACTTCCGGACGGATGAATTTGATAAAGTCGTGGATGGTGTCACCCGCTTCCACGTGGCCGCCCTGGCTGTTGATATACAGCTTGATCGGATCGTTGCTGACGCTTTGCAGCAGGATCATCTGGGTGATCACCTTCTGCGCCAGCTCCTGATTGATCTCCCCGGAGATCACAATCGAACGGGATTCCAGCAGTTTTTGCTGCAGAGCGCCCGCGCCGTTTGACCCTTCCGCCTTATCCTTGTCGCTTTCTTTCAGTGTGTAGAGCATTGTTGTTTCCTCAGCTTGTCGCGCTCAAAACCAGAGTGTAGCCTGTTTTACGGGGTAAAGTCCTCAGAGACAGATCGCGAGAACGATGATGAAACGTGCGCAGGCAAACGGCACGCCAATCGACAACCGTTCGCTATACTTCCTCTTCATATGGTTATCATATTGTTAAATGATAATGATATTTAATGTGTTAAGATGAAAGTCAGCAGAAACAGTCTCTTACGTGACGGGACGTGTATATTTTCTCGACAGTTAACTCAGCACCGGGGCAGTGAATGGAACACATTGTGTATGTGGTTGACGACGATGACGCGGTCAGGCAGTCCGTTCTCGGCCTGCTGGAATCGGCGGATTTAGACGCCATGGGGTTTTCATCCGCAGAGGCGTTTCTTCAGCACCGTTTTGAGGATCTGCCGTCGTGTGTGATCCTCGATATGCAAATGCCCGCCATTTCAGGTTTTGACGTAGCGGACGCCCTCAAGGACAGCGGGCGCGACATCCCGATTATTTTTCTCACCGGCCACGGCACTATCCCGATGTCGGTGCGCGCCATTAAAGGCGGCGCGTACGAATTTCTCACCAAGCCCGTTGAATCCACCGCGCTGATCGACGCCATTCAGTCTGCGCTCCAGCTGGCGGAAAACAACGCCGTGCGCAACAAAGAGCACTACGCCCTGAAGCAGCGCCACATGTCCCTTACGCCACGGGAACATGAGGTGTTAACGCTGGCGATAAGCGGGATGCTGAACAAGCAAATTGCCGCCGAGCTGGGCGTCAGCGAGATCACGGTGAAAGTGCATCGCCGTCGCGTAATGGAAAAAATGCAGGTGCGCTCCGTGGCGGAGCTGGTCAGGGCCGTTGAGCGCCTGACCCACAGCCAGCCTGCGGATTAACTACTCCCCTGTCTGTCCGGCAAGCGGTAACACAAACGCAAACACCGTGCCGTGTGGCTCCCGGCGGCGCGCGCTCAGTTTTCCTCTGTGTCGCTCAATGATGCTGGCGCTGATGGTCAGCCCCATCCCCATTCCCTGCGCCTTGGTGGAATAGAACGAGTCAAAAATCTTCTCCAGCCGCTCGGGCTCAATGCCGCTGCCGGTATCGGCGATCTCGACGATAACGTTCCCGTCGGCGTTGACGGTGCTGAGGGTGATGATGCAGGGGCGATCGTTAACCTCCGCCATGGCCTCAACGGCGTTCATCACCAGATTCAGCAGCACCTGCTGGATCTGCACGCTGTCCCCGGTGATAAAGCTGTCACCGGCGTTTAACAGATAATCCACGCTAATGTGTCGCTGCTCCAGCTCGCTGCGGGAAAGGGTAATAATGTGGTGGATCAGATAGTGGAGATCGATACGCGCGAAGGTCGGATCCTGCTTGCGGGTCAGGGACTGAATGCTGCGGATGATCTCCCCCGCCCGGGCACCTTCCGCGGCGATCTCCTCCAGCCCTTCCCGCACTTTATCCAGCCGGGCGGGTTCACGGTTAAGCCAGCGCAGGCTTGCCCCGGCGTTAGAGACGATCGACATCAGCGGCTGGTTGATCTCGTGGGCGATGGAAGAGGTTAACTGACCGACCGTGGTGGCACGCGACACCCGCGCCAGTTCCGCCTGCGCCACCCGCATGGCATCCTCCGCGGCGCGCTGACTGGTGATATCGGTAATGATGCCGTAATACTCGTTCACCTCACTGCCCACGCCCACCGGATCGCCAATCCCGAGGATATAGCGCGTGGAACCGTCGGTACGCTTAATACGAAATTCCGCGCGCATAGAGAGCCCCTCGCGCACGCTCTGGGTGACGATGGCGCTGATGCGGGCGTAATCATCCTCATGGACGAAGGTCAAAAACTCCGCCATGGAGATCATCTTTTGCTGCTCGGGCAGGCCGAGAATACGGGCGTACTCTTCGGACATAAACATCAGATCCTGCTCTAGCTCCCAGCGCCAGCTCCCGGTGTGGCTGATCTGCTCACCCAGCATCAGCGAGTTCTGGCTGGCGCGCAGCTCTTTTTCCACGCGTCGGCGCTGGATGTTCTCCGCCAGCAGTTCGGCGTACAGCCGCGCCGTCTCCAGAGAGACCGCAGCCTGCGCCCCCAGCAGGCTCACCACGCGAGAGTGCTCGGCGGTGAAGACCTCCGGCATCAGGCGGTTTTCCAGATAGAGCACCCCCACCAGCCGCGCCTGTTTGAACATCGGAACGCACATCACGGCCGCCCCCGAGGTCACCAGGTAGGGATCCTGACTGAAGGGATGGAACTCCTCCGGTTTACCGGTGCGGATCTCCTGTCCGGTGCGGATCACCGCCGCCAGCACCGACAGCGGCATGTCGGTCGCTACCGGTACGTCCTTCAGGATCCGCACCCGCACGCCCTCGGTGCTGGTCCACGCGCTGGCCTCGATCTCCGGAATCAGGTTATCGCTCACGCGAAGCAGCAGGCCGCGCTGCGCCCCGGCACGTTCGAGCAGCAGCGTCATCAGGTTTTCGATAAGCCGCTCAAGGTTGATCTCTTCCGACAGGGCGCGTGAGGCTTTGATCACGCTCTGCAGATCGCGGATCACTTCATTCTGGGCAAACGCCACCGTGTCATAGGCGCTGGCCTGTCCGGAGGCCAGCAGATGCGGGAAATCCTGCTCCAGCTGGCGCACCTTAGCCTGTGCCCCGGCACGGCCCCAGGCGGCAATGGCGCCGCGAAAATGCGCATCTGACGCGGTCGGGTAACCGCAGGACAGCGAAAAGCGACCCGCCAGCTCGTGCGCCAGGGCGTTAATCGGATTAAAGCCGCCCTCGCGTGACAGCCGGACCGCTTTCTCATACTGCTCAAGCGCAATGCTGTTCATGCCGTCCAGACGCACGATTTCGGCGTAAATCAGCGCTTCTTTATCCGCAAACGTCCCCGGATTAATGCGCGCCCAGAGGGCAATTTTGTCGTAGTGAGCGTGAATACTGCGTCGATGATTCGCCGAGAACGTCTCCGGCGTTAGCTGGCGGGAAAGCGCCAGGGCGCTGTAGAGATGGTAATCCAGCAGATGGATGTGGCCAGGCGCAGACCACGCGTACCAGCCCGCCATCTCAAGATCCGCCTGCGCATCGGCAAATTCGCCGCAGGTAAAGTGCGCCATACCGCGATAGAGCCAGTACCAGAACAGCATGGTCGACGTCTGTTCCGGAGCCTGCTCTGGCGAAGCAGGCAGCAGCGCCTCCGGCAGCACCTGCGAGGCGGTCCAGGTGCCGATCACCGGCGTGCGTAAAAACTCAACGTAGCCGCGCTGAACCATCAAAATGGTCTCAACGTCCTGGAAGTGGGTTTTCCGCACAAAGGCCAGGCCGCGATCGATGCTGGTCAGCACCCCGTCGAGATGATCGCCCCGAGAGAGGAAGTTAATGGCCTGGTGGCAGGCCGCGAAGCAGGCCATCGTCATATCACCGTGGGTCACCGCCGCGGTGAAGCAGGCTTTTGCGCACTCGATGGTGAACGACAGCGGCTGGGTCCAGACGCTGAGCTGATCGAGCGGCAGCAGGGTTTTCGCTTCATACGCATCATAGCCGTGGCGATTGACCAGCTCGCGGGCCAGCGTGCCGTACTGGAACCCGAGGCGATACTCGGCATAGCGGTGGCCGATCAACACGCCAAACCAGGCCATCGCCGTGGTGGAGGCGCCGGTGATGCCGTGGTCGAGGGTCAGGTGCATCATGCGGCAGAGCAGCAAAAAGTGCAGACGCGGACAGATGAAGCTGGCGCAAATGCTGGCGCTGTAGAGCAGGTTCATTACCGCTTCCGTTTCCGGATTTTCCATCCGCGAGAGCTGGGCATAGCGGCTTTGCGGCGCGTCGCCCGTGCGGTTACAGAAGTCTTTCCAGGCAGCATCGCAGTCGGCATCTTCCGGATGGCGGCCAATCTGAATACCAAAAATACCCAGCCAGCAGAGCGCCGCCTCCAGCGCCAGACGGCTATCCGACTGGCGAATATAGACTTCCACCAGCAGGTTGGCCGCCAGCGCTTTTTCGGTCAGCCCGCCGGGGCAGCCCAGGATCGCATCGCATAGCTCGCGGGTCCGCTCCAGATGGCCGAGCGCAAACTCGCAGCCCGCCTCTTCAATATCCAGCACAAAGTCTGACACCACCCCGGCATTGCCCAGCGCTCTCGCCGTCTGGATGTAGCTCAGTGCCGAAAGATAATCGCCCGTGCGTTTCGCCCGGCGCGCGGCCAGCAGGCTCAGCTCGCGGAACATCTGCCGCTGCGGAGCGGGCTGAATGCTGTCCAGTGCGGCCGTAACATGGTGAACGGCGCGGAAAAGCAGTTCGTTTCCCGCAGCCTGCCGCGCGGCATCGGCCAGCAGGCTGGCGGTGGTCAGATGAAGGTGGCTTTTCTCATGCGGATCCAGCAGCGCGAAGGCGGCTTCCTGCACCCTGTCGTGGGTGAAGGCGTACTCTTTTTCCGTCAGCACGATGAGCTGCGCCATGACCGCCGGATGGAGCGCATAGCGCATTTCCGCCATCGACATGCCGACAACGCGGCATATCATCTCCATCTCGCCCTTGCCGCCGAGGCAGGCAAAACTCCCCAGCAGGCGACGCGTCTCGTCGGGCAACTCTTCGAGCTGCTCCAGCACCAGGGTGACGACGTTTTCGGTGTAATGCCGGGCGCGGATCGCCTGCAGATCGTAGTGCCACTTATCCTGATATTTGTTATGCACCACCAGACCGTCATCGACAATACGGCGGAAAAACTCATGCACAAAGAGCGGGTTGCCCCCGGTTTTTTCATGGATCAGCGTGGCGAGGTCAGACGTCGCCGTGCTGCGGGTTCGAAACAGCGTCGCCAGCCAGCGCGCTACCGCTTTCACGGACAGCGCCTGAGGGACAATTTCGCTCGCGTTTAGCGCCGCTTCCGGAAGACTCGTCAGCAGCGCTTGTAAAGTGGCATCGGATAACGAACAGATATCCCGGTGAGCAACAACCACCAGCAGCGGGATTGCCCCGCTGTTCACCAGCAGGTATTTGAGCGTATGCAGGCTGGCGGCGTCGCTCCACTGAAGATCGTCAAGCACCAGCACCAGCGGGCAGCCCTGAGAGGCAAAGGTTTTGACCAGCGCGAGCACCATATGGCTGAAGCGCGCCCGGGCATCAATGGAAAACGTATCCGGCGAGAAGCGCGGTTTGCTCTCAAGCAGCAGCCCCAGTTCAGGCACAAGACTGACAGCGAGCGCCTCGTGGCCCTCCAGGGCGCGCGAGAGGCGGATTTTCCACTTCGCCACGTCGTCTGCGGGCAGCCCCAGCAGGTGCAACGTCAGGGTGCGAAACGCGGAACTTAGCACGCCGTAAGGCAGTGACGGCGAAAACTGGTCCACCTTGCCTACCGCCAGCAGCACCGTACGCTGCTGCAGCGTTTTAAGCGCCGTCGCGATGATCGAGGATTTCCCGATCCCTGACGGTCCGCCGATCGTCACCAGCTCTGGCACCCGGCTCTGCCCGACTCGCTCAAACGCGGCAATGACGTCATTCGCCTGCGGATGCGTCGCGAACAGGGAATCCGCCAGATGGATCGCCGGGGTGCGATCCTGCTGACCGGGAGTAAAGGGGGCGATCTCGCCCTCACCGGTCAACGTTGCCTGGCAGCGTCGCAGGTCGGCAATCAGCCCGTCCACCGTCTGATAGCGGTTATCAGGATGCTTTTCCAGCAGCTTGAGGAGGATGGTCGAGAGCATTCCCGGCACGTCCGGGCGTATCACGTCCGGGGCCAGCGGCTCCGAGGCAATATGGTAGTGCGCCCAGTTGGTCTGATCGTCCGCGCCCAGTTCAAACGGCAGGCGTCCGGTCAGAAGTTCATACAGCACCATGCCGAGGCTGTAGAGATCGCTGCGGCTGTCGACGGGGCGCTGGGTGCGGGTGGTATGTTCCGGCGACATCCAGGCGGGGGTACCGCCTGAAACGGTAAGACGGGTCTGCGAGAAGGCATCGGAAAAACGGCAGGAGAGGCCAAAGCTGCCCAGACGGCAGGTGGCATCGTGATAAACAAAAATACTGCCGGGTTTGATATCGCCGTGGATCAGGTTTTGCAGATGCATCTGGCGCAGGGGGACGCAGATCTGGATCGCCAGCTCGATAAAGCGCGCAATCCCGGAGATCGCCCTGCCCGCGCGTCGCGCCAGCAGCTCAAACGAAAACGGGGCGTAAACCAGCGCGAAACGCCCCCGATACTGGGTAGAGGCGACGGCGCGAATGGCCCAGCTGTCCTGGAGCACGTCGCGCAGCGCAAACTCGTTTTTCAGCAGCCGGGTGGCCCGCTCTTCCTCTTCGTCGCTCACCGCGGTGGCAATGATGAAGGAGCCGCCGGAATGGGGATGACGTGCGTTCATCCAGGCGATGCCGCCCTCCTGCGCCAGCACGGTAAAAATCACATCCTCTTTAAGGACAAAAACCCGCCCCTGATGAAGATTTCCCTGGGCGGGCCAGAATGCAGGCTGCTCGTTTTCGTTCATCCGCGATCCTTATTGTCGGCGGGCCAGCTCCCGCTGAATATGATCCAGCAGAATATCGATGTTAATCGGCTTACGCAAAAATGCAGCGGCGCCCAGACTGAGGGCGTACCGCTGCATATTTTCATCAGCATGACCGGAGATAAAGAGTACAGGGGGTGGCGGTACGGCCAGCAGCCGCAGCTTGTCGAACAGCTCAAGGCCGCTCATGCCTCGCAGCTTGATATCGGTGATCACCAGCGCCGCGCCGGACAGCGCGAGAGGATGGCTCAGGAACCCCTCAGCCGAATCAAACGTATCGGTCGAATACCCTTCCGACTCCAGGAGATTACTCAACCCGCTGCGGACGGAACGTTCGTCATCAATGATGGCAATGCGCCACGGCAGCGTCATGCGGTCTTTCCTCTCACAAATCATTAAACGTCGCGCGTGTCCTTCGCGGGCGCCGGGGGCGCCGTGCCGCTGATTTTCGGTACGCATTCGTGACGAAACCAGGCGAGGGTCAGCGGTTCGCGACTCATTAAGCGCCGTCCGACCGGGATGAGCTGCTCCCCCACCAGCATGCCAAACAGGCCAAGCAGGGCGACAACCGGCGGTGCCGGCGAATGGACGTCGAGCAGAGCGTAAATTACCCCAGCTACCACGCCGCACACCAGCGAAATAATCCATGCTTTCATGACGATGCTCCTGTCTGCGGTGCTGCCGGAACGGTGACCTGAGCAGGGGCACTGTCGCGGGATAACAGATGCCGCGTCGCCTGTTCACCCGCCAGCATCCCCAGCAGGCCAATCAGCGCCAGCGCGGGCGGCGCGGGGGAGCGCACCTTCAGCACGGCATACATCAGGCCAATCAACACGCCTGCCGCAAGGGATATCAGCCCAGTACTCATTGTGAACTCCAGAGAAAAAAGCAGCGGCGAGCCGGATGAGGGACCAGCCCGCCGACAGGGCTTAGCGAGCCGGGACCGGCGCTAAGGTGCGGTGCTCGCTCTTCTGGCGAGATGGCGCTTTGTGCACCATGGTGTAGGCGTAATCGACGCCCATGCCGTACGCGCCGGAGTGCTCGCGCACGATATCCATTACCGCGGTGTAGGTCTCTTTACGCGCCCAGTCGCGCTGCCACTCCAGCATGACCTGCTGCCAGGTCACCGGGATCACGCCCGCCTGGATCATGCGCTGCATCGCGAAGTCATGAGCTTCTTTTGACGTGCCGCCGGAGGCATCCGCCACCATGTAAATTTCGTAATCGCCTTCAAGCAACGCGCACAGGGCAAAGCTGTTGTTGCACACTTCGGTCCACAGACCTGCTACCACGACTTTCTTCTTGCCGTTGGCCTTCAGCGCGTCACGCACTTTCTGGTCGTCCCAGGAGTTCATGGAGGTACGCTCCAGAATGTCCTGGCCCGGGAACACGTCCAGCAGTTCCGGATAGGTGTTACCGGAGAAGCTTTCGGTCTCTACGGTGGTGATGATGGTCGGGATATTGAAGACTTTCGCCGCTTTCGCCAGCGCCACGGTGTTATTTTTCAGCACCTGGCGGTCAATAGACTGCACGCCAAACGCCATCTGTGGCTGGTGATCGATAAAGATTATCTGACAGTTCGCAGGGGTTAACACTTCGAGCTTTGAAGAGGTCATAGCATTTTCCAGTGGTTAAGGATGGAAATCGCCGTGAGCGCACGGCGATAAAGTCACGCTCATCCTGCGGTTTATCGCCCCTGGGCGTAATTATCTCTTCGTATAGTTAACCTTAGGTATAGTTATACTTTGGTATACCTATCCTATTGTATAACTGGATCTTTGCCGAAACCGGTTCCCATAATCCTGACCATTCCCCTCTCAGTCAGGAGCAGTTATGGTTACCCTCGGTAAAGCCGATCTCATTCTGGTTAATGGCCAGTTTCATACCGTCGATCGCGAGAACCCCATCGCGGAAGCCGTTGCCGTGCGCGATGGAAAATTTCTGGAAGTGGGTACCGTCACTGAGGTGATGCAACATCATTGCGACGGTACGAAAGTGGTCGATTTGAAAGGCCACACCGCCATCCCCGGGCTGAACGATTCACACCTGCACCTCATTCGCGGCGGGCTGAACTACAACCTCGAGCTGCGCTGGGAAGGCGTGCCGTCGCTGGCCGATGCCCTGCGGATGCTGAAAGAACAGGCTCTGCGCACGCCGTCGCCGCAGTGGGTACGCGTGGTGGGCGGCTGGACCGAGTTCCAGTTTGCCGAACGCCGCATGCCGACGCTGGACGAGATCAACGCCGCCGCCCCGGACACCCCGGTTTTCATCCTGCACCTCTATGACCGCGCCCTGCTCAACCGCGCCGCGCTGAAGGTGGTCGGCTATACCAAAGACACGCCGAACCCGCCGGGCGGCGAGATCCAGCGTGACGCCAACGGCAACCCAACCGGGATGCTGATTGCGCGCCCGAACGCCATGATCCTCTACGCCACGCTGGCCAAAGGACCGAAGCTGCCGCTGGAGCAGCAGGTTAACTCCACCCGTCAGTTCATGCGCGAGCTGAACCGTCTGGGGCTGACCAGCGCCATCGACGCGGGCGGCGGCTTCCAGAACTACCCGGAAGATTACGAGGTGATTGCCGAGCTGCACGAGAAAAAGCAGATGACCATCCGCATCGCCTACAACCTGTTTACCCAGCGTCCGGGCCACGAGCTGGAGGACTTTGAGAAATGGACCGACATGCTCACGCCGGGCCAGGGCAGCGACTTCTTCCGCCATAACGGCGCGGGCGAGATGCTGGTCTTCTCCGCCGCCGATTTTGAAGATTTCCTCGAACCCCGCCCGGATCTCGCGCCGGGCATGGAGGACGAGCTGGAGCGCGTGGTGCGCCATCTGGTGGAGCACCGCTGGCCGTTCCGCCTGCACGCCACCTATAACGAATCCATCAGCCGCATGCTGGACGTCTTCGAGAAGGTGAACCGCGACATTCCGTTCAACGGCCTGCACTGGTTCTTTGACCACGCGGAAACCGTCACCCAGGCCAACATCGACCGCATCAAAGCGCTCGGGGGCGGCATTGCCGTCCAGCACCGTATGGCCTTCCAGGGCGAGTACTTTGCCGAACGTTACGGCATCGAAGCCACCCGCCATACACCGCCGGTGGCGAAAATGCTGGAGACCGGCGTACCGGTGGGCTTAGGTACGGACGCCACCCGCGTGGCGAGCTACAACCCGTGGACCGCGCTCTACTGGCTGGTCTCCGGCCGTACCGTCGGCGGGATGCAGATGTACGACCACAGCGCCCGTCTGGATCGCGATACCGCCCTGATGCTCTGGACCCAGGGCAGCGCGTGGTTCTCCAACGAGCAGAATCAGAAGGGGCAGATCAAGGTCGGCCAACTCGCCGACCTGGCCGTGCTCAGCAAAGACTACTTCCGCGTGCCGGAAGAGGAGATCAAGGGCATCGAGTCCGTCCTGACGGTGGTCAACGGCGATATCGTCTACGCGGCAGGCACCTTTGGCCCGCTCGCGCCGCCCGCCATTCCGGTTCTGCCCGACTGGTCCCCGGTCGTGAAAGTACCGGGCCACTACCGCAGCGCGCCGCCGCAGGCCGTACGCGTGGGCATGAGCGCCGTTCACCACTGCAGCGGCCCGTGCGGGGTTCACAGCCACCAGCATGATTTTGCCCGCACGTCAGAAATGCCGGTGTCCGACGATAACGCTTTCTGGGGGGCGCTGGGCTGCAGCTGCTTTGCATTCTGATGAAAAACACGCTTGCTCCGCCCCGGGTTGACCTGGGGCTGTTCTTCCTGCGCCTGACCGGCAGCCTGCTGCTGCTGTACGTGCACGGCCTGCCAAAGGTGCTGCACTTCAGTGAAGAGCTGACGCGTATTGAAGATCCGTTCGGCTTCGGGCCCTATGCCAGCCTGATCCCGGCCATCGTCGCCGAGGTAATTTGCCCGCTGTTTATCATTGCGGGCGTGTATACCCGCCTGGCGTGCCTGCCGATTATCGCCGTGCTGCTGGTGGCGATGCTGGCGGTGCACCCGAACTGGTCGATTGCCGAAGGGCAGTTTGGCTGGCTGTTGCTGATTATCTTTACCACCCTTGCCCTCACCGGCCCGGGCCAGTGGCGATTGCAGCGTAAGGCAGCGGAGAGGTTCGCATGACCCAGGTTAACGACGTTCGCGATGCACACGTCGAGACGACGCACACATCAACGGTTTCGCCCTGGCAGCCGCTTAGCCAGCCGGTGTTCAGGATGCTGTGGATCGCCACGGTGGTCTCTAACGTCGGCTCATGGATGAGCGATGTCGGCATCAACTGGAGCATGCTGACCCTGAGCGCCGATCCGCTGGACATCGCGCTGGTGCAGGCCGCCAGCAGCCTGCCGATGTTCCTCTTCGCCCTGCCGTCCGGGGTAATGGCGGATATCGTCGACCGACGTAAATACCTGCTCTTCTCCCAGCTGTGGGTGTTTATCGCCGCCGCCGGGCTGACGGTGCTCTCCTTCACCGGACACGTCACTCCCGCCGTTCTGCTGGTGGCGACATTTCTGCTGAGCGTCGGCGCGGCAATGAGCTCGCCGCCGTTTCAGGCCGTGGTGCCGGACCTGGTGAGCAAGCCCGAGCTGGGTGCCGCCGTGGCGCTGAACTCGCTCGGGGTAAACATCAGCCGGGCGATTGGCCCCGCGCTGGGTGGTTTTCTGCTGTCGCTCGCCGGGCCGTGGATGGTGTTTGCCCTGAACGCGCTGTCCGTGGTCGGCGTGGCGTGGGTACTGTGGCGCTGGCGTCAGGCCCCGACCGTGCAGCGTCTGCCGCCGGAGCATTTCTTCTCGGCGGTGCGATCCGGCATTCGCTACGTGCACGCCGCGCCGGTGCTGCGCAACGTGCTGGTGCGCACCGTGGCCTTCTTCGTTTTCGGCAGCGCGGGCTGGGCGTTACTGCCGCTGGTGGCGCGCCGCGAGCTGGGCTTAGGCCCGGCGGGCTACGGCGTAATGCTGGCGTGCATTGGCCTGGGGGCGATTGCCGGTGCGATTCTGCTGCCGCGCCTGCGCCAGCGGCTGAATGCCGACCGCCTGATGGTGGCCGCCAGCATGACCTTTGCCCTCACCATGCTTGCGCTGGCGTTTGTGCGCCACGTCTGGCTGCTTAACCTGTTTGAGTTTTTCACCGGCTTCGCGTGGATTGCGGTGCTCTCCACTCTCAATCTCGGCGCGCAGCGCAGCGCCGCCCGCTGGGTGAAGGCCCGCGCGCTGGCGGTGTATCTGACGGTGTTCTTCGGCTCGATGACCGCAGGCAGCGCCCTCTGGGGGCAGATCGCCTCCCGGTTCGGTACCCCAACCTCGCTGGTTGTCGCCACGCTGGGGATGGTGCTGGCGAGCGCGACGGTGTTCCGGTGGAAGCTGGAGAAAGATCCGGACCTGAACCTCGACCTGAGCGGTCAGCCGCTGGACGGCGTGGAGATTGACCTGCCAAACGAACGCGGCCCGGTGCTGGTCTCGCACGAGTACCTCATCGACCCGCAACACGCCAAAGCCTTCCTGGAGGCGGTCCACGAGCTGCGCCGGGTGCGCCGCCGCGCCGGGGCGATGAGCTGGGCGGTGTATGAAGATATCGAGCGCCCCGGTCTGTTTATCGAGACCTTCCTGATGGGCTCGTGGATTGAGCATCTGCGCCAGCAGGAGCGCCACACCATGAATGACCTCCTGCTGCAGAGCCGCGTTCTGGCTTTTCATCAGGGCACAACCTCACCGGCTATTCGCTACCTGGTCGCGCCGGTATAACCATAACCATCACCTGTACAGGAACACACTATGGCAACGTTTAAGGCAAAAGACGGCACGCAGATTTACTACAAAGACTGCGGCGCGGGTAAACCGGTTCTCTTCAGCCACGGCTGGCCGCTGGACGGCGACATGTGGGACAGCCAGCTGAACTACCTGGCCGAGCGCGGCTTCCGTGCCATCGCCTTTGACCGTCGCGGATTTGGCCGCTCGGATCAGCCGTGGAACGGTTACGACTACGACACCTTTGCGTCCGACATCAATGACCTGATCACCACCCTGGATCTGCGCGACGTGACGCTGGTGGGCTTCTCCATGGGCGGCGGCGACGTGACCCGTTACATCAATAACTACGGCAGCTCACGCGTCGCCGGTCTGGCGCTGCTGGGCGCGGTCACGCCGATCTTCGGTAAATCCGACTCCTTCCCGCAGGGTGTGGATCAAAGCGTATTCGACGGCATTCGCGACGGACTGCGTAAAGATCGCGCCCAGTTCATCAGCGACTTCGCCACCCCGTTCTACGGTACCAACGCCGGACAAACCGTTTCTGCCGGTGCCCTGACCCAGACGCTGAACATTGCCCTGCTGGCGTCGCTGAAAGGCACCATCGACTGCGTGACCGCGTTCGGCGAAACCGACTTCCGCCCGGATATGGCGAAAATCGACGTGCCGACGCTGGTGATTCACGGCAGCAACGACCAGATCGTGCCGTTTGAAAGCACCGGTAAGCTGGCGGCGGAGATGATCAAAAACGCCACGCTGAAGGTGTACGACAACGCGCCGCACGGCTTTGCGCTGACCCACCAGGACCAGCTCAACGAAGATCTGCTGGCGTTTGTGAAGTCGCTGTAATTTTCTGTAGGCCGGGTAAGGCGCAGCCGCCACCCGGCGCTTTCGCAGACGCGTTCCGCTCTGCCAGCAGCCGACAAATCTCCGCATGCTTCTCCTCGGTAAAGGTAAAGCGCGACATAAAGCCCATTCGGATCGCTGACCCCATCGCCGGCAGCAGGCAAATCCCGAAGAACAGCCCCGACAGCACGCTCTCGCTCTGGATTTGCGCCTGCGGCACGTAGCCTATCATCGTCAGAAACACGCCGATTAACCCGCCGCCCACCGCCACCGACATCTTGCCGGTAAAGGTCTGCCCGGAGAAAGTAATCGCCGCGCAGCGCTTGTGGGTGTGATACTCCGCGTACTCGATGGTGTCGGCAATCATCGACGAGGTGAGGATGTTGGTCATCATCACAAACAGGGTGCTCAGGCCGAGCAGGATAAACAGCATCGTCACCTGCTGATACCCGACAAACCACATCACCACGCGCACCGCCACGTCCAGCCCGCAGAGGATCATAAACAGCTTCCGCTTCTGCATCCGGCGCGTCAGCATCGGGGCGACCAGGCACAGCACTGCCGCGACAATCCCCATCACGCCAATCGCCATCTGCAGGCTGCCGTCGCCCAGGTTGTTGATAAAGAAGTAGATATACAGCCCGCCCGCCACGTTATGGAACACGCAGAAGAAGAACGACAGCAGGACGATAAACAGCGGCTTGTTCTGACGCAGGTTGTGGAAGGTATCGCGGATGGTCACCTTTTCCGGGCTCGGCGGCACGCGCTCTTTGATCTGCATAAAGCCGTTAAGCATCAGCGGCAGCCCCACCAGCATCATCACCAGCGCCGCCATAAAGTAACCTTTGTCGTTACTGTACTGGGCGAAGAACGCCGCCAGCTTCGGGAAGAAGATATTGGCGCAGGCAATCCCGGCGTTCACCCCGAGCATCGCCGCCGTCACCGCGCGGGTGCGCTGGGCGGAGTCGTTGGTCATCACCGACGACATCGACCAGAACGGAATATCGGAGATGGCATACAGCGTCCCCCACAGGATGTAGGTCACCCCGGCGTAGAGGATTTTGGTGGTCATGTCCGCTTCAATTTTATAGAACGACAGCAGCGTGACGCCGGTGATCAACAAAGGGGCGATTAGCAAAAAGTGGCGAAACTTGCCGAACCGGCTGTTAATGGTGTCCATAATGCTGGCAAACAGCGGATCGTGGACCGCGTCCCACGCGCGGGCAATCAGGAAAATGGTGCTCGCCGCCAGCGCCGAAATGCCCAGCACGTCGGTGTAAAAATAGTTGATAAACGAACCCACTAAACCAAAGCTAAAACACTGACCTAAACCATAACCAAAATAAGACCACAACTCGCGAGACGGTATTTTCATTGTCATTGCCATTGTTATATGCCTGCCTGGTTGCCCGGCGGTGGACCGCCGGGTCGATATTATTAGTCCTGCGCCTGCGGGGCGATCTTACGCAGCTGCTGCATTAAAGCGATTTCACGGCGTGAGAATGGAATGCCGTTTTCCTCAAACACGTCGTGGAACCAGAGGCGGCAGTAGTCCGTGGACTCCTTCATCACCACCGGCCACGGCAGCCACGTCTGGGTTTTGCCGCGCACCAGCCCCCATTGGTAGGGCGCGACCTTCGCCGCATACATCAGCGGGAGCTGCTCTTCGATGGTGCTGCCCACGTGGCGCGCCAGCCATTCGGTGCAGAACAGCGGACGACCGAGCGTTTGCAGCTGCTGGATAATCGCCGTCATGCGCCCGGTATGGGTGTAGGCGTGGAAGCTCACCACGTCCGAGAGCGCCAGCGCGGTCTGGTCCAGCGGATGCCGGAAGAACGTCTCGCCCTCCTCTTCCGGCGGCAGACGCCAGGCGCAGACGGTGAGCGGCTGGGTCGGGTCCTCCTCACGCACCCACCGGAACGCCAGCTTCATCAGCTCATGGGCGCAGGTCTCCAGCTTCGCGTCGTACTGCACCTCCTGCGTGCCCGTCGCGAAAATGCCGCGGTTACCCGGCTCGTTATAAAGATCCCACAGCAGCACGCGCTTGTCCGCGCGGAACTGGCGGACAACGTCGCGGATATAGCGCTCGATCTGCGGCCAGCAGTCGGGATTGCACACCTTATCCCGACCCGGGCTCGCCGCCGCCTGGCTGTTGTGCTTGCCCGGTACGGGCGGCTTTTGCGGGCCGAGGTACGGCTCGTCGCCGGAGAAGCCACAGTCGTCCATCAGGGTCAGCATGGTGCTGAACCCGCGGCCGTCGGCTATGGTCAAAAACCGGTCGATGCGCGCCATCAGCCCGTCGCGGTCATGCTCCCAGACGATAAACGGCAGGTTGATGCGCAGGGTGTTGTAGCCCGCCTCCGCCGCCCAGCCCAGTTCGCGGTCGATGGTCTCGGCATCGAAGGTCTCTTCCTGCCAGATATCGGTCCAGTTCACCGCCGTCGACGGCAAATAGTTAAACCCGCACAGCCAGCCTTTTTGCTCATACCACGCCTGTGCCTGCTCCCTGCTCCACTGCTCTTTCATTACGCGTCCTCTTACTGATAATATTTAGCTAATAAATATTAGTTGCGGGATAAATGCGCAAATCAAGGCACGCCGAAAAGCGACGGCCTTCACAAAGTTCGCGCTTCGATGAATGAGAAACGTGATCGACGGCGCGTAAGCGCGCGGTTAGGGTATGATGCGAATTCGCGAAAGGGAGAGGACGGATGAAGCGAAAACCGAAAGTGACGATGAACGATATTGCGCGGGCGGCAGGGGTGTCGCAGGCGACGGTATCGCTGGTGCTTAACCAGTCCCGCAACATCAAGCTCAGCGACGACACCCGCCAGCGGGTGATTAACGTGGCCACCGAGCTCGGCTACGACCGCCTCCCCGCCGTTCACGCCCCGCGCAACCAGGAAGAGATCGCCCTGCTGGTCAGCTCCATGCAGAGCTTCGACCCGTTTATCGACGCCATCAGCCAGGCGCGGGAAGCCGCGTGGCGCAACGAGACCCTGCTCACCATCTACGACTACGGCGACGACATCGAGCTGGCGCTGAACATCATCCGTCAGCTGGAGAAGCGCAACTGCATCGGGATTATTCTCGCGTCTCCTGTCACCACGCTGGTGGACATGACGGCCTTCGAGGACTGCACCCGCATACCGCTGGTGTTGCTCAACCAGCGCGACCCCGGCTCGCCGCTGCTGCCGTCATTTATTCCGGACGACTACGCCAACGCTTTTCAGGTCACTAAACACCTGATTGCCTGCGGTGCGACGCGCATCGCCCACATTACCGGGGAGAGCTGGATGGAGGCCTCCCGCCAGCGTCTGGCGGGCTACCAGGCGGCGCTGGAACAGGCCGGACTCGCGTGTGACGAGGGCCTGGTGCGCCAGACCAACTGGCAGTTCAGCGAGTCCTTTACCGCCACCACGTCCCTGCTGGAACTGGCCGAGCGCCCGGACGCCATCTTCTGCGCCAGCGACTGGCTGGCGATTGGCTGCTATCAGGCGCTGGCGGTGAACGACGTGCGCATCCCGCAGGACATGCTGCTGGCGGGCTACGACGACCAGAAGATCTCCGAGCAGCTCACTCCGCCGCTGACCAGTATCCAGCTGCCCTACAGCGAGCTGGGACGGCTGGCGGTGGAGTACCTGTGCAATCAGGAAGATGCCGCCACGCACGTGACGCTGGCGGGCAGGCTGAAGGTGCGCGCCTCAAGCCTCGTCTGAGGTAAACACCATGCCCGCATAGGGCTTCTCGCGACACGCCGCCAGCCGCACGGCGAGGCTGCCCACGTGCAGCTCCAGCTTGTGCCCGTCCGGGTCGAGAAAATAGAACGACGACCCCTCGCTTTTGTTCTGCTTCCAGACGGTGACGCCCGCCTGCTCCAGCTTGTTCGAGAACGGTTCAAAATCCGCTTCTGCGACGGTAAACGCGTAGTGGGTGTAGTCGCTCTCCTGCGGCGGCACATTCTGGCGCGCCTCGTCGTACGACAGGCAGACCCACAGATCGCCGCAGGTGAGATAGGCCCCGGTATTCCAGCGGGCGTGGAGCGTCAGCCCCAGCAGCTCGTGCCAGAAGGTGATGCTTTTTTGCAGGTCGCTGACCGCGAGGGTCAGGTGGTTGAGTGATCGCAGCATAATGTGCCCTTTTGTTTTTCGCGCCGGACGTGATACGGTAAAAGCATGAACATAAACCACGCCGTGCTCACCGTAAACCGCTGGTGGCTGCCTTCTTAAAGGCGGCTCGGAGTTGTTTTCCCCATTTTCAGATAGCCGCCGAAAGGCGGCTTTCTCACATCTAAGACCCCTTTCGGCAACTGCACATTCAGGAGTCTTTATGAACGCACCCACCATCCTCACCGGCGACCGCCCAACCGGCCCGCTGCACCTCGGCCACTTCGTCGGATCGCTGCGCCAGCGCGTGGCGCTCCAGCAGACGCACAACCAGTTTGTGCTGATTGCCGACCTGCAGGGGCTGACCGACAACGGCAGCAACCCGCAAAAAATCCGCGACAACATCCCCGAAGTGCTGGCCGACTACCTCGCCGCGGGCATCGACCCGAACCTGACCACGATCTGCCTGCAGTCCGCCCTGCCCGCCCTCGCCGAGCTGACGATGCTGTATATGAACATCGTCACCGTCGCCCGCGTTGAGCGTAATCCGACGGTGAAAAACGAGATTGTGCAGAAGGGCTTTGCCCGCTCGCTGCCGGTCGGGTTTATGGCCTACCCCATCAGCCAGGCGGCGGACATCACGGCGTTTAAGGCCGAGTGCGTACCCGTCGGCGACGACCAGCTGCCGATGATTGAACAGACCAACGAGATTGTGCATAAGATGAACAGCCTGCTGCCCGCCCCGGTGCTGCGCCACTGTAAGGCGATGCTGAGTGACACCAGCCGCCTGCCCGGCATCGACGGCAGCGCCAAGATGTCGAAATCGCTGGGCAACACGCTGCACCTTTCGGCCAGCGAAGAGACCATTCATCGTGCGGTCAGCGCCATGTACACCGACCCGAACCACCTGAAGGTGAGCGACCCGGGGCAAATTGAGGGGAACGTGGTGTTTACGTACCTCGATGCGTTTCATCCGGATAAGGCGAAAGTGGCGGCGATGAAGGCGCACTATCAGGCGGGCGGGCTGGGTGACCGGGTATGTAAGGACGAGCTGGAGGCGTGTTTGCAGGAGCTGATTGCGCCAATGCGGGAGCGGAGGACGATGTATATGCGGGACAAGGGGGAGCTGATGGCGATGCTGAAGCGCGGGACCGAACGGGCGCAGGGGGTGACGCAAGGGACGTTGAGGGAGGTGAAGGTTGGGTTGGGGGTGCCGGTGTTTTAAAATAAGGTCATGCAGCGTATGTATTCAAATAATACATACGCCGCATAATATTATTTATCGGCAATTCAGCGAATATTACATTTATTATTAACAGGAACCATTACTACCCCTTCTTTAAAAGATGACCAATATCAATCTGGATATTTATTTCGGAATTTAGCCCAGCTTATTAACCACTTTATGACTATTCGCCATACAGTCTAAAACCTAGCATTGCTGCATTTACTCTTCTGCCCCTACCAGGAATTGTCATGCAGCTTTATACCAATGAATTCACCGCTGAGTTGAAAGCGGAAATAGATCGTTCGCCTTTTTCCGATGAAGAACTGGCCGCCATGCCTGAGGACGCGCGCGCCATCATTGCTGAACAGGAAGCCTTTCTTCGACAACATCCCGTCACCACCATCTGGCGGATCGCCACAGCTGGCAGCCAGACCCGACTGGGCGGCGTTGTTCTTCCCGTCGAACGTGAAGCCACAATGCTTATGGACGATGGGAGTTACACCAGCGTGATTGTCGAAGGAGACTGTGTGGCCTATCCGGATGGAACGCTCGCCACGATTATGACCTCAGCAGGCGAAGCGTTTTCCTGGAGACGTCAGGGCGTTGCGCTGGTCGGCAGCCTTCTTGATAACGATGACGAGATTATCAGCACACCGCTCGGCAGTATTTATCTGGTCACCCGCGAAGGTATTCCACCTCAAGAGGATTTCTTAACCTGGCCCGGAGAATAGGCCATGGGCTACCGTTCCACGAACTACGGCCGCGGTCAGGCGCTGCACGGCGACAGAACGACCACAGGCGCAATATGCTGCAGCACCCTACCCAACTGCACCGAGCATGGTCGCGGCGTTATCCGCGTTGGCGATAAAACCACAGCATGCCCTAAATGCGGCAAACAGGGCGTTGTTGCAGACGGCGAACCCCACGTTAACTGGATGGGGCAAACCTCAGCCGTCGATGGTTCTGTCGTCATCTGTGGCTGCCCGCACGGAACCAACCGCGTGATCGCCCCATCGGGAGAGTGGCTCGGCTCCGGCCCCTCTCCTGAACAGATCGCACAGGAAAAGCATCAGGCCATGCTCGCAGCGCGCCGAAAAGAGGAAGAGGCCCAAGCACAGCGACAAGCTGAAGAACGCGATCGCAACCGGGTCTTTGCAAAATCCTGCCTGCGTGGTGAAGGTTGTAATGATGCAGGCACCGGAAGCGAGCCGCACACCAACTTCGCCGAGATGGCATTTTACCAGGCCATGCCCAACGACGCCGCGCAGCACGCTCAGGCAGCAAAGCGTAAGGCGATTCCAAAGCCAAAGCACCGCAGCGCGCTTTATCTCTGGTGGAATGGGCATCACGAGGAGATGGACTATCAGGCGGCCATTGCGGCCGAAGAGAGGGCCTGGACCGCGCGGAACGCGATAGCCGATGCCAGCAAACTCGTACTGATTGGCGGGCGTACCATCACTTCCGGCACATGGGCCGTGCGCGGCGCTGCACTTGGCGAGATAGCGACGGGAGGCCTTGGTGCACCTGTCGCAGGGCTGCTGATAGGGATGTATCCCGGCAAGCTGAACGATGGCGAGCAGGATTTTATCGACAGGATGCGCGCCGAACAGATGCGGGAAGCCCCTACCCGCGTTCGCTTTACCTGGGAGGACGACGCCAGCGGTAACCCGACACCACGCGGCTGGCATACGCCGCCGGGCAAAGACAGCGTGCGCGTACGCACGATGGAGTGGGATAGCCGACGCCAGGCATACACCTTTACCACCGAAGAAAACCCCGGCATCACCCTCATCTGGACACCGGACCGCACCGGAGAGAGTAAGCCATGGGATACGGGCAATCAGAGCCCGGTACGGATACCGAACCCGGTTGTGGTTGATCCGCTGCCGGAGGATACGGGGATGGGTGTGACGACTAGCCCGACACCGGAAGAGAAGACGTTTGCGGATTATATTCTGATTCTGCCGGTGGGCGGGGTGCCGCCGATTTATGTCTATATCCGCCACAATCCCGGACAGGTCACAGGCAAGGGGCAGAAAATTAGCGGCATTTGGTTATCTGATGCGAATACGGGGAATGGGTCTCCTATTCCAAGCCAGATAGCGGATCGATTACGTGGGCAGACATTTACGGAATTTGACCAGTTTCGTAAGGCATTTTGGCTGGAAGTCTCGAGGGATCCGGTACTGCTGGAGCAATTCAACCGAGGGAATATTGGTAACATCAAGGTAGGGAAAGCACCGTCACCACGAGAAAATGAGCAGGTAGGCGGTAAAGTGAAATATGAGATTCACCACATAAATCCTATAGTTGAGGGTGGTGAAGTATACAACATTGATAATATGGGGATAGTGACCCCTAAACGTCATATTGAAATTCATCGAGGGACATAAATTGAGAACGATAAGTGATTATACAGAATACGAGTTTCTTAATTTCGTAAGAAAATTGTTTGATGTCACTGCCACCACTGAAGCTGAAGATATAAAAAACATCCTCGAATTCAAACGATTGACTGAGCACCCTGATGGTTCCGATCTTATTTACTATCCACGAGAAGATAGAGAAGACAGCCCCGAAGGCGTAGTCCAGGAAGTAAAGGAGTGGCGTAGGGAAAATGGTAAATCTGGTTTCAAACCATAGCATAGATAATCACGCTTTCTGAAGCAGTACTCTACTTCACATCTTGTCTAATAGCGGGTGACTGTTAAGTTCCGGATAGCCAATTGAAACGAACGAATACGGAATATTTTGTAAATGGAACCTACTCTCGCACAAGTTATTGAGGTCGTACGTGAGTCCTCTGGGATACATCGTAAACCTATTGATAGCAACACCTGGATTGAGGCCGATTTGCATATTTGCGGTATGGATGGCGAAGACCTACTGGAAGACTGCGAAGAAGCTTTTGGCGTTGAGCTTGCCACGGAAGAAGATGGCTATATGAAAACATTCTCTCTTGCTGAGAACGAGTATCTGTTTACGGGTGAGGGTATTGATTTTTTTGGCATCTGTCGGTTTATCCGCTGGGTACGTGGCATACCCGAACCTGTTATACGTGATTTAACTGTGGGTGAACTTCACGCTGCGCTGGTTAACGCGGTGAAAGAGCAGGTAAAGCACGAGTGATTTCTGCTTAATACGGGCATGGGATGACATGCCCGTTTTATTGCTGCAAGGGTTACATTAGATGGGAAGCAGGTTACTCAGACATCGCCTGCCCTGTTCCACGCTTAACCGCCGGTATATCGCCAGTATCATTCAGCGCCCCCGGAAACGTCTTCAACCACTGCGCGACTTTCTGCTTATTTATATTCACCACACTCATACCTTCCAGGCATCCCCATAATTCTCTTGTATGCTGTGGTGTAATCACAATACAGTCTTTCATGGCGCGGATTTTTAAGGGCATACCGTTGATAAAGCCTGCACGGTTTAACCACTCGCCGCCCAGAAGAAGATATTTCATGTCTATGCGTGCATAGAGTTCGCAGCAGGCGGCACTGTCCTGCGGCGTTTCCGCGCGGGGATGGACGGGCGCTGCGTTGGTCTGGTTGCCGTGCAGACGGCGGGCGCTGTTTTTGCGTACCAGCTCGCGGTTTTCAATCATGCCGGTGAAAGCGTCTGATTCTGTTTTGCAAACAGTAAACTCTGGCTTAAAATTCGTCGCAGCCATTTTCAACTCCGTATTAGTTGGTTGTGGTTAGCGGTATGGGGGTGTTGCAGCACCTTCATATCGCGAATTCTCTCTTTAAATATTCTTCAATATTTCCTTTGCCGTTCGGCGTAATTTCTGGTGCTCATTATACAGGGCTGAATATAAATACAGCGGTTTTGGGTGGGGGAAATTTGGAATTTGCGAGGGAGATTCAGGAAATAGGTCTTTGTGCGGTAAGGTAATGTTTTTGTTGATTACGGGTTGATTGGTCTGGGTTTTGCGAGCATCATCGCAATTATTTACCTTCTTCAGTAACGCGATGGCTTCCAGCAAAACTCTCGAACAGGCAATTGCCGACATCACCATCTGGCGCAAAGGCGAACAGCGTGCGCCGCATAAGCCTTTATTGCTCCTGTACGTGCTGGCGAACTATCAGCAGGGGCATGCGCGACTGTTTGATTACGGAACCGAGGTCCACGAGCAGCTGCTTAGCCTGTTAGAACGCTTTGGTCCACAGCGGAAGGCACATTACCCGCATATGCCTTTCTGGCGGCTCAAAGGGGACGGTTTTTGGGATCTTCAGAACACTGAGTTTTGTTCGACCACTGGCAGTAAGCAACCGCCTGTTAAAGAACTTATAGAAAATAACGTTGCAGGCGGGTTTGATGAAGAACGCTTTACGCTGCTGAGTAAGAACAAAAACCTGATCGGTTCGCTGGCGCATCAGATCCTTGAAGCGCATTTTCCTGAAAGCATTCAGGAAGAGATCGCGGATGAGATGGGATTTAATATCCAGCAGATCCGTAAGGTTCGCGATCCACTGTTCCGCCAGCAGGTGCTGCGTGCTTATAACTATGAGTGCGCCATATGCGGGTTCAACATGCGGCACGATAACGCTTCCGTTGGACTTGAAGCTGCGCATATCAAGTGGAAGCAGTTTGGCGGGCCTTGTGAGCTCCCGAACGGACTGGCGCTGTGCGCAATTCATCATAAGGCGTTTGATAAGGGATCGATTGGGCTGGATGAAAGTATGCGGGTGCTGGTATCTGAGGCGGTGAATGGGGGCGGGATTGTTGGGCAACTGTTCTGGGATTTTGCTGGGAAGCAGATTGCTTTGCCGATGGTAAAAGGGAATTATCCAGGGGAGGGGTTTGTGGAGTGGCATAGGAGGGAGGTTTTTAGAGAATGAGTGCGAAGGCCGGACTCGCACATAATGGTTAATCCTTTGATTTAAAAACAATAAAAAATAACATCTGGATAATGTACCAACATCGATACCAACACATTAAATCATTGATTTTGGGACTCGAATCGGGGCAAAACCAAGGAGTTGATCCAACCAGATTCTAACATGATGACAGTATCCCCGATTAATGCTTCTCCAAAATATCATTCATCCGTTCGTTGAATTCGCTTAATACCTCGGGTTCTGTTTGCATCGTCAATTATCCATAAAAGCAAACACGCCTGCCGTAAGTGGCAGGCGTGTTATGCGATGAATAAGAAGAGTAGAAAGCGCGTAGATAAAAATCAGGAATGAAGCTCGCAAAATTTACTTATTCATCAGCCCGGTAGCTCTTCTGGCTCTGAGAATATCTGTAGCGGTTACAAATGGTGTCTGCTCCTGCCACGTAAACCCCTTGCGATCAGTGCGTACCAGTTCATAACGTTCCACCAGGAAATTCACCGCATCAGCAAGCGTGATACCCGCCTCGATATGTTCCTTGATGGCCGCATCATCATGGAATGGTGTGTCGTTGAGCGTCAGGCCGTAATGGTGCTCCAGCAGATACGTTAACAATTGCTGCCAGACCTGCACGGGCGACAGGCGTGACGAAACCGGCATCGTGGCCGGGACAGTTGAGATTTGCATATGTTGAGTCTCTTAAATAAAGGAACGGAAGATTTGAAGGCTTACAAAGCTGAGATGCTGCTGAAGATCAGTCTTTAACCTGATTTGAGGGATAAATTGCCATATACACGTGTCCATGACTGCCCAGCGTATCTGCTTCACAAGTCAACCCGTTACGGTACAGTGTGACACAGTGCGCGTACCGGGGATTCAGCTCGCAGGAGAGCAGCATCAGCTCCAGATATGCGACAAAATGCGGGAAGGCTTCATTCAGTTGTAAGGTCTGCACCTCACTGAATGAGCCGGTGAATCCTGCCCGGTTAGCCAGAAAATGCAGGCGATGACCTTCCTGCACCAGTCGGGCTCCGAAACACGGAGTGATATCTCGTCTAAGCCCCCAGGTTGGTGTAGCGTCTTTATACATAATTTTATTCCTGTTAAAGAAGACCATGTTCGGCGAATGAGAATATTTGCCTGCCGCCGACTATCAGGTGGTCGGGGACCCGAATCTCCACCAGCATCAACGCCTGTACCAGCCGTTGGGTGATGGCTTTGTCTGCCTGGCTCGGAGCAACCTCTCCTGAGGGGTGGTTATGGGCAAATATCACTGCTGCAGCGTTAAAGTACAGGGCGCGTTTCACCACCTCGCGGGGATGAACTTCAGTGTGGCTGAGGGTGCCGGTAAAAAGCGTTTCGTGGGCAAGCAACTGGTTCTGGTTATTGAGGTACAGCACGATAAATTCTTCGCGCTCAAGAGTTCCCATCTTCAGCCTGAGCCAGTCGCGAGCAGCCTGCGTGGAAGTAAACGCCACACCGGGTTCGCGCAGGTGCTGGTCAAGCAGACTCAGGGCTCGTTTGATGGTGCGCAGTGAGGTCAATGGCAGCTCCGGTGTAAAGAGAGTCAGTTGTTTCTCCATGACAAAACCCCTTCATCAATGATGGCAAGAATGGCATGGGATTCAGGGTGCTGCAGAGCGTAATCCCGCAGTCGGTAATAGTGCTCAGTCATGGCATCGCATTCGGTGCGACAGGCGTGATGGCTGTATTCAATCAGGCAGACTGCGATACCTGCGGCTTCCACACTCATTTGCGCACCATTGTCGTTCATGCCGTTGAACAGATGCCATTTATCGTCAACGTCAGCATCAGGGGCCATAAACGCGCCGCCATTGCTGAGCGTGTAAAAGGACCAGATACCACCTCTGTACTCATCACAGAAGCGGTCCATCCAGGCGAAAATACGTGGTTCCAGCGTTATCCACCGCGCAATAGAACCAAAGTGTTGTGGCCAGAAGCCGATACGTTGTTCATCGGGTACAGCTGTAGCGGTGATAATCAACTGTGGCTCGTTAGCCAGGATGAGGGTGTGTTGTGTCATGGTGTTCTCCGGGAATAAAATCGCCAGCAACTCAGGCTGGCGTGATGGGGAATAAATGATGTGGTGTGAAGCGTGATGCCGCGATAAGTGCGCGTTCAATTAGAGTGCTGAGGGCTGCTTTATAATGCTGTACTGCCGGATATAAAGGTTAAGCCCAGCTCCGCCGTCAGGTTCAAAGTTCCATGCCCGCCAGACCATCAGGCCTTCGGGGTCACGAACCACTAGTCGGAAGTGACTGCCCTGGTCGTCTTCAATGGTGATATTGCGATACGTTACCATGACAACTTCCGCCTGTATCCGGGTGAACGGTCCCGGTGGCAGCAACACTGATGGGGACATTTGCAGGCTCCTGATAAAGGAAAACCCCGGCAGCCTGGTGGCTGTCGGGGTTAGTTTGCGGGGGAAGATGCGGCTGTCAGTCGTTACTGCAGTCTCCGGGAATGGGCAGAACTTTCTCTGCGTTCTTCAGGTCCACAGTGAAAGTCCCCGCTTTACGGTCATTGACGTAAACGTCAAACTGCCCGGTCTTACGGATATCCATGATGAAGTCAAACCAGGCGTTATCGCCGTTACGCCATCCAAGTGTTGAGGGAACGGCATATTGCTTATGGTCCATCACCACAGTGATGTCAGTATTGTCATCATGTGAGCTGACCGTTTTGTCCCCAGCAAGGGTAAGAAAGACTGAATGCTGATAGAAACCATTCTGGTCCGGGTTCCCTGTGCAGTTGATGGTAAACGTCTTTCCGCTGGCTTCGGTCACGCTGTATTCCGTATTGCCCTGACCGTAACCCTGCTGCCAGAACCCCGGGATAGCAGAGGCATTAAAGCTCGCGAGCAGTACACCCGCCAGCATAAACCGACTTAGTGAAAGTATTGTCATTCTTGTCTCCTTTGTCGTTGTTTTATTCCTGGTTCTCAGGGTTTGAGGGTATCAGCAGTCGCCCCATCAGTTTGCCGTCATGGGCGTACTCAAAGTATTTTTCTTTGGTATACGGGTCCGTCACCTCCTGGTATTCCAGTTTGATGTTATCGGCAATACACAGCGCATTCATCAGTGGCTGGACGGTTTTTTCCTGCATATCCACGAGGTAGTAGTAACTGCCATCCTCGCAGCCATCGGGCGACTGGCGGGTACGTAAAACCTGCAAGGTGGGACCGGATAAGTAGTCAACCTGTGACCATTCTTCGCTGACATCATCCTGGTGGCTGACCACATCACTGAAACGCGGTGGGGTGAGGTCCTTAAATTTACTGATGGCCTTCAGGTCATCACTTCTGTCATCGCATGCGATGAGAAACAGAGTGGTGGTAACCAGCGCCAGCAGAGGCAGTGTTTTACGTTTCATTATTTTTTTCCTGAAATCAGACGAACCACTTTGGCAAAGACATAAATGCCCACGAAAATACCCACCGGCACGCCGACGAACGGTGTCAGCGCGACACTGGCAGCACCGGCTGCGCCACCTCCCGTCAGCAGTGCGGCAACAGTGGCAAGGGTCAGGGCCGCGAGACTGTCGGACACCCCGGTTTTGTTCAGAATGATGACGATGACAACAATGGCGATAATGGCAATAACGGGCATAGGGCTCCTCCCTGTTGCCGGGTTGATAACAACGCTTACGCTATTCTGGTGGGCTGTCGGCCGGAACAAACGTAAGCAGTGACTGCTGGATAAAGCGAAAATGGGGTAAGGACTGAATAAAGCCCGGGTCTTCAACAAGACGACACAGACTGTCGTTACGCCGGAAAGTCTCCTGCAGGGGCTGAACCAGATGGATTTCATCCAGGGAGAATACGGCGATATGTCCGTCGTGCTCTGCCACCAGATACCAGGCCTGCTGGTGGATAAGTAACCGGCAGGGAGCCAGCCGCTCACAGCGCTGCCCCTCGGCAATCAGAGTCACCCGCCTGCGCCCGGTAATGGCCTGAATCAGTCGCCAGAAAGACAATGCGCCTGATGGCGAAGGAGCCGGACTGGCGGGTGCGATTACGCAGGGAGACTCATCGCACATCAGCAGTGCGTTTACCAGACGACGGTCAAAGCCAGGGAAAAGACCGGCCATCCCGCTGCGGTGGGCAAAGATAAGCACGTCGGGCACCATCTGCGTCTCACTGCCCGCAGTGCGTAAGCGGCAATATCCGGACTGATACTCCAGGTCCAGATACATCAGCCGCTCACGAAAATCACGCCGCAGCGTGCGCACCGACACACCAAACTCAGCGGCAAGCTTACGCACACTCAGCGTTTCCCCTGCCACCAGACGGCTGATTATCAGTGACAGCCTGACAGCCAGCCGGTCATGGCGGCGTTCTGCCTGTGTCATGAGACGTTCTCCGTGAAAGTTAACTGACTGAAAATGATGTGATTACTTTAAAGAGGGGGTCGGACAGGGTATGGACACCACAGAAACTATTTTTCATTTCTGTAAAAGCCAGAGGCAGCGGGGGTTACAGGCCTTCCCTCGGTGAGTGAGGACCGTCAGCACGGTGCGATGCGGACAGGTGGTGTCCGATATTAACAAAGCAGCAACATTAAACGGTCACTGCAGTTGCGTGAGCAGGGCTTCCGCCATCACCCACAGTGCCCGGTTAAGTTTCACGTCCCCGTCGATACCGCGAACGGCACGGGTATGTGACCGTCCTCCTTTGGCATTACGGCCACTGAGCCCGCCCTTAATCAGGTTCTCCTGAATACGCTGGTACGTGGTCCACAGGTCATTGCTCTCATCCTGCCAGCGGCGAGGGGAGAGGATCTGCGATTCAGTCACCGGCTGGTGGTCTTCACCAAAGCGGTATGTGAGGGCGGCATTTGCCAGTGCCTGCTGTGCCGGGGGTGGCAACAGCAACGACTGCATGGCATCCCGTTTCTCCTCCACCCGGTCAAAAATCCCCAGCACCTCATACGCGCCTTCAATCACCTGACTCACCACGTCCCCCTTGTGTGGCACCCGCACCTCGCCAAACGACTCACCGCAGACGAGCCCGTTCTGACAAACCGCACGAAATAGTCCCGGCAGCATCTGGTACGAACTGCTGCCATCGTGAGAGTTGAGCAGGATTATTTCCGGCACCTGCTTACCGGTTATCTGTCCCTCACGCCGTAGACGCAGCATATGCTTGGTGTGTTCGCGACGCTCCGGATCACGCACACGGGTCTGACAGGCAAAGAATGGCTGGAAGCCTTCTCGCTGCAGGCTGTCCAGCAAGGAGATGGTGGGTATATAGGTGTAGCGTTCACTACGGGATTCATGTTTGTCCTCGCTGAACACACTGGGCACCACGCGAAACAGCTCCTCGCGGGTTAACGGGCGGTCACGACGAATAAGATTTGCTGCGCCAAAGCGCGAAGCCAGACGGGTCATAAGGAGACTCCTCATAGGGGAAACAATAAAAGAAAGCCCTGTCGCACAGGCGACAGGACTCAGGGATTAACAGGTTGGAATTAAACTCTCAGAAGAAGAAATCCCAGACGGCACAGGCCACGGACACCACGGTGGTGCGCACGGCCTGAATGACGGCCCGCACCGGGGCTGGTATCAGGGGAAAGGCACTGATGCTATCGAGTACGGCACCTACGGTTTCACCAAAATCGCTACGAGCCTGTTCCCGGACTACCATCGTGCGAAAGGGATGCTGCAGTTGCGACACCACCGGGCTGCTGGCCTCACGCGGCAGGCAACGGATCATGCGCTCTGCCATCACCCGTAGTCCCCACTGCAGACGGACTGACACGGCACATACAGGATGCACTGGCTGAAAAATCTCATGCAGCAGGCAGATTTTGCGGCTGATATTCTGCTTCTGCTCTGTGGACAATCGCTCTCCACCGCTGGTGGGCTCAGTCTTATCAGACTGGCTGATAACAAACAGCACTTTATGCCGGTAAGCTTCACCAATCACCTGGCGGTAAAAATGCTCATCCACCGTCAGCGCCCGGTCATCGGCCTTAATCAGCCACAGTACCAGGTCGAGGCGAGGAAGCTGTTCGCGGTACAGCGCAGCATACTCGGTATCGCGAGCACCACTTTCGCCCACGCCGGGCAGGTCCACCAACGTCATATAGCGCTCGCCAACCTGCAGGCGAAATCGCAAAGGTTCACGGGTACAGGCCGCCACATCGCTGACCGGCGACACCTCACCGGCAAACAGAGCATTGCAAAGGCTACTCTTTCCCGCCCCAGTTTTACCCATAATGCCAATCACTGGTTCGTAGTGGGTTAACTGATTTATCTGCTGCAATATACGTTCAGACACCCACTGCGGCAGGCCGGAAAGCGAATGGTTTAATGGCTGCAAACCTTGCTGATTAATCATGACAACTCCTGCAATAAATAAAACTAAAAACGGCAGTACCGCGAAGTTCTGCCGTTATGCTGGTATGTTCATGAAAATGATATATATCTGAATATAGTTTGAATGATGATTTTCTATTGAATCATCCTAAATACTTCCAGTACTCGTAAGGAAGGTTAATGGTGGCTTTAGGAGGGTATAGCTGATTAGGTAAGGCTTTATCGATGTGCAAAGCAGCGATAAAAATAAACCCTTCCTGAAAGGGAAGCACTGGAATCCATGAAAGATAAGCGGAATTAAGATGTCTTTTTTTTCTGCGCATATATTCATCAATTCCTGCATTGCAAAAATCAACAGTTCGAACATGGCAAAGTGACTGAATGTCAAATAAATAAGACTCAACAACAAATAATGGAATTTCTATTTGAATCAGGTCATAGCCAAACTTCTCACCAGATTTTTTATTTACGCACAAATAAACATAGCGTGATATACAATCACCCTCGGGCATATAGGATTTAATTTTATTCTCAATTCTCTCCATAAACCCACTATTGCAAGAGTCCCATTCAGATATTGCCGGAAGAAAAAAGCTTTCAACAGGATTTGGGTGAACATTGAATATAAGCTTTTCAGACAGAGAGTGAAGATATTTAAAAGTAGAGTCATCTTTATGCTGCTGCGTTTCGAAGTGACGAACCTCATGATAAAACATGCTAAAAAGCCTGCTTTCAACCTCCTGAGTAATTCTATTTTGATATGTCACAAAATCAAGAATAGGTGCAGTGGACCGTAATAACTCACATATTACCTTAGAACGTGACATGCCATTGGATTCGGCATACCTGTCGATTGAATTAATCGTTAAATCATCATCGGTGTTAAATGTAATTCTCTTTACCATAACTGTTATGCACTTTGTTGATTGTGCATAACAACCTATCACAGAGGCCAGTAAAGCGCCAGATCGCACTGCAATACTTCAGATTTCGCGTACACATTTCTTCCTGTGTAAGGCCACCATGTGAACCTACGATAGAATCCTTGAAACCATCAGTTCTTACTGAATTAAGGTTAATTAGTATTATCACCCGGAGTTAACCGTTCCTCTCCTGTAATCAATACTCATCCCTGTATAAAAAATACATCACACATCTATCTATTGAACCCCGTTTAGTTTGAGGATAGATCATGAAAGAACCCTACAATGCCAACCCTAATTACCCTATGCATCGTTTTCTTCTCGAAGATATAAACCACCACCTGGATGAAATGTTTGAGCGTTATTCCCGTATACTGGCTTTTCGTATGGATTTTGGCTGGAAACAAGGAAGTGAACGCTCACAGCGTAATCTCATGGATGAGATGGAGGGTGAAATACAGCATCTGATGGATGTAGTATTTGGCCGAAAGATGGTTATTGGGTACTACTGGGTAATTGAATACAGACAACGTAAGGGGTTGCATGTGCATGCCATGTTTTATCTTGATGGGCAGAAACATCGCAAATTTTATCCAACCTCGCGGGCGGTAGGGGAAGAATGGCGCAAATTGACTGACGATGAAGGTCTCTTTCATCTGTGTTCCAAGAAAAAGCATTTCGTTGCGAGTTCCGGAACGATAGTGGATTACCGCAATAGGCAGGCAGTAGATGAACTACGTTACGTAATCAGTTATTTAGCCAAATCTGAGCAGAAGTCACGAGGGGTTATTGCAGGTATGAACGCTATACCTCCCCGCAGCCGTAGAGGCAGGCCCAGGAAAGAATAGCGGTAGGTGAGCATTGAGCAGAAGTTTTTTTACAACAGAAGCCATTGATGTGGAGGAGCTGGCGGTAACCATCAGTTTACTAACGGCTCCGGTTATTCATCTTTAACCGGAACACATCATCATGTATACAAAACCTGCACTACTTGAAGATCAATTCATTGATATGAAATTCATTACCCAGCTTACTGGCCTGAGTGATAAATGGTTCTATAAGCTGATACAGGATGGGGCATTCCCTAAACCTATTAAGCTGGGCAGAGCTTCCCGGTGGTTAAAGAGCGACTTGGAAGAATGGTTATATTTCCGTATTTACGAATCCAGAAATTAATCTGTTCTTATTCCAGCCTGCTTTAAAATCGCAATATTAAATGTCAACGCATCAGGTGCCGGCCCTTCAGAGACGGGCTACGCCTGTCTGCAGGAGTCTGATTATGTCTCCCAAATCCTTTATCGCTCTCGATAGCAATGGTCATCTGATCGGTGCCAAAATGGTGCAGACAACCCACTACGACCGCTATACCTGCCATCTCTACAACAGCGCATTGCAATACCATCCTGAATACGACACTGAATGCCCATGGTTTGGACATACCTAACTGTAGCTTACAAGCAACAGTCCTATGTGAGGCTCGACGCCTGCGCCGTTTCCTCACCAATGCCACTCCCAAGGTCAGTAAAGTCGACTGGCACTGTACACAATGTGCCACTGACTACTTGTGAATGTTATTGCCTCGCATGCTGAACCGGAGACTTAAATCAGCCAACAGGAGGAGTATCATGGGGCCAATGCCAAAAACAACCTGATTTGGATACGACCGAAATAATTTTGCCTATCCAATAGAGTGTTAATAGCTAACTCAGAAAAGCTAGGAAATCGTGCTTCTTATTGTTACAGTATAACAAAAAAATGAGGTCACCATGAAAACTACGCTATACAAAGATTTCACCTTTGAAGCCGCACATCGACTGCCCAACGTGCCCGATGGCCATAAGTGCGGACGCTTACACGGACACTCTTTTGTGGTTCGCCTTGAAATCACAGGCGAAGTAGACAATCACACCGGGTGGATTATCGATTTCGCCGAACTGAAAGCAATTTTTAAACCCACGCTAGATAAGTTGGACCACTATTATCTCAACGACATCTCCGGCTTAGAAAACCCAACCAGTGAAGTACTAGCAGAATGGATTTGGAATCAGGTTAAGCCACAACTGCCTATCCTTAGCGCAGTGGTAGTGAAAGAAACTTGTACAGCTGGTTGTATTTATCGCGGCGAATAAGCACACGTTTAGATGGCTGGTTGCAACTCCGTGATGTAGCCCCCTGAAACACCGGACAGTAGCTGTATCTCCAGATAAGAGATAGGCTTGAATATATGTCTAACACTAACGCCAATTTTGAGATGACCGGGATCCTGTTAGGGCAAGAAGTCCGTAAACGTAAAACTCCTCAGGAGAAGATCGCCATTATCCAGCAGACGATGGAGCCGGGTATGAATGTCTCCCATGTCGCCCGCCTGCATGGTATCCAGCCCAGCCTGCTGTTTAAGTGGAAGAAGCAATATCAGCAACTGTCTTGAAGGTAAAAATTATGGAGCAACGTGGTGGTACGACTCATCCCATTCATCGTTCTTTCTGAGCATTGCGTTCAGGATGGTAAGCAGCTTACGCATACAGGCTACCAGCGCCACTTTTTTGGCCTTTCCGGCTGCAAGCAGGCGCACATAAAACGTTTTTATCACCGGATTAAAGCGGGTTGCCACAAGCGCAGCCATGTACAGTGCTGATCTTACGCCAGCCCTGCCGCCAAAAATGGTTCGCCGGCCACGCATAGTCTCTGAGTCCCGGTTGACAGGAGCAACACCTATAAGCGCACTGATTTCGCGCCGGGAGAGCGTTCCCAGTTCCGGAATCTCCGCCAACATCGCGGAAACGGTCATGGTGCCTACACCTTTGATACTGCTCAGGCGCTCAGCAATCTCTTTAAAGTGGTTACGGATGTGACTGTCCATTTCTTTCTCGAGCCTGACAAGCTCATCTTCCAGCGCTTTAATGATGGTATTAATGCTTTTCTTGTTCTGCGGATGGGATGGATGCAGTCGGTTACGCTCAGCCACCAACATCGCAATCAACTGGCGTCTGCGAACCACCATCGCAGCAAGGGCCTGACGTTCAGCATCCGGCAGTGCCCTGATAAAGCGTTTCCGCTCTGGGTGACGATTAATAACCTCAGCCATCTGCGTGAGGACTCTGGCATCAATTCGGTCGGTCTTCGCAAGATATCCCATTGCACGGGCGAAGTCACGGGCCTGCCTGGGATTGACCACGGCAACCTCAAAACCTTCGGCCTGAAGCGAACAGGCCACCGCAACTTCCAGCCCACCAGTGGCCTCCATCAGAACCAGAGCAACGGAGTGCCGTCTCAGTCCGGTAATAATCGCGTTAAAGCCATCAGAGTCATTGCTGACTGTAAACTGAGCAACATCACTGCTGGCAGCGATGTCCAGTGTGGCTTTGGAAACATCGATGCCCACACAAAGTGGATTTGGCTGACTCATTTTTACCCCTCCTTGCAAATACGTTATGGAATACGGACAACTGTTCGGGTTTCAGATGAGTGGCTCAGCGTATGCGCCAGTCGCTGATATACGGGCTTGAACCCTGGAAGGCATCGGGCTGCATACGTTTTGCCAAATCTAATCGTATTAATTTTAATCAGTCTTCAAGATACAAGGAAGGCAGCCTCACCGCCGTTGCGGCTGGAGAGGACGTCGTTCCTGCTTCTGAGCTTACTGCTGCTCTGAAGCAGGTCCGGGAGCTTCAGCGCCTTCTGGGCAAGAAGACGATGGAAGTTGAGATCCTGAAAGAAGCCGTGGAGTACGGTCAGTCGCGAAAATGGATAGCGCACGCGCCCTTGTTGCCAAAGGACGGGGAATAGCCATGGTCAGCCGGACCATGGGCGTGTCGCGTGCGCAACTGTCACTGCGGA
>OKPH01000040.1_pt1 | contig 82083 bp, 84 predicted proteins | sample 1613951 | NCBI WGS metagenome assembly OKPH01 (sample SAMN04436894, study PRJEB24849) | human gut metagenome | biome: human gut; feature: NICU; material: stool | host: Homo sapiens | place: USA: Saint Louis, MO | collected 2012-06-12
CCGGGTCCAGGGTCAGGGTGTTGAAGGCACGCTCGTGCGGCGCGTCGGTCAGGCGATAGAACACTGTCGCCGGCTGGCCGCCCGCCGGCGGCAGGCGCAGGTTGTAGGCCTGCAAGCGGTCGCCGCCGGCCTGGCGGATGCTGTTCCATACCGCCGCGTAGTCGACCACCAGCGGAGCCGCATCGGCCGGGCGCTCGCCACGTCCGCCCGGCTTGCCGCGCTGCGCCTGCTGGCCGGCGGGCGCGTCGTCGAGCAGTTTGAACAGGCCGTTGCGGTACCACTCGTAGGACCAGTACAGGCCGGTCAGCGCAGCCAGCAGGTAGAGCGCCAGGCACCAGGTGCCGGCCACGGCATGCAGGTCCCAGTTGAAACTGCGCCCCTTGCGCGACCAGTCGAGGGTCAGCCAGGCGCGCCAGTCGAAAACCTTGCGCGGCCAGCGCAGGTAGAGACCGGACAGGCAGAAGAAGATCAGGATCAGGGTGCAGGCGGCGGTGACCTGCTTGCCGTACTCGCCCATGGCGAGGAACCGGTGCAGTTGCATCATTAGGTTGAAGAAACCCTCGCCGCGCGGCTCGCCGACGAAAGCCCCGGTGTAGGGATCGATCCAGCGCGACTCGCCGCGGCGCTGTCCCGGCGGCGGGGTGTAGAAGATCCGCCCGGCCTTGTCGCTGTCCATCTCGACCCAGACGAAGGCCACTTTCCGCCCCGGCTCGGCGCCTTCGATACGGCGCACCAGTTCGTCCAGCGGCAGCACGCCCTCGGGGCGCTTCTGCACCACCAGCACGTCAGGGTTGAGCGCGCGCATCAGCTCGTCCTGGAACGACAGGGTCGCTCCGGTGACGCCCATCAGCGCCAGCACCAGGCCGGCGCTGATACCGAAGAACCAATGCAACTGGAACCAGACTTTCTTCACAGGATCACCTTCACGGCCGCCGCGCGGCAACAACGGGACTACGCCGACGCCAAGCGCCGGCCAGACGACACGAGGACGTCGGCGGGCAATTCTATTTGATAATCAGTTGCGATAAAGCCGAATTAACGTTCTTTACGCTCTATTTACCCACCTGGATGCGGGAAAGCCCCATCCCGTAGAGGGAATGGGGCTTTCGTGGGGAGCGAGAGCGGCTGTCAGAAGTGGAAGTTCACCCCGAGCAATGCCGTGCGGCCCGGAGCGACGTGGGCCATGTGCGTGCTGTAGACCTGGTCGAAGTAGCGCTTGTCGGTCAGGTTCTGCACGTTCAGTTGCAGGTCGACGTTCTTGCTCACCTTGTAGCTGGCCATGGCGTCATAGCGCCAGTAGGACGGGATATAGGTAGAGTTCGCAGTGTTGCCGTACTGCTTGTCCACATAGGTGGTACCACCGCCGATAGTGAAGTTCTGCAACAGATCGTAGGTGGTCCACAGAGTGAAGTTGTTCTGCGCGGTCTGCGGCATCTTGTTGCCTTCGTCGCTCTTCACCGTCGACTTGCGGATTTCGCTGTCGAGGTAGGTGTAGCCGCCGAAGACCTTCCACTTCTCGGTCAGCTTGCCATTGAAGCCCAGCTCGACGCCCTGCACCCGCTGCTCGCCGTCCAGTACCTGAAGAGTGGAGACATCCGGCGAAGCGACCCGGGCATTGGTCTTGTCGGTGCGGAAAAGCGCGGCGTTCAGCGACAGAGCATCGTCGAAGAAGGCCCACTTGGTACCCAGTTCGAGGTTACGGTTACGCTCCGGATCCAACCCGTTGTTGCCTACGCTGATATCCGCCTGGCCCTCGCCGCCGGTCTCGCCGGTGGGGTTGCTCGAGGTCGACCAGGCCAGGTAGATGCTGCCGTTGGGCGCCGGTTTGTAGACCAGGCCGGTCTGGTAGTTCCAGAAGTGGCTGTTGTTCTCGCGCTTGAAGTAGCCGGCGGGACCGTTGCGGCCAGCCGTCTGGTAGCCGCTGGACTTGGTATCGAAGTCGTCGTAGCGCAGACCGAGATTCAGCTCCCATTGTTCGCTTAGCTTCAGGGTATCGAACACATAAGCCGCGCTGGTCTTGGTGTCGGTATCGGTATAGGCCAGGCCGTCGGTGATGCTGCCGGTCCAGTTGTCGCCCGGAGTCGGGCGATTCAGGCTGGTGCAGTCGCCACTGGCGAGCAATCGTGCATTGCAGGTGTTGCCGGCGCCGCCACCGGAAGTAATGGCGTACGGACGGTTGTGCACGTCCTCGTAGCTGAACTCCAGGCCGGTCACCAGGGTGTGCTTGATGAAGCCGGTTTCGAAGTTGGCCTTCAGGTCGGTCTGGTTGACCCAGCCCTTCGAGGTCGAATTGCGGCTTTTCGCCGAACGGTAGACGTAGCCGTTGGCAACGTTGCCACGGCTGTCGTCGGGGTTGCTGACGATGTAGTCGAGCGTCGTGCGCACCAGGCGGGTGCTATTCGACAGGGTCAGGTTGTCGTTCAGGTCATGCTCGATGCGGAAGGTGCCGCTGTCGGTGGTGCTCTTGCGGTAGTCGCGGTCCTTCAGGCCATAGAAGTTATCGCGATCCACCGAGGCCGGCTTGCTCGGATTGGCTTTGCTGCGGTTGACGTTGGTCAGCGGCAGGCCGTAGTCCGGCATGTCATCGGTGCTGAGATGGTAATAGGACAGGGTGGCGCGGGTCGGCGTGTCGAAGCCGAAGGTAACGGTCGGAGCCACGCCCCAGCGGCTGACGCTGACTTCGTCGCGCCCTGCGACGTGGGCATCGTGCTTCATCAGGTTGAGGCGGAAGGCGGCGTTGTCGCCAATCATCCGGTTCACGTCGAGAGTAGTGCGGCGAGTCTGGTCTGAGCCCCAGGTGAAGCCGGCGTCGGTGAAGTTGTCCTGCTTGGCGGTCTTGCTGATCAGGTTCAGGCTGCCACCGGTGGAGCCGGCGCCGGTGTAGGCCGAGCCCGGGCCCTTGCTGACCTCGATCTGCTCGACGTTGAACACCTCGCGGGTTTGCGAGGCGACGTCGCGCATACCGTCGAGGAACGTATCGCTCTCGGCGTTGAAGCCACGGATGAATGGCCGGTCGCCTGCGGGGTTGCCGCCCTCGCCCGCGCCGAAGGTGATACCCGGGGTGGTGCGCAGTGCGTCGGCCAGGGTCAGGGCGCCAGTGTCCTTGATCACCTGCTGCGGGATCACGGTGACGGTCTTCGGCGTATCCAGCAGCGGCGCGGTGTACTTCTTCGACGCCGAGCGGTCGACGTTGTAGGTGGTTTCGTCCTGCTGCTCGCCGACGATGGTGGCCGCATCCAGCGACAGTACTCGGTCCTTGTCGGTCTTTTTCTGCCCGGCCTCGTCGGCGTGGGCTGCCTGCGGTGCGGCGATGGCGGTGATGGCCACACCGATGGCCGAAGCCAGCAGACGTTGCGAAGAAACGGCGGTATCCGTGGACTGACGCGACATTCGAAACCCCTCCCCGGGAGCTGTGAAGGTCGCGGAATTTATTGCAGATCAGAATTGTTATCAATTATTACGGATTCGCATTCGACAGGAATTTACATTCTTTACAATTTTCTCATTACATTTTTTCCCATCTCGCTCGTCTGGAACATTTGGCGGTTTTACATGACCAATGCAAATCAATATCATTGGCAATCATTTCGCCTTCATGGACAGCGCCATGTTGCTGCATATTCCCGCCATCTTCACCGCCGAGGAAGTCTCCCGGATCCGCGCAGCCCTGGAGCAGGCGGAATGGGCCGACGGCAAGGCGACCGCCGGCTACCAATCGGCCAAGGCCAAGCACAACCTGCAACTGCCGCAGGACCACCCGCTGGCCCGGGAGATCGGCGAAGCCATGCTGCAGCGCCTGTGGAACCATCCCCTGTTCATGTCCGCCGCCCTGCCGCTCAAGGTCTTCCCGCCGCTATTCAACTGCTATACCGGCGGGGGCTCGTTCGACTTCCACATCGACAACGCCGTGCGCGACGTCCATGGCGGCCGCGAGCGGGTCCGTACCGACCTGTCCTCGACCCTCTTCTTCAGCGACCCGGAGGACTATGACGGCGGCGAACTGGTGATCCAGGACACCTACGCCCTGCAACAGGTGAAGCTGCCCGCCGGCGATCTGGTGCTCTACCCCGGCACCAGCCTGCACAAGGTCAATCCGGTCACCCGCGGCGCGCGCTACGCCTCGTTCTTCTGGACCCAGAGCCTGGTCCGCGAAGACAGCCAGCGCACCCTGCTATTCGAAATGGACCAGTCGATCCAGCGACTCACCCGCGACGTCCCCGACCATCCCTCGCTGATCCGCCTCACCGGTACCTACCACAATCTCCTGCGGCGCTGGTCGGAACTCTGAACATGCGCCACCTGCTGCTTCGTCACGACGCGCTGGACGCCGAAGGTTTCGCCGCACAACTGGCCGGTACCCCGGGCGAGGTTGCCCAGGCCATCCTCGGCGCTGCGCGCGAGGGCCTGACGGAAGCCCAGGCCCTGCTCGGACAGATCCTTCTGGACGGCCAAGGCATCCAGCGCGACCCGACCCTGGCGCGGACCTGGTTCACGATCGCCGCCGAACGCGGCCACGCAATGGCGCGCAATATGCTCGCTCGCTGTCTTGAACATGGCTGGGGCGGCCCGGCGGATCCAGCCGCGGCAGCCGTCCACTATCGGATCGCCGCCCAGGCCGGCCTTGACTGGGCCCGCTACAACCTGGCCAATCTCCACGCCACCGGCCGCGGCGTGTCCCAGGACCAGCCGCGCGCCTATGCGCTGTATCGGCAAGCGGCCGAGCAGGGCCACGCGAAATCGATGAACCTGGTGGGGCGCTACCACGAAGAAGGCCTGGTGGTCGCTCGCGACCTGGCGCAAGCTGCGCACTGGTATCGACGTTCCGCCGAGGGCGGCGATTTTCGCGGCCAGTTCAGCCACGCCGCGATGCTCAGCGCCTCGGGCCGCCATGCCGAAGCCGAAACCTGGCTCCGGCGTGCCCTCGAAGGCGGCAACCTGAACTTCCTGCGCAGTGCCCGCCATGGCCTGGAGCAGTCGGCCCACCCGCCGTTCCGCAGCCTGGCGCTGGCCTACTACCGACGCGCGGCGCAGTTGGGCGACGACACCGATCGAGAGGCTCTGGAACAGGCGCTCGAACGTCACGGGTACGCACGACTGCCCGTCTGACGAACAACGCCCAACCCTTTGTTCACACCCACATAACACTTTTTTGACAAGCCTTTCCCTACCCTCGCCGCTTCATCGAGGCGAGCGACGATCGCGCCTCCGGTCCATCGTACGAGGCTATCGTGTCCCCCACTCCACCAAGCGTTACGCGCAATCGCATCGACTGGGCCGGCCTGGGCTGGCTGTTCCTGTTCTTCTGGTTCTTCTCCGGCATCACCCAACTGCTCCTGCTGACCTCCGGCAACAGCGGTTTCTCCGGTTTCCGCAACGCCATGGTGCTAAGCACCATCTGGCTTGCGCCGGTGTTGCTGTTCCCGCGCTGGACCAAGCCGCTGGCCGCCGTCATCGGGCTGGTGCTGTGGGCCGCCTCGCTGGTCGGCCTGAGCTATTTCGGCATCTATCACCAGGAATTCTCGCAAAGCGTGATCTTCGTGATGTTCGAGTCGAACACCGCCGAGGCCAGCGAATATTTCAGCCAGTACTTCAACCCCTGGATGACTCTCGGCCTGGTGCTCTACAGCCTGGTCGCCATCCTCCTCTGGCGCCGCCTGCGCCCGGTCTACCTGCCGCGCTTCAGCGCCCTGCCGGTGGCGGTGCTGCTGATCGTCGCGACCATCGGTTATCCGTTCTACAAGCAACTGGTCAGCCAGGGCCGACCCTTCGACGAAGCCCTGGACAAGGTCCAGGCGCGCATGGAACCGGCGGTGCCCTGGCAATTGCTGATCGGCTACCAGCAATACCGCCAGCAACTGGGCAGCATGCAGGCGCTGTTGCAAAAGAACGCGGCCCTACCACCGCTGAAGAACCTCGTCGATGCCAATGGCGATACGCCGCGCACGCTGGTCCTGGTGATCGGCGAATCCACGTCGCGCAAGCACATGAGCCTCTACGGCTATCCACGCGAAACGACCCCGCAGTTGGACGCACTGAAGGCCGCGAACCGGAACCTCACGGTATTCAACAACGTGGTGGCGTCGCGGCCATACACCATCGAGGTGCTGCAGCAGGTGCTGACGTTCGCTGACCAGGAGCATCCCGACCGCTTCCTCACCGATCCGTCGCTGATGAACCTGATGAAGCAGGCCGGCTACAAAACCTTCTGGATCACCAACCAGCAGACCATGACCAAGCGCAACACCATGCTGACGACCTTCGCCCAGCAGACCGATGCGCAGTTCTACCTGAACAACCAGCGCAGCCAGAACGCCAGCCAGCTGGACGGCGCGGTGCTGGCGCCCTTCGCCAAGGTGCTGGACGACCCGGCGCCGAAGAAATTCATCGTGGTCCATCTGCTCGGCACCCACATGAACTACAAGTACCGCTATCCCGCCGACTACGCTCGCTTCGTCGACCGCCAGGGCGCCCCGGCGGCCCTCAGCGATGACCAGGTGGAGGTCTACAACAGCTACGACAACGCCGTGCTGTACAACGACTACGTGGTCTCCAGCCTGATCAAGGGCTTCGCCAACAGCGATCCGAACGGCTTCCTGGTCTACCTCTCGGACCATGGCGAGGAAGTCTTCGACGAAGCCCCGCACGACCGTCTCGGCCGCAACGAAGGCGACCCGACCCGCGGCATGTACACCGTGCCCTTCCTGGTCTGGACTTCGCCCAGCTGGCAGCAGACCCATCCGCGCGACCTGCAGGCCCTGGTCGACCGACGCTACAGCAGCGAAGACCTGATCCATACCTGGTCCGACCTCGCCGGCCTCAACTATGACCTCTTCGATCCGACCAAGAGCCTGGTGAGCAACGACTTCCAGCATGAAGTCCGCTGGATCGGCAACCCCTATGCCCACAATGGCTTGCGCGACTTCGACAAGCTGCCGCTGGACAAGGCCGACGCCGGGCAGCAGGTAGCCCAGGCCGGACGACCCGCGCCAACGACACCGCGCGCACCGTCCCGCCAGCCGAACGAAGGCTGACCGCCGCCAAAGAAAACGCCCCGCCGAGCGGGGCGTTTTTCCATCCGTAGCGCCCTCAGGGCAAGACCAGGTTGCCCTGCTCGTCGAACGGCCAGAACGGGTTGTAGGCAATTTCCCAAAGGTGTCCATCCGGGTCGGCGACATATCCGGAGTAGCCACCCCAGAACACTTCCTGCGGCATCTTGGTCGCCTGCCCGCCGGCCGCCGTAGCTGCGGAGAACAGACGGTCCACCTCATCCCGCGAGGCGCAGTTGCAGGCCAGGGTGATAGCCGCGAAGCCGGTCGGACGATCTTCCACCTGCGCATCCTCGGCGAGGGCGCTGCGTCCGTAGAGGCCGAGGACCAGGTTGCGGCCCTTGAGAAATACCACCTGCTCGTTGCCGTCCGAAGAGGGCTGCCAGCCCAGCGCCTGGTAGTAGAGAGAGGAGCGGGCCAGATCGGCGACCCCGAGGGTCACCAGGGAAACACCATTGCCTGTCATGTCGGCGTCCTTGTCATGGGTTGTCGAACAAGGCTGACACGAGCGCCGCGAGGCTTCCAGAGCGACATGAAAAAGCCCCGCCGAGGCGGGGCTCTTCGTAGCAGAGGCGACTGCGCTAGAGGTAGAACGCCTTCAGCGGCGGGAAGCCGTTGAACTCCACCGCACTGTAGCTGGTGGTGTAGGCGCCGGTAGACAGCCAGTAAAGGCGGTCGCCGCTCGCCAGGTTCAGCGGCAGGCCATACTTGTAGTGCTCGTACATGATGTCGGCGCTGTCGCAGGTCGGGCCGGCGATCACCACCTCTTCCATCTCGCCCTGCTTCTCGGTCCAGATCGGGAACTTGATCGACTCGTCCATGGTTTCGATCAGTCCGGAGAACTTGCCGACGTCGGCATAGACCCAGCGCTCCACGGCGGTCCGCGACTTGCGGGCGACCAGCACCACTTCGCTGACCAGGATGCCGGCATTGGCGATCAGCGAACGGCCCGGCTCGAGGATGATTTCCGGCAGGTCGTCGCCGAAGTCCTCCTTGAGGAAGCGGATGATCTCCTCCGCATAGGTTTCCAGGTCGTTGGTCTTGGTGATGTAGTTGGCCGGGAAGCCGCCGCCCATGTTGATCATCTTCAGGACGATACCGTCTTCTTCCTTCAGGCGCTCGAAGATCACCTTGACCTTGGCGATCGCCGCGTCCCACACCGAGATGTCGCGCTGCTGCGAACCGACGTGGAAGGAAATGCCGTAGGGCTCCAGGCCCAGCTGGCGGGCCAGGATCAGCAGGTCCATGGCCATGTCGGTCTGGCAGCCGAACTTGCGCGACAACGGCCAGTCTGCGGTAGTCGAGCCCTCGGTGAGAATACGCACGTAGACCTTGGCGCCGGGAGCGGCCTTGGCGATGTTGCGCAGGTCGGCTTCGGAGTCGGTGGCGAACAGGCGCACGCCCTTCTCGTAGAAGTAGCGGATGTCCTTGGATTTCTTGATGGTGTTGCCGTAGCTGATGCGCTCCGGACCGACGCCGGTCTTCATCACCTTGTCCAGTTCGTAGATCGAGGCGATATCGAAGTTCGAACCCTTGTCGCGCAGCAGCTCGGTGATTTCGGTAGCGGGATTGGCCTTCACCGCGTAGTAGATCCTGGCGAAGGGGAAGCAGTCGGTCAGTTGGTCGTAGGCATCGGCGATGGTCTGCTTGTCGATGACTACAAAGGGGGTTTCCTGCTTGTCGGCGAAGGCCTTCATGCGCTGGAAGGTTTCAGGGGCGAAATAATCCTCGACCTTGATGGACATGGTTGGGACTCCCAATGGCAAAACACATGGATTCGTAGGGGTGAAGCTGAACGTCTAATCCGTTTCCCCACTTTGGTTCGCCTACTTCCCAAGGCATGTCGCCGAGTATCACCTGCCTGCCGGCAGCCACCGCCTGTTCATCCTGGTAGGTCGCGCGCGTGTCCCGCGCGACGACCTGGCCGCTTGAGCAGCGGACGTCGCCTTGCCACAAGGCGATCTCTCGTCGTCAGTACTTGAGCCGGATGGATCGTTTCCAGCATGGACGTTCGGGCGCGAACTTTAGGACCAAGGGGACGCGAGATCAATAAAAAAATGCCGCGATTTCGCCTCCGCCTGTCGCACCGCCGGATTGACCTGCTCAGCCTTTACCCCATGTGCATGACAGTGGGATGTCCCCGTCCGCCCAGCGTTCAATCGGATGGACGAAAAACGTCCCGCGCAGGCCTTGCGCCTACACCCGGAACGCGCCGATCAGGCGTTTCAGCTGGGTCACCTGGGCGCCCAGTTCGCGGCTGGCCCGTTCGGTCTGGCTGGCGCCTTCCGCGGTGCGCTCGCCGGCCTGGTTGATCTCGACGATGTTCTGGTCGATATCGTGGGCCACGGCGGTCTGTTGCTCGGCGGCGGCGGCGATCTGCTGGTTCTGGTCGACGATCATGCCCACCGCGCCGAGGATATTCTCCAGTGCCTGCTGCACCTGCGCCGACTCGTTGACCGTGCCATCGGCGGTATGGTGGCTGCTGCCCATCGCCTTCACCGCCGCATCGACGCCGCCCTGCAGGCGCAGGATCATCTGTTCGATCTCGGCGGTGGATTGCTGGGTGCGCTTGGCCAGCGTGCGCACCTCGTCGGCCACCACCGCGAAACCGCGCCCCTGCTCCCCGGCACGAGCGGCCTCGATCGCCGCATTGAGCGCCAGCAGGTTGGTCTGTTCGGCGATGCCCTTGATCACATCCAGCACCTGGCTGATCGAGGCGCTGTCACTGGCCAGGCGATTGATCGCCGCCACCGACTGGTCGATCTCGCCGGCCAGGCGCTGGATGCTACCCACCTGCGACTCGACCAGGCTGCGCCCGCTGAGGGTTTCCTGGTTCACGCTGTTCGCGCTGCTCACCGCCATCGCCGCGCTGCGTGCCACTTCCTGGGCGGTAGCGGCCATCTGGTTCATCGCCGTGGCCACCTGCTCGATCTGGCTGCGTTGCCCGGCTACCGCCTGGTTGCTTTCGGCCGACACCGACTCGACGCGCAGGGTCTGCCGCTCGACCTCGCCGACGGTCTGGCTGACCCGCTCGATCAGGTCGTGGATCTTCGCCACCGATTCGTTGAACGATTGTCCCAGCTCGCCCAGTTCGTCACGGCTGCGGGCCTGGAAGCTGACCGTCATGTCGCCGCCGGCGACGCGCTCCATCATTCGCCCGAGATCCTTCAGGGTGGCGCGGGTGGAAACGTAGAAACCGCCGTAGAGGTATAGGATCGCTGCAAAAACCACGGCCAGCGCGGCGACTAGCAACAGCATCTGCGTGCGCACCTGTTGCAGGCGCTTTTGCAACTGGGTATCGAGATAGCCGAGAACGGCGTCGTCGAGCTGGTAGGTCTTGTCCATCGCCGCGCTGACCTGATCGTAGAACTGCGTCCACGGGGTATCCAGCGTCTCGGCCACGATCACCCGGTCCTCGAACAACTGCCCCAGGCTCTTCAGGGTCTCGCGACTCGCCTGGGCGGCCTCCTCGAGCGCCGGTGGGCTGCCGGCCAGGGACTCCTGCAGCTTCAGGCCGTACTCGCCATGCAGTTTCTCGAACTCCAGCAGCAGTTCGTCGAGCCGCGCGCTGGAGGACGAATTGAGGAAACCCTGGCCCAGGGAGTAGGCGCCGATGGCGCGCCCCTTGCTGATGGCCGCCGTCACCTCCGGCGTTATCGAACCGACCAGCTCGCTGAGCTGGCGCACCTGGCGCTGGCTGTCCTGGCTGAGCCCGGCCTGGGCGATAAGCAACTTGATGAATACCTGTGCGCTACCGAGCAGCTTCTCCGCCCGTGCGCCCTTGCCCTGCAAGGACCCTTCGGCCTCCACGGCCTGCAAGCCGTTGAGCAACCGGTCGCGCTGGGCCTCGAATTCGGCTACCGCCGCACCATCCTCGCTGAGCGGCGCCAGCGCCTCGAGCCGCCCGCGCAGCCCCTTCTGGACGTCCGCGATGCGCGCTTCCAGATCGCCGGCCTTGCCGGACTGGCCGATGACCGCATTGATCTGCAACAGATCGTTGAGGGACTCCAGGCCACGCCGGATCTGCAGTCCGCTACCCAGCAGCGTCAAGCTCTGCAGTTCGATCCGGGTGTCGCTGAACTGGCGATAGGCATCGCGCACCAGATAGAAGCTGGTGATCAGCAGCGGCAGGAAGAACAGCACGCTGATCAGGCCGAACTTCATGCCGAAGCTGAGCCGGTTCATCAGCGCGATGGCGGGATAGAGTACGGTCTTCACCCAGACGTCTCCTGATTGTTCTTATCGTTCTGAGAGATGCCGCCGCGTGGCGACATTGACGCACGGAGTCCGCTCGGTAATGGCCTTTCGAAATCATGCGGACACGTTCACCTGTGTACCCGATATCGGCCTGGTGTTCTGTAACTTAAGGTTAACGGGGAATCGCAGGCGGATTCCCCGTCGCTGCGCTCAGAGGAACAGCGCGCAGAAGGCGAACACGGCGTACCAGAGCACGGCCGCGCGCACCAGCAATTGCCAGAGCGCATCCAGGCTGGCGACGCCGGCGGCACCCAGTTCGACCGCTTCGACATCGCTGGCGACCCGTCCGGCCTTGCCCAGCAGCGCGGCCGCCGAGATGTCCCAGGCCAGCAGCCAGTGCAGCAGCACGCGGATAACCGCGAGGAAGTTGCCGACCAGGGCGAAGCTCAGCACCAGCGCACGCACCGGCAACCAGTCGAGGATATGCCGGACGCGCGCCGCCTGTTCGCGCAACGCCGGCTGGCGGGCGTGCTCCAGCGCCAGTGCCAGCAGGCGATAGGCCAGGGCCGCCACCGGGCCGAGCAAGGCATACCAGAAGATCACTGCGAAGAAGCTCTGGTAGCCCTGCCAGAGCAGATGGCCGTGCACCCGGCCGATCAGTTCGCTCTCGCTGCCGCCCAGGATCCCCAGATCGCGTTCGGCGACATGGAAGGCAGCCTGGGCCTCCTCGCGCCGCCAGGCGTCGCGGAACGGCCCGAGGTCGGCCATGACGTCGCCGCGGCCGAGACTGTAGACCACCACCAGAAGATGCAGCGGAAGGCTCAGCCAGCCATAGGCCAACGGCTGCAGCAATGTCAGCAACAGGGCCAGCGGCAGCAACGGCAGGACTACCGCGAGCAGCAGCCCCAGCCAGGAGCGGCGGGACACCGAGGGCAGATCCTCGACCAGGCTCAGCCAGGCGAGCCAGGCGCCATCGCGCTGGATACGCCGGCGCCAGCCGGAGAACTTCTCCAGCGCAAGGGCCAGCAGCAACACCAGGAACGTCATGTTTCCTCCTTGGAATCGGTCAATCCGGCGCGGTAGCGCGACCAGTCGAAAGCCTCGCCGGGATCGGTCTTGCGCTCCGGGGCGATATCGCAGTGGCCCTGGATGCGTTCCGGGGTGATCCCCGGGAAGGCCGCGCGCAACAGCCGCGTCAGCCCGGCCAGGGCAGTGTACTGCGCGTCCGTGTACGGTTCCGTGTCGGTCCCCTCCAGTTCGATGCCAAGGGAGAAGTCGTTGCACGCCTCGCGACCGTCGAAGCAGGAAACCCCGGCATGCCAGGCGCGGTCGTGACAGGAGACGAACTGGGTGATGGCGCCGTCGCGTTCGATGAGGAAATGCGCGGAAACCGTCAGGTGGCGGATCTCCTCGAAATAGGGATGTTCGTTCGGGTCCAGGCGATTCTGGAAGAACGCCTGGACCTTACCGGTGCCGAACTGTCCCGGCGGCAGGCTGATATTGTGGATAACCAGCAGCGACACCGCGTCCCCTTGCGGACGCAGGTTGAAATTCGGTGAAGGGCAGTGGCGGACGCCACGGACCCAGCCGGTAACGGAATCGAAATGCATACGGGCTCCTGAACGAGCCCCCACTCTAATCCAGCGGCGCCGGAATGACGATCAGGCGGGCTCTGGATCGGCCGCTTCGACATGCGTCGAGGAAAGGTATTACCCGCAAGAAAGAAAAGACCCGGCATCCGCCGGGTCCTCGAGAAGCGGCTAGGCGCCCTTGAGGCGCCGCAGGTTGCCGATCACCGACTCCAGGGCCCGGTCGAACAGCAAGGCATCGTCCAGCAGGCGTACCGCCTGCCGGCGAAACTCCACCGCCAGGCCCATGCGGGTCTTTTCCAGGACCTTCATCCCGGTGCGATTGACGAAGATGTAGCGACCGGTGGGCCGGATCACTGCCGCCAGCTTGCAGCGCAGCTTGTGCTCGGCGTCCTCCTGGATCTCCACCCAACTGCCGACACGCAGCGCATCGACCCGCAGCAGTGCCTCGTCGTTGTCCGGCAGGCGCACTTCGCTCTCAACAGGCGCCGGGGCGGCGTCCGGCGAGGTCAGGACGATTTCTTCGACCACCCGCAGCATGACCGGCGCCCGGGGCTTTTCCGCGGCCGTGCCCGGGCTCGCTTCGTCGAGCAGGGGGCTGTCCGCGACCGCCGCCTCGCCGCGCTTGTCGCGCTGCAGACCCTGGACATGCAGGGTTTCCAGCTGGCTGAAGAATTCTCCGGTGGAAAACGGATCGAAGGCTGCGCTGGCCAATCCCTCACGCAGCGCCTTGAGCAGGCCAGGCACACGCTCCAGCAACTGTTGGCGGGACAGCGGATCGTCATGCGGGCCGACGCTCCAGATCAGCTCGTCCATGGTATCCAGGGCCTCCCGCCACTCGGCCGAAGCCTTGCCATGCTTGAGGCAGATCAGCAGCATCACCTTGCTCCAGGCATCCCGCAGCAGGCGCACCACCACCTCCGGCAGGACCTTGCCGAGCAGTCGCTGGTTCAGCACCTGCTCCACGTCCTGCCGAGCCAGTTCGGCCTTGGCGCGGCCTTCCTCGGCGTCGCGGGTGCGCTGCTCGAGGAGCTCGCTGCGGCGGCGCTCGTCGCCGGTGAAGGCAATGAAGTCCTCCAGCAACTCGGCGAAGATCGCCGGGTCGTCGACGAAGTCGTTCAACAGCCGCATCACGACCTGTTCGATCTTCTGGTACAGGCTGTCGCGCCGGGCATCATTGTGTTCGGCCCAGCCCAGCGACGCGGATGCGATCTCGTTGAGCAGGCGACGCGCCGGATGGCTACCGCGGCTGAAGAAGGTCTTGTCGAGCAGGGCCACCTTGAGCATCGGGATCTGCATCCGACCGATCAGGGCCTTCAGCGAATCAGGCAGGGTGCGGTCATCGAGAATGAATTCGAACAGCATCGACACCAGGTTGATGACGTCATCGTCCACCTGGCCGACCACCCGAGAACGGCCGCTCTTGTGGCTGACCCGCTGGAGCAGTTGGTCGACCCCGTCGCGGACGTCGAACTCCGCGGCGCCGGGGCCCGGCAGGTGCTGCTGCAGGTGGGAAAGCAGGCGCATCAGGTCGTTGCTGGAAATCGGCGCGGCATTCTCAGGCGTTTCGCGACGGTAGAAGGAAGGATTGTCGCGGACCTGCGCCAGCAGTTCCTGCAGCGCGCCGAAGACTTCCTGCTGGCCGCCGTCGAGTAGCGCAGCCTGTGCCTGCAGGGTCCCGGCATCGCGTACCGCTTCGGGACGGACAGCGGGCTGACGCCGCGGCAGTGCGGATTTGAGTTCCGGCAGCACGCCCGCAGCAACCAGGATCTGGTTGGCCTCGGCGTACAACTGGTCGCAATGGGCCAGGACGTACTTCTCGAACAGCTTGAGAATGATCAGCTTGACCTTGATCTCGACGCCGAGCCCCTGGCAGGCATCGAGGAAAGCCGCGGTCAGCGGACGCGGAGCGAGGGGATTGCTCTTCTCGTCGACCTTCCGGCCGACCAGGGTGTTCAGGCGGGTGCTCAGGTGGGCCAGCGCGGTGGCATCGCGGCTCATCACCCGCGCCACCATCGCGTCCACCGCGACGGACTCCTCCAGTTCCTCGTTCTGTACCAGGCTGAGGCTGTCGAAGGACACGGTATCCAGGGTCGGCACGGATTTGCCGGACTGTACCTGGTTGAGCGCCGAGAACTCCTCGAAGACCTTCTGCAGGTAGACCCGCTCGATACTCTTGCGCTTGAGGCGCAGGTCGCGCATGGCTTCGAAGAAAGCGTTCTGTTCGAGGTTGCTGGTGGCTCGGTCGGCCATTTCGAAGAGGGTGTCGTCGGCGTTGTCGAACAACGCCTGCAACGCCTGTTTCAGCTGCAACGCCGCCTTGTCGCGCACCTGCACGAGGATGACCGGCAGGCGCCCCGCTCCGGCGTTCGGCGACGGCTCGGAAGCGACCCTGGTCAGGTGCACCACATTGGCATCGTTCTGCATCGGGACTCTCCTGCCACCCTCGCGGCCGCGCATGGAATGGCAAAAATCGGGCACAGAGGATCGATTGGCGTCGTCCGTAACGTCAATTTCCAGGCGTCAAAAACAAGTATCTACATTCATTATAGAGATACTTTCAAATCTAGATAGAGGGTTTTCCTATAGACATGACTCTCTTCACACAAGCGAAGGCCGATGAATGGCGGCCGTCCCGACCGGCGCCCAGGCAGGCACAGACGCCGTCCGCTGCGCTCCGTATAATCGCCCGATCTCGTACAGGAGCCCGCCATGCCTAACCTCACCCTTGCCGACCTCCAAGGCGAAATCCAGGCCAACGTCCGCACCGCCCTGGCGGAAGACGTCGGCGGCGGCGACCTTACCGCTCAGTTGATCGATCCACAGCGCGAGGCCGAGGCCCGGGTGATTACCCGCGAGCACGCGACGATCGCGGGCCGCGCCTGGGTCGACGAGGTCTTCCGCCAGGTCGATCCCCGAGTGCTGGTGACCTGGCAGGTGGAGGACGGCCAGCGAGTCGAGCCGAACCAGATGCTGTTCCAGCTAAAAGGTCCGGCCCGCGCCCTGCTCACCGGCGAGCGCAGCGCGCTGAACTTCCTCCAACTGCTTTCCGGTACCGCCACCCGCAGCCAGCACTACGCCGACCTGGTCGCCGGCACCGCGGTGAAGCTCCTCGACACGCGCAAGACCCTGCCCGGCCTGCGCCTGGCGCAGAAGTACGCGGTCACCTGCGGCGGTTGCCACAACCATCGCATCGGCCTCTACGATGCCTTCCTGATCAAGGAAAACCACATCGCCGCCTGCGGCGGTATCGATCGGGCAATCGCCGAAGCCCGGCGCATAGCACCCGGCAAGCCGGTGGAAGTGGAAGTGGAGAACCTCGATGAACTGCGCCAGGCGCTGGAGGCCGGCGCCGATATCGTCATGCTCGACGAACTCAGCCTGGACGACATGCGCACCGCCGTCGCCCTCACCGCCGGCCGTGCCAAGCTGGAAGCTTCCGGCGGAATCAACGAGAGCACCCTGCGCAACATCGCCGAGACCGGCGTCGACTACATCTCCATCGGCACCCTGACCAAGGACGTCAGGGCCGTCGACCTGTCCATGCGCCTCACCCTCTGAACGAATCGCAGGCAATAAAAAGCCCCGCCGAAGCGGGGCTTTTTTATGCAACTGGTGCCGGATAGAGGAATCGAACCCCCGACCTTCTCATTACGAATGAGCTGCTCTACCGACTGAGCTAATCCGGCACAACCTAGCCGTATGCTACTTTATTACGGAGTGGTAGTGGTAGCAGTCTGGCAGGTTTTTGGCAGGTACTTGTTATCTGCGTTGGAAGTACAGGCCCAAGTGTAAGAACCCTTGTCAGCATTTCCTAGAGTCAAAGTCAGAGTTTTCCCCCTCAGAGGAGTAGCCACATCAGAGGCTTTCATAGTAGCAACGATAGTGCAACCACCAGACGCAGCTGCGGTGCCACCAGTTGTTACCTTGGCAACATACTTGCCGTTGATGTCGGTATCTTTCTCGATGCCTGCCGTGGCAGCAGTATTAGCCGGGCAGGACCCATCCTGAGAGAAGATATCGCTCACTTTCGTCTTGAGACCACTGGCCAGGGTCATGGCTTCGCTAAGCTGAGCGCGTGCGGTGTAGTCCTGATACGCTGGAATAGCGATGGCAGCCAGAATACCGATGATCGCGACCACGATCATCAATTCGATCAAGGTAAAGCCTTTTTGAGCAGCTTTCATGAATTTCTCCATTGATATGTATAGGCCTAACGCCTGATCCTCAACAAGCACTTACCATGCCAAATATCAAACCGTGCCATGATCAAGGAAACTGGGCTCCTTTCTCGATGAGAGTCAAACTTAAAACGGACAGGATGTGACATTTTTTGACAGCTGGATTTCCTCGATTTGGCAGCCCCTATTATCTGCGTTATAAGGCACCTCAATAGCCCTTCTGCGATTCCTTCCCCATGAACGACAGCATCCAACTGAGCGGCCTGTCCCGACAGCTCGTCCAAGCCAATCTACTCGACGAAAAGACCGCCGTGCAGGCCCAGGCGCAGGCGCAGCGCAACAAGCTGTCGCTGGTGACGCACCTGGTGCAGAACAAGCTGGTAAGCGGCCTGGCCCTGGCCGAATTATCCGCCGAGCAGTTCGGTATCGCCTACTGCGACCTGAATAGCCTGGACAAGGAAAGCTTTCCGCGGGACGCCATCAGCGAAAAGCTGGTCCGCCAGCACCGGGTCATCCCTTTGTGGCGGCGCGGCAACAAGCTCTTCGTAGGCATCTCCGATCCCGCCAACCACCAGGCCATCAATGATGTCCAGTTCAGCACCGGCCTGACGACCGAAGCGATTCTGGTCGAAGACGACAAGCTTGGCCTGGCCATCGACAAACTGTTCGAAAGCGCTACCGATGGTCTCGCAGGCCTCGACGATGTTGACCTCGAGGGACTGGATATCGGTAGCGCGGAAAAGTCCACCCAGGAGGATACCAGCGCAGAAGCGGACGACGCTCCTGTAGTACGTTTCGTCAACAAGATGCTGCTGGATGCCATAAAGGGTGGCTCTTCCGACCTGCACTTCGAGCCCTACGAGAAGATCTACCGGGTGCGCTTCCGTACCGACGGCATGCTCCACGAAGTGGCCAAGCCGCCGATCCAGTTGGCCAGCCGTATTTCCGCGCGACTCAAGGTGATGGCCGGCCTGGACATTTCCGAACGGCGCAAACCGCAGGACGGACGGATCAAGATGCGCGTGTCGAAGAGCAAGTCCATCGACTTCCGCGTCAACACCCTGCCGACCCTGTGGGGCGAGAAGATCGTGATGCGGATCCTCGACTCCTCCAGCGCACAAATGGGCATCGACGCCCTCGGCTACGAGGAGGACCAGAAGGAACTCTACCTGGCCGCACTCAAGCAGCCACAGGGCATGATCCTGGTCACCGGCCCCACCGGCTCGGGCAAGACGGTATCGCTATACACCGGCCTGAACATCCTCAATACCACCGACATCAACATTTCCACCGCCGAAGACCCGGTGGAGATCAACCTGGAAGGCATCAACCAGGTCAACGTCAACCCGCGCCAGGGCATGGACTTCTCCCAGGCGCTGCGCGCCTTCCTGCGCCAGGACCCGGACGTGATCATGGTCGGCGAGATCCGCGACCTGGAGACCGCCGAGATCGCCATCAAGGCGGCGCAGACCGGACATATGGTGATGTCCACCCTACACACCAACAGCGCCGCCGAGACCCTGACTCGCCTGCTGAACATGGGCGTGCCGGCGTTCAACCTGGCGACCTCGGTGAACCTGATCATCGCCCAGCGCCTTGCGCGAAAACTCTGTTCGCACTGCAAGAAAGAACACGAGGTGCCGAGGGAAACCCTGCTTCACGAGGGCTTTCCGGAAGACAAGATCGGTACCTTCAAGCTTTATTCGCCGGTGGGCTGCGACCATTGCAAGAACGGTTACAAGGGCCGTGTCGGTATTTATGAAGTAGTTAAAAACACCCCGGCCCTGCAGCGGATTATCATGGAGGAAGGCAACTCCATCGAGATCGCCGAGCAAGCCCGCAAAGAAGGCTTCAACGATCTGCGCACCTCAGGCCTGCTGAAAGCCATGCAGGGGATCACCAGCCTGGAGGAAGTCAACCGCGTGACCAAGGATTAATCCATGGCGGATAAAGCGTTAAAAACCTGTGTTTTCGTCTGGGAAGGCACGGACAAGAAAGGGGCAAAGGTCAAGGGGGAGTTGGCTGGCCAGAACACTATGCTGGTGAAGGCGCAACTGCGCAAACAGGGCATAAATCCGCTCAAGGTCAGAAAAAAGGGCATTACCCTTCTCGGCAAGGGAAAGCGCGTAAAGCCGATGGACATCGCACTATTTACTCGTCAGATGGCAACCATGATGGGTGCTGGGGTTCCTCTCTTGCAATCGTTCGACATAATTTCCGAAGGTTTCGACAATCCCAACATGCGTAAGCTGGTCGACGAGATCAAACAAGAGGTCTCGGCGGGTAACAGCCTGGCAAACTCCTTGCGAAAGAAACCTCTTTATTTTGACGATCTCTATTGCAACCTGGTGGATGCAGGTGAACAATCTGGCGCCTTGGAGACTTTGCTTGACCGTGTTGCCACCTATAAGGAAAAAACCGAATCGCTAAAAGCCAAGATAAAAAAGGCTATGACATACCCCATTGCCGTCGTCTTGGTCGCGATCATTGTTTCAGCCATTCTCCTGATCAAGGTCGTACCCCAGTTCCAATCCGTTTTCTCCAGTTTCGGAGCGGAACTACCAGCCTTTACAATGATGGTGATAAACCTGTCAAATCTTTTACAGGAATGGTGGCTAGTCGTCCTCATCGGATTATTCAGCGCCAGCTTCGCCATCAAGGAATCGCATAAGCGTTCAGTAAATTTCCGTAACACGGTAGACCGCTATATGTTGAAAATACCGATAATCGGAGGAATACTTTACAAATCAGCCGTGGCACGTTACGCCCGTACACTTTCAACAACTTTCGCCGCAGGTGTTCCATTGGTGGAGGCACTAGACTCTGTCTCTGGAGCGACAGGAAACGTGGTATTCCGCAACGCGGTAAGCAAGATCAAACAGGATGTATCCACAGGTATGCAATTGAACTTCTCCATGAGAACGACCAATGTATTCCCCAACATGGCAATCCAGATGACAGCCATCGGTGAGGAATCCGGTTCTCTGGACGACATGTTGGGCAAGGTGGCTGCGTTCTATGAGGAGGAAGTAGACAATGCCGTCGACAATCTGACAACTCTCATGGAACCTATGATCATGGCCGTGCTCGGCGTACTGGTCGGCGGCCTGATCATCGCTATGTATCTACCGATCTTCCAACTGGGTTCCGTTGTGTAAAGATGGAACTCCTAGACTACCTGGCCAGCCATCCGCTGGCCTTTGTCTTGTGCGCTATCCTCCTTGGCCTGCTGGTCGGCAGCTTCCTCAACGTCGTCGTGCATCGCCTGCCGAAGATGATGGAGCGCAACTGGAAGGCCGAAGCCCGCGAAGCGCTCGGGCTGGAGCCGGAACCCAAGCAGGCGACCTACAACCTGGTGCTGCCGAATTCGGCGTGCCCGCGCTGCGGCCACGAGATCCGCCCCTGGGAAAACATCCCGCTGGTCAGCTACCTGGCGCTGGGCGGCAAGTGCTCGTCCTGCAAGGCCGCCATCGGCAAACGCTACCCCCTGGTGGAACTGGCCACCGCGCTGCTTTCCGGCTACGTCGCCTGGCATTTCGGCTTCACCTGGCAGGCGGGCGCGATGCTCCTGCTGACCTGGGGTCTGCTGGCGATGAGCCTGATCGATGCCGATCACCAACTGCTGCCGGACGTGCTGGTGCTGCCGCTGCTCTGGCTGGGCCTGATCGCCAACCATTTCGGCCTCTTCGCCAGCCTCGACGATGCGCTGTTCGGCGCGGTGTTCGGCTACCTGAGCCTGTGGTCGGTGTTCTGGCTGTTCAAGCTGGTGACCGGCAAGGAGGGCATGGGCTACGGCGACTTCAAGCTGCTGGCCATGCTCGGTGCCTGGGGTGGCTGGCAGATCCTGCCGCTGACCATCCTGCTGTCGTCGCTGGTCGGGGCGATCCTCGGGGTGATCATGCTGCGCCTGCGCAACGCCGAAAGCGGCACGCCGATCCCCTTCGGTCCCTATCTGGCTATTGCCGGGTGGATTGCTTTGCTCTGGGGTGATCAAATAACCCGGACCTATCTGCAATTCGCCGGATTCAAATGACCCAACCCTGGATACTAGGCCTCACGGGCGGTATCGGCAGCGGCAAGAGCGCAGCCGCCGAGCATTTCATTTCCCTCGGCGTCCACCTGGTGGACGCCGACCATGCTGCCCGCTGGGTGGTGGAGCCGGGGCGTCCGGCCCTGGCGAAGATCGTCGAACGCTTCGGCGACGGCATCCTCCTGCCCGATGGCCAGCTCGACCGAGCCGCCTTGCGCGAGCGGATCTTCCAGGCGCCGGAGGAACGGCGCTGGCTGGAGCAATTGCTGCACCCGCTGATCGGCGCGGAGATCGTCCAGTACCTGGCCAGGGCCGAATCGCCCTACGCCATCCTGGTCTCGCCGCTGCTGGTGGAGTCCGGCCAGCGCCAGATGACCCACCGCGTGCTGGTGGTGGATACCCCGGAACATCTGCAACTACAGCGCACCATGCTTCGCGACAAGGTCTCCGAGGAGCAGGTGCGCTCGATCCTCCAGGCCCAGGCCCGGCGCGACGAGCGCTTGAAGCACGCCGACGACGTGCTGGTCAACGACGGCGACCTGTCCCACCTGCAGCGTGAAGTCGAACGACTGCACGCCTTCTACCTGACCTTGCGAGGAGGCCGAGCATGAGCCAGCCCCTGACCGTGGAGTGCCCGACCTGCGGCGCGCCCGTCGAATGGAAAAGCGACAACAAGTACCGCCCCTTCTGCTCCGACCGCTGCAAGCTGATCGATCTCGGCGCCTGGGCCGCCGAGGAACATGCGATCCCCGGCGACACCCTGGAAGACGACATCTTCTCCGCCGACCTGCCGCCTCGCGAGCATTGAACGCAACGGGCCAGCCAATCCGGCTGGCCCGTTCCTTCAGGGGCGCATGAAAGCGTAGTCGCGCTGGTCATCGAGATTCTCCGCAAGAAATTGCAGTTCGCTGGCCAGGTCGCCAGCATCGCGCTCCGCCCGGTTCAGTTCGACGATTGCGCTGAGCAACGCGCGCAGGCGCATTGCCCGGTCCGCCTCGTCGCTCTTCGACAGCAACTCTCGCAGGCCCTGTCGGGCCCATTCATGGACACCCATGTTCCGCTCCTCACCTGGGAAAACGGCAGGATCGCGGCCGGCTTCGTCCGAAACACTGACGCAAGTCAGCCGCTGCCCGCCATGAACCTGGCGAATGACTGGTCATCAGGGCTTGCGCTCTTCGTCCTTCCAGGGTGCCTGCAGGTAGCGCGTGCGATTGAAGGTTTCCAGCCACTCCGGGTAGTAGACCACCAGGCCGGTGATCACCGTGCCGTTGATGAAGGCCTCGGGGAACATGATCAGCCACAGGTAACCGGCGAAGTCCTCCAGCCAGGGCGGCATCGGGAAAAGGCCGTCGATCCAGACCACGCCAAGGCCGAGCAGCAGGACCACCACCGCGGTGAGGGCCGCCGGGAAGAAACCGCAGCAGAAGATGTAGACGAACAGGTTGCGCGGCTGGCGCTTTTCCACGAACAACGCCGCCAGCTCCGCGATCAGCGCGGGGATCGCCACCAGCAGCACGCCGTTGACGCCGATCGCCAGCCAATCCTGGCGGCCGAGCAGGCACAAGCCCAGTTGCGCCACCAGCCCCACCACGATCGCCAGCGGCCAGTCGAGCAGCAAGGTGACGGCGGTCATGCCGATGAAATGGAAGGACAGCCCCGATTCGAAGTCCCGGCGCACCAGCCAGAGCAGGAACAGCCCGAGCATGGTACCGAACACCAGGTGCTGGCGGCGGGTATCGCTGACCAGCTCGACCCAGGGCGCGCGCCAGGCGGCGAGCAGCAGCACCGGCGCATAGATGGCCCAGCCCAGTTCCAGGCTTTCCGCCGACAGCAACTCGGCAGCGATCACGGCTGCAGTTGTTCCAGGGCGATGCGCAGGGCCACCGGCGAATCCAACTGGCGGGTTTCCAACACGCGGCGCTGCTCCAGCCTGACCCAGAGCACCTTGCCCTCGTCCGAGGCATAGCGAGAAGCGATGGCCGCGTCGCGATCGAGCAGCACCGGATAACTGTAGTCACGCATGGCCGGCACCGCGAAAAGCCGGGAAATCAGCGCCGGCATGCGGCTGATGTCCGCCAGGAACAGCGCGTGGCGCGCCTCCAGGTAGCCCTTTGGGCGTTCCGCCAGCGCCGCCTTGACCAGCTTCGAGCCGCCCATGTCCCGCGCCACCAGCAGGACCCGGGTGGAGTCGTCCAGCGAGTGCGCCTTTTCGAACTGGTCCTGCAACGTCCAGGGTTCCAGGGTGGAGCCCTTCTCCAGGGCCAGTGCCAGGCCGGGCAGCAGCATGGCCAGCAGAACCCAATGCAATCGTTTCACGCGTGTCCCTCCCGAGTGGAAAATACCTGGATGTCCTTGCGCCGCTCCCAGTCCGACTGGGCTCGCCAGAATGCCTGGGCCTCCTCGGCGGCATCCAGGACGAAGACATGGGATTTGCCGATCCCCTCCCTCGCCAGGCGTGCCAACACCTCGTCGAGCATCCGCCGCGCCAGCCCCAGCCCTCGATAACCGGGATCGACCACCAGGTGCTGGAGGTAACCACGGCGACCGTCATGCCCGGCCATCAGGCAGGCGATCACCTCCCCTTCGGTTTCGACCAGCAGGCTCAGCCCGGGGTTGCGTTGAAGGTAGGCGAGGAAGAAGGGATAGGCGTCCTCCGCACGGAGGCGGATACCTGGCGTTCGCGACCATAGCGCGAAGAGTGCCGGGTGATCGGCGGCGATGACGCTGCGAAGTTGCATCGGAACGGCTCCGGCCCAAGGGGAACGGCAGTGTACACCGAGCCTCGCCGCTGGCGCGCTCCGGGACGGATTGTCGCAGCCGGAACGCCTGCGGGCTGGAAAGCGGGCCCGCCGGCAGACTAAGCTGAGCCCATGAACGAAGCGGATTATCTGCGCCTGCTCACCCGTCAGGCCGAACAAGCCAACGACTTCCTCTCCAACGCACGTAAATGGGACCGCGAGCGCTGGGTCTGCCAGCGCTTCCTCGAAGCCCTCAACGTGCCCTATCGCCAGGAGGACTTCGCCGCCCCCGGGGAACAGCCGCCGGACGTCATGTTCAAGGGTGCCGGCTTCGAGGTGTTCTTCGTCCTCGATGAAGGTCGCCGGCTGAACGAGGAGTGGCGCGAGGAACTGACCCGTCGCCGCCAGGCCGTCAGCCTGCGCCAACTGATCCGCCGCGAAGAGCGGCCACAACGGATCGCCGCCGCCGAGCTGCAGGCACGGCTGGCGCCAACCCTGCGCAAGAAGGCGCACAACTATAGCGAGCGCGGCATCGACCACGGCGAACTGGACCTGCTGGCCTTCGTCAACCTGAAGCGCGCGGTGCCCGATTTCAATACGCCCTTCCCGCCGCCCACCGAATACCTGCGCCAAGGCTGGCGCTCTCTGTCGATGGTCGGTCCGACCTTTGCCCGGGTGCTCTTCGCTCACTCCGGCGCCCCCGAATTCCTGCGCGCCAACCTCGGCCGCAGCATCCTGTTCGACGCCGGGGTAGGCCTGTGAGCGAAGGGCGGGTGAAGTGGATCGGCGTGCGCTCCGGCAGCCGCGCGCCGATCCAGGAACTGGAGGCGGTGGAGGCACGGCGCGGCCTGGGACTGACAGGCGACCACCCGCACCCGCCGCGCCAGGTCACCCTGGTGCAGTGGGAACACATCGAGGCCCTCGGTACCCTGCTGGGCAGGCCGCTGTTGCCCAACGAGATGCGCCGCAACATCGCCGTCGCCGGCATCAACCTGCTCAGCCTGAAGGACCGTCGCTTCCGCCTCGGCGGCGCGCTGCTGGAAACCACTGGCTGGTACCAACCCTGCGGACGCCTGGAAAAGCACATCGACCACCGCACACTGAAGAGCGTGCGCGAACAGGGCGGCATCACCGCGCGGGTGATCGGCAGCGGAGTGATCCGCCTCGACGATCCGCTGGTGATCGAGCCCCCTGTCTGTCTAGAATGACCGACATCGAAAACGGAGGCCTGCCATGTCCAGCCGACTGAGCCCCGAAGACCAGCAGAAGGTCGAGCAGTACCTCGCCTCGCCGCTGCACCAGGTCGAGCGTGCGCCGTTCCGCCCGTGGTTCCTGATGTTCGTCCTGCTCGCCGTGGTCATCGGCCTGGGCCTGCTCAGCCGCCTCCTCAGCTACCTGGCCTGAGTCGTCCGGTCGAGCCACGCTCCCGACGACCGCCTCACGGAATTCCCACTATGAGATATCCACATGTCCCATCGCATCGTGATCGTCGGCGGCGGCGCCGGCGGGCTGGAGCTCGCCACCCGTCTCGGCCGCACCCTGGGTAAACGCGGCAAGGCCCAGGTCACCCTGGTCGACGCCAACCTCACCCACATCTGGAAACCCCTGCTGCACGAAGTCGCTGCCGGCTCGCTCAACTCCTCCGAGGACGAGCTGAACTACGTCGCCCAGGCGAAGTGGAACCACTTCGAATTCCAGCTCGGCCGCATGCAGGGCCTGGATCGCGCCGGCAAGCGGGTCCGCCTGGCCGCACTGGCGGACGAGAATGGCGTTGAATTGGTTCCCGAGCGCGACATCGCCTACGACACCCTGGTGATCGCTGTCGGCAGCACCACCAACGACTTCGGCACCGAGGGCGCTGCGGAACATTGCATTTTCCTCGATACCCGCGCCCAGGCCGAACGCTTCCACCGACAACTACTCGGCCAGTACCTGCGTGCGCATACCGGGCACGACGCGAACAACAACGCAGTGAGTATCGCCATCATCGGCGCCGGCGCCACCGGCGTCGAACTGGCTGCGGAACTGCACCACGCCGCGCAGATGCTGGCCGCCTATGGGCTCGACCGGATCCGCCCGGAAGACCTGCACATCAGCCTGGTCGAAGCCGGCCCGCGGGTGCTGCCGGCGCTGCCCGAGCGTATCAGTCAGCCGGTACACCAGACCCTGAGCAAGCTCGGCGTACGGGTGATGACCGGCTCCGCGGTGAGCAAGGTAGATACGGACGGCCTCTGGACCGGCGACGGCGAGTTCGTCCCGGCGACGCTCAAGGTCTGGGCGGCGGGCATCCGGGCTCCGGCCTTCCTCAAGGAACTCGACGGCCTGGAAAGCAACCGTATCAACCAACTGGTGGTCCGCCCGACCCTGCAGACCACCCGCGACGATGACATCTTCGCCTTCGGCGACTGCGCCGCCTGTCCCCAGCCGGCGCAACCGGGAGAGCAACCGCGCAACGTGCCGCCACGCGCCCAGGCCGCGCACCAGCAGGCCTCGCTGCTGGTGAAATCGCTACATGCCCGTCTCGAAGGCAAGCCGCTGGGCGAATATCACTACCGCGACTACGGTTCGCTGATCTCGCTGTCGCGCTTCAGCGCGGTCGGCAACCTGATGGGCAATCTGATGGGTAGCGTCATGCTCGAAGGCTGGCTGGCGCGGATGTTCTACGTATCGCTATACCGCATGCACCAGATGGCGTTGTACGGTCCGCTGCGCACCGCGATGCTGATGCTTAGCGGCCGCCTGCGCAGCACCGAGCCACGCCTCAAGCTGCACTGAGCCATTACGCCCCGTTTGCCGTCGGCGCGGGGCGTTCCTTCAACAGCGAAGCTGGCGCAACTGCGCCAGCCGACTGGCGGTACGCTGCATGTCCGCAGGCAGGTCGCTGCCCTCGACCAGGTCCGGCAGCGCCTTTTCGGCACTCAGGAAAAAACGCCGGTCATTGTCGTAAAGGACGTCGACGAGATTGATGAAGCGCTGCTGGGCGGCGACCGAACAGCGCGCCATCGGCGGTACGCCCTCCAGCACCCAGGTAGAGAAGCGTTCGCCGAGGGCAAGGTAGTCCATCACCGCGGTTGGCGCCTCGCAAAGGTCGGCGAAGGCGAACCACACCAGGTCGCCGCACACCGCGCGCGCCTGCAACGTCCTCGCGCCGCTTTGCAGGGTCACGCGTTGCGAGGGCTCGGGCGCGGACAAGCCCAGCTCGTCCAGGCAAGCGCATGAGGCTGGCCAGCAATACCCGCCGCTGGCATAACCGGAAGCGATCTCCTGCCGCGGCGAAATCGTCCGGTAGTCCCGGGCGCCGGCTACTTCCAGCACTTCCATGCGCGTCTCGATCAACCGGATCGCCGGCAGGAAGCGTTCGTGGTAGAGCGGATTGGGCAGCAGTTGCCGCGGCGCGTAGTTGGAGGTGCAGACCAGGGTGATCTTCCTGCGGAACAGCTCCCTGAACAGGCGTGTTATCAGCATCGCGTCGCCAATGTCGTGGACATGGAATTCGTCGAAGCAAAGCAGCCGGCAATCTCCTAGCAGTTCATCGAGCGCACCGCCCAGGGCATCGGGCCGCCCCTGGCGGCGGAACATGCCGTCATGAAGCCGGCGAAAGAACGCATGGAAATGCGTCCGGCGCAGGCCCTGCAAATCGGCGCTGCGAAAGAAGCCATCCATCAGCCAGCTCTTGCCGCGCCCGACCGGCCCCCACAGGTAGAGGCTGCGCGGCGCTTGCCGGAATAGCGACGGACCTCGACGCAAGCGCTCCGCCAATCGATCGAGATGAAGAATGGCATTGCCCTGGGCTGCGTCCAGCACATAGCCGCGCCGTTGCGCCTCTTGGTGGAAATAGCGGGCTACGGGCGTTTTGGGCTTGGTGCCGGTCATGGGTGAACGCCGCGAAAAAGAACCGAAAGACACACGCCGTTGATGCTCAGCCTGAGAGGGACCGTAAACCGAGACGGAATTCTAGCGCTGCGTCCTGCCCATGCTCCAGCCGCCAGATCGAACGGCGGGCGATAGTCGGACAGGCCCTTTGATCATGACCGCCACGGTCGCGATACGGAATCGCGCTCAGCCGCTACTTCCGCCCCACTGTTTCCGCCGCTTCCGCAGCCGAGCCCGTTATCACCGGAGTTTTTTCCTACAGCAGTCCTCCCAGTCCCCTACGAAAACCAAGAAGTTCTACCGGCCAACGCCAGAAAACTACGATTGTCGCCGTTTCAGCCTCGCCCCAGGCTATCGCCCACTCGATTCTCCGCCTTGAAACCGATCGTTCTGCGACATGCCTGCGGATATCGGTTTCTTTTCCCTGCAAGAACCGCGCTCCGGGCCGATTGACCATGCATCCAGCTTTTCCGCGTAACCAGGCTAGCCTTTCTTTCCCGCCGCCCTCCCCAAAGCCTTCCGGCAGTTCCACTTCGATCGTTCCATCCCTCAGGGCCGGACCGCTGCTCCGTACGGGCCTCATGGGAATGGCCATGCTGTCGTCCGGCCTTGCCAGTGCCGCCCCGGATGCGGGGCAGGCGCTGCGTGACGTGGAAAGCCGACGCCTGAACCTGCCCGCGCCGGTGGAACTGGACGCCGAGCGCCCCAGCCCCGAGGACGGCGTATCACGGGCTGCCGAAGAGGGCGGCCCGACGGTGCTGGTCAAGCGCTTCCAACTCAGCGGCAACAGGCAGTTCGACGATCGACGCCTGCTGGCGCTCCTGCACGACCTGCCGGGCCAGGAACTCAATCTGAGCCAATTGCACGCCGCCGCCGCCCGCATCGGCGATTTCTATCGGGAAAAGGGATATGTGCTGGCGCGCGCCTTCCTCCCGGCACAGGAAATCCAGGATGGAACGGTACGCATCGAAGTGCTCGAGGGGCGCTACGGCAGGATCGAACTGCACAACACGTCCCGAACGCTGGACCGCGTTCTACTCCGCCCCTTGAGCGCACTCGAACGAGATACCGCGGTCCAGGGCTCCGAGCTGGAGCGTGCGCTTCTGCTCCTGAGCGACATTCCCGGCCTCCAGGCCAAAGGCACCCTGCTGCCGGGCCAGGCGCAGGGAACCACGGACTTGCGCGTCGAGGCCCGCCCCGGCCCGCTGGTCGGCGGCAGGCTGGAGGCAGACAACTATGGCGGCCGCTACATGGGGGAATATCGCCTGGGAACCACCCTCGACTTCAACAGCCCGCTGCGACTGGGCGACCAGGCGAGACTGAGCCTGCTGGGCAGCGATCGGCACCAACGCTACTACCGTGCAGCCTATCAACTGCCCCTTGGTTCCCGAGGCACGCGCATCGGACTGGCCCACGCCGAGACGACCTATCGACTGGTACGCGACTTCTCGCGCCTGGACGCCCATGGCCGGGCCATTACCGACAGTCTGTTCGTCAGCCAGCCCCTGCTGCGTAGCCGCAGCTTAAGCCTGTCCACCCAGTTGCAATATGAAAACAAGCGACTTCGCGATGACCAGGAGCGTACCGGGAGGCATAGCCGCAAGGAGATCCGCCTGTGGACCGCCAGCATCAGCGGAAACGCCCAGGACCGCTTGTTCGGCGGTGGACAGAGCGGCTTCTCGCTGGCCTATGCCCACGGCCAGCTCGCCATCGACTCCGGCGAAGAGCGGCTGCTGGACCGCTACACCATCGGTACCGCCGGCAGCTTCGACAAGATCATGCTCAACGCCGTACGCCTGCAGCACCTGGGCGACCGCCTGCAGTTGTTCGCCCAACTCAACGCCCAGTGGAGCGGCGGCAACCTCGACAGCGCGGAACAGTTCGACATGGGCGGCCCCTACGGCGTTCGGGCGTTCCCCCTGGGCAGCTACAAGGGCTACGGCGACGAAGGCTGGCAAGCCAGTGCGGAGCTGCGCTACAGCCTGGCTCCGGGCTGGCAGCTGAGTTCGTTCGTCGACCAGGGCGCGGTGAAATTCCTCAAGCACCCCAACACCACGGAAGGCAATCGCAACCGCATGGCCGCCGTCGGCAGCGGCGCAACCTGGTACGGAACGGATCACCAGGTCAGCCTGACCGCCGCCTGGCCCCTGAGCCAGGAAAACAACATCGAGCCCGAGCGCACTCCCCGGCTGTGGTTGCAAGCGACCCGCTACTTCTGAGCAAGCTCCCGCCCGCCATGCCGGCGGGCCCCACTGAAAGGAAAAGCCATGAACAAGAGCTATACGCTGGTCTGGAACCAGGCCACAGGCTGTTGGAACGTCGCAAGCGAAGGTACCCGTCGGCGCAGCAAGAGCGGACGCGGCAAGGCGCTCGTAGTCGCCGGAGCGTCACTGCTCGGCCTGTTCTGCCAGGCCCCCGCCTTCGCCCTGCCCAGCGGCGCCACGGTCGTTTCAGGCGATGCCGGATTCCAGACATCCACCGATGGCCGGCATATGGTCATCGACCAGCAGAGCCACAAGCTGATCACCAATTGGAACGAGTTCAGCGTCCGTGCCGATGAGCGGGTCAGCTTCCACCAGCCGGGCCAGGACGCCGTCGCCCTGAACCGGGTGATCGGCCGCAACGGCAGCGATATCCAGGGGCGGATAGATGCCAACGGCAAGGTCTTCCTGGTCAATCCCAACGGCGTGGTCTTCGGCAAGTCCGCCCAGGTCAATGTAGGCGGCCTGGTGGCTTCCACCCTGGACCTGGCCGACAGGGACTTCCTCGCCGGCAACTACCAGTTCTCCGGCGACTCCGGCGCAACCGTAAGCAATGCCGGCAGCCTGCAAGCCAGCGAAGGCGGCAGCATCGCCCTGCTGGGCGCCCGGGTCAGCAACGACGGCGTGATCCAGGCGCAACTCGGCGACGTGGCCCTGGGCGCAGGCCAGGGCATCAACCTCAATTTCGACGGCGACGGCCTGCTCAACCTGCAGGTGGACAAGGGCTCGGTCGACGCTCTCGCACACAACGGCGGCCTCATCCGCGCCGATGGCGGCCAGGTGCTGATGAGCGCCCGCAGCGCCGACAGCCTGCTCAAGACCGTCGTCAACAACCAGGGCACTCTCGAGGCCAGGACGCTACGCAGCGCGGAAGGACGCATCGTCCTCGACGGCGGCGAACAGGGGACCGTGCGGGTGGCCGGCAAGCAGGACGCCAGCGCCATCGGCGGAGGCAATGGCGGCCTGGTGCTGAACCAGGGCGCGAACGTCGAGATACAGCGAACCGCGCAGCTGGACACCCATGCCGACCAGGGCGCAACCGGCACCTGGAGGATTCTCTCGCACGAGGTCAGCGTAGCCGCTGTCGGCCAGGCAAACGCTGCCGGTGATGGTTCCGGCCAGGTCCATGTAGCGCAGGGCCCAGCCGGGGCCAATGCGTCCGATAGCAACGGCGTGACCATCGTTCAGCAGCAGCCGGCCGTCGACCTCGCCGCCGGTGCCAACGGTACCTCCGCAGTGCAGAGCCAGAGCGGCGCCAACATCGGCTCGGGCGCCAATGGCATCAGCGTCGTGCAAAGCCAGAATGGCGCCAATATCGGCGCCGGCGCGAGTGACATCAGCGTCGTGCAGAGCCAGAACAGCCCCAATATCGGCTCGGGCGTCAATGGCGTGACTGTCGTGCAGAGCCAGAACGGTGCCAATATCGGTTCTGGCGCAAGTGGCATCACCGTTGTGCAAAGCCAGAATGGCGCAAATATCGGTTCAGGCGCGAGTGGCATCAGCGTCGTGCAGAGCCAGAGCGGCCCCAGCATCGGCTCGGGCGTCAATGGCGTCACAATCGTGCAGAGCCAGAGCGGTGCCAACATCGGCCCCGGCGTCAGCGGAATCGATGTCGTCCAGACCCAGACTCTCACCAACCTGAGCCCAGGCGCCAATGGCTCCAGCATCGTCCAGGTCCAGACGCTACCCGATATCGCCGCCGACGCCGGCAATGTGCATGTCGTGCAGGTCCAGACCGGCGGTAACAAGGTCTTCGGCAACTCCGCCACCAACGTCAGGTCACGTACCGTTCAGGCCCGGAGTAGCGAGAATGTCGGTTCCGGCCTGGCGAATCCAAGCAGCGCGGGAAAAGGCCCGACGTTGCATGCCGATACCCTGGCCCGCAACCTTTCCACAAGCAACGTCGAAGTGGTCGCTACCCGGGGCAACGCGCATGTCGGCGCGCCGCTGTCCTGGGACAGCAGCAACGGCCTGACGCTAACCGCCGAGCGCGGGGACCTCAGGATCAATGGCGCACTGACGGCCCAGGGGGAAAACGCCAGCCTTACTCTCAATGCCGGGCAGCGCCCTCTCCGTATCGACGACAGCCTCTCTCTCACCGGCCAGGGAGCCCGGGTCGAATTCAATTCGGACAAGGGTTATGCCCTGGCCGAAGGCGCCCGGATCACCCTGTCCGGAAAGAACGCAGGATTCCGCGCCAATGGGCGGGACTACAGCGTGATCCAGGACCTGCAGCAGTTGCGCGGCATCGATAGGGACCTGGGCGGCAGCTATGTCCTCGGCAATCGAATCGCAGGCGGCCATTCCAGCTTCCTGTCGATAGGCAACGCCAGCGCCTTCGGCGGTACCTTCGACGGCCTGGGCAACACCATCGATAATCTCGCCGTCTACGGCACCGGCGCCTACTCCGGCCTGTTCAGCGTCAACCGGGGCACCCTCCGCAACCTGAACCTGGAACGCATTTCCGCCGATGGAGCACAGGCCACCCACTACAACGTCCAGGTCGGTAGCCTGGCCGCCGTCAACCTCGGTCGCATCGACAATGTGAACGCCAGCGACATCCGTATCGCCGCGGCCTCGCAGCTGAACAGCCTCGGCGGGCTGGTCGCGCTGAACCTGGGCAGCATCGACAACGCCAGCGCCAGCGGCACGCTGGTCGGCAACCGCCAAACCTATGCTCTGGGCGGACTCGCAGCCGAAAACATCAGCACAGCCAGGGGCGTGGCCAGCATCTCCAACAGCCGGGCCGATTTTGCCATCTCCGGCCAGTTGAAGGACCATGCCAGCCACTACGGCGCGGGGGGCCTGGTAGGCAGGAACCGCGGCGGCCTCATCCGCAGCAGCGGCAGTCAGGGAACGCTGTCGCTGAGCGGTCACGGGATGAACCTGGGAGGACTGGTCGGATACAGCTCCGCCGGCGGACTGGCGGACGTTTCCGCCTCCGTCGACGTCTCAGGCAACGGACAGCGCGGCCTGTACGGTGGGCTCATCGGCCTCAACGTAAACAGTGGTATCGCCCACGCCACGGCCAGCGGCAAGGTCCGGGGCACAGACGCGGAAGCACTGGGCGGGCTGATCGGCCGGAACCTGAACGCGGCCATCAACAACGCCAGCGCCCATGGCGATGTCAGCCTGCAAGCCGGTCGCTACCTGGGAGGCCTGATCGGCCACAACCAGGCAGGCAACCTGGCCAACGTCAGTGCCAGCGGCAACCTGAGTGGTGGGTCGCTGCTCCAGGCCGGCGGCCTGATCGGTCTCAACGCCAATGCCTCGCTGGTCAATGCCTCCGCCAAGGGCAATGTCGCTACCCGCGGAGCAGAAGCGGTTGGCGGTCTGCTCGGAGAAAACCTGTACGGCTCCGTCATCAACGGTTCCGCCAGTGGCGAAGTCACCGACGGCAGCGGCAAAACCCTGGGTGGCCTGATAGGGTCCAACCTCGGCGGCAATCATTCCAACCTGAAGGCCTCCGGGTGGGTAAACGCAGGGGCGAACAGTGACGTGGGAGGGCTGATCGGCCACAACCGGGGCGGCAACCACAGCACCCTGGCGGCATCCGGCAATGTCACCGGGGGCAAGGGCAGTCGCGTCGGCGGACTCGTCGGCTATAACGATGCCGCCTCTCTGACGAACGTCTCGGCTTCGGGCAACGTCAGCGCCAGTGGTTCCAGGGCCATCGGCGGGTTGATCGGCAGTGACCTGCGAGGTTCGCTGATGCTCGCCAGCAGTCATGGAATCGTGAACGACAAGACCGGCCACAACCTGGGAGGGTTGGTCGGCCGCGGTGAAAACACCTCGATCCGCTCCGCCAAGGCCAGCGGTGCGGTGAGCGGAGGCGCCGGGATCAGGGCCGGCGGACTGGTCGGCTCCCTGGAGGGCTGGCAGGCTCTCATCCTGGGGGCCTCGGCCGGCGGCGATGTGACGGCGGGCTACGACAGCTATATTGGCGGGCTGGTGGGCTTCAGCACCGCCACCATCAGCGGCGCTTCCGCTTCCGGCAAGGTCGGAGGCTCGGGTCTGCTGGGCGGCCTGGTCGCCTGGAACCAGGGGAATGTCATGGGTTCTTCGGCCAGCGGCAGGCTGGAGCCACAAATCCCCAACCAGATCCATGGCGGACTGATCGGCATCAATTTTGGCTGGCAGTCCTGGAACTCGGTATACGGGGCTGCGGCGACCGTTCCAATGATAGGTCGCCACTACAACCTGTGAATCGATTCTCCCGGTACCCGTACCGGGAGGCTTCCTGTTCGATGGAGCGGCCGGGCCTCAGGGCCCGCCGCCTCCAGACGCTCGATGAATGCCATGCGGGAAGGCCAGGCGTCGGAGAAACAGGGCTGGAAGAGCGGCCCCTCCTCCTTCCCACAGGCCAGCATTCGGAAAATAAGGGTACAGAAACGAAAAAGCCCACCTTCGCAGGTGGGCTTTTTCGTCTTGAATATGGTGGGTCGTGTAGGATTCGAACCTACGACCAATTGGTTAAAAGACAATTGGCCTAGGTTTCTCTAGGAAGGGTTTCTACCCAGCCACCTTTCACACCAGCAGCCTCTAATGACCCCACATTAGAGGCTGTAGACATGAATGCGAAAGCGACTTCGGTTGTATCCACCAAGGGTGGTGTAGGGAAATCCACCACCGCCGCCAACCTCGGTGCATTTTGCGCCGATGCTGGCCTGAAGACCCTCCTCATCGACCTGGACCCCGTCCAGCCCTCCCTATCTTCGTACTACGAGCTACCTGAAGTCGCCCAGGGCGGCATCTACGACCTGCTCGCCGCCAACATAACTGACCCAGCGAGGATCATCTCCAGGACGATTATCCCCAACTTGGACGTCGTGATTTCCAACGACCAGAACAACCAGCTCAACAACCTACTGCTCCAGGCGCCCGATGGCCGGCTCCGGCTGGCAAACCTCATGCCGTCCCTGAAACAGGGCTACGACCTGGTGCTGATCGACACCCAAGGTGCGCGCTCCGCTTTACTCGAAATGGTCGTGCTCGCATCGGATTTGGTTGTTTCCCCCCTGCAGCCCAACATGCTCACTGCCCGCGAGTTCAACCGCGGCACCATGCAAATGCTCGATGGACTGCGCCCCTACGAGCGCCTCGGCATGCGGATCCCCAAGGTTCAGATCGTCATCAACTGCCTGGACCAGACCAATGACTCCCGGGCGATTCACGAGAATGTGCGTGCCATCTTCGATGAGCATCAGGATATTTCTGTACTCGAAACGACTGTCCCGGATGCCGTCGTGTTTCGCAATGCAGCATCGCGCGGGCTACCAGCGCACCGCCTCGAAACGCGGCAACCCTCGAATCGCACATCAGCGCCCGCGCTGGAAATCATCCGTAACCTGGCCATCGAGGTCTTTCCCGAGTGGACTGACCGCTTCCTCGCGCTGACGCCGGAGGCGGTAGCAGCACTGGTCAAGGGAGGGCGCTGACATGGCGAAGCCTCCTATCACCCAAGCCCGCGACGTCGACGCGGAACTTGTGCTGCAACTGAACAAGTTCGGCAGCGCCGCCGACCTTCGGAGCCAACAGGCCAAGTTGACCGGCGCTGCGCGAGAAATACGCAAGCTGACTGGTGGCGGTACCGACCTGTTCGGGAAGCTGGGTTGCTACTTGAGCTTCGAGCAAAAGCAGCTCCTACAAGACGCTGCGCGCTTGCTCGACTCGGTGAACCAGCAGGTCGAGCATGCGAAGGAAAAGCGTGATCGCGACGAGAAACAGGCCAAGAAGCGGCGTGAGCTGCGCGAGCGCCTGGCCAAGCAACTGGTCGCCTCGAACTACCCGCTTCCGGGAAATACGCTCGAAGAGCGGCTGGAAATCCTGCAGATCGCGTTGATCTACAACCGGGCCAAGGTGTTCGATCCCCTGTACTCCACGCACCAGCTCCACTCAAAACTCAAACGCTGGCTGGAGCGTCCCAAGCAGCTCATCGGGTGGCGCAGTGAAGCCGAGTATTTCGCTAGTCAGGTGGGGAGCCTGCGATGTGACTTCATTAGCCACCTGACTCACGAAATCGCCTACGACGATGGCAGTGAAGTCGAGGAGCGCCTGCGCGTCATCAAGCAGAAGGTCGCTGACTGCACCGCACAGATCGCTCTGACCAGCGAGGAGCAGGAAACCCTTCAGCTCTGGACAGACGCTCTGCAATCGGCTCCGGAGGGCCTCATATGAACCTCCAGAACCGCAACAACCTCATCCTGAGCCTGATCGCCGAGACCCAGTTCGACGCCTACGTGCAAGGCTACATGGCCAAAGCAGGCGCTGCCGCCGGTGCTTCCGACAATCTGCTGGTCGAGGCTGAAGGTGCTGCGATGCTGCAGGGCCTTGTCGCTCCGGTTCGCGCTCAGCAGCGTGCCTGTGGACAGCCCCTGCAGAACGCCCTGCTCCAAATCGCCCACGACCTACTGTTGCAGACGAAGTCGCAACTGGCCATCGCGGCCAATGCCAGCTCGATCCACGTGATCCAGCGGGACATGAACAGGGCTATCTGGAATATCGCGACTGCAATCGATCACCTGGCCGAGTTCGCCCAACCCTCCCAGGACACCGTGAAGGTGATCGAGCGGCTGATGCTCTTCGTCGGCAGCTCGCCTAGCCCGGAAGGCCAGCAACTGGCCGCAGAGGCAAGTGCAGTGCTTGGCATGAGCGAGGGGGGCCTGGCATGAAGCCTATGATTCAAGCCCACCTGGTCGAGCGCGACCAGTTCGGCTTCTGGACCCATCCGAACTATCCGGACCTGGCCGACAACTGCTCTTCCAGCGAGGCGCAGGAAACTCTGCGCCGGCTTGGACTGGAGTTGCAGAACGTCTTCATGGAGTCGGATGCGCCTCGCCTCTACGACTCTGCCCGTTCGGACCAACGATACAGCGAGTGGATCCCAACGCGGCCCGAAGGCGCCGGTTGGTTCGTGCTGTCGATCCACGATACCGATAACGGCCCGGTGTGTCAGTACGTGCGACCGCTCGGAGAGCACCTGAGTCCAATCGGTCTCGATGCGGCAGCAGAACAGCATGAGCGCCTGCTCAGCGAGGCTTGTGCCAAGGCCTTGAATCAGCGCGACGTCGCCCAGGCCAGGGTCGCGGAGCTGGAGCACGTCCTGCGGGTAGTGGTCAACGCTGCCGACCATGGCTCATGGCCGACCACGGTGATGCATGGCATCGAGAAGGTGCGTGAAGTTCTCGCAGGCTCAGCCCCGTCCGCCAAGGCTCAGCACAGCGTGCCTGATGGCTACCGCCTGGTCCGCCTCGAACACTTCGCCGCCATCAAGGCGCAGCTCGATCCTGAGCAGGTCGACGCGTACCGGGGCCGGAACATCTACGACGAAGACAAGGTGTACGCGAACTGGAACAAATGCCGCTCGGCACTCGACGAGATAAAGGATGTGTTTCAGCAGATCGATTGGGACACCGAAAACGAGCTGGCCGACCTGCTCGCCGCCGGCTCCTCCCAAGCTAAGCCCAGCACCGACGACGGGCAGGGAGGCAGGCCATGAGTGACCCCAAGCTCAAGCCCTGCCCGCTCTGCAGCAGCACGAACATTCGAATGCTGGAACCCGAGCTGCTCGACACCGATGCCTGGAACTGTGCCATTGAATGCCAGGACTGCCAGGTTCACATCGGGCCGTCCTACTGCGAGCCAGACCCGGTAACAGCGAGGTATTCAGCACAGGTCGACTGGAACAGGCGCCCAAGCGCAAAAAGCCACGCGGACGAGCGTGAGCAGTTCTTGATGGCCAACCTGCTCGCCGCCCTGGAGGTCGCACTGGGCAACGTAGCAGCCCTGGCTATTGTCGACCGGGTACGGCAGGTCGCAGACCGAATTTACCCAACTTCAAACCTCTCCCCTGTTCCGCAGGCCTGGCTCGATGTACAGGCCGAGCGCCGGCGCCAGATCACCGTCGAAGGCTTCGATACCAGCAACGACGACGCTAGCGCTGGCCAGATCGCCCAGGCAGCCGGCTGCTACGCACTCCATGCCGGCGGCATCGGCACCGACTGGCCGGGCGGCATTCGGAATGGCTCTGCACTGTTTTGGCCCTGGGACGAAGAGTGGTGGAAGCCTAAGTCGGCGCGCGAGAACCTGGTACGCGCCGGCGCCCTGGTGCTAGCCGAGATCGAGCGCCTGGACCGCTCCGCCACCGAGCAGGGCTCAACCTGCTGCAAGGGGGGCGCGTAATGGACAAGCAAAAAGTCCTTGCCAAGGTCGAGAAGCTGATGGCCCTTGCGAATGCCAAGGGGGCCACGCCGAACGAGGCGGAAACCGCATTGCGCCAGGCCGCGATCCTGAAGCGCCAGTTCGACCTCAGCGATGCGGAGATCTCGGCCCACACGGTGGAGACCGCGTGCGTTCCCACTCGAACCAGGCGCTCTCCTGCCCCATGGCTGCATGAACTGGCCGGGATCTGCGCCAGTTCCTTCGGCTGCGACTACCTGGCGGCATACGCGATGCCAGCGGGCTGGACGTTCAAGTTCATGGGCCGAGGGATCGGCCCTGAGCTAGCCGCTCACGCCTACTCTACGCTCCACCACCAACTGGTGGCGGCGCGCTCGGCTCATGTCGCTCAACAGAAGCGCTGCAAGCTGTCGACCAAGCGCCGTCGCAGCAAGCTCTTCGTCGAAGGCTGGCTTCTCGCAGTGCGTTCGCTGGTACGTGACTTTGCCGGCAGGCCGGACGAGTCGACTCAAGCAGCCATCAAGGCCTACCTCGAACTACACCATCCGGAGCTGAAACTCCTGGAGCCGGCAGCGCCGACGAAGCCCCTGGCCTATGACCAGGCTTCGCTGCACGCAGGCTGGGAGCACGGCAAAAACACTCGCCTGCACCGCGGCGTCAGCCGGCGAGTTCAGGTCGCGCTCGAGCAGGGAGGTTCCCGATGACTCGCTCTGCTCTCTCGAACATCGCCTACGAGGCTCTGGTGCGTGCCCGCCGCAAATTCAGCAACCGAGAGGAGCGCTGCATCCGCGAAACCTGGACCGCCGAACAGGAACTGGTGCTGCTGCGCCTGTATCCGGATATGCCGAACGAGGTCCTGGCAGCCAGGTTGAACAAAACGCTCCAGCAGATCTGCTCCAAAGCGTATCGGCTCGGGCTGAAAAAAAGCCCCGAGTTCTCCAAGAAGATCCGGCAGGACTGGGGCAGCGCAACTCGGTTCAAGAAGGGAAACACCCCATGGAACTGCGGCATGAAGGGGCTTCCCGCGCGAGGACGCTCATCGGAAACGCAGTTCAAGAAGGGGCAGAAGCCCCACACATGGCTCCCAGTCGGCAGCATGCGGGTCAGCGCTGATGGCTACCTGCAACGAAAGATCTCGGATACCGGCCATCCCCCCCGGGACTGGAAGGGCGTCCACATCCTGCTCTGGGAAGAACACTTCGGCCCCATCCCAACCGGCCATTGCGTCTGCTTCAAGGACAACAACAAGCAGAACGTCGTCATCGACAACCTGGAGCTCATCACCCGGGCCGAACGCATGCGCCGCAACTCCATCCATCGCTATCCACCTGAGCTGAAGAGCGCAATCCGCGTCATCAGCAAGCTCAAGCGCACCATTCAGGAGGTCGAGCATGAAAAACAAGATTGAGGATCTGCGTAATCACCTCTTTGCCACCATCGAAGGCCTGCTGGACGAAGAGAAGCCTCTGGATATCGAACGCGCGAAAGCGGTGGCTCATGTGAGTTCGGTGATCATCGAGTCCGCCAAGGTGGAGGTGAAAGCGCTAGAGATCATCGGCGCCCCGGGCGGAAGCACGTTCATGCAGATCGGCCGGGAGGACTCGAAGTGAGTGTTCTGGAACTCACGCCGCCGCACTCCGTCGAGGCGGAGCAAGGGGTACTCGGCGGTCTGATGCTGGACAACGCGGCATGGGACATTGTCGGCGATCACCTGCAGAAGGAGGACTTCTTCCGGCATGAACATCGGCTGATCTTCACCGCCATCAGCGAGTTGGCCGCGAAGGACGCCCCGTTTGACGTCGTGACGGTGTCGGAAGCGATCGAAGACCTTCCAGAAGCCGGTGGGCTGGCCTACCTCGGCCAGCTCGCTGACAACACGCCCTCCGTGGCCAATATCGAGGCTTACGCGCAGATCGTTCGCGATCGGGCGCACCTGCGGCAGTTGATGTCTCTCGGGCACCACTGCACCAGAACCGCCTCGAACCACCAGGCGAATCCCTGTGAGGTTCAGGAGGAGATCGAGCAGAAGCTGTTCGCCCTCGGCCAAGATCAGCACAAGTCCGACTTTGTCGATATCAACAAGGGCCTCGCGAAGATCGTCGACACCATCGATTACCGCTTCAACAACAACGTGACGGTAACGGGGGTCCCGACAGGCCTGAAGGATCTCGACGAGCTCTCCGGCGGACTACAGAAGTCGGATCTCATCATCGTCGGTGCCCGTCCCTCGATGGGCAAAACGTCGTTTGCCCTCAACTTGATCGACGCCGCGCTGCAGAGCGACCAACAGAAGTCTGTCCAGGTTTACAGCATGGAAATGCCAGCAGAGCAGCTGCTGTTCAGGCTTGCTGCCCTGCTCGGCCACCTGGACCTTGGCAAGCTGATGAAGGGCCAACTGCAAGAAGAGGATTGGCCCAGGCTGACCGTCGCGATCCAGCGCATAAACGACTATGGCAGCCGACTGGTCATCAACGACCAGGGCAACCTGACGCCGACAGAGCTGCGCGCCAAGGTTCGCCGTGCAGCCAGGAAGTACGGCCACCCCGTACTGATCCTGGTCGACTACCTGCAGCTGATGCGCTGCCCAGGCCTGGAAAACCGAGCCACCGAGATCTCGGAGATCTCCCGCTCGCTGAAAGCGCTGGCCAAGGAGATGGACTGCCCCGTCGTGGCCCTATCCCAGCTCAATCGCAGCCTGGAGAACCGGCCGAACAAGCGACCGAACAACGCAGACCTGCGTGAGAGCGGCGCGATCGAGCAGGACGCGGACGTGATCATGTTCGTGTACCGCGACGAGGTCTACCACCCCAACACCGAGGCCAAGGGCATCGCCGAAATCATCATCGGCAAGTACCGCAACGGCCCGATCGGCACCGTCCGCGCCGCCTTCATCGCCAACCAGACCCGCTTCGCCGACCTTGCACCAACTTGGCAGGGAGCTCTTGCATGAGCCCCTTCATTGAACTTCCGATCTCTCGCCGGCGGGAGCCGGCAAGGAGTCTAGTCATGCGTGACCAGCAGCCCGCTAACAATCTCCTTTCGATAGCGAGCGCCGAATGGATACAAGCCTTGCAGAACTTCTGCCACCACGGACGAGTGTATGACGGGTCCGCCGCCAATGCCTGGCTATTGGATGCCTGCCTACTTGTTCCCAGCGCAGCCCTCATCCACGGTGTCATCGAGTACGTTCTTAACAGCCGTGAGGACATACCATACGGAGGGCTACGCCCAAGCTGGGTAGCTCAGCGGCTCGAGCAGGAGGGATTGATTAGTCACCGGTGCGGGGCAGTCTTGCACTGGCAGGAGCACGGCTATCGCTTTTCCACGGTGGTCAGGATCGACCCCGAACAGATTTGGCCCGATAAGCGCTCGAGACCCGAAGCATTCGTTACCGGACCACTAGATAGCCAGGAGCTTGGGGTAATTGAAATCCTGGCGCATCCGAACGCCAGACGTCGTAGTCCGTCCCCGGTGCGCCTGGCAGCACTGGTTCGATCTTCGCTAGCCATACCTGCTGAGCCTTTGCATCCCATTGCAAGTCCGCCAGCTCTTCATGCAGTGCTAGCCACCTATCCCGAATTGGCATCTCCCGAATGGTTTCCAGCGGCCAGGAGTAGCGACGCATGAGCGCATACTCAATGGCATCCATGCCCCATAGCCTCCATCCTTTGTCACGTGCCAGTGAGTTACCAAGGGTACACAACACAAAGACTTGGCTTATCCATTGGGCTCTGGCCATCGTCATAGCCAATCCGTCCCCGTTTTGTAAGTTAGGAACGCATGCCTGGATCTGGATAAGCATCTCGTCGTATCCAAAGCGGCATTCGTTCTTCATGCCGGACCTCCTGTGGTCTGGGTGGGTTTGTTTGGCGACGCCAACCTTACCACCGGATGCGTCCGGCTCCCTTCTAGCTGCGACCGTCACGCCTTCAGCGCTACCGGTCCTGCAACCTCATTTTTCATCTCATCTTCCGCTGCCAGTTGCCGGCCCACGCCGGCAAGGAGTCCACGCATGAGCATTTCCCAGCACCTGGTCACCCACCAGTGCATGAATTGCGGTCAGCACCACCCTCTCCACCTGGTGCGCCAAATCCTCCCTGCAGAGAACACCCCGGAAGGTGAAGCCGAGGTCTTGGTCTGCCCCTGCTGCGGGAGCTACGACGTCCATCAGTTAAAGGCTGTCCGTGATGAACACTGAAACCCGTTTTCCGAGTATCCACGCCTCGGCCGCGTTTACCGACTCGGCTGTGGTTCATGCCAATCAAGTTGGGGTCAATCCGATCGAGCTGGACGCCCTCAGCCAAGTAATCTCGCGCCTTTCGCGGGACGAGAGCACGGTCGCGCCCAGTTCGATGGAGCGAGAGCTTCGTGAGCTGGAAGAACTGGGGTACATCGAGATCTCGAACACCCAGGCCGGGACCCTGGTGGTCACTACGCGCGCTCCAGGGCAACTGCTTTCGGCCTACTTCTGGTCGGTATGGATCCCGCGCCACCTGTTCAGTTGCTCGCTGAAGGTGAGCTTGATGCCACACCTCTGCTGCGGCACTCAGGACTCCCAGCACCTCACCGCGGTGTTCCGCATTGCAGGCAGCAAGGACGCCGCACGTGAGTTCCTGCATCAGTTGGCCAACAACTATCCCGGGCATGAGCCGGAGTTGCCCGAACTGGTGGCCGTTCAGGTCGGTGATGCACTCAGCAAGGAGGCCGAATCATGAAGGCATCCCAGACCTATCAGTGCATCGTCAAGTTCGATGGCGCCGGCTTCTGGACCAATACCATTCAGAAGCAGCGTGCGACCTGCACCTGGAGCGACAAGGTGGCAGCCTCCCGCCTTGCCGAACGGCTGTTCGGCGAGGACAACGCCTACATCACCCGTATGCCGGCACAGGCAGGCGACCACGAAAAGCGCATCGAGAGCCGCTGGGAACTGTCCTGTAGAAATCCCAAGGAGGTAGCGCACGATGCCTGACGTCACCGCTTACCGGCCGGCTGAGGACGAGCTCGCTCAACTGCGCACAGAGGTCCGCATGCTGCGTTCCGCGCATGACGACCTGGCCTGCAGCCGACAGAGCGATCGTCGCAGCCTTCAGGCGCTGGTGAAACGTCTCCTGGATGCCGCCGCCACCGATAGCCTTCCCCGCTCCTTGGCAGAGATGGAGACCTGGCTGCAGGTCAACAGTAGTGAGGAGACCACGGATGCGTAGTTTCCTTCGCGGCGCCCGGGAAAGCGTCCGCCGGCTGGTGGCCTTCGCTCAAGCCGAAGGCTGGAGCGTCGACCGCTCCGCCGGCGGCCACTTGAAGCTCAGCAAGATCGGCTGCGCCTCGATCTTCATCTCTTCCACGCCAAGCGACGCACGCGGCGAGCTCAATGCCCGCGCCCTGCTCCGTCGAGCCGACAGGCAGCGTTCCCTGAACCAGGAGTCTTTCTGATGCCTATCAAACACGCCATCGTCCACCTGATCGAGAAGAAGCCCGACGGCACCCCGGCCGTGCTCCACGCGTGCGACGCCGAGCTGGGCGACTCCCAGGCCATCGAGAACCTGCTGGCCGACCTCAACGAAAGCTACAACGCCAAGAACAAGGCCTGGGGCTTCTTCCAGGGCGAGTCCGGGGCCTACCCGTTCAGCGGCTGGCTCGGTGAGTACCTGGAGGGCGATCGCGACTTCGTCGGCTTCAGCCGCGAAGCGGTGGAGCACCTGCAGAAGCTGATGGAGGAGTCCAACCTCTCCACCGGCGGCCACGTCCTGTTCGCCCACTACCAGCAAGGCATGACCGACTACCTGGCGATCGCCCTGCTGCACCACAGCGAAGGCGTGGCGGTGAACGAATCGCTGGAGGTCACCCTGTCGCGTCACCTGGACCTCGGCCAGTTGCACCTGGCCGCGCGGATCAACATTTCCGAGTGGCGCAACAACAAGCAGTCGATGCAGTACATCTCGTTCATCAAGGGCAAGGGCGGGAAGAAGGTCACCGACTACTTCCGCGATTTCATCGGCTGCCAGGAGGGCATCGACTCACCGGGCGAAACCCGCGCCCTGCTCAAGGCCTTCAGCGACTTCGTGGAGAGCGAGGGCATGGCCGAGCAGCAGGCCCGCGAGAAAACCGAGACGCTGGTCGACTACGCCACCTCGCAGGCGCGTATCGGCGAGCCGATGACCCTCGACGCGCTTTCGGAACTGATGGACGACCAGCAACCGCGGGCGTTCTACGACTACATCCGCAACAAGGACTACGGCCTGTCGCCGGAAATCCCGGCGGACAAGCGCACCCTCAACGAGTTCCGCCGCTTCACCGGCCGTGCCGAAGGCCTGTCGATCAGCTTCGAGGCGCACCTGCTGGGCTCCAGGATCGAGTACGACGAGGAGCGCGACACGCTGCAGATCAGCAGCCTCCCCACTCAACTCCGCGACCAGCTCAAGCGGCGCAAGGCCCAAATTGGAGAATGACCATGGCCCGAGAAACCGAAGATAAGTTCGTTGTCCGTATGCCCTTGGGCTTGCGCGATCAGCTAAAGCAAAAAGCCGCGCATAACCACCGCTCGGCCAACAGTGAAATCGTCTACCGGCTGGAGCGCAGCAACGAGCTCGAAGAAGAACTCGCGCGAGCAAACCGAATGGTCGACGAGCTCTTCGCCAAGAACCAGCGTCTGCAGGCAGAGCTGGCTGCGGCGAACACGCCTCAGGTTCAGGTGGCGGAGGCATGACGATGGCCAAGATCAACCCGCAAGATCTGAAAGACCGGCTACTTGCCCCAGGTTTCACCGCGCCGCCGGCGGTTCTGGAGCAGTTGTCGGACCCGATCAGCGACACGCCCATGGTGCTGACACTCGACCAGGTCCTCCCCTGGCACGATAACCCCCGGACCACTCGAAACCCGAAATACGATGAGTTGAAAGAATCGATCCGGCATCGAGGCCTCGATACGCCGCCACCAGTGACTCGACGCCCTGGGGAAGACAAATACCGCATTCGCAACGGCGGCAACACTCGCCTGGAAATTCTCAACGAGCTCTACAAAGAGACCGGCGACGAGCGTTACTTCCGCTTCAACTGCCTGTTCAGGCCCTGGGACAAGCAGCGCGGCGAAATCATCGCGCTGACTGGTCACCTAGCTGAGAACGATCTGAAGGGTGACCTCAAGTTCATCGAGCGAGCCGTGGGCATTCAGAAAGCGAAAGCCTGGTATGAGGAGGAGAAGGGCGAACCGGTCGGCATCCGTGAGCTATCACGAAAGCTCACCGATGACGGCTATCCTGTTTCACCCTCACACATCAGCAAGATGCTGGATACCGTTGAGATACTGCTTCCAGCCATTCCAAGCATGCTGTACTCGGGCCTGGGAGTTGATCGTGTCTCTCGCATTCTCTCACTACGTAAGGCTTCTCTGGGCTGCTGGAAACGCCTTTACTCCGGCGAGGGTATCGACTTCGAGATGCTGTTCCAGGACACACTGGCAATCTTTGACAGTAGCCCTGACGAATTCATATTCGACCGATTCCAGGACGAACTCATCGACCAGATGAAGCGTCCCTTGGGCCTTCGCTATGATCAAATCCTGCTCGAGATCACCAACGGCCAGCAGGAGCAGCGCCGCGGCACTCTGGTCGACCTGCCCGCACCTGCCGCACCACCTGGAATCCCAGCCGTAGGGCAGGAAAATCCTGCTGCGTCGACTACTGGACAAGCACAATCACAGAGCCCCGCTGCCGGCCTCCAAACGTCCAAGACCAATAGCCTCCCGGGTAATCCCTCTACCCCGCCAGCTCCGCCACTACCTGTACAACAGCAGCAACTGACCGACGAGGAGCGTGCTGAGCTCTTGGCAGGTCATATCGTGAGCCCGGTATCCACAAAGATCCAGCAGACTCGCCAACGGCTGGCCGCTCTCGAGGGTGAACATCTACCTGTCTTCGAGGAAACAGCTCTGCAGGCAATCCCAGTGCAAGTCGGCGGCCTGCACCCGATCACCGATCTCTGGTACATCGAGCGGTCGATCGATACCCCCGAGATCCTGCGACAGCACATCGCTGATCTGGCTGAAGAGATCGCTCTGCATGTCGGCGCCCCAGGAGAGATCGTCAGGATTCAGGGCGGTGTGGGTTACACGTATCGCGAGCCCAATGAAGACCCTGAGATTACTGATTCAGCGCTGCACCTCATGACGCTGCTTCAAGCGCTCAGCGGCCAGGTCCAAGTCGTCCTGAACTCACACGACCAGCAGACCTGCCGCGACGCCCTGGGCGAGTTTCAATTCTCAGCTGGCCTCGCTCAGTTGCTGCTGGGCCAACCCACCACAGGCGATCAGCCATCCAGCCAGGCAGGACGTCTCAATGACGAAGCCCTGGTGAAACTGTTCCGGATCATTCGTCTTGCCCGACGCCTGATTGACCTTGAGCTGCCGCCGGCCGCCTCCGAGCAAGCAGCTACCGACCAGTGATTTCGCACGATTTGGGGAGGGATCGACATGTCGAAGTCGTTGATCAATGAAGCGGTCCTGACGCAGGTGCTCAACCACCTGCGCAACGGCCAGCTCAGGCGTTGTGCCGAGATGGGGCTGCGGCCGGAGATCCTGGCTCAGCTCCAACAGCCTGCCGTCATGAGCATCCTGACCAATACCCCGGTTTCCTGGGTAGACGTCAGAGTGAACATCGACGTCATGGAGAAAATCCTGGCCACAGCCGAGCGCTCTCAGCAAGAGGAGCTGCAAATTGAGCGTGCTCTCAAACTCGGGGCTACCACCACGATGATTCAGAGCTTCTTCGGTCTGTCGCCGGAAGACACTGCGATCAAGCGGCTGATCATGGAGATACACCCCCGACGGGGCCGCTGGCGGCAGCTCGATGAACAGATCGAGCGCCAGATATGGTTCCGCTGGGAGCACCTGATGCAGGAAAACCAGGTCCGCCTTGAGGACAGCATGGAGTTGCTGGATATCGCGATGATCCTCACCGAGGAAATCAACGCCGGAATCGAACAAGACAGCCCAGAGTTCATCAGCCTCGCCATTGTTTGGTCTCTCATCCAGAGCTGGCTGAAAGACGGGCTCTATCCGTCTGGCAAATCGAGCCAGAGCCAGGCGGGCCTGCAAAAGTCCCAATCCACTCTTTACCTCGCTAGCGTCAGCTCACACCTGCCCCACTCTGCCCCATCCGCAACAACGCAGGTGAACGCTGAGACAGAACGTCAACAACTACTGAACCTGGTTCAGTCGGAAGGCGACACAGCACCATGAGGCTGTCGCGCTTTCCCATCTCGACACTGCTGGATTCGGCCTCGGGACATCTCGAGGCCCATTTGTATAAGAAGCGGCTTGCTGCCGAAAGCGGCGAACCGCTGGCTCAACAATATTCCGGCATCATTTTCAGCGGCAACCCGCATGAAACCGTTCCTCGGCGCCTGCTGCTGGATAAACGCCTCACCCCGCTGGAGAGAAACTGCTGGCAAGTGTTCCGCTTGCTCATCAACGACGACGGGCTGACCGCGTTCCCTACATACGAGCAACTACGCCCTTATCTCGGCATGCAGCCGGGTAAGATCGCCTCGCGCGAAACCATCGCCAAGGCACTCAAGGTCCTTCGGTTGACACGCTGGCTCAGTCTCGGCCGCCGCCTGCGCAACGACCTCAACGGGCAAGTACAAGGCAACGTCTACATCCTCCACGACGAACCGGTATCCCCGGCAGAAGCCCTGGAGCTGGACCCCGACTACATGCAGTTGCTGAGCCAGTCCACCGGCGACAGCAACCGAGCCATACGCGAAATCGGCCAGATCACATGGCGGGAGTTCAGGGATGACCCGGACGTTGGTCGCCGGCTCCCAACCCATCTGGAGAAGCTCGAGGGGCGCTTGAACCACCAGCAATGGGCTATTGATAGTCAGCTCGAAGCGGATCCAGCGGCAGAGTTCGGCATCCGAACTCTGCCCGATCTACCTCATTCAACCCCGAGTTCGGATGCCGAACCCAGACAGAATCCGCCGAGTACACCCTTGGTTCGGATGCCGAACTCATATAGTACGTATACATACAAACAAGATTCTGTATGTAAAAAGCCAGTACAACCGCGAGCACGCGAGGACGCACATCCGAACTGGCAGGATCTCCTGAACGGACTGGAGGCCGAGCAACGGATCCAAGCCGTAAGCGCGCTCCGACGGGTGTCCGAGGAGCTGCGTCATCCGGTCATCGAGCAGTGGCGGCACCGATGTGCGGGAGGAACTGTCGGTAACCCCTTCGGCTACCTCATGACGCTCATCCAGCGTGCAGTCCAGGGCAAGTTCAACGCCTCTTGGGCTCCGGAAGAAGCGGCTGAACGAACCATCCCAGCAGCGGAACGCCCCAGTCGTGCTCCGGCACCATCAAGCCCCACGACGCCTACACAGCCTCAGATTCAGCCAAAGGGAGACACCCGGACAGGGAGCGAGGTCCTCAGCCGGCTCAAGGACCTCATTCGGCCCAGGCACGGATTGAGCGTGCCATCCGAGCGGGGTGATGAGCCATGAAATACTCACTGTCGAGCAAGGTGATTTTCCCTTGGGGCGCCGCCGGCGGTGAGCTGGGTGATTCGGCCCGAAACACTCTGCCAAGGATCGACCTCGGCGCCGGCGGCGAGTTGGGTGTTGCCACTGACAACACTCCGCCAGGACCTGGCCTCGGCGCCGCCGGTGCGTTTGGTGTTTCGGCCCGAAACACTCTGCCAAGGATCGACCTCGGCGCCGGCGGCGAGTTGGGTGTTGCCACTGACAACACTCCGCCAGGACCTGGCCTCGGCGCCGCCGGTGCGTTTGGTGTTTCGGCCCGAAACACTCTGCCAAGGATCGACCTCGGCGCCGAGGGCTATCAACTTCTCCCACTCAAGAGGAACAGAAAGATGTGTGACTCGATCTTGTATGCCCCCATGGACGAGCTCGAATTCGAGCGGCTGCTAGGGCTGGCAACCCTATTCAACGACAACGATGAATGGCCTATCGACTTTACGGAGCTGCAGGAACTGAGCGAGCTGCTCGGCAAACTCAAAAGTTGCGTCGACGTAGCGATAGACAACGCCCCTGAGGCGGCCAAGAGCTGAAGGAGGCCAACCTCCATGAGCCGCAGGCGGGATGATGATGAACCAGCACTGCCAGCGGAAATACCCCAGCGGCGAACCATGTATTTCCTACTGCGCGCTCTTACCACGATCAGCACGATGTGGCCGAACCCCTTCCCTATATAGGAACACTGCACCATGGCTGAAACCCATCGGCTTCAGATCGGCTCTCTCCGCAGCGATGTCGCCCTGACGCTTCACACCTATCACGCCGCCCGCATCTGGACAGGCCGGCAGAAGTCGGATGCCAAGCACAGCATCCTCGGCCTCTCCGGCTTCTGTGCATACGTGAATCGCATGCACCGCGGGGCAGCACAGGACGATCCGTACTCCGACTGGTGGCTGGTTCAGATCGAAGAGAAAGTCGAGAACTGCCAAGCCGCGCTCAAGGCCATCGACCAGCGCCTGGATGACGTAATGGCCAAGCTGCCAGCGACCCTCGATATCTCCGAGAACTTGTCCGTCACACCGGTCAAGGTCCCGTTGTTCATCTCAAACCCTCTCGGCTTCAAGGCGGTCTATCTCCTGACCAACTACGACGAACTCGCCCGCCGAATCCTACTGGCCCAGCACGTCGGGCTGGTCGGGCGCCGAGACATGGAGGTCTGGCTCGACGAAGGCGCGTCGGTGCTGCGCAGCCTTTTCGGTCTGGCTCAGAGCTACCAGTTCTCGGGCGCCACTCGCGACGACTTCGCCGCGAACAACGCTCGCGCCGAAGCCGCGCGGAAGATGTACGAGAAGTTCGGCGAGATCCCGGAGGACATCCTGGAGGGCACCCGACGCTCGAACTTCGCTCCGCCGATCACCCGGGGCCGCTCTGACGGTGATGCCGATGATGACGCTGACCGTGTCGAGCTTGAGGACTGATCGGAATGCGGCAGCTCGATAAGGACCAGCAAGGCGCTCTGCAACAAAGTGCCTTCCGGCCACTGCAACAAACTGCCTTCCAGGCGCTGCAACACAGTGCCTCACTAAAAGGCCTTTTAAAGCCTTTTAAAGGTAATAGGGAGCTGGCCCAGTTGGCGGAACAATGCGAAGCCATGGAGCAGGGTTTGCTTGAACTCGCCCAGGGATTGCTGGCCCAGGTTCGTCGCCCGCCCTTCACTCTTCTGCCCGCCCGACTCATCGAGCAGCGCACATCCGCCCGCACAACCTTTCTTCGCTGGCAGCACATTGCAACCCGGCGGATGGGCGTCGGGGTGTGGGCGGAAATGCTGCGCCAGGACAAGACCCCGGAATACCTGCTGCAAGACCTCTACCAGATGGAGCTGCAGCGCATCACCCTCAACATGCAGATCAGCCTGATCCACTCCATCGGCAAGCAGGCCGCCGAGTGTGCGGAAAAGATGGGCCAGGCCGAGGCCGAGTTCATGGGCCGACTGCAGCAGAGTCAGACCCGCCCCGGTTCCGTGGGCATGTAGCTGTACCGCTCTACACCTTCGAAGCGATCACCAACGGAGAAACAGCATGAGTAACGTCAGCAACCCAAGCGGTAAGGCCGTATCCCACTCGACCACCCAGCCCTCCACCGAGGTCAGCGTCGAGATCACCGGCGGCAAGCCCACCACGACCAGTCTCGACGTCGCCAAGCATTTTCGGAAGCAGCACAAGGATGTACTCAAGAGCATTGCGAACCTGGAATGCTCACCTGAGTTTACACAGCGCAATTTTGCGCCGTGTACCCGCCCTGGCTCCAACAACAAACCGGAGCCGTACTTCCGCATGACCCGAGACGGCTTCACCTTCCTCTGCATGGGATTCACCGGCAAGGAAGCCGCCCGGTGGAAGGAGGCCTACATCAACGCCTTCAACAAGATGGAACAGGCGCTCATCGAGCAACCCGAGATCCTCAGTCACAACCACCTGCTCCAGTTCGCCATCAAGACGCTCGACCTGATGCGCGACCACACCCTCGGCGAGCCGGCTCGCCCCAGGACAGAACAGGTCGTATGCAACTACCTGGCCGTCGAGTCCTTGGACGCGGCCACTCCCGAGCAGATCAAGCAGGCCCTGAACTTCCTCCAGGGCCAGATCATCGGTGAAGGTGTGGCCGCCAAGTCCTTGCCCAGCGTGGCCGGCTCCTCCATCGCCAAGGACCTGCTCTACGGCTTGCTGCGCTCCGCTCATGACGCGGAGCTGCTGTTCAATTCCCTCTACGACAGTGGCGTCGAAAAGCTGGCCAGCGAAGTGTTCAAGGAGCACATGGCCAACACCTTGGCTGCAACGTCTCGGCAAACCCGTGAACTGCTCGGGTACGTGGCCAGCCGCGCCACTCGCTCCCCCTTCAAACCACGCTCCACCCACTAACCCCCTACTCAACTGACTGGAGATTCATCATGGCTACCCCCGTCTTCTGGGAAGGCAACATCGGCTCGGCGCCGGAGCACCGCAGCTTCCCCAACGGCAACAATCCCCCGCGGCAGTTGCTGCGTCTCAACGTGATGTTCGACAACTCGATTCCCGATGGCCAAGGTGGCTACAAGGATCGCGGTGGCTTCTGGTGCAGCGTCGAGTGGTGGCATCAGGATGCCCAACGTTTCGCCGAACTGTTCGCGAAAGGTATGCGCGTCAAGGTTGAAGGCAGGGCGATCATGGACCGCTGGCCCGACAAAGAATCAGGCGAAGAAGTCCAGGCCCTGAAGGTCGAAGCCTCGCGCATTTCCATCCTTCCTCATCGCCTGGCCGAGGTCACCCTGTTGCCGTCTACCAACGGCCAGTCGACACAACATCAGCAGTCTCGGCAGGTGCCGCAGCAACCTGCTCAGCAGGATGCGCAATCGCAGCAGGACTACGGCAGCGCCTTCGACGACGACATCCCCATGTAGCTGGCGGCTTAATTTTTGGCCGCCCATTCGTGAAGCTGCGGGTGGCTAGAACCATTCTTCGCCGCCCGCAACATCGACAAGCATTCCAGCGACTGGAGCAACCGCAATGAACAGTGAGGTGCTGCGTGTCAAAGAGAGCGACTGATACCGACAAGCTGGACAGACGACACTTCAACGATCCCCACCGGACTGTACGGGCTATTGGTGCTGAGGCCGCGCGGAAAGGGCTACGGGTGTTCGACTGCCCCTACAGTCATCCTGCGATGCGGGCGTCCTGGTTGAAAGGGTTTGCCCAGGAACAGCAACAACAGCTCGATTTCTGAAAGCTGAGCTCCCTTTTCCCCTCGGTTCTTCCCGGCGAGACATGGCAGATGGACATTTGTCCTACTTATTCGTCGTCCAGGGGTTCCAACTCCCCATAGAGGGGGATTTCATCCAAATACATGTCTTCGGGACGGGCCAGCTCATAGGCGCGGAGAATCTTATGTGCCAGAGCAACTGCTTGATCCTTCGGAACAACTAGACGCACTAGGTCGGGGTAGTGGGACTTTCCGGCCCAGATCGTTTGTCCTTTGCCTACTGTGAATTCGTGATCCTTTGTAGCCATGCTGGTTTCCTCGTTACTGAGCAGCCGGAGTGGGCTGCGGGCCAACCAGATACTCGCCGTCACGGAGCCAAGACTGCTCAGCGCCGTTGAACGATTTGAATTTCCCTCCCCACTTCGCCTGGTTGATCAGCACCGGGAGAGGCTCGGAGACACCGTTCTCGAAGTACCAAAACAGGCCATCGATCTCGGGCACGCTTGTGAACTTATCCACTCCTGTTTTCCTCGGCTATACGATTGGGGTGACCCAATCCTCAACTCTCAAGCCGGGTACGCGGTCGAACTCGCGGCGGTTATTGGTGACCACGATCAGGCCCTGAGAGCGGGCGTGTCCGGCGATCATCTGGTCATAGGGGCCGATTTGCTTGCCGAGGCGGGCCAGTTCAGCGCGGAGCTGGCCGGTGTGGGCGGCAGCTTCCTGGTCGTACTTGAGCACCTCCAGACGAGCAGCGAAGCCTTCCACGTCTGCAAGATTGCGCGAGGGGTTCGAGGACTTCTCTGCGCCGTAGATCAGCTCCATCAGCGTCACGGTGCTGATGCACATCTGGTCGTGGTGGCGCAGGAACGCCTCGCGCACCTCTTGCGGGCGGTTCTTGATAGTGAAGATGCAGATGTTGGTGTCAAGCATGAACTTGAGCATCAGAAAGTCTCGCGCTCCTGATCGGCAGGCTGTTCACGCTCTGCCATAAAGTCGGCAGTAACGCCCTCGCCATCGAACCAACTATCCCAAGACTCGCCGGCAGGCGTGATGATTCTGGCGCGCCCCACAGCGACCACATCCACACGCTTAACGTCATCAGGAAGCGCGACGGCCTTGGGCAGTCTTACGGCCTGGCTACGATTGCTCTGAAAAACAGAACCTTGTTCCACGGCACACCTCACGGGATATATCAAACGTATATCCCATAGTATTCACCTCTCGGGATATGTCAATGGGATATACAACAATGGCTTTATAACGCGACCTCGAAGGTCCGCCGACAGGAGCAGCAACAGCAGCTCGACTTCTGATGACTTCACCCTTCAGTTCCTCTCGAAAACTGCAACAGCGCACCGTCCATTTCGCATTGTTGGCCCGCTCTCTGACCGCGACAGTTCGACCGACTGTTCCGAGAGACTCCGCCGATGCACCTTGTAATCATTGAAGCCCCGGGCAAGCTGAAAAAGCTGCGGTCCCTTCTCCCCTCCATTCGTCCCGACGTGACCTGGCAGGTCGAAGCGACTGCCGGACATATCAGAGACCTACCCGTTCACGGCCAGGATCCGCAGATGCTCACCGTCGGCGTGGGCCAGGATTTCAAACCGCACTACCAGATCCTCTCGGGCAAGGAAAAAACCGTCGCACGGCTGAAGGATCTGCAGCAGAAAGCTCTGGAGATCTACGTCGCATCCGACCCGGATCGCGAAGGCGAAAGCATTGGCTGGCACATCCTCCAGGCTGCCGGGATCAAGAACTACAAGCGCGTTGCCTTCAAAGAGATCACCAAGTCATGCATCAGCGCCGAACTCAGCTCGCCGCGTCGCCTGGACCTCCCGAAGGTCGCCTCGCAGGAATGCCGTCGCGTCATCGATCGCCTGGTGGGGTATCTGGTCACGCCAGAGTTGCGGCGCGTGATGGGCAGGCCAACCACCGCCGGGCGCGTGCAGTCCGTCGCTGTGTACCTGGTGGTCCTGCGAGAGCGGGAGATCCGCGCCTTCACAGCAATCAAGCACTTCGGGGTGGAACTGACCTTCGTTTCGCCAAGCGACGGCCGTACCTGGACGGCGGAATGGGATCCAGTGCCCGTGTTTGCCAGCAAGGAGTTCCCGTATGTCCAGGATCGTCAACTCGCAGAACTGGTGGGGGCTATACGCAATGTCATCGTCGAGACCTGCATTGATGGCGAAGAAACCGTTACGCCTCCGGCACCGTTCATCTCCTCCTCGCTCCAGATGGCCGCCGGGAATGCGCTGAAGTGGTCACCCGACAAGACGATGAAGGTCGCCCAGCGGCTGTATGAGCAGGGGCTCATCACCTACCACCGGACGGACAACCCCAATATTTCGAAGGACTCGATGCCGGATATCCGTGCTGTCGCCAAGGCCTTGGGCCTGAAGAGCGTTGAGCAACAGCGGATGTTCAAGGCTGATCAGGACGCCCAAGAAGGCCACCCCGCCATCACCCCCACCGATTGGACGGCCGCTACCGCCGGTGAAACTGCTGATGAGCAGGCGCTGTACCAGCTCATTCGAGTCCGCGCGCTTGCCAGCCAGATCGAAGCTGCCGTGTACGCCGTGAGAACCATCACCCTCCTGGGCGTCGGCCCCGACAAGAAGCCACTGCGCTTCACTGCCAAAGGGAAGCTGTTGAGCGTGCCTGGCTGGCGAAAACTGCTGCAGGGGGATGACGCCGAGGAGCAGAAGAACGAAACGCCCTCAAACCCCACCCCGGCGCTGGAGCCAGGCCAGATCCTGCAGGTCTACAGCGGCGAGGTCCTGGAGAAGAAGACCACCCCTCCCAAGCGATTCACCGATGCCAGCCTGGTGGGCGAGATGAAGCGCCGCGGGATTGGTCGGCCATCCTCCTACGCCTCGATCGTGAAGAACATCATCGACAAAGGCCAGGTGCAGATAAAGGGGCGAAGCCTGATCCCCGGCGAGCTGGGCGAGGCCACCATCGCGCTCCTGGAGCACAACTTCAGCTTCCTCAGCCTCGACTTCACCCGCAACCTCGAGGTAGCCCTGGACCGGATTGCCAACAGCGAAGACACCTACATGAACGTGGTCCAGCAGTTCTACCAGCTCCTGCAGTCAGAGCTGCAGACGCTGCGCGCGCACCCCAGCGCACAGGGCGACCCGCGAGCAAGCTCTACCGCCAGCGCTCCCACGGCGCCGGCTAGTGACTTCCTCTGCGGCAAGTGCGGTCTGCCCCTGGTCCACCGCAAGAAAGCCGGCAAGGGCGGCTTCGACTTCTGGGGCTGCAGCGGCTACCGCACCACCGGCTGCAAGGTCAACTATCCCACCAAGAACGGCCGACCTGACTTCGACAACCCGCGTGGGCTATAGGTAGTACTCGAGGTGCCATGGATACTCCGCTAATTGAGCAGGCCACATGTGTCGCCTGTGCCGTCTTTCAGGCAATCACTCTAGCTTCCACCCGTGGCCGCCGCCCGTCAGGTTACTCACCTCGGCAAAATGAAAGCTATCTAATCTCACCGAAACCTGTATGGTGGTCTCTACTGCTTGCCCAGTTTAGCGTCCCGCCTTGATGTTCAGTCTGTTCGATCCTCATCTCCTCGGTTTGTCTTCTCTCTGCATTCAGCTCTAGCCAGGCTTTGTACCTGCGCATTCTCAAATTTTGGAGATATACATCATGGCAACTCGCCAAACTGGTACTGTTAAGTGGTTTAACGAAGTTAAAGGTTTCGGCTTCATCACCCCGGAAAGCGGCGCAGATGTTTTCGTTCACTTCCGACAGATCGAAGCTAGCGGTTACAAGTCCCTTGACGAAGGACAACGTGTAAGCTTCTTCGTTACTGCAGGCGCCAAAGGCCCGCAGGCCGAGCAAGTGCAAGCTCTGTAGGGCTGTTAGCGCGAAACAATAAGCCCCGCAATGCGGGGCTTATTGTTTCTACCTCAGAGCTATGCAGTTATCACTGCTAGTCCACTTACCCGTCACTATCTCCGTCAGCAACCCGGCCTCATAAGGCAGAGAAAAACATCCCATCGGGGCTGAGCATTTTCGGTCGATACACAAGACACCGACCGGCCACAGTGCTACTCGCTTACACAGGAGCAAGCGCGTGGCACCACTCGATAGCACTTCCCCCGCCGGGCCGCTACAGGATCAATCCCTGGCCCGCTACAGCGAGCGGCAGCTCGCCGTTGCCAACACCTGGGCAACGCATTTCTCCCTCGCAGGGACAGCTCGAACCAAGTTCATCCGTCACTACCTGCGCAGCACCTCTACGACCAGGTGCTGGTGCATCACCGTCGCTGCGGATAATGGTGTGCGTTACACCATCATGCGTGCAGGGCCACTGCTCCAGGTATTCGACGGTCAACTAATCGGTGCGTGGGAGTGCAGGCCTGCCCATCGTATCCCGGCAAGCACGCCGTCCCCAGCAGGGGCGTTGAAGCTGCTACAGCGCCTTCAAAAGTTCGACGACGCAGTTGCTGTACTCAGCTCATACACCAGACGAGCGCACGACCTAGCCACACAGATGGCCAGGGACGATCTCGGACTGCAACGTCGCCTCGTGTATCCGAGCCACAGCAACAAGCGCTACTACGCACCAAGGCGCCAGTTCTACTTGAAGCAGATCGGAGCGGTCTTGCGAACCTTCAGGCAGGTCCTGGACCAAGACCTGCTGTTCGCTATCCGCTCGGTTCGGTGCCTCTCGCCCCAGCTCTACAACTGGCTGGCTCAAGGCAACCAGGCGCGCCGGCTGCAGATGCTGAAGGCTCAGCCGGTCTTGACGCCGCTACTGGTGGATTGCGAGGAGGGAGTCTGGCCTCACACGACGACCAACGACAACGGCGAGAGCATCTGCCATTTCCTTCCTTGCCCTTTTTCCCTGCTTGTCAGTGAACGACCGCAGGCCGCCGCCGTGCCATGCGACTTGTACCTCGATATGGGCCGTATTCTTGGGCAGGTCGCGGACGAAGGGATTTCGGTCATCAACTTTTTCGCCTGGCTATTTCAGGCGCCACGGGCCTCGATTCGATTTCTTAGTCACGTCAGTCCCGGCCGTGCGGGAGGAGCTCTCTTCCATCGCAAACGGGAAGGCCGATATTCGGGATGGCATACTCTCCTTATGGCAGCATCGCTAGGTAACCGGCGGCCGATCACTCGCGCTCAATGGACAGCATTCTATGCCGCCTACAATGCGATCCCTTGGCAAGTTCACAACGCCAAGCCCGACTACAACCGTCTCTTCAACGGCTGCCCGTCTGATTGGCAGGATCCGGCATGGCTTGCAATCACTGCACGGCTGAGAGATATCAAGGAGTTCTATACCGCCCTCAACCAGGGGAACTCACAGGTTGTTCGGCAGGCGCGTAGCGTCCTGCAAGCGTATCTGGGTCATTGTACCTACCGACAGGCTGGCAACCTGGTGGACGACTACCACCAGGTCCAGAGGGAACTGCGCGCCACAGTACAGAGCAGCCTGCCCGATCTGGTCGACACCGACGAGTACACCACCTGGGAGGGAATGCTGCCTGTCAGCCTTATCGATTGCCCCAATGGCCTGGAGATCGTCGAGCTCCGCTGCCCTGCCGATCTCTATGCCGAACATATCGCGCTGGCCCATTGCATCGATAGCTACGACCAGGCCGCCTACCGAGGAGACTGCCGACTGCTCTCAGTACGTGAGGCTGGCCGTCCACTGGCCTCTGCCGAATTGGAGCTTAGGCGTGAACATGGCGAGCCTCTAGGTAGGCCCTGGAATCCCCAGCACCTTTCCACGGTGCAATTGCGCGAATTCGATAATGCCCCCGTGCCGGCCGACTCCCCTGCTGGCCAAGCATACCGCTGGTTCATGGAACGGATTCGCTCTGGAGCCATAGCGACGAACCTGAACTGGCCCGACATGACCGTCCACATGACGCGCTTCGCCGATGGTCGCTGGAAGGCGGGCCTCGCCGAAGCCACGGCGAAGTGGCTGCTCACTCGGTTGGAAAACCGATGAGCCGTCCACGCCTGGTCAACCGTACCTCCGCGACTCCTTCGACGCTTCTGCAGCGGGCTATCTTCGACGGCTACGACTTCGGCTTGAAGATCCCCTACATCGCAGGCAGCAACCGCGCGCTGCTGGAACTGTCCGGCTTCTTCATCAGCGCCCGGGAGCATCCGTTGCACCGCTACTGGCGGGTCCCCAAGGGCAAGTTGCTGCCCGAACTGGACTCGCTGTACAACCGACTCGCCGAGCTCGCTGGAGGCCTCCACTCACAGTCTTGGCGGGACTTCAGCGGCATGGTCGAATCTGCACAGGCCTCGCTTGACCGACAGGCCTTCACCTGGGGTTTGCTGCTGCGCATCGCGCCGCTGGCCGAGGGCGGCGTCTTGCTGTCAGGCGAGTTCCATCCCGGTGTGGTGGCGGTGGCTCGGCGGATGCGCGGGGTGTTCCTGCGCCCATCGAGCTCCTGGCGCATCGACGCCACACCTGAGCTGCTCCGCAGCAACCTGATCCTGGAGCTTGGCCTCGCCGAGGAACAATTCGAGATCCTGGATACCGTCCAGGAGCTGCTCAGCGACGGTAGCTTCGCACCGGCGACCGAGCTGCCCAGCATGAGCATCGGCGGTCCACAGCAGGAACCGGCAGCGCCATCCCTGGAGGACGAGTCAGCTTGTGACATCTACCTCGCCGCGGTGCCAGAGATCGAGCGCACCGAGTACAGCTCGGCTGATATCGAGGCGGCGCTTCAGGGCTACTCGCTACTGGCCCACCAGCCTGCCGGCATCGCTCACCTGCTGCAGAGAACCAGCGCCCTGTTGGCCGACGACATGGGATTGGGCAAGACCCGCCAGGCGGTCATCGCCGCTTCGATCCGAGCGGCGGGCAGGCCAATTCTGGTCATCACCCTGGCCACCCTGTTGATCAATTGGCAGCGCGAAATCCAGCAGGTCTATCCCTCGGCCACCGTGGCTATCCAGCAGGACAACCCAGAGGCGCAGTGGATCCTGGTCAACTACGAGCAGTTGAGCCCCTTCGTCGCCAACGCTTCGCGCTTCGCCGTGATGGTCATCGACGAGGCGCAGCGGATGAAGGAACCGACGGCGCAATGCACGCGGCACGGTTTCGACATTGCCGCCCAAGTGCCGAACCGCTACCTGCTTACCGGCACGCCGGTGCTCAACCGTGAAACCGAGCTGCACACCCTGCTTCGCCTCTCAGGCCACCCCATCGGCCAACTGCCGCTGAAAGAGTTCTGCGACCGTTTCGCCGGCAACCCGGAGTTCCGCCAGAGTCTGCGGGCGGAGCTGGGTGACTGGATGCTGCGCAGGCGCAAAGATGTGCTGCCCAGCCTCAAGGGAAAGCAGCGGCAGTTGCTGAAGGTGGCCCTCTCCACCGAGGAACGCCAGCAATACGACGTGCTGCGCCTCGAGGACCGACCGGTCTTCGCGCGACTCGGCGCGCTGCGGCGTTACCTGGAAACGGTGAAGGTTCGCGTGGCGATGGACCTGTTGAGCGAGCTCGACGCCGAGGACAAGGTGATCCTGTTCTGCGAGTTCAAGCCGACCGTGGCTGCGCTGAAGGAACTCTGCGAGCAGGCCGGGCTCGGCTGCGTCACGCTGGTGGGCAATGATTCGCTCACCAAGCGGCAGAAGGCGATCGATCGCTTCCAGCAGGATCCCGACTGCCGGGTGTTCATCTGCACAACGGCGGCCGCCGGGACGGGCAACAACCTCACTGCGGCGAACTACGTGTTTTTCCTCGGCCTGCCCTGGACTCCCGGTCAGCAGGAACAAGCCGAAGACCGCGCGTACCGCAACGGCCAGCTCCGCATGGTCGTGGTGAAGATCCCACTGGTCGAGGGCACGATCGACGAGCAGCTGTGGCAACTGCTCAACGCGAAACGCCAGGTTGCCCAGGACCTCATCGAGCCCGAGCAGGTCGACGGAAACCGTGCGCTTTTGGCCGCAAGCCTTGCCGAACGCTGATTACTCGGGTTGAACCAGCCGCTGATCGACACAGCAAAAAAACTACTCGCACCAACCGAGCACTTCCTGCTGCAACACGGAGGAGCAGGAAGCAAGCTCGATCACAACGACACGACTGTTCAGCAGGAGATGCCCCAAAAATGAGATTCGAGCAGCCCTCACCGACTATCGACTACAGAAGAAATATGGTGCTGCAAGCGTTGCTGAAGATCGAGGCGCTCTACGAGCTCGCACATGCCGCCTCTCCAGAGCTGCTAGCAAACATTAAGGAAACGCTGGCCGACCCAGATAGACTTTGCGAAATGGCGACAGCAATCGCCTTATATTACCTTCACCGGGAACCTACAGTTCCAGCGCTATACATAGAACTCGTCGAGGATGAAGTTGCACGCTACCCCTTCACCTATGACGAGATAGAGTCAGTGATGGATTCAAAGATTAGGGAAGTCCTATTCCCTAGGTATGAGCGATACCACGATACATGAGTGAGCCCAGCAACTCGATTCACCAGTGATAGCCAAGGATCGGGAGAGAGAACTCTAACTGGACGAGTTCTCACTGAGCATGCGGGCGGGCGGTCAGATCAACTCCCAGAGCTCGCATTACTGCCAGCATGGTTTTCAATGTAGGGTTCCCGCGCTCACTAAACGATTTGTAAAGCTGCTCCCTGGCCAAACCCGTTTCCTTGGCCAACTCCGTCATCCCCTTGGCGCGGGCCACGACTCCCATAGCCTTAGCGATATAGGCGGTGTCTCCAGTATCCAAAGCGTCTGCGATGAACAGAGCCATGGCCTCCGGGCTATCCAGCGCTTGCGCGGGGTCATAATCATAAATTTGCTCGGTCATTGCGGCCTCCACTCATTTGCCAGGCGTTTCGCCATTTCTATATCCCTGGCCTGGCTGCTCTTGTCTCCACCACATAGCAGGATGACGATTTCCGTCCCGCGCTGCTGGAAGTACACCCGATAGCCTGGGCCATAGTGAATCCTCAACTCGCTCACACCCTGGCCGACTGGTGACACATCGCCGGGTAGTCCATTCGCCAATCGGAAGATACGGGCGGCGATCACGGCCTTTGCCCGCCGATCCTTTAGCTTGCTTTCCCATGCCATGAAAGTGGCGGTTTGTTTGACTTCAACCATGGATCAACTGTGACTTATAAATCACAAACAGTCAATCGCTCGCAGCCTTAGCACACGCTTTGTTCCAAATTCTGTTGGCTCCCCTTGAAGCACAATCCTTCGGATAGGCAAAATAAATCCCCTCCCCTGTTGCCGAGTATTTCCTGCTGAAGCATGGCGATTGGCCTGCCATTGTGTGCCCCATCATCAAAGGGGGCCTCAATGACCAGGCAGTTGACCACTCTCACGCTGTGCCTGCTGCTCGCCAGCTGCACGACCCACAAGGCTGAGCCGGCCAGGCCCGCCTTCGACAGCAGCCGCAATCCAGACCTGCTCTCACCGGACCTGTACCCGAATGGCGTACAACCGGAGAAGGAGCCCGTCGTGCGCTACGGGCGCTACACCCTGGTCAGCACCCAGCCGGACGCTGGCCAGCGCGACCTGATGGCACAGATCATCGACGTGACCATCCCGTCGAGCATGAACCCGAGTGTCAAGGATGCCATGCAGTACGTGATGAGCCGCTCGGGTTACTCGCTGTGCCCGGCAGAGGCCGGTCATGTGAACATCCTCTACACCCGGCCGCTGCCGGCGGCTCAGTACAAGCTCGGCCCCATGACCCTGCGCAACACCCTCCAGGTCCTCTCCGGTCCAGCCTGGCAGGTTAAGGTCGACGAAGTGGCGCGGCAGGTCTGCTTCGTGCTTCGCCCGGGCTATCAACTTCCCCCGGCGCCGAGGCCGAAACCAGTCCAGCAACTGTATGCGAAGCCCGCTGCCCCAACTCCAGCGGCGGTAGCGCAACCCTCCTCCACGGAGAAAGTCAGCACGCTGGAGTCGCCCGTCGTGGTCGCCTCGGTGCCAACGCCGGCGCCGATCACAACCAGCCCCGCTCCGACCAAGAAGCCTGAATCCACCACTGTGTTCCCCCCAGCAGCACCGGCCAAGGATGGCCACCCCTCTTCTCCTCCCGCGGCTTTGGCACCGATCAAGCCCTTGGCTTCCGCCGTGAAGTCCATGCCGCCCACTCCGGCCGTGGCTTCCGCCCCTCCGGTCAAGGTGCTCACGCCGGCGGAGCCGAGCCGGCAGTTGGCACAGTCCTGGTCAGCCGAGACGGGATCAACCCTGCGCGACACCTTGGAAGCCTGGGCCAAGCGCGCACGCTGGACGGTCCGCTGGGAGCCGCAGGATCTCAACTATCCGATCGAAGCTCCCCTGAGCTTCCACGGCTCCTTCGAGGACGCGGTATCCGAGCTGTTCCCGCTGTATGACGCTGCCGAACGGCCCTTCCTGGTGAACGCCAGCCGGCCGCAGTCCCTGATCATCATCAAGGAGCGCAAGAACTGATGCGTGCCCCCCTGAAGAACCTCTTGCCTTGCCTCCTGATCCCCGCGCTGGCCAGTTGTTCGGTCACACGGGTGAACGAGTCGGCGGATCGTGTCGAAGCTACGGCAGATTCCGCGTCGACGATCGCAGCACAGATGCGCAACACCCGACCGGATCGCCGCGATACGGTGGTGTTCTCCGACAAACCCTGGGTCAGCACGAAACCCCTGAGCGTTTCGCACACTTTGTCCAGTGACTGCATCGTGACGTGGCGCCCTGCAGGCGCAGCGTCGCTGCAGGAGGCCGCCCAGGAAGTCATCAACCAATGCCACCTGGCGGTCAGTATCACGCCCGACGCGCTGAACCCGGCCGCTTTTGCCCTGCAACCTCAGCAGCGCGCGAGCAACGCCCCGCCGCCCATCCAAGGCGGCCAGGACATGGCCACCATGCTGTTTCCTGCCTCCGTCGCCAACGGCATGTCCCTAGGTGCCGGCGGCAGCATCGGGTCGAGCTTCGGGTCCTACGGCCCGCGGTCTCTGTACAACATCAAATGGAACGGCAAGGTCAGCGGGTTCCTCGATCTCATCGCCGCCCGCGCCGGCGTGTCCTGGCGCTACAACCCAACCGAGAAACGGGTCGAGTTCTACTACCTGGACACTCGGACCTTCCGCATCTACGCCTTTGACGACGTCAACACGGTGGACTCCACCGTGCGTTCCGGTATGACGACGGCCGCCGGCATCAGCGGGGACGGCTCCGGATCCACCGGACAGAATGGCAGCTCCGGCATCAGCGGCGACTCCGGCAGCAAGCAGACCACCAGTTCGGAGCTGAAGACATCGATCCTCAGCGACATCGAGAACAGCATCAACTCGATGCTGACGCCGAGCATGGGACGCATGTCGCTGTCGCGTGCCACGGGCACCCTGACCGTCACCGACCGACCAGAGGTCCTCAACCGCGTCCAGCAGCTGGTCAACCGGGAGAACGAGAGCATCACCAAGCAGGTGCTGCTGAACGTCAACGTGCTCTCGGTCGCCCTGACCGACAAGGATCAACTGGGGATCGACTGGAACCTGGTCTACAAGTCGCTCAACAACAAGTGGGGCATCGGCCTGAAGAACACCATGCCGGGCATCGACCAAAGTGCGATCTCCGGCTCCGTGAGCATCCTGGATACCGCCAACAGCGCCTGGGCAGGATCCAAGGCCATGGTCCAGGCGCTGGCCCAGCAGGGCCGTGTCTCGACCGTCCGCTCCCCGTCCGTGACCACGCTCAACCTTCAGTCGGCGCCGATCCAGATCGGCCGCTACGACAGCTACCTGGCCTCCAGCCAGATCTCCAACGTCGCCCAGGTCGGCAGTACCACCTCGCTGATCCCGGGCGCCGTGACCAGCGGCTACAACATGAGCCTGCTGCCGTTCGTGATGGAAAGCGGCGAGATGCTGCTGAAGATCAACATCAACATGACCTCCCGCCCTACATTTGAAATGCAGACCAGCGGGGACTCCAAAGCCCAGTTCCCTAGCTACGACATCCAGCTGTTCGACCAGAAGGTACGCCTGCGCAGCGGTGAGACCTTGGTGCTCTCCGGCTTCGACCAGACCACCGAGGACACCAACAAGGTCGGCACCGGCGACGCCGGATTCTTCGGCCTTGGCGGCGGGCTGACCCGCAATACCAAACGCGAGGTCATCGTGGTGCTGATCACCCCCGTCGTGCTGGGCTGAACCATGGAGAAGCCTGACATCGGTAGCCGTGGACCAGACGTCTCGATCCTGAGCTACCACGGCAACAAGTTCGTCAGCGGCCTGTTCTGGCGGCCGCTATCCAGCCAGCGGCAGTACATGAAGGAAGCGCGCAAGCTGGGCAAGGAAGAGCATCTGGACATCGTTGCCATCCGCCATTCGCCGACAGTGATCCAGGCCGGCTTCGTTTCGAAGTCGCAAGGCGCAGTCAAGGGCATGTACTCCCTGGCCTCGGCGCTTTCAGGCCAGTTCGAAGGCGACTTCCTGGCCTGCTGGAAGGTCGACGAGGACCGCTACGCACTGGTCGCCACGCTCGATGGCGCGATCGTCCCCGGCCAGGACCTGGTCACCACCTTCGACGAAGCCAGGGACCGGATCAGGAAGCTCTCTACGCGCGGCGTGCTTCGAAACGCACAGGTCTTCGTTCCCGAAGGATTCGAATTCCCCGTCAAGGACTTCGACATCGAGGAACTGCTCGCGCCGAAGCGCCTGCGGCGCGACTACCGCCTCCGGCAACTCACCTTCGGCTTGTCCGCCAGGGAGTGGACGGCAGTGGCCCTGCTCGGTTGCTTGGTAGGCGGGTCGCTAACCGCCTACTACCTATGGAATGCCCACCAGCAAGAGCTCGCCAGACAAGCCGCGCTCCTCGAGGAGCAGAGGCGCCTCGCCGAGCTGGCCGAGAAGAATGCCCAGGCCAAGCAGCCGCTGGACCTGGCGTCATTGCAGAAGCCCTGGACGCTCATGCCTGACCTCGAGGACATGCTACGCGCCTGTAGCAAGGCAACGGGGGTACTGTCGCTGTCGATCCAGGGCTGGCTCTTCGAATCCAGCAAGTGCGACGGCAGGGTCCTGGTCGCCACCTACCACCGTACCGGCAACAGCACGGCAGCCGACCTGACAGCGGCCAGCCAGCACCTGTTCGCCGACCGCCCCGCCTTCGTTATCGACAACGGCAACACCGCGGCCCTGAAGGTCGACCTGAAAGTCGCCATCGGTAGCGATGAGCCGCTGCAGCCAGCCGACGACGCGCTGCAGGCGCTCACCAGCCATCTGTACCGTCAGGGTGTCGAGCCCAAGCTGTCGATCAGCCAGGAGACAACTCCGCCCCTTCCTGGCGCGGAAGCAGCGACGGAGCAGCAAGTGGTGTTGCCTTCCTGGAAGAAATTCACCTTCAGCGCCCAGACCAGGCTCCCGGCAGACCTGACCTTCCAGGGGCTGCCCGCCGCCGGGGTCCGCATCACCAACCTCGAAACCACGCTCAAGGACAGCCAGTTGGACTGGACTGTCACAGGAGAAATCTATGCGAACTGAGCCGATCGGCATGGCCGTGGCCGTGCTCTTCCTCCTCGCGTCCGGCCAGGCCTGCGCCGGCACCGTTGGCGAACTGGCGGAGATCCAGGCCCAGGCCATCCTCACCGAGGCCAAGGTGCGTCTGGCCACGGCGCAGCGGCAACTGGAGGGCAAAGGCGAAACCGGCCAGATCGTCAGCGCCCAGGGGCAGACGTTCGCCATGCCGGTGCCGGCGGCGCCGCCGACGATCACGCAGCCGGTTCCGCCGGTGGTGCGGACCATCTACGGCGCCGGCGGCAAGATGACTGCCACATTCTTGTTCCCGGGCGGGTACGAGATTGACGCCGCCAGCGGCGCGGAGCTGCCGGGCAACTACCGCGTCGAGTCGATCTCCCTGGACCAGGTCGTACTCACCGACAAGGACGGCAACCGCGTGCCCGTGGGCTTCTCCAGCGTTGCCCCCACCCAAGCCGCCTCCTCGGCCCAAGGCGCCTCCGTTCCGCCGGCGCTGCCCGGGGCGGTACCGCAGCCGTTCATCCAGTAGGTACCGCCATGACGAACCTTCAAATTGCCGCGCTTGCACAGCCCTCCATGGTGACCCAACTGCTCACCGCCGACGGTGGCGAGTGGGAGGTCTCGAAACACCTGCAAGAGATCATGGCCCTGGCCGCCGACGGCACGCTCTATCTATCGGAGAGCCACCAGAACGACATTCACGTTCTGTCGTTCATCGACCGTCTCGATCGCCGTGGCTTCCGATACCAGCTCAACCTCACCGACCTGCAGACCATTCACCAGCTCTACCGCGCCGTCGCCATGGACGGCCTGGTCGATAGCGATGGCCAGCGCGCCACCCAGATGCAGGAGCGCGTGGTCAAGATCATTCGTAAGGCCACTGAGCTGCGCGCCAGTGACGTGCATTTCGTCGTGAGTCCCGCCGGCACCGGCAGCAAGATCCGTTTCCGCGTCGACGGCCTGCTGAAGACCGTCGAGCAGTACCGCAGCCAGGAACTGCACGAACTTTGCGCAACCATCTACCAGTCCATGTGCGACGTGGCCGAGCCGCTTTTCAAGCCACAACTTGACCAGGACGCGCGGATGAGCCAGGCCTTCGTCGAGAAGCTGAACCTGTTCGGCGCCCGGATCGCGACCCGCCCGCGCGCCGGTGGGTTCCTGATGATCCTGCGGCTGCTCTACGACGATACCGGCCTCGACAGCCTGGAGCAGCTCGGCTACCTGCCCGAGCAGAACGCGCTGTTCGATCGCATGATGCGCATGCCTTACGGCATCAACATCCTGTCCGGCCCCACCGGGTCAGGGAAGTCGATGACCTTGAAGGTCACCATGGAAGGACTCGATAAGCTGCATGGCGGATCCAAGCATATCCTGACCATCGAGGATCCACCGGAATACCGCATTCGCGGCGAAGGCATCAACCAGACCCCACTGGTCTATGACGCCACTGACCCAGACGCAGAACGCCAGGCCTGGGCCGCAGGCATCGCCAACGGCATGCGCCTGGATCCGGACTACATGATGATCGGCGAAGTGCGCGACCTCTTCGCCGCTGTCGCCGCCTTCCGTGGCGCGATGACCGGGCACGGCCTGTGGTCGACCCTGCACACCAATAGCGCGATCGGCATTGTCCAGCGCCTCAAGGACCTGGGTGTCGACCCCGGCTTGCTGTTCGATCCGGCCCTGCTGACCGGTCTGATCAACCAGAGCCTGCTGCCCAAGCTCTGCCCCCACTGCAAAGTGCGCTTCCAAGACCACCAAGACCAGCTCGCGCCCGATCTGGTCGAACGGGTCCAGCGCTTGACCGATGTTTCCCAGGTGTACGTCAAGGGGCCTGGCTGCCAGGCCTGCCGTGGCTCCGGAGTCAACGGCCGCTCGATCGTCGCCGAGGTGGTGCTGCCCACCCTGGCCTTCATGCGTGTGTTCGCCAAAGGCGGCCCAGCCGAGGCACGCAACTACTGGGTCAAGACCATGCAGGGCATCACCAAGCACGCCCACGCCATCCGCCGCATCAACGAGGGCATGTTCGACCCGCAGATAGTCGAGGATTTCATTGGGCCACTCGACTTCGATGAGCATCTGCTCGACGACAGCTTCTACTCGCAGGAGGCGTGCTGATGGGGGGCTTCTGGGAGCAGTTGCAGTTCGCCTTCTACAGCAAGCAGTTCGGCCGCAAGGAACGCCTGCAGTTCTACGAAAGCATGTCCACCCTGCTCGAAAACGGGGTCCCGTTGAAGGACGCTGTGGCAGAGGTGCACAAGATCTTCGCTCATGAGGGACAGCATCCGTTTCATCCGGTGGCCATCGCCAGTCGCGAAGCGCTGATGGGGCTGTCCAACGGCAAGCGTCTGGCCACCGCCATGGCGCTCTATCTGCCCGCCCAGGAGCGAGCGCTGATCGAGGCCGGCGAGATGAGCGGCAACCTGGTTCAGGCCATGGGCGATGCCGTCTCCCTGGTCGAGGCCCAGGCCAGGATCCGCGCCACCATCTGGCAGGCGCTGCTCTATCCCTCGGCGCTGTCCGCCATGATGGTGTTCCTGCTGTGCATCGTGGCCTATCGCATGGTCCCCAGCCTGGCCAGGCTCTCCGATCCAGTCACGTGGACCGGCCCGCTCGCCACGCTCAACGCCATTGCCAGCTTCGTCACAGGACCTGGTATCTACGTTCTGGTCGCCGTCATCACCCTCACGGTGGTGGTCATCGTCACGTTACCGACCTACCGCTGGAAAGGCCGGGTCTGGCTGGACCGGATGCTGCCGCCCTGGTCCATCTACCGCATGCTCCAGGGCACCACCTTCCTGCTGAACATGGCCGTCATGCTCAACGCCGGCATACGCCCCTACGACAGCCTGGCCAGCATGATCAAGATCTCCCCGCCCTGGCTGAAGCAGCGCTTGGAAGCTGCCCGCTACGGCGTGGGCCTGGGCCAGAACCTGGGAGTCGCCCTTCGCAGCGCCGGTCACGATTTCCCCGACCGACAGGCCATCCAGTACCTGTGCATCCTCGCCAACCGGGGAGGCTTCTCCGAAGCTCTGGTCAAGTTCAGCCGCCGCTGGCAGGAGACCAGCCTCAAGCAGATCGAGCTGGCCGCCGGGCTGGTGAAGAACTTCGCCCTGATCTTCATCGGCGCGCTGATGATCCTGGTCCTGCTCGGCGCCTACCAGGCACAGCAGCTCATCCAATCCATGAACCACTGAAACCTCACCAAGGAGCGCTCCATGAGCACTACGCAACGCACCTCCCGTCCGACGCAGGGCGGTTTCGTTTCCATCGAGATGATCATCGTGCTGATCATCATCGCCATCGGGGTCGGCCTGGGCCTGGCCGCAGCGGCTGGGATGTTCAGTTCGTCCAACGCCAACGAGGAACAGCGCAACATCAGCGTCATTGCGGCCAACGCACGTGCCCTGAAGACCTCTTCGGGCTACGGCTCCAGCGGTACCAACCTGATCCCGAGCCTGATCGCAATCAACGGCGTGCCGAAGAACATGAGTGTCTCCTCCGGCGTCGTCTACAACGTCTACGGCGGATCGGTCACTGTCTCGTCCACCGGCATGGGCTTCTCGATCACCACCAGCAAGCTGCCCAAGGATGCCTGTATCACCCTGGGCACCAAAATCGCGAAGAACACCTTCGAGCAGACCAAGATCAACAGCGGCACCGCTATCACTGGTGAGGTCACCACTGCGGCTGCGACCCAGGCCTGCAGCAGCGATAGCAACAGCATTACCTGGACCTACAGTTCGTGAGTGTGAACCCGATCATTCAGGCTCAGTTCGTCGACCTTTACCTCGGTGAAGGCTTCGCCGACGTGAAGGGCCTGGCCGGCGTCGGCGCGCGCCGAGTCGAGGTGCCTCGCGAGTGGGAGTCGCACGCCCAGGAACTGCTCCAGCTCTGCAGGCAAACGCTGGAGGAGCTGCAGGATCCCGAGTTCGCCATCGTCGTCGACGGTGTGCTGCTGCGCGTCACCCAACTGGAAGATGCTTTCAACGGCGGGAGTGTCTTCGTGCTGCGCCGGTCGACAGCCCAAGTTCGAAGCTTCGAGGATATCGGCTATCCGAGCGAGGTGGTCGCTACGCTCCTGAACCCGCAACTGCAGGGCTTGATCCTGTTCTGTGGCGATATGGCGACCGGCAAGACCAGCTCCGCCGCCTCGCTGATTCTCGCCCGACTGCAGACCCTGGGCGGGGTTGGCTTCACAGTCGAGGATCCACAAGAAACCAATCTCAGCGGCCAACATGGACTCGGCCGCTGTATCCAAGTCAGAACCTCACGACGCTCGGGAGGCTACAGCGAAGCCCTGTTGCGCACCCTGCGTACCGGAGCCGACCTGATATTGATCGGCGAGATCCGCGACGAAGACACCGCCTATCAGGCTTGCAAAGCTTCGCTGAACGGCAACCTGGTCATATCGACCATCCACGCCAAGAACTGCCCGCAAGCCATCGAACGGCTGATCACCCTGGCCAAACCCCTCGCGTCCAATGCCTACGACGTCGTGGCTGAAGGCATTCAGGCCGTGATCTGCCAGGAGTTGGTAAGTGATGGCGGCGCTCGAAGACTGCACGCAGAACCGTTGCTTTTCACCGGAGTGGACTCCGTCGCCATGCGCGATAAGATCCGCCGGCAGCAGATTCATCTACTTGAGGACGATGTGAATCGCCAGGCTCGCAAAAGCCTGTGGGAGCCTATCTATGAATAACCTCAAGCTCAGCCGCGGCTTTATCTCAATTGAATTAATGATCGCCTTGATCGTTATCGCCATCGCGACTACCGGCGGGATTTCAGTCTTGATGAGCTATCTAGACGGCCTGAATGAACAGCACGCGGCCCAGCAGCAACAGCAGGTGGCCAAGGCAGCGGAGAAGTACCTGAAGGACAACTTCAGCACGGTTCTGGCCAGCGCCGGCGCCACGGCCCCGGCGGTGATCACCGTCCCGATGTTGCGCAACACCCGTTACCTGCCCGCAGGCTTCCGCGACACCAACATCTACGGCCAGCAATACCAGGTACTGGCCCGCAAGCCGGCGGCCAACCAGCTCGAAACGCTGATCGTGACCACGGGTGGACAGGTAGCTTCCGAACTCTCGATCCGCCGGATCGCGCAGCTCATGGGAGCCACCGGGGGCTACATCTCGAAAACCAACACCAGTGTCGCCCAGGGCGCCGCCTGGCAGGTGGCCTTGAGCAATTTCGGTAGCGCTCCCGGCGCTGGACACCTGGCGACGGCGCTGTTCTTCCAGGACGGCGCCATTGCCAACGAGTACCTCTACCGCAATGCCGTCCCGGGTCATCCCGAGCTCAACCGGATGAACACGGCATTGAATATGGGCGGCAACAATATCGCCGCAGCCGGAGCGGTCACCGCCAGCGGAAACATCACGACCAGCGCGGACATCAGCGCGCGCAACGTGACAGCCACTGGCACGGTGAAAGCCGGCACTGCTGACGTCGCCGGCGAGACGTACACCGGAGGCTGGTTCAGGACCCGCGGTAACTCAGGTTGGTACAACGAACGGTGGGACGGTGGCTGGTATATGAGTGACAGCACATGGGTCAGGTCGTGGATGAACAAGAACGTTTATACCGGCGGAGAATTGAGAGGGGGAAAGCTCAGCTCCGAAGGTAGAACGACCGTCGGCGAGTACCTTCAGATCAATGGTTTGGCGGCAGAAAATGCAGGATGCGCCCCCAATGGCCTGGTAGGCAGAGACAACAGCGGCCCCCTATTCTGCACCGATGGGCTGTGGAAACGGCCCAGTGGCGTGAATATCGCCACCCCTGTGGTGCTGGCACAGTATCCCGCCGATAACCGACCCCGCACCCACTGCCAAGCGGTATCCAGGGACGCGCTGATCAATGGCTCCGGCCCCGGCGTTCTGCGCCTGGAAGTCGATGGCGTGATCGTTGGTCAAGCGCGCTCCACCGCTGGGCGAAACGCTGACGTAGTTGAAGACGCCTCGATCTCCGCCATGGTGAAAGCCGGACACCGGTTCTGCCTTTACAGCACCGTTGTGCTCGCAGGATTCGGCAACTCCGCCGGCATGCGTGTGACGGCCACCTACCTCAACTAGGGAGTCCTCCAGATATCATGCCGCTGCTCTGGATTGCCCTATTGCTCACCCTGCTCACCGGAACCTGGCTGAGTGTACAAAGCGACCACGCGACCTCGAGCGCCGAACTGGCCGAGGTCGATACCCTGGCCAGGAGCTTGCTGCTCTACCGCTCCAGGCTGGCGGAGTACGCACACGCCAACCCCGGTTTCAGCGGTTCGCCGGCGGACTCCGCTCTTGGTTTACCGGCCTGGTTCCGCAAGCCAGCGCGGCTTCAGGGCTACATCGCCGCCGACACCAGCTACGCCTTCATCGCCTCGCCGCCGGCAGGGCTGGCGGCAGCCGTGGATGCCGGTACGGAATCCGACCTAGTTGGTGTCAGGCGCAACGGCCAGTTAGTCACGCGCCGCCTCGGAGCCACTGCCATTGCGCTCCCTGCGCCCATCCCCGAGGGCGCGGTGGTCGCGGTCAAATAACCTCCAGAGGCCAGTAAACCCCGGCGCTGCTTGATAAACCAGCCTTCTGAACACATAATGCCATCAACTTTGATTTCACCCCGCTGGCTACTGACGGTCATCAGTAGCGCCCTGGTGATGCAGGTTCGCCTCATCTCCAAACCGTAAGCACGCTACAACACCGGGTGGGGCGTGCGGATCTGGTTGAGAATTCTCCCTGTGTCTCCCTGTTCTTTTGCTTGTCATGCAGCCGTCAACTCGTGTCGAGCGAGTTTAAAGGCACATAGGGTTCTCAAGAGGTTCGGTGTTTCCTCGATTTAAGGGTCGTACTGGTGTTACGGCCCCTCCTTTTCCCCTCTCCATGGGTAGCCTGATGCTCCTGCTCCAGGGGCATCAGGCTACCCATCGGGATCCTTCTCCCTGCCGGTGGCCCGCCGGTGATACGCAGGGCTCCCTTTGTACGCGGATGCGTGCCTACTGTTTGCTGGCCAAGCCACGATAATGGCCGGGTGATGGGATCGAGACGATCAATGCCCAGGGATCGACGATTCAACCACAGGTGGCTCACTTGACTCCCCTTCCAGACACGGCTGGGGAAACCTTTGACAGGGTTTCTACCAGCCGCGCTCTTCCGCCCTCGCTCTCCGCCCGCTGTATCCTGCATCCGCTCCCCCTCCTGCTTGACCTTGACACTTTCGCCCCCTGCTTCGATGATGAACGCGTGATCTGCTGACGTTGTCAGCGACATGCCCCCATGCAGCTCGGATCCGAAATGCTGCAGCACAGCCCACCGTGTTGATCCAACCCAAGACCGCATAGCTTCTGGTAGCGCGGTCGGTCGGCCTCGGTCGATAGAAGCTCCCTTCCGCAACCCAGCGGGGAATCCACTTCCCCGCCAGGGCCAGTGTTTTCTCCGCACCCTCAACCTGCAGGAGAAACACCATGTCCAAGCAATCCACCAGCTTCGAAATCGGCTTTGCCCTCGGCAGTGTTGTGCGTGAGTTCCGCAGAGCGCTCAGGCGCCCTCCGGTCGTAGTGCAAGCACAAGCGCCGGTTGCGTTGAGCGTCCAGCGCATCGATCCTGCCTTCCTGGCCGGCCCGACCGCTGGCGAGCTAGAACACATCAGCGACATCCCAGCCATCGTCCGGCTGAAGAATGTCAACCTGAATGACTGGTATCTAGCCAATACGCGCGAGGTGCAAAAGCCCAAGCGCGCACGCAAACCCAAGCCGGCCAAGGCGACCGCCAAAGCTGAAACGCCAGTCAGGAAGGAGCTCAAGATGGGTTCCCTCGACCATTTGATTGCACCCAACTCCGAAAGCGAAATGGGGAGGCCCCCTCTCCAGTTAGAGTCCCTGAACGATCATGAGATTGCTCTTTTGCCAGCACCTCCTGGTAGCGCAGTCTCTTGGGAACTCCATCGGCGTACTCAGGAGCAATACCACCAACGCTGGCAGGACTACTTGTCCACCATGACGGATGAACAAGTAGCTGCTCTCGGCCGCTAATAGCCACTGCTACCACCCCCAACCCTGCCGGGAACCATCCCGCAGGGTGGTTTTCCGGCATTTTTCGAGGAAAACCATGGGTTCCGCAAAACTTTCCGCAATCGCAGAAGATCTACGCAAGATTGGAACCACGGCGGTAGCCGCTGGTTTGATCGGTATTTTTCTCGGCGAGCATCGCATCCTGACTGCCCTTGCGCTGTCGGTAGGTGTGGTAATCTGGTCTACAGGTATCTACCTGACTCAGGAGGAATCTTGAGATGAGCCAAACGACTTTCGGCGTGATCATGCTGACCGCCTTGCTTGTAGTGTGCTTGTCGATGGCGGCCTGGGCCGATTGGCCCAACCTCAAGCGCAAGCTTACGAAGTTTAACCATCGGCACCGCCCGCACTGACCTCAAGCCCCTCCGTGTGAGGGGCTTTTTCATTCGCGGGGGCTTGACAACTGCAACAGGCCTTTTCATTCTTTGCACCGTGAGCTGCTGACGTTGTCGGCAATCCTCCCCCAGTAGTCATGATCTGAAAGACTACGACACGGATTTCCGTGTAGATCGAACCCAAGATCGCACCAGCTTCCGGTAGCGCGATCAATCAACCACAGGTTGATGGAAGCCCTCTCCCTCAGATTTACCTCCCAATACCGACCCATGCGGGGAATACTTTTCCCTGACGGGCAAGGTGTTTCTCCGCTTTCGCTTACGAAACTGGAGAACCATCATGAGCAACAACACCCAAGCCCAAGAAGCCAAATATTTCGACCTGCACACCACCGGTATCGGCTACCTCAATCGCATCCGCGAAGTACCGATCCGCCGAGGTGAACCGTTCCTCGCCGCTACTGTTGCTGCCCTCCATGGCGCGGCAGACAGCGTGGAATACTCCTACATCGATTGCAAAGTGGTCGGCGCCCAAGCTGAAAAGCTTGTCCGCCGTTGCAAGGAAGCAGTCGAGGCCGAGAAGAAGGTGCTGATTTCTTTCCGTATCGGCGACATCTGGGCGGATCCCTTCACCTACGAGAAAGGCGAGAAAAAAGGCCAGTCCGGCGCAAGCCTCAAAGGCCGGCTGCTCTTCATCTCCTGGATCAAAGTGGATGGCACCACCGTCTACGATGCGAAGGAAGAAGCTGAGAAAGCCCAGCAAGGCCAAGGCGAACCGCAAGGTGAACCCGCAGCCCCCGCTGAGCACGCTGAACAAGCCGCTGCTTGAGCACGGCTTGATCGAATACCGGCCCTCATCCCGAGGGCCTTTCACTACCTACGCTATGCGCCACTCTTCATCGCATACCCACCCGGGGGGCACCATCTCCCCCAGGGCGTGGTGTTCTCCATTATCTGGAGATCATCATGAGCAATATCCAAATCGTAGATCTGCCCGCCCTGCCGGAAGTAGAGGAGGTTAGCCTCAGCGACGTCGAGGACGAGCTGCTGCTCAGCAGTCAGTTCTGCAACTTCGCCTGGCTGTTCCTAGCCAGCAACAATGCCCAGGTATCTGCCTTGGCCTAACCGCCAGACATTTCCCATTTAGGGGACCTCAGTCCCCTTGGGACTGGTGTTTCCTACCGAAAGGAGAATCACCATGCAATACGGAAAGCGGGCACTCGCCCATCTTCGTCTCGAACTGCCGCTGCAGGTTCTTATGTCCAACGCCGGCTTTTATATCGGCACCCTTGATGAAGAAGGACCAGCTTCGCGCGAGTCGGTTGAATACTACCCCTCCCGCGAACTTGCCCAACAGGCATTAGACAACGGCACGTGGTCGCAACGGGAATATTAAGTTTTACCCTTTTGCCTATGTGCCTCTGCTAATTCAACCCAGACGGGGTCATCCCCCTGTCGGGTGGTGACTTCTCCGAATTGCGTTAACCGCAACGACTCTACATCACCAGGGCGCTTCGGCGCCCCTTACTTCCCCTGGAGGTCCATAGTCTCTAAGGGCATGGGCTTCCCGGCTACTGGAGATACCCCATGACTCAATATAATCCGTTTATCCACGGCTATACTGACTTCAGAATCGAGCGAACGCTACAGATAACATACGAAGATGATTGCCCCCCCTGCTATCGCGCGTTGCATCCATCGCAGCAAATCCTCTCCGATACTCAACTACAGTGCTTTCCATGCATCTTCAATGACGACTTCGCCCTAGTTACTGAAGGTCGAGAGATCGATACTGCACTTTCTGACCGCTGTCCTTACAACGGTCTGGTGCGCAATGTGCTCTACGGCATCCTTGCCGAGCAGGACGGTCAGCAAAAGCACATAGGCGATCTGTATTCCTTGGCCGAAGCCCAGAGTGTCGTTCGTCACCTTTCGTTCGGTGGCGGTTACAACCGCTGCTGGGAGATCAGAAAAACACATCTACCCATCAGCGCGTGGAATAGCCTCTACGAAAGGTTCTCGACCAAGATGCCAATCCGCTTGCCCTCGGTGTTGGTATCGCTCTTCTGGTGTAACGAGCACGGTGCGGTGGGCTTTCGCTTGCACAACACCCCTTGGACGGATGAGTGTCTGGAGATCCTGGAGATGACCGCAGCCGCTCTTCGACAAGAACAGCTTGCCTTCGGCCTCGACGAACACCTGGTCGATCTACTTCACCTCGCGGGACAAGCAGACATTCGGTTCCTGGTACTCGATCCATTCGCGCCCACGCTTAAGGGCCTGCCACTTTATGACGATTGAGCAATCCGGCCGGCGGGACATCCCGCCAGCCCTCGAATTCGAATTGGCTCGCTGTCGTTGACAGCGCCTCCCAAGGAGCCAGGGTTTAAGGCTCCGGCGCGCAAGCGCTAACCCACCCAAGACCGCCACAGCACTCGGCAGCGCGGTCGCATCACGCAAGTGATGGAGTGCATCCTACCCACCCACGCGGGGACCTCATCCCCGCGGGAGAGGCCTGCGTATTCGGAGACCTCTCATGACCTCTCTCAACAACCACTCCAGCGCAGGCCACACTGCTGCGTACCTCAAACTCCCGATCGTTCTCACCAACGCGGCCTGGCTGCGCCTGGTCTATCTCGCCAACCCTGCCAGGGTCGACGAGATGGGCACCCGGCTGGCCAGTGTCGTTCAAACCGCCTGGCAGGAGCTTTCGCTCCAGCCGACCGCGAAGCACATCCAATTCCACCTGTACCACAAGGAGGAAGAGGGGCAGGACCGCGCGCTCGCGCTGCTGGTCCTCTCGATAGTCGAGCCGTCCGATGAGCCTTCCTACCTGCGCATCGAGCTGCAGGAAGAAAGCCTCCCGGGCAACCCGGATACCGAGTAGTTCTCCCCTCACCACGATCCCGCTTCGGCGGGATCATCCTTTTCGCAGGTCACGCCATGATCAACATACCCGGCCAGTTGGCCATTCGAACCATCAACGGTCGCAATGGCGAGTTCAACGTGGGAAAGCTCTCGACCTCGATCGGGGAGTTCGTCATCAAGGACGCTCTCCTGGACCAGCACATCGAAGGCAAGTACCGCGGTGATTTCGCCATCACCGAGATCCGTCCCTCCTACTACACCACCGGCGGCCGGCTGGTCGTCGAGATCCGCGCAAAGCTGGACAGCATGACGCTGGACGACGTGGACAACCTCAGCGACGAGGAGGCAGAGCGTCTCTCTGGCAATGAGGTGGATCCGCTCGACGAAGTGCCCGCGATCCAGCAGCCCACAGTAGCCCCGGCGGTACCGCCGAAGTCGCCCCAGAAACCGAAGCCTCTGCGCCCCGCTGCAACAGGGGAGGACGCGCCTTTCGGTATGTCCCCTCCGGCTCCTGCAGAGCAGGCCGCCACTCCGGACACAGACGCAGATGCAGAGCTGTTCGGGACGGTCTGGCCGCTAGGCGAAATCGTCAAGCTGGACACCACGGTCGACCGCAAGCGGCTACGTCAACAGTGCGTGCGGCTCGGCGCGCTGGGCTATGAGCTCGACTTCAAACAACAAGTGTGGACCCGCAAGGAGGCCGCATGAAATCGATCTACAACACCCCAGGCTTCAGCGAGGAGTTGTTGCTGGTTTGCGCCTCGCTGCGCGAGGTCGGACTGGACAATCTGGCTGACCAGTTCCGCGATGCAGTGTTCGACCGATCCGTCGTCGACCAGGCCATCATCGCACTGCGTGAGCGGGTGAAGACCCCTTCGCCGGAGCATGCGGCCGACAACGAGCCATGGCTGTACTGCGACTGGCAGGCCAGGCAAACAGCTTACCGGCTCCTCCAGCGCCTTGAGCGCGCAACACGCTGAAGCATCACCCTACCCACCCCTGCCGGGTTCTCCCGTCAGGGAGACCTGGCCAACCACAGGAGCACACCTATGGGATGGCTTTTCTCACATCAGACGAAGGAAGACCTGCTGCGTGAGCTGCTGGCCCCAACCAGTACTTTCGCAGGCAGCACCAAGGTGCTGGCACACGCAGTCTCCGGCAATGAACTTTGGACTGTCGTAAAACGAACCTTCCACCTTGCCGGATTCTATTTCGGCAAGCCGGCCGGTCACTCGATCACCATGATCGAGCTGCACTTGCTGGACTGCTCGGCCGGGCAATGGGGCTACAAGACCATTCCAGAAAGTGCCGGCCCGTTCTACTACGGCTGTCCGCTGGAGTTCCTGGACCTGGCTCACGATGAGGTCAACCAGGAGTGGCGTGAACGTCTGACGCACGAACACCAAGCCTGACCGCACCAACCACTTCCCTTGAGGGGCGCCCTCGAGGGCGCTCCTCGTCTACCACCAGGAGCGCACCATGAACCCGCTGTTCACCAACCTCACCCAGGAAACCCTCGCTTACCTCGAGGACCAACTGTCCAACAACGACGTCGCCGGCGACGACGAGCTCATCGACCTGTTCATCGAGGAGCTGTCGCTGACCTTGGAGCAGGCGGAAGCGGCTGTCGCGCTACGCGATCAGTACCTCTGCCAGGTCTTCCTGGTCGGCCAAGGGCCGCTGCACCGTCCTGAAGCCGATGGGCTCAGCTTCGACCCTCACACCAAGAGCGTTCGGTGACCACCACGCTCCCCTGCACCAGTTGGACTACACCCCCGAGGGGCTTCACCGCCCCTCGAGGGCGGCGTGGCTCCTCCTTCAAGGAGGTTCCTATGCCCAGTCCCACCCCGCTCTACCAGATCGAAGAATGCCCAGACCTGTACGTTGACGCCTGCGTGTGCGACGAGCAGCGCAACCTGGTCTTTCTTTCGGCCTGGGGCCGCGACACCGTGACACAAGAGTTCCTGGCCAGGCTGACGCTGGACCGGGAAGAAAATGGCATCGACCATTTCCACATTATCGTGGACGGCCGGCGCTTACCTGTCTTCCCAAACCAGGATCTCCTGGAGAAACGCACCACCCGCCAGTTCCGCGGCACGTTGTTCGGCAGCCTGCTCAACCTCTGGCTGTTCGATCGGCGCGCCTCGGCGCCCGACCGAGGCAATCACCTCGCCTTCGCACTCCTGCAGCGCGATGAGGATCCACACCAAAGGCTCTGGCCGCTGGTGATGGAGACCTGTCCGCTCCCCCTCCTGCAGCACTGGCGCGAGCCAGTGATGGAGGTCCTCACCCAGCACCAGATGTTGACCGCCCTGCCAGGGACGATCGGCAACGTCTGCGCCTGGCGACTCGCCCTGCGGGTCGACGTGCTCGAGCCCACCCTCGGTGAGCTGATCCGCGAAAGCATTCTTACCACCGATGCTCAGGCACAAGCCTGAGCCATCCCTCTCAGACTCAAGGAGGCCCCATGGCCCTCATGTTCCCGCGCTTGGCGCGCAACTTTGCACGCAACGGCTACTTCCCTACCGATGAGGTCACCCTCGAACGCGCTCTGCAAGCCCTCGCTCCCGCCCCGTCGGGCAGGATGAGGATCTGTGATCCCTGCGCCGGTGAGGGGGTTGCCCTGGCTGAGGCAGCACACATCCTCGGCCGCGACAAGGTCCAAGCCCTCGCTGTCGAGTACGACCGCGAGCGCGCCGACCATGCTCGAGGCTTGCTTGAGCGAGTGCTGCACAGTGACCTTTTCGACACCATGATCAGCAGGCAGTCGTTCGGACTGCTCTGGCTCAACCCGCCTTATGGCGACCTGGTGGCGGACCACTCCGGTGCGTCGCAGTACCAGGGCAGCGGCCGCAGGCGTCTGGAGAAAGCGTTCTACCAGCGCTGCCTGCCGTTGCTGCAGTACGGCGGCGTCATGGTCCTGATTGTTCCTCACTACGTCTTGGACGATGAGCTGACCGGTTGGTTGAGCAACCACTTCACCGGCCTGCGCATCTACGCAGCCGCGGATCCTACCTTCAAACAGGTGGTGATCTTCGGCATCCGGGTCCGTCGACAGGACCTGGCCCGGGCGGACGCCAATCAGGTGAGGTCTCGCCTGCAGGCGATCGGCGCGGGCCAGGAAAAGGCCGAGGAAATTCCAGCGGCTTGGCCGTGGGAACCCTATGTGGTTCTGCCGGCCACCAGCGAGCTGGAGCACTTCTATCGAGTAACCCTGGAGCCGGAGCAGTTCGCCGGCGAGATCCAGCGGCTGCGAGGTCTCTGGCCTGACTTCAACCTGCACTTCGCGCAAGCGGGGCTGCAGCCCCGCCCACCAGTCCGCGAGCTGTCTCGCTGGCACCTGGCTCTGGCCTTGGCCGCCGGCGCGATTTCCGGCGTCGTGCGCTCGAAGTCGGGCCGCATCCTGGTCGTGAAGGGTGACACCTACAAGGACAAGGTCCGCAAGACCGAATTCACCGAAGACGAAGACGGCAACATCACCGAGGTGAGGATACTCACAGACCGTTTCATCCCGATCATCCGGGCATGGGAAATGACACCCTCCTCGGTCAATCAGGGCCGCGTGCTGACCATCAGCTCGTCGGCTGCGACCACGGAAGAGGCTGAAGAGCCCCAACCTGAGCCGGCCCCCGAACCGCTGCTGTTCAGCCCTGGCCAAGTCGTAATGACCGCTGCCGTGAGCCACCTGGTGGAAACCGGTCAACTCAACCCAGCGCCTTTGCTGAACCGCCATCTGGCGGGAGATTGGGGGACGCTGGACCAGGAAGACTGGAACACCAACCAGAGAGCCCTGAAGTTCGGCGATAGGCTGCTGTCGTCCTACGACATCGACGCCGGCGGCGAATCCAGGCTCTGGATCATCACTGAGGCCAATCGCAGTTCGACCACCCTGTTGCTCCCTAGCGACTACTGACCTCGCCCCCACGGCGATTCCTTCCACTCCCCCCTGCAGGGTATGCCGATACCCGAAAGGGACGTGCATGCCCTGCTTTCTTCCTTCATCCGCAGGAGATGCACATGAACGCTCAGACCCAACCGGCCGCCCTGGCCGCCTTCCCCCTGAACATCAACCTGACCGACTTCATCGACGAGTTCGGCGACGAGCTCCTGGAGTCGCTCAATCGCTCCAACCCCCCGGTCTATACCGGCTCCGACAACATTCACCGCCAGTTGGTGATGGACCGACTCAAGCGCAAGCCCTTCGCGGCCCAGGCCGAGGTCGTCCAGGCCATCACCGCCCTGCTGCTGGACCGTCACGAGCAGGCCGGGATCATCAACGCCGAGATGGGCACCGGGAAAACCATGATGGCCATCGCTGTCGCAGCGGTCATGCACGCGGCCGGCTATCGCCGGACCCTGGTTGTCTCTCCGCCGCACCTGGTCTACAAGTGGCGCCGCGAGATTCTGGAGACCATCCCAGCCGCCCGCGTCTGGGTACTCAATGGCCCAGATACTCTGCTCAAGCTGCTCAAGCTACGAGATCAGATGGGCGACGCCTACGACGGACGCCAGGAGTTCTTCATCCTCGGCCGCGTGCGGATGCGGATGGGTTTCCATTGGCGGCTCGCCTGCTGGAAGAAGCGCGCCGCCGGCGGCCAACTGCTCGCTGCGTGCCCGGATTGCGGCCAGGTCCTCGAGGACCTGGAAGGCAACCTGGTCACGGTGGAGGAGTTCGAGCGTGGTGACCGTCGACGTACCTGTTCCTCCTGCCGAGGGGCGCTCTGGACGCTGATCCGGCCAGGCAAGCCCGACGGCGGCAACCGGCGCGCAACGATCCTCAAGTCGATGTGTCGGATTCCAACCATCGGCCCGGTCAGGGCGGAGCGCCTGCTGAACGACTTCGGCGAGGACTTCCTGGCCACGATGTTGGTGGACAACGTCTCGGAGTTCATCAACCTGATGGACGCCAAGGGCAACTTCGTCTTCAGCGATCGGCAGGCCAAACGCATGGAGCGATCGATGGCGAACATCGAGTTCGGCTTCGGCGAAGGCGGCTACCAACCGACCGAGTTCATCAAGCGCGTGCGACGTGAAGTCGTCTGAGTAATTGTTCCAACGGGGGCAATCCCGGCGAGGA
>OKPH01000043.1_pt1 | contig 73887 bp, 58 predicted proteins | sample 1613951 | NCBI WGS metagenome assembly OKPH01 (sample SAMN04436894, study PRJEB24849) | human gut metagenome | biome: human gut; feature: NICU; material: stool | host: Homo sapiens | place: USA: Saint Louis, MO | collected 2012-06-12
TTTAAGTAGTTGAAATATAGCGAATTCTTAAAGAGAATCGGCAGCCGATTCGGCTGCCGCTGGCGGAACAACATCGTTCATGAGAGTCGCTTCATTTCCGGATCAGGCCAGGCGCTCCAGCAACTCGCGGGCTTCCGCCTGCTGGCTGTCGTTACCTTCGGCCAGGACTTCGTCGAGGATATCGCGCGCGCCTTCGCTATCGCCCATGTCGATGTAGGCACGAGCCAGATCCAGCTTGGTCGCCGCTTCGTCGGCACCGGAGAGGAAGTCGAAGTCATCGTCGGCGTCTCCGTCCAGGGCGGAGGCGACCGCTGCATCTTCGGCGGAGAAACTCGGCGTCGCGCTCTTCGGCTCGTCAAGGTTGCTGGCCAACTCGTCCAACTGCGCACTCACCTCGTCCAACTGGGCGGCGAAACTGTCCTCGCCCTTCTCCGGAGCGGCCGGCTCCGTCGGCTCGTCGGCCAGCGACAGGTCGAAGTCGTCCGGCAGGGACAACGCCGGCTCTTCGGCAGCCTCGGTATCGAGGGTGAATTCGTTGTCGGCGGGCGCCGCGGCGGGCACTTCGTCGTTCAGCGAAAGCAGGAAGTCGTCGTCCGAAAGCTTGTCTTCCGGCGCATCGAGATCCAGGGAGAAATCGCCCAGGTCGTCATGCTTGGGTTGGCTCGGAGTCTCTGCCAACTCCGCGAAATCCAGGCCGAAGTCGAGATCGTCGACAGGCTTGTCCGCCGCGGTCGAGGCCGCCAGGTCCAGATCGCTGTCCAGGGTCAGGTCGTCCAGCGCCCCGCTGTCGGACTTGAGGTCGGCCTGCACGTCGTCGCCGCCCAGGTCGTCCAGGCTCAGGTCGAAGGCGTCGTCGAGATCCTGTCCTGCCGCATCCGGCTTGGCCGCGTGACCGCTGTCGTCGAGCGACAGGTCGTCGAGGCTGAAGCTATCCAGCTCGTCCTGCGCCAGCTTGGCGCCGGCCAGGCCGGCAACCGCGGCGACCGCGACCATTGCCGGATAGCGCGACTTGAGCTGCTCGACCTGCGGCTGTGCGCCGCCGATTTCGCGCAGCTCGTTTTCCTGGCGAGCGAAACCTTCGCGATCGCCCATCTCGGCATAGACTTCCATCAGCTTGAGGCGCAGGTCGGTGCGCTGCGGCTCGTCGTAGATGGCGTTCTGCAACAGTTCGGCGGCCTGGTTGAAACGCCCGTAGGCGATATAGATGTCGGCCTCGCCCAGAGCATCGGAAGTCTGCGCGGTGGTCTTCTCGACCTGCGGCGCAGCGGCTGCGACCTGCGGCTCAGGCTCGTCGAGGGTCAGGTCGTCGAAGCCGTCCTTTCCCAGGTCCAGCGCATCCTCCTGTTCCTCGCCGGCATCCGCGGCGAAAGCCTGGACTTCTTCCTTCTCTTTCTGCGCATTGCGCCGCGACAGGATCATCAGCAGCACCAGCAACGCCAGCAGTGCGCTACCGCCGATCACCGCCAACCACAGCGGGTTGGCCAGCAGTTCGTCGAGGAAGCTCGGTGCCGGCTGCTCTGCCGCCTGTACCGGAGCGGGCGCCGGAACGGCAGGTGCCGGAGGCTTCTCGGCAGCTGGCGCGGGCGGCGGCGCCACCGGAGGCTGCGCCGGAGCGGCGGGTGCTTCTCCGGCTGGAGCAGGAGTCGGCGCTGCCGCAGCGGGAGTCCCGGGCTGAGCCGGCGCCTGCGCGGCCGCATTGGGCTGGGACGCATCCGGCAGGGCTGCGTTCGGCTGGGCTGCGCCCTGGCCTTCGGCGCCCAACTGCCCTTGCAGCTTGGCCAACTGGGCGTCCTTCAGCTGGATCAACTTCTGCAGCTTGTCCAACTGGCTCTGCAGATCCTGCATGCGGCTCTGCAGTTCTTCGTTCTCGCGGCGAGTGCTATCGAGGCTTTCCTTGGTCACCGCCAGGGTATCGGCGAGCGCCTTGCTGTCGCCCTTCCCGCCCTTGTCGGCACCCTTGCTGGCCTTGCCCTCGCCAGACACCAGGCGCAGGTTGTCCGTGGCGTCGACCTTGGATGGCGCCGACCCGGCGGCATTGCGCTGGGTCGCATCCAACTGCCTGGCGCCAGCGCTGCCCGCGGCCGGATTGCGGCTGCCGCGCCAGCTCTGGTTCTGCGCCTGCACCTGGGACAGCGCCTCGCGCGGCGAGCGCTCCAGCATCTGCTGTTCGGTGGGAATGCGCAGGACCTGGCCGCTCTTCAGCCGGTTGATGTTGCCATCGACGAAGGCGCCCGGATTCAGTTCCTGGAACGCGAGCATCGCCTGGGGTACGGAAACGCGATCGGTACGGTTGCGCTGGGCGATCTCCCAGAGCGTGTCGTTGGAAACGGTGCGATAGGTGTCGCTGCCTGCCGGCGCGGTGGTACGCACCGGAGCCGGAGCCTGCGGGGCTCGCGGGGCGCCGGTCGCGCGCGGCGCGCTGACCGGCGCTTGCGGAGCGCTTGCCGCGGCCTGCGGGGAGTACAGCGGCGGATCCAGCAGGACGGTGTACTCGCGCAGCAGGCGGCCGTTCGGCCAGAGCACCTGGACCAGGAAGTTCAGGTAGGGCTCCTGCACCGGCTTCGACGAGGTCACGCGAATGACGCTCTTGCCGTTGGGCTTCACCACCGGCGTGAACTTCAGGTCGGTGAGGTAGTACAGGCGATCGACGCCCGCCTTGCTGAACTCTTCCGGCGACGCCAGGCTCGGGATCACCTCGCCCGAACCCAGGTCACGAACTTCGAGCAGCTCGATCTCGGCATCCAACGGTTGGTTCAACGCCGACTTCAGGGTGATTTCCCCCAGTCCCAATCCATGCGCCATGCCGGAAGTCAGGACCGAGGCCGCCGCGATTGCCCGAACCAGTGTACGAAGCCGAACCATAGTGTAATCCCTTGGTTTTAATATCTTTTCTCGTTTCACGAGAGGGAGTGCGTCGGTGCTTGCTGTCCGCTCGCCCAGCCATGCATGGACGGACGCTCCCCGGCAGCAGCGGATCGAACCAGTATTAACAAGCTCGATTAATTCTACAAATCTGTGGGTAAGTATCTTTTACAGATAGTGTTTTATCAACAACTCACCCAGGAGCACGGCATTCAGCGCGGCACCTTTTCGCACATTATCAGACACAATCCACAAATTGACCTGACAGGGATCAGCCTGCCCCGCCCTCACCCGGCCGACATAGGTCTCGTCCTGGCCGAGGGCATCGCCGACCACCGTCGGATAATCGCCCTCGCCGACCCATTCGATACCTTTCGTCGCATCGAGGACCCGCGTCACCGCGGCCAGGTCCACCGGCTCCGCGCACTGCAGGGTCACGCTGAGGCTATCGCCGAAGAATACCGGCGCCTGGATGCAGGTAACGTTCAACGGTCCGATACGCTCGCCAAGCAAGGCCTGCACCTCCGCGAAGATGCGCCGCTCGATCGCGCTGTGTCCCTCGGCATCCACCGCGCCGACCTGCGCGAGCAGGTTGAAGGCGATCTGGCGGTCGAAGAGACGCGGCTCCAGGGGGCGCGCATTGAGCAGTTCGGCGGTCTGCCGGGCGAGTTCCTTGACCCCTTCGCGCCCCAGGCTGGAGACGGAGAGGCAGGCTGTCAGGTTCAGTTGCCGGCAATCCAGCGTGGCCAGGAGTGGCGCCAGCACTTCGCACAGTTCGGCGGCTACGGCGCAAGGACTGGACAAAAGGAACGGCGCTGCTTGCGAGGCCAGGCGTTCGGCATTCACCGAAACCATGACCGGCGGTGCGACGCTCGGTTCCAGGGCGCCGCTCAGGTCGATCACCGAACAACCCGCCGCGCGGGCGCGCTCGGCATGGGCACGCGACACCTCGGCTGCCGCGGCGAAGAAGGCCAGGCCGACACTGGAAAAATCGAAGCTATCGACATCGCCGACGCGCAGGCTGCTTTCGGCGAAACCCATGCGCTGCCCGGCCGACTCGGCGCTGGCCAGCAGGTGCAGACGATGAAGCGGGAAGTCGCGTTCGTCGAGGAGACCGACCAGAGCCTCGCCAACCGATCCGGTGGCGCCTACGACTGCGACATTGAGGGGCTGGGACATGGGAAAAGCCTCGGCGGTCTGCGAAATAGGCGTGGCACTTTACTTGCCCACCTTCGCCCAGGCAATCGAGGCGCCACCCATTGCGGGCGGCGCCGGATCGATCAGCGCTCCAGCAGGATGCGCAGCATGCGCCGCAGCGGCTCGGCAGCGCCCCACAGCAACTGGTCGCCAACGGTGAAGGCGCCGAGATACTGGGAGCCCATGTTCAGCTTGCGCAGGCGCCCGACCGGAACGCTCAGGGTGCCGGTGACGGCGGCCGGGGTCAGCTCGCGCACGCTTACCTCGCGGTGGTTCGGCACCAGCTTGACCCAGGGATTGTGCTGGCTGATCAGGCCCTCGATGTCGGTCAGCGGCACATCCTTGTTCAACTTGATGGTCAGCGCCTGGCTGTGGCAACGCATGGCGCCGACGCGCACGCAGATACCGTCGACCGGGATCGGGTTCTTGAAGCGGGCGAGGATCTTGTTGGTCTCCGCCTGGGCTTTCCACTCCTCGCGGCTCTGCCCGTTGGGCAGTTCCTTGTCGATCCAGGGGATCAGGCTGCCGCCCAGCGGCGCGCCGAAATGCTCGGTGGGGAAGGCTTCGCTGCGCAGGGTCTCCGCCACCTTGCGGTCGATGTCGAGGATCGCGCTGGCCGGGTTGGCCAGGTCATCCGCCACCGATGCATGGGCGGCGCCCATCTGCTTGAGCAGTTCACGCATGTTCTGCGCGCCGGCGCCGGAGGCGGCCTGGTAGGTCATGGCACTCATCCACTCGACCAGGCCGGCGTCGAACAGCCCGCCCAGGGCCATCAGCATCAGGCTGACGGTGCAGTTGCCGCCGATGTAGTTGCGGGTGCCGGCGTCCAGAGCCTGGTCGATGACCTTGCGGTTGACCGGGTCGAGGACGATCACCGCGTCGTCTTCCATGCGCAGACTGGAGGCGGCATCGATCCAGTAGCCCTGCCAGCCGGCCTCGCGCAGCTTGGGGAATACTTCGCTGGTGTAGTCGCCGCCCTGGCAGGTCAGGATCACGTCGAGGGTCTTCAGCTCGTCGATGCTGTAGGCGTCCTTCAGCGGAGCGATGTCCTTGCCCACTTCCGGGCCCTGGCCACCGACGTTCGACGTGGTGAAGAACACCGGCTCGATCAGGTCGAAGTCCCGCTCTTCCAGCATCCGCTGCATGAGTACGGAACCCACCATCCCGCGCCAACCGATCAGACCTACACGCTTCATCGCAACTACACCTATATGAGAGAAGTGAGCTGGCCGGCAGCCATCATGGCGCCGGCCAAGCCCGTCAGATTACAGATTCTTGAGTGCCGCGACTACGGCATCGCCCATTTCCCGGGTGCCGACCTTGCGGCAGCCTTCGGACCAGATGTCGCCGGTGCGCAGCCCTTGGTCGAGGACCTTGCTCACCGCCTGCTCGATGGCGTCGGCGGCGGTCGCCTGGCTGAAGCTGTAGCGCAACATCATCGAGACCGAGAGGATGGTCGCCAACGGGTTGGCGATGCCCTGACCGGCGATGTCCGGGGCGGAACCGTGGCAGGGTTCGTACATGCCCTTGTTGTTCGCGTCGAGCGAGGCAGAAGGCAGCATGCCGATGGAACCGGTCAGCATGGAAGCCTCATCCGACAGGATGTCGCCGAACATGTTGTCGGTGACCATCACGTCGAACTGCTTGGGCGCGCGCACCAGTTGCATGGCGGCGTTATCCACGTACATATGGGAAAGCTCGACGTCCGGGTAGTCCTTCGCCACCTCTTCCACCACTTCCCGCCACAGTTGGCTGGAGGCGAGGACGTTGGCCTTGTCCACCGAGCAGAGCCTGTTGTTGCGTACGCGGGCCATGTCGAAACCGACGCGGGCGATACGACGGATTTCGCTCTCGCTGTACGGCAGGGTGTCGTAGGCTTGGCGCTCGCCGTTCTCCAGCACGCGCTGCTCGCGGGGCTGGCCGAAGTAGATGCCGCCGGTCAGTTCGCGGACGATGAGGATGTCCAGCCCGGCGACCACTTCCGGCTTCAGGCTGGAGGCCGCGGCCAGTTGCGGATAGAGGATGGCCGGACGCAGGTTGGCGAACAGGCCCAGTTGCGAGCGAATCTTCAGCAGACCGCGCTCGGGACGGATATCGCGTTCGATCCTGTCCCACTTCGGCCCCCCTACCGCGCCCAGCAGCACCGCATCGGCCTGGCGCGCGCGCTGCAGGGTCTGGTCGGCCAGCGGCACGCCGTGCTTGTCGATGGCCGCGCCACCGATGACGTCCTCGGCCAGTTCGAAGCCGAGCTGGAACCTGTCGTTGGCCAGTTCCAGCACCTTGACCGCTTCCGCCATGATTTCCGGGCCGATACCGTCACCGGGGAGAACCAGGATCTGCTTGCTCATAACACCCTCTTGTCCTTCATTCATTGAACGGCGGGCATGCGCCGCCGCGATCGAACCGTCACTCCCGACGCAGCCACAGCACCAGCACGTCGGTGCTGAACGAGCCGTCGTCGGCAATCTCGAAATACTCCCTGACTTCCTCGCCCACCGCCAGCTGCAGGCTGCGGATCGCCTGGCGGAACACCTCCGGCGTACGCATCCGCTCGACCCACGACTGGAACTCCAGGCGCAGGCGCTGGCGCCGGCTTCCGGTTACCAGCAAGCCCGCCTCGCCGCTCAGGCGCGCCCACTCGGCCGGCGAGTAGTTGCGCACATGGCTGGTGTCGCGGAGCAGCTCGACGGTCTGCAGGAAGGTGTCCGGCAAGGCCTGCCCGGGCGCCGCCACGTCGACGAAGATCGCCACCCCGCCGGGCTTGAGCACCCGCCGCACCTCGCGCAGGGCCAGGCCGACATCGCGCCAGTGATGGGTGGAATAGCGACTGAAGACGAAATCGAACTCGCCGTCGGCGAAGGGCAGGCTCTCCGCCTTGCCCTGTTCGGTACGGATGTTCGCCATGCCCCGTTCCGCGGCGCTCTGCGCCACCACGGCGAGCATCTCGGCGGAAAGATCGTAGGCCACCACCTCCCCTGCCAGGGCGGCGACCTGGAAGCTCACGTGGCCGGCGCCGCAGCCCAGGTCGAGGACCCGCGCTTCCGGGCGCCCGGCCAGGGCGTCGCGCAGCAAGGCGAATTCCTCGCCCTGGGCATGCACGGCGCTGCTCAGGTAGGCCGAAGCCTGGGCGCCAAACTGGCGCTGGACAACGTCATCGTGGTCGCTCATGAACCTACTCCGGGAGAAAAACCGGGCGCACCCTACCCAGGATGCGCCCGGCAAGGGGACTCGCGTGGCGCTCAGCGGAACAGCCAGGGCTGCTGCTGGCGGTAGCCGTCCTCGAAGGCACGGATCGCATCGGCGTCCTGCAGCGTCAGGCCGATGTCGTCGAGGCCGTTGAGCAGGCAATGCTTGCGGAACGGGTCGACCTCGAAACCCAGCACCTTGCCATCAGGACGGGTAACGGTCTGCGCCGCCAGGTCGATGGACAACTGGTAGCCTTCGTTCGCCTCGACCTGGCGGAACAGTTCGTCCACCTCGGCCTCGGGCAGGATGATCGGCAGCAAGCCGTTCTTGAAACTGTTGTTGAAGAAGATGTCGGCATAGCTCGGTGCGATCACCGTGCGGAAACCGTACTCGTCCAGCGCCCAGGGCGCGTGCTCGCGGGACGAGCCGCAGCCGAAGTTCTCCCGCGCCAGCAGTACGCTGGCGCCCTGGTAGCGCGGCTGGTTGAGGACGAAGTCCGGGTTCAGCGGACGCTTCGAGTTGTCCTGTCCCGGCTGCCCGACATCCAGGTAGCGCCATTCGTCGAACAGGTTGGGGCCGAAGCCGGTGCGCTTGATCGACTTGAGGAATTGCTTGGGAATGATCTGATCGGTATCGACGTTGGCGCGATCCAGCGGAGCGACGAGACCGGTCGTCTGGGTATAGGGTTTCATCTCGGTTCTCCTCAGGCGAGCAATTCGCGGACATCGATGAAGCGGCCGTTGACGGCCGCGGCGGCGGCCATCGCCGGGCTGACCAGGTGGGTACGGCCACCGGCGCCCTGACGGCCCTCGAAGTTGCGGTTGGAGGTCGAGGCGCAGTGTTCGCCGCTCTCCAGCCGGTCCGGGTTCATCGCCAGGCACATGGAACAGCCCGGCTCGCGCCATTCGAAGCCGGCCTCGATGAAGATCCGGTCCAGGCCTTCCTTCTCGGCCTGCTCCTTGACCAACCCGGAACCCGGCACCACCAGCGCCTGCTTGATGGTCGCGGCGACCTTGCGGCCCCTGGCCACTTCGGCGGCAGCGCGCAGGTCCTCGATCCGCGAGTTGGTGCAGGAACCGATGAATACCCGGTCCAGCTGGATGTCGGTGATCGCCTGGTTCGGCCGCAGGCCCATGTATTTCAAGGCGCGCTCGATCGAACCGCGCTTGATCGGGTCGCTCTCGCGGGCCGGGTCCGGCACGTTCTGGTCCACGGCCAGGACCATTTCCGGCGACGTGCCCCAGCTGACCTGCGGCTTGATCTGCGCGGCGTCCAGCTCGACCACGGTATCGAAGCGGGCATCGGCGTCCGACACCAGCCCCTGCCAGCAGGCGACGGCCTGGTCCCATTGCTCGGCGCTCGGCGCGAAGGGCCGGCCCTTCACGTAGTCGATGGTCTTCTGGTCGACGGCGACCAGGCCGACGCGGGCGCCCGCCTCGATCGACATGTTGCAGATGGTCATCCGCCCTTCGATGGACAGGTCGCGGATGGCGCTGCCGGCGAACTCGATGGCGTGGCCGTTGCCGCCGGCGGTGCCGATCCTGCCGATCACCGCGAGGACGATATCCTTCGCCGTGACGCCGGCCGGCAACCTGCCTTCGACCTTGACCAGCATGTTCTTCATCTTCTTCGCCACCAGGCACTGGGTCGCCAGCACATGCTCTACCTCGGAAGTGCCGATGCCGTGGGCCAGCGCGCCGAAGGCGCCGTGGGTGGAAGTGTGCGAGTCGCCGCAGACCACGGTCATCCCCGGGAGGGTCGCGCCCTGCTCCGGACCGACCACATGGACGATGCCCTGGCGCACGTCGTTCATCTTGAATTCGGTGATGCCGAAGTCGTCGCAGTTCTCGTCGAGGGTCTGCACCTGCAGGCGCGAGACCTCGTCGGCGATGGCGGCGATGCCGCCCTTGCGCTCGGTGCGGGTGGTCGGCACGTTGTGGTCCGGGGTGGCGATGTTGGCGTCGATCCGCCACGGCTTGCGCCCGGCCAGGCGAAGACCCTCGAAGGCCTGCGGCGAGGTCACTTCGTGCAGGATATGGCGGTCGATGTAGATCAGCGCCGAACCGTCGTCGCGCTGCTTGACCAGGTGCATGTCCCAGAGTTTGTCGTAGAGGGTCTTGCCGGCCATCGGGATTTCCTCATCAGCTCATTTCTATGCCCACAGGGCTTGTGAGGATGATCCTATGGCTTGTCTACGAATAACTCAAATTCATATTTTTCATCCAAAGCATTCCCAACAGGAATCCATTGGCGCTAAGCTCCGGGCAGCCGAAACCAGCGGAGGCCCGCAATGGACCTGAACAGCCTCAACACCTTCATCGCCATTGCCGAGACCGGCAGCTTCTCCGAAGCCGGCGAGCGCCTGCACCTGACCCAACCGGCGGTGAGCAAGCGCATCGCCGCCCTCGAACAGCAGCTCAATGCCCGGCTGTTCGACCGGGTCGGCCGCGAGGTCAACCTCACCGAGGCCGGCCGCGCCCTGCTGCCGCGCGCCTACCAGTTGCTCAACGTGCTCGACGACACCCGCCGGGCGCTGAACAACCTCACCGGCGAGGTCAGCGGCCGGCTGGTCCTGGCCACCAGCCACCACATCGGCCTGCATCGCCTGCCGCCGCTGCTGCGCGCCTTCACCCGGGCGCATCCGCAGGTGGCGCTGGATATCCAGTTCCTGGATTCGGAAGTGGCCTACGAGGAGATCCTTCATGGTCGTGCGGAACTGGCGGTGATCACCCTGGCCCCGGAAACCGCCGAACCGGTGCGCGCAGTCCCGGTGTGGGACGACCCGCTGGACTTCGTCGCCGCCCCGGAGCACCCGCTGGCCCGACAGGGCACGGTGTTCCTCGCCGACGTCGCCAAGCACCCCGCGGTATTCCCCGGCGGCAACACCTTCACCCACCACATCGTGCGGCGCATGTTCGAAGCCGAAGGGCTGACGCCGAACATCGCCATGAGCACCAACTACCTGGAGACCATCAAGATGATGGTCTCCATCGGCCTGGCCTGGAGCGTGCTGCCGCGGACCATGCTCGACGACCAGGTGGTGCGCCTGCCGCTGCAGGACATCCAGCTCAGCCGCCAGCTCGGCTATATCCTGCACACCGAGCGGACCCTGTCGAACGCCGCGCGCGCCTTCATGCGCCTGCTCGACGAACAGGCATTCGGCAACGGCACTCCAGCGGCCTGAAGCGATTCAGGTCGGACGCCACGGGTAGGCCCTCCCCTCTTTGCCGTCCGCGGCCAGCGCTCACCCGACCTGCATGCCAATGCCCTCGCGACTCAGCCCTCGCCGACCCACGCCTGCACCTCGACCTCCACGTCGACCCCCAGCGCCAGCCCGGCGGTCACCGTCGAGCGTACCGGCAAGGCCCCCTGCACATGACGCTGGTAGACCTCGTTGAAACCGGCGAAGTGGGCCATGTCCGACAGCCAGACGGTGACCTTCACCAGTTGGTCGAAACGCGCGCCACAGCTCTCCAGGGTCTCGCCGATGCGTGCCATCACCGCTTCGGTCTGGGTCTGGATATCGCCACGTACCACCTCGCCGGTCGGACTCATCGGCACCTGTCCGGAAAGAAACAGGAAGCCGCCGGCCCGCACCGCGCGGGAAAAGGGAAACGGCAGGCTGCTGGGGTAACGCTGGATGTCATCGCTCATCTGGATTGCCTCCTGTGGATGAAGCGCTAGGAAGAAAAGCTTTCGGCCGCGGAATCGGCGTATTCATGTAGCACTGCGATCAACCCTGGCTCATATCGACGCGCTCCGCCAGAAAGTCCAGGAACGCCCGCACGCGCAGCGGCAGATAGCCGCCCTGGCCGACGTAGACGGCGTGGACTTCCTCCAGGTCGCCTGGGTTGTATGCCTCGAGCACGGGAATCAGGCGCCCGGCGGCTATGTCCTCGCGCACCTGGAACGCGGCCAGCCGCGCCAGGCCCAGGCCGGCCACGGCCAGACGGCGCAGCGCCTCGCCATCGCTGGCCTGGGCGTTGCCCGACAACGGCACCACGAGTTCCTCGCCGGCGTCCCGCAGCGGCCAGCCGGAGCGCGTTCGCACATAGTTGGCGCCGAGGCGGTTGTGCCCCAGCAGCGCCTGCGGCGTGGCCGGCATGCCATGCCGGGCCAGATAGGCCGGCGCACCGACGATCAGCATGCGCGTGCTCCCCAGCTTGCGCGCCACCAGGCTCGAGCTTTTCAGCGGCCCCGCGCGCACGGCCACGTCGGTGCGCTGCTCGAGGATGTCGACGACCTCATCGGTCAGCACGATATCCAGCGTCACCTCGGGATGCTGCGCGAGGAACTCGGGCAGCAGCGGCAGCAGGAAGTGATGCCCGAAAGGCACGTTGGCGTTGACTCGCAAGCGCCCACGCGGCGCCGCGTTTTCGCTCGCACACCGCTCGGCTTCCTCCAGATCGGCCAGGATACGCACCCCGCGCTCGTAGAACGCGCATCCCTCGGGTGTCAGTTGCAATTGTCGGGTGGAGCGGTTCAGCAAGCGGGTTCCCAGGCGCTGTTCGAGCCGGGTGATCAACTTGCTGACTGCCGAGGGCGTCATGCCGCAACGTCGAGCGGCGGCGGAAAAGCCCCCCGACTCGACGACCCGGGCAAACACCTCCAGTTCGCCGGAACGGTTGACTTCAAGCCGGGCCATGGCGCCCTGCCTGATGATTTCGCTTCATAAATGATGTTCCCCGCGATGGTCTATTTCCCTTAAATCTTTGAATTCATCATCAGCTACAGAATAACCACTGAATTCAACGACATGAAACGACCCATCGAAAGACTTCCCGCCGCGACCTCCAGCGCAACCCGGGCTTTCGCGCTCGCGACGAGCCTGTTGTACGCCTGCGCCGCGCCGGCCGCTTCCTGGACCGCCAGCTGGCAGGCCAGCCCGCAGCCGGTCTGGGCTGAGGACTTCCTGTTTCCCAGCAACGTGCCAGCCGAACTGCACGACCAGACGGTGCGGCAATTGGCGCGAATCAGCCTGGGAGGAACGCGCGTGCGCATCGTCCTGGCAAATACCTATGGAAAGCGCCCGATCCGGATCGGCCGGGCCACCCTGGCCAAACCCGGTTCCGAGCGCGCCGCGGTCGCCACCGGCAGCCTGCATGACGTGACCTTTGGCGGACGCCGGACGGCGACCATCGCGCCCGGCGCCACGCTACTCAGCGATCCGGTGGCGATGCCGGTGGCCGCGCTCTCGCAGGTGCTGGTGAGTCTCTACCTGCCGGCCGCCACGCCCATGGAAACCTTCCACTGGGACGGCCGCCAGACGGGCTGGATCGTCGCCGGCGAGCAGACCCAAAGCCACGCATTGCAGCTGGACGCGGCGGACAGCCAGAGCACCAGCGCGCGCCTGCTGTTGACAGGTATCCTGGTCGAAACCGAAACGGCAACGCGGACGCTGGTGACGCTCGGCGACTCGATCACCGACGGAGCCAGCGCCAGCCTCGACCGGAACAGCCGTTGGCCGGACTTCCTCGCCGAACGCCTGGCCCCGCATGGCGTCGCCGTGGTCAATGCGGGGATTTCCGGCGCCCGTCTGCTGAGCGACGGCATGGGCGCGAGCGCGCTGGCACGTCTGGACCGCGACGTACTGGCCCAGCCAGGCGCAAGCAGCATGGTGGTGATGCTCGGCATCAACGACATTGCCTGGCCCGGTACCGCTTTCGCCCGGAATGCCGCACCGCCCACCCTGGAAGCGCTGATCGCCGGCTACCGGCAATTGATCGAACGGGCGCACAACCGGGGTATCCGGGTCGTCGGCGCGACCCTCACGCCGTTCGAGGGCGCACTGCCCGGCACGCCGTTGAGCGATTATTACCATCCCGCCAAGGAAGCCCTGCGCAGGCAGGTTAACGAGTGGATCCGTCATGCCGGCGCCTTCGATGCGGTGATCGACTTCGACGCGGCATTGCGCGATCCGGAGCAGCCGTCGCGGCTCGCCGCGCGCTACGACTCCGGCGACCATCTGCACCCCAGCGACGAAGGCAACCGGGCGATGGCGGCCGCCGTCGACCTCGACGTCCTGCTGGACGAGGTGCCCGACGGCCTACCGGCGGAGCCCCGGGCCGATAGCGCAACGAAATGAAAAAAGGCGCCCGAAGGCGCCTTTTTTCGATCACCGCTGACGGTTACTGGTTGTCCAGTGCCGGGCGCTGGCCATTGATGGCGATACGCTTCGGCTTGGCTTCTTCCGGAACCAGCCGCACCAGGTCGATGTTCAGCAGGCCGTTGGCCAGCGAAGCCGCCTTGACCTCGATATGATCGGCGAGGCGGAACGACAGCTTGAAGGCGCGCTGGGCGATGCCCTGGTGCAGGTAGGTCACGTTGTCCGTGGACTTCTCGCGCTTGCCGCCACTGACGGTCAGCACGCCGCGCTCGACCTGCAGGTCCAGGTCTTCTTCCTGGAAGCCGGCGGCGGCGATGACGATGCGATACTCGTCGTCACCGTGCTTTTCGACGTTGTAGGGCGGGTAGGTACTCCCGGCCTCATTGCGCAGGGCCGACTCGAACAGATCGTTGAAGCGATCGAAGCCTACGGAATGACGGAACAGCGGGGCGAGGGAAAAAGCGTTGCTCATTGCGAATCTCCTGAATTATCAGCAAGTACTCTGGTGCGGAACCCGTCTTCGGCATCCCGCACGAACTAGATAGGGATCATCGGAAGTATTTCAAGAGCCTTGAGAACGACCGTTCGTCGTGCTCAGATCGAAACTCATCCTTTCGAGAACCGTCGCTATGGAACGCGCAATCCCGACCTTCCCCTGCCGCGATCTGGACAGCGCCAGCGCCTTCTACCAGTCCCTCGGCTTCCACCTTGGCGCTCGCTATCCGACCTACGCCATCCTCCAGCGCGGCGCCCTGGAGCTGCACCTGTCGCTGTTCGAAGCGCTCGAACCGAAGACCAATTGCAGCGCTGCCTACCTGCGCCTGGAGGACGCCCAGGCGCTGCATCGCCAGGCCGCGGCCCTCGGCCTGGGCGGCCAGGGGATTCCACGCATCACGGCCCTGGAAGACCAGCCCTGGGGTATGCGCGAATTCGCCCTGGTCGATCCCGACGGCAACCTGCTGCGGGTCGGCCAGGAGCTCGATGCGACGCCAGAGCAACACCGGGTTCGCCTGGCCAGCGCCGACGACGTCCCCGCGGTGGCCGCGCTCTGGCAAGCCAATGTCCGCGAAGCCGGGGAAACCCTGGATGCCGGCGACCAGCAGGCGATCCAGGCACTGCTCCTGGCCGCCTCGCGCAACCGCTTGCTCTGGCTGGCGGAGGCCCAGCAGCATCCCCGCGGTTTCGTCCTCGCCCACCTGTGGCAGATCGAGGACGGTCAGGCACGGGTGGGAGAGATCGCAGAGCTCTACGTACTGCCGCAGGCCCGCCGCCAGGGCCTGGCCCGGGAACTGGTGGGCAGTGCCGAGGAGGCCCTGCGCTCGCGCGGCGCCGGCCTGATCCGCGCGCAATCGGCCCTTGACGCGCCGCTGTCCAACCTGTTCTGGCAGGGCCTGGGCTGGGACGCCGACTACCTGACCTTCACTCGCTACTGACCTGGGGAGCATCATCATGCGCAACGTCATGCTGATCACCGGAGCCAGCCGCGGCATCGGCGCCGCCACCGCTCTGCTCGCCGCCGAGCGCGGCTATGCGGTCGTCCTCAACTATCTGCGCAACCGCGAGGCCGCCGAAGCGCTGCGCCAGCGCATCGAGCGCCAGGGCGGCGAAGCCCTGGCGGTGGCGGCCGACGTAGCCGAGGAAGGCGATGTCGAGCGGCTGTTCGCCGCCATCGACGAACGTTTCGGCCGCCTCGACGTGCTGGTCAACAACGCCGGCGTGCTGGAAGCGCAGACGCGCCTGGAAAACATCGACGCGGCGCGCCTGCACAGGGTATTCGCGACCAACGTGACCGGCAGCTTCCTCTGCGCCCGCGAGGCGGTGAAGCGCCTGTCGACCCGCCACGGCGGGCGCGGCGGCAGCATCGTCAACGTATCCTCGATGGCCTCGCGGCTGGGATCGCCCAACGAATACATCGACTATGCCGCCGCCAAGGGCGCCATCGACAGCATGACCATCGGGCTGGCCAGGGAAGTGGCGGCGGAGGGTATCCGGGTCAACGCGGTGCGGCCCGGACTGATCGATACCGAGATCCACGCCAGCGGCGGCGAGCCCGGCCGTATCGAACGCCTGAAGGGCGGCATACCGCTAGGACGCGGCGGTACGGCGGAGGAAGTCGCGCGGGCGATTCTCTGGCTGGCGTCGGACGAAGCCAGCTACAGCACCGGCACCTTCATCGATGTCAGCGGCGGCCGCTAGGCCTGCTACGCAAGCTAGGCCGCCTGGCTGAACGACACCTGCAACAGCCGGTCGATGGTTTCGCAATCGCTTTCCCGGCGAATCCGCGCGAACAGCTCGACGGCTTCGGGATAGGTGCGCGTGAGCATGCCCAGCCACTGCTTGAGACGCCCCGGGGCATAGCGCGGGGCGAGCTTGCGCCGGGCCTGTAGCCAGAAGTCGCGCAGCAGCGGCAACAGCTCGCTCCAGGGCATCTCGTGGATTTCGCCGCCATCGCGCCAGGCGGCGATCTGCCGAGCCAGGCCAGGACGCGAGACCAGGCCGCGACCGAGCATGATGTCCTCCACCCCGCTGACCTCGCGACAACGCAGGTAGTCGTCGAGCGTCCACACTTCGCCATTGGCGAACACCGGCACGCGCACCGCCTCGGCCACCCGCGCCACCCACTCCCAGTGCGCCGGCGGCCTGTAGCCATCGACCTTGGTCCGGGCATGCACCACTACATGGGCCGAGCCGCCGTCGGCCAGGGCCCGCGCGCAATCCAGGGCGCCGTCGGGACTGTCGTAGCCCAGGCGCATCTTCGAGGTCACCGCAATCTCGCTCGGCACCGCGCGACGCACGGCGGCGACGATGTCGTGCATCAGCTCCGGCTCCTTGAGCAATACCGCGCCGCCGCGCGAGCGGTTCACGGTCTTGGCCGGACAACCGAAGTTCAGGTCGATCACCGGGGCACCCAGCTCACAGGCGAACGCGGCGTTATCCGCCAGGCACGCAGGATCGGAGCCGAGCAACTGCACACGCATCGGCGTCCCGGCGCGGGTCCGGCTGCCGTCGCGCAGCTCCGGCGCCAGCTTGTGGAAAGCCGTGGCCGGCAGCAGGCGATCGGTGATGCGGATGAATTCGGTGACGCACCAATCGATGCCGCCGACGCGGGTCAGCACGTCGCGGAGGATTTCATCCACCAGACCTTCCATCGGCGCCAGGGCGATTTGCACGAACCACTACCTCGAAAATGACAGGCGGCGGATTCTAGAGAATCCGCCGCCCGGAACAAAGTGCGAATGCCTGCCGGCCGACGCGCGACGGGTCAGGCCCCGGCGAGCAGAGCCTGGCCATAGCCGTCGATGAACTCCGCCGGCATCCGCTTCGGCTTGCCGCTGGACAGTTCGATGCAGACGAAGGTGGTCTGCGCCCGCAGCAGCGTGGCGCCATCCGCCGGGCGTACCAACTGGAAGCGCCGGTTCATCCGCAGGCGCTGGTCGGACTCGACGATCCAGGTCGCCAGTTGCAGTTCGTCGCCCTCGTAGGCCGCGGCCAGGTAGTCGATCTCGTGGCGCAGCACCGCCATCGCCCGGTCCAGCCGGCGGTACTCGGCCAGGTCCAGGCCCAGCCGCTGCGAGTGGCGCCAGGCGCAGCGCTCCAACCAACTGACGTAGACGGCGTTGTTCGCGTGGCCGAGCCCGTCGATGTCCTCGGCGAGGACCCTGAGGTCGATCACGAACGGATCGGCGTAGTCCCAATTCATCAATGCTGCTCCAGGCTGCCGGCCAGTTCGCGCGCTTCCCTGGCCAGTTGTGTGATCTGATCCCAGGCCCGCGCCCGGATCAGGCTCGGCGGCGCCAGCCAGGTGCCGCCGACACAGGCGACATTGGGCAGGCGGAGGAAATTCAGCAGGTTGTCCAGGTTGACCCCGCCGGTCGGGCAGAAGCGGATGCCGGTGAACGGCCCCTTCAGGCTTTTCAGCATTTTCACGCTGGCAGTGCCATCGGCCGGGAACAGCTTCAGCGAGCGATAACCGTACTCCAGCGCCAGCAACACTTCCGAAGGCGTCATCACCCCGGGCAGGTATGGCAGGCCGGCATCCTCCGCGGCGGCGGCAAGGCGCGGCGTGCATCCGGGGCTGACGGCGAACTGCGCGCCCGCGTCGCGTGCCTCGAGAAACTGCTCGGTGTGGATCAGGGTACCCGCCCCCAGCAGGACCTCGGGCACCTCGCGATGGATGGCGGCGATCGCGTCCAGCGCCTGCGGCGTGCGCAGCGTCACTTCCAACACCGTGACGCCGCCCGCATACAACGCGCGCGCCAGGTCGGGCGCCAGCGCCACGTCCTCGATCACCAGCACCGGCAATACCGGGCTGGCCTGCAGCAGGACCCGATCCAGCGGCAATGTCATGGGCATTCCTCGATTCGAAACGGCTCGCCCCGCCGGATCGCTCCGCGCGGGCCACAGCGCTTTTTACCGAAGAACCGAGGTCAGGACAACGACAACCCCTCTGCTACGCGCCTCAGGAAGCGCTCGCCGTCTTTTCCACGCGCCGGCAAGCGCGCATCGCCGGGCGCTCCTCGAGCAGCGCCAGCAGCGACTCGCTCAGCCTGCGCTCGCCGAGCAGTCGGTGGTGGCCGCCGCCCGGCAGGCGCAGCAAGCGACTGGCCGGCCAGGCGGCATGGATGCGCTCGGCATTTTCCACCGCTACGCGCGTGTCGTCGTCGGCATGCACCACCAGTCCGGGCATTTCCAGACGGTAGCGCGCCACATCCAGGCACGCCGCGGATATGCCCGCCTGCCGCTCGACCAGGCGGATGAAATGCGAGCGAGCCAGGGCCGGCAAACCGACGAAACGAGCGAACAGGCGCAACTGTTCGAGAATCCGCGACGGCGCCGAGACCGTCACCAGCGCTTCGCTGCGCAGCCCCATCTGGGCTGCCAGCAACGCCGCCGCGCCACCCAGGGAATGACCGACCACCGCACGCAGCGGCGGCAACTCGCCAGCGGCCTCCAGCAAGGCGTGGGCGAACAGCACCACGTTCGCCTCCCTGCCCGGCGAGCGGCCATGGGCCGGCGCATCGAGGGCATACACCGAATAACCCGCGCCGACCAGTTGCTCGATCAGATGGGCGAACTGTGTCGGCCTGCCGGCCCAGCCATGCAGCAGCAGGACTGCCGGCCCCTCTCCCCAGCGCAACACCGACAGCCCGAAGCGCAGAGTGACGCGCTCCGAGCTGGCCAGCAGCGGCAGCTCCCAATCCTTCGGCGGCCACTCGCCAGGCACCATGAACGTCCGACGCATACGCTCGGCCGTCCAACGCGGCGCGATGCGGCCGATCGTCCCGTTGAAACCGCGAATCCAGGTCAGGCTGCTCATCTCGCACCTCCTCAGTTCACCGCCTGCTTGGCGGCACGCAGAACCCGGTCGGACAGCTCCCCCGGCCCCAATGCCCGGGCCAGCGCCAAACCGCCAATCATCAGCACCAGGTCGGCCAGGGCGACGTCGGTTTCCTCGGGACTTTCCGCCAGGCTGGCGACCATGATCTCGACATGTCTGCTCAAGACCTCGCGAAACCCCTCCGGCAGGCGCGCCACCTCGGCTAGGGTCGCCGGCAGCGGACAACCGGCGTCGACCTGTGCGTCCCGATGCTTGCGCGACAGGTAGAAGGCGGCCGCCAAGGCACGACGCTCCTTTCCCGACAATCCGGGATCGAGTTCGCCGAGCAGTTCGCGGCGCTTGCCGAGCAATTGCTCGAACGCCTCGAGCATCAGCGCATCCTTGCTCTGGAAGTGGGCATAGAAGCCGCCGACGGTGAGCCCCGCCGCGCCCATCACTTCCCCGACGCTAGGTTCGACGGCGCCCCGCTCGAGCAGGGCCTGGGTGGCGGCACCGAGGATGCGGGCACGGGTCTGGGTTTTCTTATCGCTCATGACGATCTCCGAAAATATTATGGATGAAATATTATATGCATAATAAAAATCGGCAAGCGTACGGCCGGGCCGTCTGTCAGGAAATTCGAAAAGGGAAAAAACAAAAGGGCCATTCCAATTCGGAATGGCCCTATAGAGCCCCGCAGAGCGGGAAAAAGTGGCGTCCCCTAGGGGACTCGAACCCCTGTTACCGCCGTGAAAGGGCGGTGTCCTAGGCCACTAGACGAAGGGGACGAAACCTTCGTAGGAATCCGCAAAACCAACCGCGTATTCCCGGCAATTTGGTGGAGCTAGACGGGATCGAACCGTCGACCTCTTGCATGCCATGCAAGCGCTCTCCCAGCTGAGCTATAGCCCCGAATTCGCCATCAGGCGGGCGATCTTCCGATCGCTTCGACAACCTTCCGGTCGTCGACACGTTCATCCATTGCTGGGACGGATGAACATGAAGTGGCGTCCCCTAGGGGACTCGAACCCCTGTTACCGCCGTGAAAGGGCGGTGTCCTAGGCCACTAGACGAAGGGGACGAAACCTTCGTAGGAATCCGCAAAACCAACCGCGTATTCCCGGCAATTTGGTGGAGCTAGACGGGATCGAACCGTCGACCTCTTGCATGCCATGCAAGCGCTCTCCCAGCTGAGCTATAGCCCCAAAGTACCGCTGGATCGCTTCACTTCGTTGAGTTCGTCGTGAAGACGGGGCGCATACTAAGGGCGAGGCTTGAGGCTGTCAACATTATTTTTCATCGAAACCTAAAAAATTTTACCGGAAGAACAATCACTTACCTCCCCTCCCCCAAAAACGAGGCCCGCAACTGGGCGGGCCTCGTCATCGACTGTGGAAGAAAGCCGGTCAGCCGGGAATGGCGTCGCGGATCTTCTCCCATTCCTTGGTTTCCTTTTTCGACGCCCCGCCCAGCAGCTCCAGGGCCTGGCGCAAGCGATAGCGCGACAGGTCGGCGCCAAGGATCTCCATGGCGTCCAGCACCGAAACCGAGCTGGCATGCCCGGTGATGGCCGGGAACATCAGCGGCATCACGTCGCGCAGCTTGAGCTGGAGGTGTTCGGCGACAGCCTGGATGCAGCCGGTGATGCGTTCCTTCTCCCACTGGCGCAGGGATTCGAGTTTCCACAGCACCAGTTGCAGGACCTGGCGGACCTGGGTCGGATCGAGCTTCTTGTGTTCGAACAGCGAAGCGTCCAGCGGCACCCCGCCGCTGAAGAAGAATCCGGCCAGCGGCGCGATCTGGCTGAAGTTCTCCACCCGTCCCTGCACGTGCGGAGCGATCTTCATCAGGTATTCGGGATTCAACGCCCACTTCTGCACCTCACGGGCGAACTCCTCCACGGACTGCTCGCGGATCCACTGCCCGTTCAGCCAGGAGAGCTTCTCCAGGTCGAAGATCGGTCCGCCCAGGGAGACGCGCGACAGGTCGAAATGCTCGATCATCTCGGCGAGGGTGAATTTCTCGCGCTCGTCCGGCATCGACCAGCCCATCCGCCCGAGGTAGTTGAGCAGCGCCTGCGGCAGGTAGCCCATGCGCTCGTAGAAGGTGATAGAGGTCGGATTCTTGCGCTTGGACAGCTTGCTCTTGTCCGGGTTGCGCAGCAGTGGCATGTAGCACAGCTGCGGCTGCTCCCAGCCGAAATACTCGTAGAGCTTGATCAGCTTGGGCGCCGACGGCAGCCACTCTTCGCCGCGCAGGACGTGGGTGATGCCCATCAGGTGGTCGTCGACCACGTTGGCGAGGAAGTAGGTGGGCAGGCCGTCGGCCTTCATCAGCACCTGCATGTCCATGCGATCCCACGGAATCTCGACATCGCCGCGGAGCATGTCCGGCACCACGCAGACGCCCTCGGTCGGCACCTTCATGCGGGTGACGTGGGACTCGCCGGCGGCGAGGCGGCGCTGCACCTCATCCTTCGGCAGGTGCATGCAGTGGCCGTCGTAGCGCGGGGTTTCCTTGCGCGCCATCTGCTCGGCGCGAACCGCATCGAGGCGCTCGGGCGTGCAGAAGCAGGTGAAGGCATGGCCCTTCTCGACCAGTTCGTCCGAATACTTCTTGTAGATATGCCCGCGCTCGCTCTGCCGGTACGGGCCATGCGGGCCGCCGACGTCCGGGCCCTCGTCCCATTCGATGCCGAGCCAGCGCAGGGCGTCGTAGATCTGCTGCTCGGACTCCCGCGTCGAACGCAGCTGGTCGGTGTCCTCGATGCGCAGGATGAACTGACCGCCGTGCTGACGCGCGAAGCACAGGTTGAACAGCGCGATGTATGCGGTACCGACGTGCGGGTCGCCCGTCGGCGACGGGGCGATGCGAGTACGAACAGTGGTCATGGAGACTCTCTTGCCAAGCGGAAGTTAAAACGGAAATTCAGGGGCGCGATGTTATCAGGCGGGCCGCCTCCGGCTCCAGTAAACGACCGGTGTCGGCCGGCAGGCGGCTGATCAGGAAATCGAGGAAGGCCTTGACCTTCATCGCCTGGAAACGCCGCGAAGGATAGACCGCATACAGTTCGCCGACCGGCAACGGCACGTCCGCCAGCAAACGCACCAGACGCCCGCTGTGCACGCTCTCCGCACAGATCAGCGCCGGTAGCGCGGCAATGCCGGCACCGGCGACCACCGCCTCGCGGGCGAAGGTGATGTTGTTGCAGGACAGCACCCGCTGGCAGGGCAGGCTGTCTCCGGAAAGCGGCCAGTAGCGCTGGGAGTCGGTGGACAGAAGGACCGCGCGATGCCCGGCAAGCTCGGCCACCGATGTCGGCGTGCCGTGCGCCGCCAGGTAGTCGGGGCTGGCGCAGAGCCAGCGGCTGGTAGAGAGCAGGCGACGGGCCACCAGGGTGGAATCCTCCGGCTGGCCGACCATGATCACGATGTCGACGCCCTCCTGCAGCGGATCGACGCTGCGCGAGGCCAGCTCGACCTCGGCGGTGATCTGCGGGTACTGGCGCATGAAGTCGCCCAGCAGGCTGGCGAGGAACATCTGGCCGAACTCTATCGGCGAGGTGATCCGCAGCAATCCCGACGGCGCCTGTTGCAACTGCATGACCGCCTGCTCGGCCTCGGCGAAATCGTGCATGATCTGCCGGCAGCGCTCGTAGTAGGCCTGCCCTACTTCGGTCAGGCGCAACTTGCGGGTAGTGCGATTGAGCAGGCGCACGCCCAGGCGCTCCTCCAGCAGGGCGATGCGCCGGCTCACCGTGGACTTCTGCATGCCCAGGCTCTGCGCGGCCTGGGTGAAGCTGTGGTACTCCACCACGCGGGTGAAGATCAGCGCATCATCAAGCCCCATTATTGTTCCCTATAAGCAACAAAGAGTCCGAAGTGTAGCGCCTATAACGTCCGGCGGAACACTGCTAGATTGGCCGAATTTTGCCGACGGAACACTCCACCCATGCCCGCCCAACTCAAACGTCGCCTGACCGTCTTCCTGGTGGCCGTCGGCCTGATCGCCCTGGCCTTCTTCCTGCACTGGTGGTTCATCGGCCGCCACGTGGAAAGCACCGACAACGCCTACGTCCAGGGCGAGATCACGCGGGTGGCCAGCCAGTTGGGCGCGCGGGTCGAGGAAGTCCTGGTGCGCGACAACCAGCACGTGGACAAGGGGCAGCTACTGGTACGCCTGGAAGACGCCGACTTCAAGCTCGCCGTCGAGCGCGCCCAGGCCGCGCTGGCCACCCGCGAGGCGGAACTGGCCCAGGCGCGCAGCAAGCTGGTGCAGCAGGGCAGCCTGATCGCCGCCAGCGCCGCCGACGTCAACGCCAGCCAGGCAACCCTCGGTCGCGCACAGATCGACCTGAACCGCGCCGAAGCCCTGCGCAAGCCCGGCTACGTTTCCGAGGAACGGGTCACCACCCTCACCGCCGACAACCATGTGGCTCGCTCGCAACTGGCCAAGGCCCGCGCCGACCTCGAGGCACAACGCGTCCAGCGCGACACCCTGGGCGCCGAGATCAAGCGCCTGGAAGCGCAGATCGCCAGCGCCCGCACCGAACTGGCGCAAGCCGAAATCAACCTGTCACGCACCCTGATCCATTCGCCGATCAGCGGCCTGGTCGGCCAGCGCAGCGCACGCAACGGCCAGTACGTGCAGGTCGGCACCCATTTGCTGTCGCTGGTGCCGGACGAAGACATCTGGGTCCAGGCCAACTTCAAGGAGACCCAGGTAGGCCGCATGCGCGACGGGCAGAAGGCGCGCCTGACCTTCGACGCCTTCCCCGACACGCCTATCGACGGCCGCATCGATAGCCTGTTCGCCGCTTCCGGCGCGCAGTTCAGCCTGCTGCCACCGGACAACGCCACCGGAAACTTCACCAAGGTGGTGCAACGCATCCCGGTGAAGATCGTGTTCGAGGCCGACAACCCGCTGCATGGCCGCATCCGCCCCGGCATGTCCGTCGAAGCCGAGGTCGAGCTCCGTGACCGCTGAGGCGCTGGCCCGGCCGCTTGGCGAACCGACCCGGCGCGACTGGATCGCGGTGCTCAGCGCCATGCTCGGCGCATTCATGGCGGTGCTCGACATCCAGATCACCAACTCCTCGCTGAAGGACATCCAGGGCGCGCTGGCGGCAACCCTCGAGGAAGGCTCGTGGATCTCCACCTCCTACCTGGTGGCGGAGATCATCATGATCCCGATGACCGCCTGGCTGGTGCAACTGCTCTCGGCACGCCGCCTGGCGGTGATGATCTCGGTGGGCTTCCTGGTGTCCTCGCTGCTCTGCTCGTTCGCCTGGAACCTGGAAAGCATGATCGTGTTCCGCGCCATGCAGGGTTTCACCGGCGGCGCGCTGATTCCGCTGGCGTTCACCCTGGCCCTGGTCAAGTTGCCGGAACACCACCGTCCGAAGGGCATGGCGCTGTTCGCCATCACCGCCACCTTCGCGCCCTCCATCGGACCGACCCTGGGAGGCTGGCTGACGGAAAACTTCGGCTGGGAATACATCTTCTATATCAACGTGCCGCCGGGCCTGTTGATGATCGCCGGGCTGCTCTACGGCCTGGAGAAAAAGGCGCCGCATTGGGAACTGCTGAAGAGTACCGACTACGCCGGCATTGTCACCCTCGGCATCGGCCTGGGCTGCCTGCAGGTTTTCCTCGAGGAAGGTCACCGCAAGGACTGGCTGGAGTCGCAACTGATCGTCAGCCTCGGCAGCGTCGCCCTGTTCAGCCTGGTCCTGTTCGTCATCCTGCAACTGTCGCGGCCGAACCCGCTGATCGACCTGGGCATCCTGCGCAACCGCAACTTCGGCCTCGCGAGCATTTCCAGCATCGGTCTGGGCATGGGCCTGTACGGCTCGATCTACGTACTGCCGCTGTACCTGGCACAAATCCAGGGCTACAACGCCATGCAGATCGGCGAGGTGATCATGTGGATGGGCATTCCCCAGCTGTTCCTGATCCCGCTGGTCCCGAAGTTGATGAAGCTGGTCTCGCCGCGCCTGCTCTGCGCCGCCGGCTTCGGCCTGTTCGGCCTTGCCAGCTTCTTCTCCGGGGTGCTCAACCCGGACTTCGCCGGACCGCAGTTCAACCAGATCCAGCTACTGCGCGCCCTCGGCCAGCCGATGATCATGGTGACCATTTCGCTGATCGCCACCGCCTACCTGCAGCCACAGGATGCCGGCTCGGCCTCGAGCCTGTTCAACATCCTGCGCAACCTCGGCGGCGCCATCGGCATCGCCCTGCTCGCGACCCTGCTCGACAGTCGCGCCAAGGTGTACTTCGACTATCTGCGCGAAGCCCTGGTGCCGACCAACCCGCAGGTCGACGAACGCCTCGCGCAACTCGCCGCGCAACTGGGCAGCCAGCAGGCGGCGCTGGGCAAACTCAGCGAGATCACCCACCAGCAGGCGATGATCATGGCCTACAACGATGCTTTCCATGTCATCGGCATGGTGCTCGCAGTGAGCATGCTCGCGGTGCTGCTGACCCGCTCGCTGCCGGCCGGCATCGGCACCCGCGCCGACGCCGGGGCTCACTGAGGATCAGACGTTGACCAGGCGCTCGCGCAGCGTCTGGATCTCGTCGCGCAGTTGCGCCGCCGCCTCGAACTCCAGGTCGCGGGCCAACTGGTACATCTTTTCCTCCAGTTGGCGGATGCGCTTGCTGATCTCGCTCGGCGAGCGCAGTTCGTTCTCGTAGCGCCCGCTCTCCTCCGCCACCTTGGCCACGCCCTTGCGCTTGCCGCGCGCGCCGGGCACCACGGCGCCTTCGAGAATGTCCTTGATGTCCTTGCGCACCCCCTTGGGCACGATGCCATGGGCTTCGTTGAAGGCGATCTGCTTGGCCCGACGCCGCTCGGTCTCGTCGATCGCACGCTGCATCGAGCCGGTGACGTTGTCGGCGTAGAGGATCGCCTTGCCGTGCAGGTTGCGCGCGGCACGACCGATGGTCTGGATCAGCGAGCGCTCCGAGCGCAGGAAGCCTTCCTTGTCCGCGTCGAGGATCGCCACCAGCGACACCTCGGGCATGTCCAGGCCTTCGCGCAGCAGGTTGATCCCCACCAGCACGTCGAACGCACCGGCGCGCAGGTCGCGGATGATCTCCACTCGCTCGACGGTATCGATGTCCGAGTGCAAGTAGCGCACCCGCACGTCGTGATCGCCGAGATAATCGGTGAGGTCCTCGGCCATGCGCTTGGTCAGGGTAGTCACCAGCACCCGCTCGTCCTTGGCCACACGCTGGCGGATCTGCGAGAGCAGGTCGTCCACCTGGGTCATCGCCGGACGTACCTCGATCTCCGGATCGACCAGCCCGGTGGGACGCACCACCTGCTCGATGACCCGCCCGGCATGCTCCGCCTCGTAGGGGCCCGGGGTGGCGGAGACGAAGATGGTCTGCGGACTCACCGCCTCCCACTCTTCGAAGCGCAGCGGCCGGTTGTCCAGCGCCGAAGGCAGGCGGAAACCGTATTCCACCAGGGTCTCCTTGCGCGAGCGGTCGCCCTTGAACATCGCGCCGACCTGCGGAACGCTGACGTGCGATTCGTCGATAACCAGCAGCGAGTTGGCCGGCAGGTAGTCGTAGAGCGTCGGCGGCGGCTCGCCGGGGGCCCGCCCGGAAAGATAGCGCGAGTAGTTCTCGATGCCGTTGCAGTAGCCCAGCTCGAGGATCATCTCCAGGTCGAAACGGGTGCGCTGCTCCAGGCGCTGCGCTTCCACCAGCTTGTTGTTGTTGCGCAGGTAGTCCAGGCGTTCCTTGAGTTCGGCCTTGATCTGGTCGACCGCCTCCAGCAGCGTCTCGCGCGGGGTCACGTAGTGGCTCTTGGGGTAGAAGGTGAAGCGCGGCAGCTTGCGGATCACCTCGCCGGTGAGCGGATCGAAGGCCGAGAGGCTTTCCACCTCGTCGTCGAACAACTCGACACGAATCGCCTCGAGATCGGATTCGGCCGGGAAGATGTCGATCACATCGCCACGCACACGGAAAGTCGCACGGGCGAAATCCATGTCGTTGCGGGTGTACTGCAGGCTGGTCAGTCGCCGCAGCAGTTCGCGCTGGTCGATGCGGTCGCCGCGGTCCAGGTGCAGGACCATCTTCAGGTAGGACGCGGGATCACCGAGGCCGTAGATGGACGACACGGTGGCGACGATGATCGCATCCGGACGCTCGAGCAGCGCCTTGGTCGCCGACAGGCGCATCTGCTCGATATGGTCGTTGATCGAGGAGTCCTTCTCGATATAGGTATCGGAAGACGGGACGTAGGCCTCCGGCTGGTAGTAGTCGTAGTAGGAAACGAAGTACTCCACGGAATTGTGCGGGAAGAACGTCTTGAACTCCCCGTAGAGCTGGGCCGCCAGGGTCTTGTTCGGCGCCAGGACCAGGGTCGGGCGCTGCACCTGGGCAATCACGTTGGCGATGCTGAAAGTCTTGCCAGAGCCCGTCACCCCCAGCAGGGTCTGGTGCGAAAGCCCCGCCTCCAGCCCCTCGACCATCTGCCGGATGGCTTCCGGTTGGTCGCCGGCGGGCTTGAAGCGCGAGTCGAGTTGGAACGTATCCATGAAAAACCTCGCAGGGAGCTGTGACGCCAAGGAAAATCCGGCGTCAGAAATAGCTGAAAGCATGCACCTAAATGTCGCCGCATGCATCAAGGGGTGTCTATAATAACCCCCCGTTTGCGCAACCCTTTGCGCCCCCGCATAACGGGTTGCGTTGCCCTCCTCTCTTCACACTCCGAGCAGCCGCAAAATGAGTCTGTTTTCTGCCGTCGAAATGGCACCGCGTGATCCCATCCTTGGCCTGAACGAAGCCTTCAACGCCGATACCCGTCCGGGCAAGATCAACCTGGGCGTGGGCGTGTACTACAACGAGGAGGGGCGCATTCCGCTGTTGCGTGCCGTGCAGGCTGCCGAGAAGGCCCGCATCGAGGCCCACGCGCCGCGCGGCTACCTGCCGATCGAAGGGATCGCCGCCTACGACCAGGGCGTACAGAAACTGCTGTTCGGTAACGAGTCCGAGCTGCTGGCCGCCGGCCGTGTGGTCACGACCCAGGCCGTCGGCGGCACCGGCGCGCTCAAGCTCGGCGCCGACTTCCTCAAGCGCCTGCTGCCCGACGCCACCGTGGCCATCAGCGACCCGAGCTGGGAAAACCACCGCGCACTGTTCGAAGCCGCCGGCTTCCCGGTGCAGAACTACCGCTATTACGACGCCGCCAGCAATGGCGTGAACCGCGCCGGCCTGCTGGAAGACCTGAATGCCCTGCCGGCCCGTTCGATCGTGGTCCTGCACGCCTGCTGCCATAATCCGACCGGCGTCGATCTCGAGCTGGACGACTGGAAACAGGTGCTGGACGTGCTCAAGGCCAAGGGCCACGTGCCGTTCCTCGACATCGCCTACCAGGGCTTCGGCAACGGCATCGAGGAAGACGCCGCCGCGGTGCGCCTGTTCGCCCAGTCGGGCCTGAGCTTCTTCGTTTCCAGCTCGTTCTCCAAATCCTTCTCGCTCTATGGCGAACGCGTCGGCGCCCTCTCGATCGTAACCGAAAGCCGCGATGAATCGGCCCGCGTGCTGTCCCAGGTGAAGCGAGTGATCCGCACCAACTATTCGAACCCACCGACCCACGGCGCCAGCGTCGTCTCCTCCGTGCTCAACAGCCCGGAACTGCGGGCCCTCTGGGAGCAGGAACTGGGCGAGATGCGCGACCGCATCCGCGACATGCGCCTGGCGATGGTCGAGCAACTGGCAGCCCACGGCGCCAAGCGCGACTTCAGCTTCGTCGGTCGCCAACGTGGCATGTTCTCCTATTCCGGCCTGACCGCCGACCAGGTCGAGCGCCTGAAGACCGAGTTCGGTATCTACGCCGTCAGCACCGGCCGTATCTGCGTCGCCGCGCTGAACAAATCGAACCTGGAGACCATCACCAAGGCCATCGTCCAGGTCCTGTAGGGAAAATGGGGAAGTCATCGGGAGAGGCTTGACTTCCCCTTTTTAATCAGTAACATACGCCTCGCTGTTCCGCGATAGCTCAGTCGGTAGAGCAAATGACTGTTAATCATTGGGTCCCTGGTTCGAGTCCAGGTCGCGGAGCCAAATTCAAAGCCCTCGGCACATGCCGGGGGCTTTTTCGTTATCGGGACGAAAGTTCGCCCCCTTCAGTCGCACCTCACTCGATGACGATCCGCGCCCGGTTCTTCTCCAGCAACGCCGGGCCTACCCCTTTCACTTCCAGCAGTTGATCCACCGAGACGAACGGACCATGGGCCGCACGATACTCGAGGATCGCCCTGGCCTTGGCCTCGCCGACACCGTTGAGCCCCCGTATCAGGGCGGCCTCGTCGACCGTATTGATATTGACCTGCTCCCCCGGCGACACGGTCGTCGCAGGTGTCGTTGCGGCCAGCGGATTCTTGGCGACGGCGACCGGTGCGGCGGAAGCCGAAAACGGAAGACAGGCGAACAGGATGAGAAGCAGAGCGGATTTGATTAGGTGCATGGGTGCACTCCTTCAGAGATGAATGACCACGTAGAGGGCTTCATGCCCATCCACGAAACCACCTTATCGCCGTGGAACGCACCTGGATCGACAGCCCCAGCAAAGCAGTCGCTTCCTGGTCCGGCACCGGAAACATCGTACGGAGAAAACAAAAAAGGCCGCTAGGCGGCCTTTTCCGGAGAACGATGACTCAGGGTTCTCGCCGCCTCTGGCGATAGATCCAGTCGACGATTTCACCGTCAGGCGCATAGCCGCTGACGGTTTCCCGCAGCAACTGGCGAACCCGCGAGTAGTCGTCCTTCTCCACGGCGGCCAGCAACTGCTCCAGCACGACCTTGAAGGCCTCCCAGCTCAGGTGTTCCTCGTTGGCCCGCATGATCATCGGATGGTCGGTGGGATTCACGTTGTCACCGATCAGCAGCTCTTCGTAGAGCTTCTCGCCAGGACGCAGGCCACTGAACTCGATGGCGATGTCACCATGGGGCGAACGCTCGGAACGCACGCTCAGGCCGGACAGGTGGATCATCTTCTCGGCGAGCTCCAGGATCTTCACCGGCGGCCCCATGTCCAGCACGAATACATCTCCGCCCTGCCCCATCGAACCGGCCTGGATGACCAACTGCGCCGCCTCGGGAATGGTCATGAAGTAACGGGTGATGCTCGGGTGGGTGACCGTCACCGGGCCGCCGCGCTTGATCTGCTCGCGGAACAGCGGAATGACCGAGCCGGACGAACCGAGGACGTTGCCGAAGCGGACCATGGTGAAACGGGTCTTGTTGACGTGATGCACGTCCTTCCGATCGCCGAACAGCACCGGCGCCGATTCGTTGCTGAGCGCCTGAAGGACCATCTCCGCCAGGCGCTTGGTGCTGCCCATCACATTGGTCGGCCGCACCGCCTTGTCGGTGGAAATCAGCACGAAGTTCTGCACGCCGACCTGCACCGCGGCCTGCACCGCATGCAAGGTGCCTATCACGTTGTTGAGAACGCCTTCGGCGATGTTGTGCTCGACGATCGGCACATGCTTGTAGGCCGCCGCATGGTAGACGGTATTGACCTTCCAGGTACGCATCACGTCCACCAGGCGCTCGGGATTGCGCACCGAACCGAGGATCGGCAACAGGTTCACCGAAAGCGACTCGCGCTTGATCCGACGCTCCAGTTCCTGATGGATGCTATAGAGGTTGTATTCGCTGTGCTCGAACAGGATCAGCACGCTAGGCGAACAACTCATGATCTGCCGACAGAGTTCCGAACCGATAGAGCCGCCCGCCCCGGTCACCATCACCACCTGACCGCGGATGCACCGTTCCAGCAGCTCCTTGCGCGGTGCGACGCTGTCGCGCCCCAGCAGGTCAGCGATGTCCACCTCCTGCAGGTCGTCCACCTTGACCCGGCCGCTGGCCAGGTCCATGAAGCCGGGCATGCTGCGCACGTGCAGCGGGAACGGCTCCAGGGACTCGAGAATCTCTCGGCGCCGGGCCCGAGTGGCGGAAGGAATCGCCAGGAGAACCTCCTGCGCGCCCGTCTCGTCGATCATCTGGCGGATATGCTTGGCGGTATAGACCCGCAGACCGGCAATGACCCGGTTGGCGATCTGCTTGTCGTCATCGATGAACGCCACCGGACGCATCGCCCGACCGAGACGCAACGCCGCAACCAACTGGTTGCCGGCCGCCCCCGCGCCATAGATAGCCACCCTGGGCAGGCCATCCTGGCGATTGAGAAATGGTACCGACTGCACAGCAGAGTACCAGTCGCCCATGAAATACTGGCGCATGGCCAGACGCAAGCCGCCGATCAGCAGCATGCTCAACCACCAGTAGTTGAACACCAGGGAACGCGGCACCGGCGCCGGCGGGGAGCGGTACCAATAGACCAGCAACGACAGGACCAGCGCGGAAATGGTGACGGCCTTGGCGATCGCGATAAGGGCGTCGTTGCCTAGGTAGCGCATCACCGCCCGGTACATGCCGAAGCGGATGAACAGGGGAATGGCCACCAACGGGGCGGCGATGAACAGCCAGGCATGGCCGCTAAACGGGCTGATCATGTCTTCTGTGCCCAACCTGACCAAGAAAGCCAGCCAGAGGGATAGCCACACAAGAGTCACATCGGCAGCGACTTGCAGCATTCGCTTATAGCGGCGCGGCAATCCCAGGAGCTTTATCCTCAAATTATCCAACATCCTATTTATCAGCCCCGTTCAATACATCCATACCAACCAGACAGATCAGACAGATAACCATGGCAACAATATGGCAAGGCCCACGCTACGTCTCAGGACATCCCCTCCCAAGACTCGTCGCCATCCAAGCCATAGGAGCATACGCGATAAGCCCCCAAGTACTCCGTCGATAATGCTTAGTACTACCAGCAATGCTAGGGTAATAACCAGAAGAAACTGATCACAGCCACAAAGGATAACCGGCAAATGCCACTTCAGCACGACACCAACGTGCCATCATGCGTGACTCGATAGCTCTGCCGAATTTTATCGCCTCATAACAAACGATGCAGCAGCAAAGTAAAAGTGACATCGAACACGAGCACGTCGAGTGGAATCAGCCAGCGTCCGAGCAGGATGCAAAAACCCGCCCCCCCATGGCAATGCTCAAAAAATCACTGCCAGGCCCCTGAAAACACACGCAGGGAAAATCCCAGATCAGCTCCACATGCACGGATCGCCACAGCACCGTCGATACCTATCACAAGGATCGTAGATGACCTGCCCCCAGTTTTAGTACGCTGCCTAGGTAGTAGGCCCTGGGGTTGACATCAATTTTCCTGCTTCAGTTGCTGCTGGCGAGTTCACCAACTTGCAGCAAACTCTAGCGAGGTGAGATTGCCAATGGCGCTGGACGGTCGGTGCTCGTTGTAATCGTGCCGCCAGGCCACGATGCGGATTCTGGCTTCGACCAGCGAGCAGCAGCAGTGCTCATTGCGGAACTTGCCGTTGAATGACGATGAAGGCGTTCTGCGTGGGCTTGCCGGACTGAGTCAGCTTCAACTTAATATCACGCCGATAGGCCCACTGATCAAGCGCCTTGCCGGTGAACTCGGGGGGTGCGGATCGCCTTCGGGTAGCCGCGCAACCGTGCCATCTCGTCCAGCGCCCGTGTGACACGAAAACCGCTGATACCGTGCTCCACCAGGATGCCAACCGACTCCTTGGTGAAGTCATCGACCACCGTCAGGCATTTGATCCGTCGCCCAGTGCTGAGCGCGTCGAAGACGAAATCCATCGACAAGACCTAGTTCGGTGCGCTCGGCAGGCTCAGGCATTCGCATGCCACCGCGCCCCTGTGGCGGCGCCTCCGCCGCTTCACCATCAAGCCGACGGCTCGGTATAGCCGGTAAATCCGCTTGTAGTTGATCTGCACACCAGCACGCCGCAGCAGAATGTGCAGGAGGTGATAGCCAAAGTGCCGAAGCCCTTGCCAGTTCCACCAGTTGGGCTTGCAGCTCGGTGTTTTGCACACTAGTTCGCGGCTGGTGGCACAACACAGAGCGGGACAGCCTGAACAACTGACAGGCACGACGCTCGGAGATGTCGGTTTGCGCCTGCATCTCCTGCCCCCCCGCCCCGCTGCCGGACTCCCCCTTTCCCCGGGTGACCACTTTCAGCGCCCCGATGTCGAGGAGGGACTCGGCGAGCAACTTCTTCAGCCGGCTGTTTTCCAGTTCGAGATCCTTCAGGCGCTTGGCATCCGGCACGGTCATGCCGACGAACTTGGCCCGCTAGGTGTAGAACGTGGCATCACTGAAGCTGTGTCGGCGACACAGCTCCTTCACCGGCACACCGGCTTCTGCCTGCTTCAGAAAGTCTAGAATCTGTTCTTCAGTAAAACGCTTTTTCACTGCCGTCTCCTGCTCGGAAAACAGACTCTACTAAGTTCGGCGTGGTACTGAAATCGGGGAGCAGGTCAATCCACGGCTTAGGATTTTTCCAAGGAACCCGCCTTGTATCCTACCGCCAAGAGGCAAAGAGGAGCATAAGCAACCAGGATACCGATGAAGCCGCTGATCCAACCCAATGCAACCATCAGTGCCAACGGCAACAACCAAAGAGTGTTGATAGCCAGAACACCCAAGGTAACCCGCAGATGGCTAGCATAACGGCGCGAGGCAAACTGATAAGCGTGGCTGCGATGCGCCTCATAGAATTTCTCCCCTCTGGCTATCCGGCGGATCAGAGTATAGGTTGCATCAACGATGAACACTCCCAGCAATATCAACCAGCACCAGAACAGCGAGGGGGCGGTCCATGCAGCCTGAATAGCTAGTGCACCAATAACCATACCAAGAAAACCACTCCCCGCATCACCCATGAAGATTCGAGCTGGAGGGAAGTTCCAGATCAGGAAGCCGGCGACCGCGCACGCCAGCAACAGAGGGATACCAACCATCGCGACATGCCCTGTAAGCCAGTAGATCAGGGCCCCTCCTACACAGACACCAATGGCCTCGACACTGGCAATACCATCAATGCCATCCATGAAGTTATAAAGGTTCAGCACCCATACCAAATAGAAAACTGCCAATACGTGGCCCAGCCATCCTAAGTCGACAGCATGCCCAACCACATCCAGCGGCGGGAAACCACCCGTCCACAGCAAGATCCATATCGCTGCTGAGAAATGGCCGAGCAGCCGCCAACGCGCAGCAATGTGCCCATGGTCATCCAGGAACCCTAACAGTGCCACGCCAGAACCTGCACCCAGCATCGCCCCCCCCCAGCCGCCGGAGATACTGCCTGCACTCAGCATCCACACCAACGCTGCAAGGAAGACCAGAACGATTGCAACACCTCCCCCCCTAGGCGTCGGTTGACTGTGGGAGCTACGGGCATTCGGAACATCCATCAGTTTCGTCGCTAATGCATAGCGACGCAGCCCCCAGGTAGCGACAAATGAAAACAGCAAGACAACTAGACACGCGATCATCCAGATCATCATTGGAAAGAGAACCTTATTAAAGTTCAGCGTAATTGCCGACCAGGGGTTTGGATGTGTCCGTCATTTTCGGCGCTCCCTCTGGCGAAGAATGTACTCTCGACCTGCTGCTTGCAGACCGGCACCAATAGTCTCGACGGGAACCCAGCCGAGCAGCCGGCGGGCCTTGGAAGCATCGACCTGTAACGAGCCACAGAGCTGTTCATGCATGGAAGCCTTACCCAGCAAGCACATTACAAGCTTCAGCAGCACCGCTGGAAACGTGAAAAGAGCTGGACGCCTGCCCATTCCCCGACTCAGGGCCTCGATCATTTGCGCAATGGAAACATCCTCGCCATCCGCCACCAGAAACAGTTCGCCCGCAGCATCGGGGTGTTCGGCACAAAGACTCAGGAAACCCACGATGTTTCTCCTAGAAACCAGGCTGCGCGCATTACGGACACCGTCAAGCGGAAGCGGCAGACCACTAGCGACGAGCTTGAGCAAACGGCCGAAGTTACCTGGCGCATCATTGGCATAGATCAAAGGCGGTCGGACAACCACCAACTCCATACCTTTACCCCGGAGCAAAGTCCCCAGCTCCTGCTCAGCCTCGTATTTGGAGATGGCATAGGGCGCATGTGGGCCGGCTGGAGAATCTTCGTTGAAAGCCTGTTGCCGGGTGCTGTTACCGTTAACGCCAATTGAACTGACAAACACGAAACGCTTCACCCCAGCCTCGAGCGCACGGGTAGCCAACCGGACAGTCGCATCTCGGTTGACTTCACGAAATGCGGCGAGCGGGTCTGCAACCTTGTCAGTGAGTATATGGGCACGTCCAGCGAGATGAATAATGCAATCCACCGTCGGGAACTCGCCGGCAAACGTGGCTGGATCGGTCAGATCAGCTTCGATGTACGTCACAGAAGGTATTCTTTCAACAACCCGCCGTACCACCGCAATCACCGCATACCCTGTCCGAGCAAGCTCACAGCACAAGGCCGATCCGACGAATCCTGATGCACCGGTCACCATGACAGCTTTCATGCTGCGCGCCCATCAGCAAGGGCGTTCAACACCTGAAGAGCCAGACTCTCGTAGGTATAATGCTCCAGGACCGCATCACGCCCTCTTTGCCCCATTGTGCGACGCTCGTCTTCGCTCAGCAGCAACAGACGGAAGATGGCTGCAGTAATATCCTCAGGGGCATCTGGGTCGGCAGATACACCGCAATCGTAGTCACTAACCGGGTCGTTCCCTGCCTTGCAGGCGAAAATGACTGGCAACCCAACCAGCATGTAATCCCATAGCTTGTTGGGGCTCACGCCAAAGCGGAAGATCGGTTCTGACTTGAGCGAGATGTAGCCCGCCGACGCCAGCTTCAGGACAGCCATGATAGTCTCTTTGGGCTGCTGATCGAAAAACTCCACTAGCCCGCTGGCATCCTGTGCGGCAATCGCCTTGAGTTGCTCTTTGCACTCTCCCTTGCCCACCAGAATGATTCTGATACTTGCACCACGCTCGCGCAGCAGTCCGGCAGAGCGAACCAATCCCTCCAGAGCATTGGGTTCGCCGTGCGCTCCAGCATAGATCACAACGAAAACACCCTGCTCCTTGAGAACTTGTACATGCCGGACCAAATCACTTGAACTCACAGCGCTATCAGGAGAGATATCGCTGCTGTCAACGCCATTCGGAACCCACAGGAACTTTCCAGCGGCAAGTCCTTTGTCGGCCATGTGCGGCTCCGCACATGGCAGCAGACTGATGATCTTATCAGCTCGCGCATAGGAGAATCTTTCGATCCAACCGGTAACACGCACCAGGGGATTGTCAGCTTTCAAGCCTCCCAGTTCGACCAGACTCAAAGGCCAGATATCGCGCACCTCAAATACAAATTTCGCGCCTAGCAGGCGAGCAGCCAGCCAACAGCTAACGACGCCAAACGGGTGAGGCGATGAGTAGATAATCGCATCCGGCGTTCCACGCTTCAGGGCCAAGATCAGGCAGAATGGCAGCAACATCATGGTAAATATGAGCATCGATAGCATTCTGCCCACGCCATTGCCCAAATAGCGCAAAGTAGGTACATATGCGTATTCGGCTCCATTTACACAGGTGACGCCCGAACGCTTTTCATCCGGTTCCAGCAGATGGTGATAGCCTGCCGAGATTATGACCGACCGATGCCCAGCCTGATTCCAAAACTTGGAGAAATAATAAGGCCGCCAATAACGACCAACTCCGGGGCCGCCAGCATAGGGATGCACATACCAGACGTTCATGGAACTAAATAAAATCCTTTATTTAAACTCGACACGCAAAGCATCACAGCTTGGCAAGATATTCAGCAATCCGAGAAGAGGCTTGACCGCCTCCGTAAAGCTGACCATCGTCTTGAATGGTCTTTCCCAGGCTAGTCCGTGCAGATTCGACAATCATGTCGCGGGCCGCTCCCACAAGAACGTTGGCTCCACAGGTCACTAGCTCCACCCATTCGGTCTGGTCACGCATGGTCACGCAGGGCTTGCCGAAGAAGAATGCTTCTTTCTGAACACCGCCGCTGTCCGTGAGCACCAGGCCAGAGCGTTGCAACAGCCAGATCATTTCCAGATATCCGACAGGATCGATAACCTGCACTTCCAGCTTGAGCCCTAGGCGCTCGATGACACCGCGGGTACGTGGATGCAGGGGTAGCACCACAGGTGCAACATTAATCTGGATTTCATTCAGAGCCTCGACTATCGAAGTCAGGCGAACTGGATCGTCGGTGTTCTCGGCACGATGCAGGGTCGCGAGAATAAACCCATCTTGTGACGCAAGTCCAATTGGCGAGGTTGCACGCTGCGCAAAGAATAGAGCGCTATCCTGCATCACATCACCCACGTTGACTATCTTCGCAGCCTTTCTTTCGAAACCTTCATTCTTGAGATTATCAATTGCAACTCGAGTAGGGCAAAACAGAATATCACTAACCTGATCAGTAAGAATACGGTTAATTTCCTCCGGCATCCGCATATTGAAACTTCGCAGGCCGGCTTCGATGTGTGCGATAGGAACATGCAGCTTGGAGGCAGCCAACGCTCCAGCCAAGGTAGAGTTGGTATCGCCGTATACCAATACGCGATGAGGTTTCTCCTTGAGAATTACATCCTCGATCTCCATTAGCATACGCCCGGTCATTTGGCCGTGAGTACCACCATGGATATCCAACTGGTAATCCGGCTTTGGAATACCCAGCTGTTCGAAAAATATTTCAGACATATTGGCATCAAAATGCTGACCAGTATGAACGATGATTTCCGAAAGGGTCTGCTGCTCAATGATAGCCTTTGAAACCACACTCGCTTTAATAAACTGCGGACGCGCACCAATGATGGTCAGAATTTTCATATGGAATCTCGCTTACTCAGTAGATCGGAATAGAACCGCGCTAGTTTGCGCCCTTCCAAATCCCAGTTATAACGTTCGTTCACTGCCCGCTGGCCATTACGTCCCAGCGCTGCCGCCTCACACGGATTACTTACCAGATAGTCGATCGCTTCAGCAATGGCAGCAGGACTTAGAGGATCTACGCATATACCACAATTGCTACCTTCAACAATTTCCCGCCAGAGAGGAAAATTGGAAGCGATCACAGGGATTCCCGACGACATATACTCGAACATCTTATTAGGTTGTGCATCAACATGATTAGGCATTGGGAGAAATGTCACCAACCCGGCAACAGAGTCACCGAGTACACGACGAACATCTTCTCGATCAAGCTGACCATGTTCGTTAACGGAGTTCCATCCTTTGAGCGCTCTGACTTCTTTTTCTATCTCTGGCTCTGAAAACTTTCCCACTAAATTCAAGCGCGCCGAGGACTTCAAGCACTCAAGACTCTTAACGACTTCACGAACACCACGAATGGAAGTGATACCACCGACGTAGCAGACTTCAGTTTTCTTGCTTGCCCAAGGAACCATCGCATCCAACTCACCCAACATGGGAAAGTTATTAATATCTAGAACATTCCCATTAATATTTTTAAATTTTTCACGAATATGCGGCGTTGCCGTAAGGACTGCATCCAGCTTAGGGCATGCATATTTCTCATAGCAGGAAAATAACACAGCCACTACACGGCGTAAAAACGGTCGCATGTAAGGTTTACTCAGCAGTTGCTTCGGCACATCCTCATGGGAGTCGAAGATAACCTGCTTACCTTGCTTTTTCAGTCGAAGACCAACAGGTATCAGTTCGGGATCATGAAAATGATAGACATCAGCCCCAAGCGCCAAAGCCTGTTCATAAATTTTTCGGGTGGTTTTTAGAATACGATTCAAGCGACCTGAGAGTACTCCGACATCAACAATCCTTACACCATCCTTGACTTCATCACCCTTACCATCTGCGACAACCAGATACACATCGTATCCGTATTGAGAGAGTGTTCTACACTGCTTTCGAAATATACGAATATCATAACGCGAGTGAACCGATGTCAAATGAGCAACTTTAGTCATGACGGCCCCGGTCATCACGAGTAGACATTGATGCGACGACCCAGCGCACGCTGGACAATCATTTGAACTTTTTTCGCAATCCTCTGTCGAGAATCCCAGTTGGCAAACTCCGAATAGTCATGAACAGGTGCATTCATCAACTCTTCAAATTGAGCCTGGGTGATTCGCATCTTCTTGCAGAAATATTCGATATCAAACTGCAGTTCATCTGCATCATATAGCGGCTCAGCCAGTTTAGCCTGAGCTTCGTCACGCGTCATTTGCCCAGACAAAATCATGCTGGAGTAGTGCAGTTTGCGTTTATCATAGCCAAACTTGGTCGGTAGATAGTAGTTCTGGAAAAGCTTGGTGAAAATCGACTCTCCATGCTTTCGCGCGTAAGAACGATAGCCTATCGTTTCTTGAAGGAAGGTTTCAGCCTTGGCCTTATCATAGGCCATGAAATTCAACGGACGGACCGTTCTCATTCCTTTGACAAAGGGATACCAGAAATAGTACTCAAGAAAACTAATAGTCTTGTAGTCCCTTAGCGGACGCTCACCATATTTTTTGTGAATAGCCTTTAGGTTTATTGCATCCATAGCGCTGCCGTGCCATGTATCTGGGAATACTGCCTCAGTGGCCAAATTACCACCACTCAGAATGTACTTAATATTATTCTTCACAGCAAAGTGATACATACTAGCGAAGAAGGCATGATCTTGAGGCACATCCTGATTGGCGACAGCAGCTTTCATATAAGCCAACTGAAGATCACGAATTTCCTCCCAGTTTATTACATGAGTATGTAAATCAAAACCGCAATATTTTACAATCTTTTCAATATTACTGACTGCAAGTTCGCTATTCCAGCCGGCGTCCACATGCACAACCAGTGGGCGCAAGCCAAGATCCTTGACCTTTACAGCAAGATAGGAACTATCTACGCCGCCACTAAGGCCAATGATGCAGTCATAATCCTTACCTGAACCGTCCTTCTTGATCTGCCCAATTATCTTTTGAAGGCGCTGCTCACCACTAGCATCGGAAAACAGCTGCCGGGACTGAACATTGTCAAATTTATGGCAGTGATTACAGACTCCCGCCTCATCAAATACGATTTCAGCGTCAGATGTATCCATAACACAGCGCGAACAGATCTTCATCACAACAACCTCCCGAAGCACTCACCTCGGCCTGCCTAATGGAACGCCCCACTGACAAACTCAAATTTAGTTCGACAATCTTGAAGCGCATATAGCGTTGCCAACAAGCGTCCTTGCCATAAATAACTCAGCTCACTCTAACCGACGTCGAGCTTGTTGACATCCGGATAACTAATCAGTACCGCACGATGCTTGCCATGGAAAACGAATAGGCTTCCCGCCGCTACTGCCGACACACACGTACGCTCAAAAAGATCGATGAGGTCAGCGATGGAGCCAGCTCCACCACAGGCGATCACTGGCACATGGACGTTAGAAGCGATATTTTCCACTAGAGCGTTGTCGAAGCCTTTCTGCACTCCATCTCGATCAATAGAATTTAGAAAAATCTCACCCACTCCAGCCTCTTCGAGCGCTTGCGCCCACTCCAATGGGGAGCGTTTCATGTCGCGCGTCCCATTCTCTGAGAACACGGAGTGTCCTCCCCAGAAACCCTTGCGGCAGTCGATAGAGCCAACTACGCTTTGCGAACCAAACTTATCGGCAATTCTTCGAATCAACGAAAGATCCATAAGAGCGGCGGTATTTATCGAAACTTTTTCGACACCTAGGGAAAAGATTTTTTCCGCATGCTCCAATGTCTTGATACCGCCCCCATAGCAAATAGGCATAAAACACTCACCAGCCACTTCCGCGATCAACTCATAGTTAGGCTCTTGATTGAGCCTGGAAGCATCTATATCCAGCAAAATCAGTTCGTCGACTTCTTTCTCATTGAAGATGCGTATTGCGTTGATCGGGTCTCCAACGTACTTGGGCTCCTTGAACTTCACGGTTTTCACTAGACCGCGATCCTTGAGCAGCAAGCATGGGATAACGCGCCTCCGGACCATCAGACAAGCTCCACGAAGTTTTTGAATAACTGCATACCGAATTTATGACTCTTCTCAGGATGAAACTGAAATCCGAAAACATTATCCCGAGCCACCGCCGCAGTGAATTTTTGCCCATAATTACAACTCAACAGGATATCGTCTGGGTCTTTCGGAACCATATAATAACTATGAACAAAATAGAATCGGCTTTGCTCGTTTATACCGCTAAGTATAGGATGCTCCAATTGCGGGGACACTTGATTCCAGCCCATATGTGGAACCTTTCGGTCGTCACGCCTTTCGAAACGGACGCTATCCATATCGATCCATCCAAGCCCCGGTTCCGCTCCCTCCTCAGATCGCAGCCCCAGCATCTGACTCCCGAGACACACCCCCATGACCGGCTTTCGTTTGATCATGACCTGCTCTGTCAGTACATCCACCAGCCCACTCTTGCGTAGTGTTTGCATTCCGGCGTCAAAAGCACCGACACCAGGCAAAATCAGTTTCTCCGCCTGCTCGATATCCTCTCGGCTATCGGATGCCTTGGCTTTGGCACCAACTCGCTTCAGCATGTTCAAGACTGAAGCAATGTTACCTACACCGTAATCAATAACAACGATCACTTGGCATCTCCCTTGGCACACTGGAAGGACATCCAGAAATAGACAAAATACATAACAGCATATGCTATGGAGTAAAACCACAACACCGAGTCGACAGAGTCAGGCAAGGTAAAACAGATAAACGTCAGGAGCAACAAGGCTAGCTGCCACAACAAATCCATACTCTGCCGCTGGGCAATATAGATTGTATAGCTGAGCGGACTCACCACGAAACGCATATAAAACAACGGAACCATCAATACAGCATAACGCCCCGACTCAGCCCACGCTTCGCCAAAGACTAACCCAAAGGCCCACTCGCCAATGAACCAAAATATAATAAAAGGAGGTAGCGCGAGGACGGCAAGCAACCTGAAAGTCTTGAGGAAGATACCTCGGCAATTACCAAACTCTCGGTAGTCACGAGCGGCTTGTTCTTTGAACACATCGAGCACCGAAGCAGCCAACAAGGAAATGGGAGCTCCCATTATCTTCAGAGTCAGGGCAAACCAGCCTGCACTGTCTCCACCAAACTTTGCCGCCAATAAAATCACAGGCACCTGACTGGCAACCGTGTTGACCAGATCCGCAGGCAGAGAAAACTTCGGGAAATTGATGTACTGTACCGCTACTTGTCGTACCATACGCCACGGTGTCTCGATACAATTTAAAATCAGCGACTTTCCTACCCAAAGGGCCGCAAGCGCCGTGGCTACGACGACACCAAACAGCTGGCCATAGATCAGCCCTGATACGCCCTCCAGTAAATATGCAGCTGAAACTTGTGCAACGGCAATACATGCAGCCAGGCTTACACGAGCAACTCCCAACCGATTAAAAGATTGTTGAAATGTAAGTAACGACAAGACTAGCTTATTTATCCCCAACCCCAGCGAAGCCACCGCCAATGCGAACCAGTATTCGCCGATCACAACTGGCATCGACTCAATCAGATGTCTACCTATAACAACAGCAATCGCCACGGCAACGAAAATCAATAGTGTCAACTGAAGTATCAGCTTGACGATTGCCTGGAGTTCGCCCTCTTCTCGAGTCGAAAAAATAGCCAACTCATAGCGCCCAGTAACTACAACTGCAAAAATCGTAGCGAACGATAGCCAAACACTGAAAGCGCCCATTTCAGCAGGAGAATACAGACGAACCAGTAGCAGAGTGACACCAATCGTTATGAGCTGTGCTCCCAAGGTGCCTACTAATACTCGTGCGACACGGTTGATAAAAGCCGCACTCATAGAGTTTTTCCTAAAGACATCTTGAGTGGAAAAGAAATTAGCGCAAGGAAAAGCAGCATCAAGAAAACACCAGAGCCAAGCATTACAGTTAGCAGGGACTGCTCAAGAATCTTTGTAGTAAATAACAAAGCAACCGGAATGGCCATGAATGCACCATACCTCGAAAATAAGAAATTCATGAGAACGACACTACCGCCCACCAACATCGACTCAGCCATAACCCCCACATAACCCAACTGCATATAGGCTATCGCGAAGAAGTTTACATTCGCATTCATATCGGGATTATTGAAAATTTCCGTCCCCAGACGAAAGCTCAACGGCTCAGTCCTACCCTGACCCAAGAGCGCGCCCAACAGGGTATCCCTGTAATAATTGGATCCGAACTGAGACACAAACTGATCAACTGCCCCCAACAGGGTGGAAGGCACAATAAAAGCACGACGTAGAAAATAATCATTCAAGAATGAATAGCCAAACACCTCATGCTCCAACGCCCCTAAAAGCAAAAGCATCAATAGTGCGCAGACAACCCAAGACACTCTGACCTGACCGAATCGTCGAAAATAAACCATCAGGCCATAAATTAGAAACAACACGACAAAAGGATACTTCTGTCCAAACGCTCCCCACAGCACTAGTGCATTGACAATACCCAGGACCAAGTAGAACCATTGTCGTCTGTAGACCCCCCAGGCAAACAACACAGGAAAGAATGCCTGGGTACCGATTGACGACAAGTAGCCGTTTGCAGAACCCGCAGCAAAAACCTCACGAGCAAGTGCACGGCGAGCATACTGCCCAGCAAAGTCAAAGGAAAAATAACCAGCGCTTTTAAAGAAAATAAACACAAGCACTACTATGTTGAGTACTGACAGTAGCACTAACATTCGCCTTCCTTGGTTTTCTCGCTGCAATGCACCTAGCGGATGGAATCTTATCTTATTGACAATGCCGATGATCAAAATACCAAAAGCAATTGCCAGAGGCACGCCAGCCCATGGTTGCGCATCCGGAGAATATTGATTAGCTCCATTAAGAACCAATGAATGAGGAACAAGTATTACAACTAATAATGTAACTAACAGATCACCTGGCCTGCGAATTGCCCCTCCACACAACAGGGCACAGATGAGCGCCAAGACCATCAAGTACGGATACAAGCCGAAGTCGACAGTTTTTTTCGCAGACCCCATATAATCATAGAGATGATAGATATAATTATTATTCACCCACACTGTCGCTGAAAAGAAAGCAAACAGTAACACTGTGTTCAGCAGAATAGACCTGTCGACTCGAGCAAGTATATACATCCGTCAATTCGTCAACGCAGCACAGATGATTTTGATGGATGCCGTATCCAGATAGGGATGCATGGGTAGGCTCATTACTTGAGTAGCAGCCTTGTCACCCACTGGTAGTTTCGCTTTCTCATCCGCAACAGCAGGCTGCTTATTAAGCGGAATAGGGTAATGCACAGCAGTTGGAACCCCGGCAGCTTTCAAAGAAGCCTGAACAGACTCTCGATTATCCATACGCACCGTATACTGGGCATAAACACTGATGTTATTCACTTCAATAAACGGCGTGCCGATACCGACCTGTTTCAGTGATAGGTCATACTCCGCGGCTACCTTCTGGCGCAACGCAATCTCCTCCTCGAAAATTTCAAGCTTCGGTAGAAGAATCGCAGCCTGCAATGTGTCCAACCGACTATTCACCCCCACACGAATGTGATGATAGCGGCGGTCCTGACCATGCCGGGCAATTTGACGAATAGCAGTAGCCAGTTCATCGTCGTTAGTGAAGATCGCTCCACCATCCCCATAGCAACCCAACGGTTTGCTCGGGAAGAAGCTGGTGCAGGCAACGGTACTCAGATTACAAGAACGCTTACCCTTGTACGAAGCACCGAAGCTCTGTGCAGCATCCTCAATGACAGGGATACCATATTTGGAGGCAATGCCGTTGATTGCATCGAAGTCTGCACACTGGCCATACAGCGAAACAGGAATGATAGCCTTCGTACGCGGTGTGATCGCAGCCTCCAGCAACTGCGGATCAAGATTGTAGGTGCGTGGATCAATATCCACGTAAACCGGCTTGGCTCCCAAAAGCGCGACGGTCTCCGCTGTCGCAACATAAGTAAAACCAGGGGTGATTACTTCGTCACCTGGGCCAACACCCAAGGCCATCTGCACAATCTGTAGAGCGTCAGTACCGTTGGCGCAACTGATGCAGTACTTAGCGCCGACGAAATCGGCGAGGCGATCCTCAAGCTCAGTGACTTCCGGGCCAAGAATGTACTGCCCGTGTCTCAGCACGCGCTGGATACCGGCATCGATCTTGTCCTTGATACGCGCTTGCTGGTTCTTCAGGTCGATGAATTCAATCATGGTCACACGTCCACCTTGCTCAGGATCTTTCCATTGAGTACATAGCGCGCACCGGAGTGTGAGCAGACAGCTTCGCCCTGCTCGTTCAGCTGCAGCTGCTCACCGAATTCGCTCATCCAACCAATCTGTCGAGCGGGCACGCCTACCATCAGGGCATAAGATGGAACATTCTTGTTAATGACCGCACCCGCACCCACGAAGGCATATTCACCAATAGTCACGCCACAGACGATAGTGCAGTTGGCACCAAGCGTGGCACCTTTTTTTACCAACGTGTTACGGTACTGATCCTTGCGCTCGATCAACGAGCGGGGGTTGTAAACGTTGGTAAATACCATGCTCGGCCCGCAGAACACGCCCTCTTCGAGAGTGACATTGTCATATACCGACACGTTGTTCTGGATCTTGCAGCGATCACCAATAACGACCTTGTTGCCGACGAATACGTTCTGACCCAACGAAACCCCTGCGCCAATCCGGGCACCTGCACAGATGTGCACGAAGTGCCAAACTCGGGAGTCGCTACCGATCTGCGCACCGTCGTCGACGATCGCGCTGGGGTGCTGATAATAACTCATGGCTTGAGACTCACACTCGATTGTGGTTGTTCAAACAGCCGCTGCAATTGACGGCTCGCGAAATATCCATAGCGGCGAGCCCCCACCTCGTTAAGGTGATGGCTATCCTGGTAAATAAGCTCTCCGTCCTGATAAGGAGCATCGGCGAAGAAGGCGCTGGTAGAAAAATCCATGAACCGTACGTTTGGAATACCCTCGGCTAGAGCACGCAACTGCTGGTTCGCACCTTGCCAGCTGGAGCTAACAAGCGGAGCTGACAAACCCAGCTCCCTGAAACGACGCACACGCTGCACGTTTGATTCGAACATCGGTATCTGCCCGAGTAGAACGACCTGCTTGCCGGCATAGCTGGTATCGACAAGGAAGGCACGCATAGCCTGGGCAAATGCCGGACTCTGCATCTGATACTGCCACATGCCCGCCACAATGATCTTGTCAAAGTTCAACATTGATTGGGCAACTGCATCAATCTGCGCTTGGCAGGGTTTCCGCGCCCAACGGGGCAAACGTTCAAGATCGAAAGCAGGTATAGGCACACAACTGCTTCCGGTGAGTACTCGGTAAGCCACACCTGACTCGTTGCCAACCACGTCGAAGAAGTAGTTAAGCTGCGCAGCATGGCTATCACCGATCACCAGCACACGGGGTACGGCATTGACGCTGCCTCGCTTGCACTCCCCTACCTGAACACCATGGCAGATCGACTCTGGTGCAGCGTAGCGCGTCAACTGAATTGGCGCCGGCGCCACAACCAACACATTGAACTGCGCCCCCCCCGTAACCACTATAGCTACCACACTGGCGGCCAACATCCACTTCAGCGCCTGCTGGCGCAGACCCACAGCCTTTCTGGCAGGTGTCTCGATGTAGCGGTATGAGAACCAGGCCAGCAGGAACGAACCTGTGAGAAATGCCAACAGCGCCACGAAGCTCAATTCGTATTGGCCGGTGTAGTAACGGATGAATGCCAGAATTGGCCAGTGCCACAGATACAACGAATAGGAGATACCACCTATCCAGACCATGGGCCTGCTGGCCAGCAGCAGGCTGGCAGGGCCACGTCGGGCAGCAATGAGCAGAGCGGCTCCCAGGCATGGCAGGAGCGACCAGAATCCGGGAAAGTGCTGCTTGTCGATGATAATGAAGGAGCAGACCAGCAACGCCGCCCCCAATAACCCCGCAAGTATCGCAAGCCTGGCGGGTAGCTCACGATCACGTAATGATAATGCGACAACAGCTCCCGACATGAACTCAGGTACACGAGCTAGCAAGGCGAAGTACTGAGCATCTTGGCTGCCGCTGAATACGCAATAGCCACTCCAAATGAACAGCAAAATAGCTAATAGGATGAACACCGGCAAGCGCCATCGACATGGCAGGCACATGAACAGTACAGGGTAGAACAGATAAAACTGCATCTCGATGGCCAACGACCAAGTATGCAGCAGCGGCAGCTCTTCAGCTCTCGGAGCAAAGTAACTACCAAAATTAGCGAAATAGTGATTACTGGAAAAAAATACAGATGACTGTAGACTTTTTTCAAAAAAAACATAGTCATCAGGCAGAAACAGAATTGTCGAGACAATGCAGACAATCGCCAACATGACGAAATAGGCTGGAAAAATACGTTTGATACGGCCCGCGTAAAACTCTACCAGATCAACTTTTACACCGCGCTCGACCAGTAAGGCGGTAATGATAAACCCGGAAATGACGAAGAACACGTCAACGCCGACAAACCCAGCCCTGAGCCAGGCACTGTTGGCGTGGTAAGCTAGCACAGCCAGAACTGCAACAGCCCGCAGCCCCTGGACATCCAGCCGAATGTTTCTGCCTGAACTTACCGCGACCATACCGTTCAGCAATTTAGAGCTACTAGATGACATGCTGATGAATGATCCTGCGGAAACCTGCTGTAAACAGGTGACCGAGGACGGCCACCTCCTTTTCTACCTCAACGCGCAAGCGCCGCGACGAACGGATGCCCTTCGTTATCAGAGGCCGGTACGATGACGGCGCTGCGAATGGTATTGACAGTTTCCACACAATGACGAGCGTCATCGATGCCATAACCACGACCAGCGAGAATTTCTTCGTAGCTGGTTGTATGTAGATCGGTAAAGCCTTCAGAGAACTCCATTTCCTCACCGTTGACGGTAATCGAACGATAGGTCGGCTTTTTGCCCTTGACCGACTCCGGCAGGTCGTTAGCATCCACGGACAGAAACCAACGCACACGGGCCTGCTCGTACTCCAGATAACCAGCTGCCTTGTACTCGGAAGTGAAGTGCACAACATTACGCTGCAGCTTGCCAAAGATGAAGTGCAGCATGTCGTAGAAGTGCACACCGATGTTGGTAGCCACGCCGAACGACTTACGTGGATCTCCCTTCCAGCTTTTCAGATACCAGTTGCCGCGGGAAGTAATGTAAGTCAGATCGACCTCGTACTTATGCGGACTTTTTTCGCGGGCGACCTTGTCCTTCAATGCGATGATCGCCTGGTGATGACGCAGTTGCAGAATGTTGTAGAGGCGCTTATCGGTTTCGCGCTCGATAACAGCCAACTGATCGAGCATCTCTGGGGTTGGAACAAGCGGCTTTTCGCAGATTACGTCGCAACCCAAGCGCAGACCTGCAGCGATATGCGGGTAGTGCAGGTAATTGGGCGAGCAGATCGATACGTAGTCCAGCGCGGTAGCAGAGTCGCGCTTGAGGTTGCTCGCATGATCAAGAAAGAACTCGAACTCGGTAAAAAACTCGCTCTGGGGAGAGATGCTATCAATAATACCGACCGAGTCATTGATGTCATAGGCCGAAACCAGGCAGTTACCGGTGTCTTTGATGGCGCGCATATGGCGAGGAGCGATGTAGCCGGCAGCACCGATGAGAGCGAAATTTTTCATGGTTCGTCCTATGGAAATGAGCGGATCCGCCCGGCCTTCTGGCACGAGCGGATGGACATGCTGGGATGGGTGATCAAGCCTTGATGATGTGTGCCGCCGGGGAGCGGTACTTGCCACGGCTGTCAACAACTAGCTTGGCTTCGGCCTTGATCAGCTCATAGTCAAACTTGTCATGGTCGGTCGCAAGCACTACAGCGTCGAACCTAGCCAGGTTTTCGGCAGTCAGCGGCTCACTGCTCAGTTCGAAGTGGTGTTCACGCATCTTCGGGAACACCGGCACATGCGGATCGCTATAGGCGACCATCCCACCCTTGGCTTCGATCAGCTCCATGATTTCCACGGATGGCGACTCGCGCATGTCGTCGACATTCTTCTTATAAGCGATACCCAATACCAGTACACGACTGCCCTTGAGGGCCCTGCCTGCCTCGTTCAGGCCATCCATGAGTTTGCCCAGTACGTATTCCGGCATGGCCTGGTTGACCTCACCAGACAGTTCGATGAAGCGGGTATGCAGTCCGTATTCGCGAGCCTTCCAAGTCAGGTAGAAGGGATCGATCGGGATACAGTGCCCGCCCAGTCCCGGCCCTGGGTAGTAAGGAGTGAAACCGAACGGCTTGGTCGCCGCAGCATCAACCACTTCAAAGATGTCGATACCCATGCGATCAGCAACGATCTTCATTTCGTTGACCAGACCGATATTGACCGCGCGATGAATGTTCTCCAACAGCTTGGTCATCTCGGCGGCCTTGGTGGAACTGACCGGCACGACCCGGTCGATGGCCTGTTCATACAGGGCAATGCCGACTTCCAGACACTGAGGAGTGTGACCACCGATCACTTTCGGAATGGTACGAGTCTCGAAGTTCGGGTTGCCCGGATCTTCACGCTCCGGAGAATAGACCAGGTAGATGTCCCGGCCAACCACGAGGCCACCCTCCTGCACGCGTGGCAACAACTCTTCCTCGGTAGTTCCCGGATAGGTGGTACTTTCCAGCGAAACCACCTGCCCTACGCGCAGATACGGTTTTAGTGCGTCGGTGGTATTGATGACAAAGCTCATATCCGGCTCGCGATACTTGTTCAGCGGCGTCGGCACACAAAGGATCAGGGCATCACATTCACTGACACGGCTGAAATCGGTCGTAGCCTCGAAACCGCTTGCACGGGCCTTAGCAATTTTGGCTTGCGGAATATGTTCGATATAGCACTGCCCGGCATTAAGCTTGTCAACCTTGACATCATCGATATCGATACCCAAGACATCGAAACCAATGGCGTTGTATCGCAGCATCAGTGGTAAACCGACATAACCCAGACCCACGATACCAATCAAGGCCTGTCGGCTTTTGAACTTCTCTACCACTGTGTTAACATCTATCATTTTCCAACTCACCTCAATTTTACCTGCCCGCGCCTGCGACCGCACAACGGGAACTTAAATCTTCCACGATTCATTCGTCAGTCGAGTGAATCCTTTCTGCGACCACTCTCGACATCTTCACAAGATCGATAAAGAAGGGATACTGTCGCTTTCCACAGCACCTGGCGGCAATGGCCAAAAATGAAGGGCGTCGTAATCATAGGCGCTAGGGAACCTCCGAGCAAGTTGGCTTTTGCCGTGCAGAACGGCACTCTGGTCCACCCATGCCCTTCCGGACCACAATGCTAACTCGCTTTCGAGCAGGCCTTCAGCCTGCCCAGCTCACGCAGGCTCCTATACATTTTGCGCCTCCACAGACCTGGTAACCGCCCTGGACTGCCAGTCAAGCCGAGCTTATCAGCATCCACGAAACCGGTTTTCGCACGATCCAGTTGACACCCGAAGACCCGACTCGACCCTGACCAAGCCTGCGCCGTATTAAGCACAGTCCTGTAAATCACCCCGCGATTGCCGAGCTTCGAATACGGCTACGACACGTAACGACCTGCCAGGCAACTTGGCATCTTCTCGCACACCCGACACCAGGAACCAGACACCACCGCAACAGACGTCACATACCCACAACCACAGCTCAACTGTTAACCTCTGCGTTCAAGGAGCCAAGGCACAGGAGACAGAGCTGAGGAAACACCGCATGGAAACGCTCTCACCCCTCAGCAATCGAGCCACCCAACGAAAACCTACTCCACAAAATTACTCGACCAAAGTACGTGCAACGCGTCACCACTTCAATAACTAGCTCTTTCCTAACGAGCATACTTCTTCAAAAAAATCCGGCACAACGCCAGAAAACCACCAAGCACACCACCAATTATCAACCCAAAAATCAAAATCATCGCTCTCCTTGGACGAACTGGTGAGTCCGGCGTTTCTATCGGACCGTCTTGTCGAAAAACAGAAACCCGCTCCGAATTAACACGCAAGCTACTCAGCAATAACTGCTGCTCCTGAAGAGTACGCAACGCCGGAATAAAAGGATCATCAGAGCTACGCGCCTCCAATGTCTGAATCTCGGCCATAATCGCCTTACTGCCACGCATATACATCAGACTTCCATTCATGATAGCCGAGAGCTCCTCAGAGGATTGCCCACTGATCAGTGGAGGCTCCTCCAATTTCAGCGCACCTGCGACCTTCAACGCCTCCTTGAGCTGAACAATACGATCTTCACGTCTTGCCTTGGCATTCTCTCGCAAGTTCTGTATGCGCTGCTCAATATCTCGAGCCTTGACCTCAATCTCGCGATGCGCATTGTTCAACATTTCCTGAATAGAAATCTCGGCCGCATCAGCTATATACCGACGAACCCAACTCGCCGCACGCTCCGGATCCTCCTGTTCAATCGCAACAAGATAACGACCCGGAAAGTCTTTCCCCGGCAAACTAATACTTATCTGATCAGTGAACCTTTTATAGAGCGCATCACGCGAAACCGAACGAAGCTCTTCATCCAAAGAAGGCAAATAGGTCTCATTGAAAAAACGATGACGAGTTCCATCAGCCTGCAGGTTGCGAACAAAAACAGAGTACACATCCTGGACCTTGAAGGGACCAAGCCCGGTTTCCCTGGTACGTCCCTGATTGAAACCTGCCACATCACTCAACGACGGAGGCAAAATCGCTATGCGGGCCTCATAGACAGGAGTACTGAGAAAAGCGTAGATAGCTGCAAACAAAATACCTAGCAAAGAAAATATAAGAACTATCCACTTCTCCTCCCATAATCCTCGAACCAGCTCAACCAGATCGATATCGCCAGCTACACCGCCGTGCTTTTGTATTTCGTCAGTCATCGAAAAGTCCAGCTACTCTTCCGGCCAATCATTGAAAACCAATTATAATTAGCCAATTTTTAATTAGAAGTTTTTACACACTAGCAAGGGAAAGACAGAGCGCCCAGAAGACACATTACCGACAGCGAACTCAACAGGATGAATTACGTGCAAGCAATACATGAAACTCTCCGCCAAAAGCCTCAATGCATCTTGACCATCAGAAACGAAAGTAGTTCCATAAAAGCTTGACCTTTGGCGAAGACCAACCGGGAGCGACACGATGCCATGAACCAAGCCTCCATCTAAAGACTCCAGCCAAACCAGTAAGACATGGTAACTCAGCCCCCCCTCTAACAGGACACCCATCCCACCCGACCTTCCAAGCATTGTGTAGTCATCTAGATGCGAATAGCACTCGAGCCCACAAAGACCAGGCAGGGACTCGAGCAGACCTCACCGCAGGGCGGTAGACTGAGATACTGCGAGTTCTTTTCGAGTACGAGACAGATCAGATCTTGCAGATCTGAGACGCACTTTGGCACGAGCCAGAAGAGGCACGCTGATCAACATACCAATAATACCGCCAGCAATAAATGCTAACGCAACATAAAGGACCACAGGTAAATCTGGCGTGGCAAGACCAAAGAGTTCAAAGCTGACGCTTTGCCGGTTCTCCAAAGCAACCACAATCATGAAAAGGGCGACAACTAACAGCCCCACCGCCATTAACGTACGCTTGACCCAAAGCATGGCAACTCCAACATCTGAACAAGGCAGAGATCACTCCGGCTCGTTGACCCGATCCCGCAACTCCTTGCCCGGCTTGAAGTGCGGCACGAACTTGCCGTCGAGGCGTACCGACTCCCCGGTCTTGGGGTTGCGACCGACGCGCGGGGCGCGGTAGTGCAAGGAAAAGCTGCCGAAACCACGGATCTCGATCCGGTCCCCGGTCGCCAGGGCCTGGGACATTTGCTCCAGCATGGTCTTGATTGCCAACTCGACATCCTTCGCGGACAGTTGCCCCTGATGGGTAACGATCCGTTCGATCAACTCCGACTTGGTCATGGTTTTCCCTTCTTTTTCAAGCGGCTAGATCAGCTCAGGTCTCTTTTAGCATGCTGATCAGTCTTTGAACAGGTCCAAGAAGGGGAAAACGAAAAAGGGCGGCCTAGGCCGCCCTTTTTCATGATGGATCAGAGACTTAGCCCTGATTCTCCATCTGAGCACGGATCAGATCACCGATGGTGGTCGGACCAGCGCTTTCTACTTCCTGCTTACGCAGTTCTTTCATTGCGTCCTTCTCGTCGTCGACGTCCTTGGACTTGACGGAGAGGCTGATGACGCGGCTCTTGCGGTCGATGCTGATGATCTTGGCTTCGACTTCCTCGCCTTCCTTCAGGACGTTGCGCGCGTCTTCGACGCGGTCACGGCTGATTTCGGAAGCCTTCAGGATACCTTCGATGTCGTCGCCCAGGCTGATGACAGCGCCCTTGGCGTCGACTTCCTTCACGGTACCGCGGACGATGCTGCCTTTCTCGTGCAGGGACGCGTAGTTGGAGAACGGATCGTCTTCCAGCTGCTTGATGCCCAAGGAGATGCGCTCGCGCTCCGGGTCGACCGACAGGATGACGGTTTCCAGCTCGTCGCCCTTCTTGAAGCGACGTACGGCTTCTTCGCCGACTTCGTTCCAGGAGATGTCGGACAGGTGGACCAGGCCGTCAATGCCGCCGTCCAGACCGATGAAGATACCGAAGTCGGTGATCGACTTGATGGTACCGGAGATACGGTCACCCTTGTTGAACTGGCTGGAGAAGTCTTCCCACGGGTTGGATTTGCACTGCTTGATACCCAGGGAGATACGACGACGCTCTTCGTCGATGTCCAGAACCTGAACTTCCACTTCGTCGCCAACCTGGACGACTTTCGACGGATGGATGTTCTTGTTGGTCCAGTCCATTTCGGAGACGTGTACCAGGCCTTCCACGCCCTCTTCCAGCTCGGCGAAGCAGCCGTAGTCGGTGAGGTTGGTGACGCGAGCCATGACGCGGGTGCCTTCCGGGTAACGCGCCTTGATGGCAACCCACGGGTCTTCGCCCAGTTGCTTCAGGCCCAGGGATACACGGTTGCGCTCGCGGTCGAACTTCAGGACCTTGACGTCGATCTCGTCGCCAACGTTGACGATCTCGGACGGATGCTTGATGCGCTTCCAGGCCATGTCGGTGATGTGCAGCAGGCCGTCTACGCCGCCCAGGTCCACGAATGCGCCGTAGTCGGTGAGGTTCTTGACGATACCCTTGACCTGCTGGCCTTCCTGCAGCGATTCCAGCAGAGCTTCACGCTCGGCGCTGTTCTCGGCTTCCAGGACGCTGCGGCGGGAAACGACAACGTTGTTGCGCTTCTGGTCGAGCTTGATGACCTTGAACTCGAGCTCTTTGCCTTCCAGGTGGGTGGTGTCGCGAACCGGACGAACGTCGACCAGCGAACCCGGCAGGAACGCGCGGATGCCGTTGACGTCGACGGTGAAACCGCCCTTGACCTTGCCGTTGATGACGCCCTTGACCACTTCGTCGGCAGCGAAAGCCGCTTCCAGAACAATCCAGCTCTCGGCGCGCTTGGCTTTCTCGCGGGACAGCTTGGTCTCGCCAAAGCCGTCTTCTACCGCGTCCAGTGCGACGTGGACTTCGTCACCCACCTTGATGGTCAGCTCGCCCTGTTCGTTGTAGAACTGCTCGACCGGGATGACGCCCTCGGATTTCAGACCGGCATGGACGGTGACCCAGTCACCATCGATGTCGACCACGATGCCGGTGATGATGGCACCCGGCTGCATGTCGAGGGATTTCAGACTTTCTTCAAAGAGTTCTGCGAAGCTTTCGCTCATGTTCATACCTGTAGTCAAAGGCCCGGAAGGGCCCGATTCCGCATCACCAGCCAATGCGGTCAAGTCATTAAATGAAGCCGCAGGACAATTTGCTGGTTTCCTGCTAGCTTCTGATTGCACTCCCGAATGGGAATGCCCAGTTGGGTTGTTCTGCGATGGCGCCAGGCAAGTCGGGAGGCAACCCTCGCCGCACCTGCAAAACGCCACAACATAAGGTCTGGAATATTAGCAACCAGGCCCTGTATCGTCAATTCCCGCGCCGAAACCTCAGACGTCCCAACCCTGCCGCTCGCAGTGCCGGATGATCGTCTCGACCACCGCCTCGATGCTCATTTCGGTGGAGTCCAGCAGGATCGCGTCATCGGCCGGTTTCAGCGGCGCGACCGCGCGCTGGCTGTCGCGCTCGTCGCGCTCGCGGATTTCTTCCAGCAAGGCAGACTGGTCGACATCCGCGCCCTTCGCCTTCAACTGCAGGTAGCGTCGACGCGCACGCTCCTCCGCCGAGGCGGTGAGGAAGATCTTCAGAGGCGCATCGGGAAACACCACGGTGCCCATGTCGCGGCCGTCGGCCACCAACCCCGGCGCTTCGAGGAACGCCCGCTGGCGCTGCAGCAACGCATCGCGCACGGCCGGTAAGGCGGCGACCTGTGAGGCGCCGGCACCGACCTGCTCGGTACGGATCACATCGGTCACTTCCTCGCCTTCGAGAATGATGCGCTGCCCATGGCTGCCATCGGCAGCGACGAACTGCACATCGAGGTGCGCAGCCAGAACCTTCAGCGCTTCTTCATTGGTCAGGTCGACACCATGGTTGACCGCGGCGAACGCCAACAGCCGATAAAGCGCCCCGGAATCCAGCAGGTTCCAGCCCAGGCGCCGGGCGAGCAGCCCGGCGACCGTGCCCTTGCCGGCGCCACTGGGGCCATCGATGGCGAGCATCGGTACAGCGCCGTTCATCAATTGTTCTCCACGGCGACCCGGATACCGGTCTGGGCACACAGGGCGAGGAAGTTGGGGAAGGAGGTGGCGACGTTGGCGCAGTCGTGGATGCGGATCGGCCCGCTGGCACGCAGCGAAGCGACGCTGAAGGACATGGCGATACGGTGGTCGCCGTGCGCCCAGACTTCGCCGCCACCGAACGCACCACCCTCGATGACGATGCCATCCGGGGTCGGCTCGGCCTTCACGCCCAGGGCCTTCAGGCCGTCGGCCATGACCTGGATACGGTCCGACTCCTTGACCCGCAGCTCTTCGGCGCCACGCAGGACGGTGCGCCCCTCGGCGCAGGCGGCAGCCACGAAGAGTACCGGGAACTCGTCGATGGCCAGTGGCACCAGGTCCTCGGGAATGTCGATGCCCTTGAGCCGCGCGGAGCGCACGCGGATGTCGGCGACCGGCTCGCCGCCGACCTCGCGCTGGTTTTCCAGGCTCAGGTCACCACCCATCAGGCGCAGGATCTCGATGACGCCGACGCGCGTCGGGTTGATGCCGACGTGCTGCAGGACCAGTTCCGAACCCTCGGCGATACTGGCGGCAACCAGGAAGAAGGCTGCCGAGGATATGTCGGCCGGGACCTCGATATGGGTGGCGCTCAACTTGTGCCCGGATTCGACCTTGGCGGTGCTGCCCTCGACCACCACCGGATAGCCGAAGCCGCGCAGCATGCGCTCGGTGTGGTCGCGGGTCGGCGCCGGCTCGGTGACTGAGGTCTCACCCGCGGCGTAGAGCCCGGCGAGCAACAGGCAGGACTTCACCTGGGCGCTGGCCATCGGCATGTCGTAATGCATACCGGTGAGGCGCTGGCCGCCGCGAATGGTCATCGGCGGACGGCCTTCCGGCCCCGTCTCGATTACCGCGCCCATCTCGCGCAGCGGCTTGGCTACGCGATTCATCGGCCGCTTGGAAAGGGAAGCGTCGCCGGTCAGGGTGCTGTCGAACGGCTGGGCCGCCAGCAGACCGCTGAGCAGACGCATGGAAGTACCGGAGTTACCCAGGTAGATCGGCCCAGGCGGCGCCTTGAGGCCGTGCAGGCCAACGCCATGGACGGTGACGCGGCCGTTCTGCGGCCCCTCGATCACCACTCCCATGTCGCGGAACGCCTGGATGGTTGCCAGTGCGTCCTCGCCCTCGAGGAAGCCCTCCACTTCGGTGGTGCCTTCGGCCAGGGAGCCGAGCATGATCGAGCGATGGGAAATCGACTTGTCGCCCGGTACCCGGATGGTTCCGGACAGGCTGCCGCCCGGCTGGGCCAGATAAATCAGGTCGTTGTTGTGCATGGCGTCCACATAGGCCCGACGGGCCAGGATTTTGCTGAAATGCTCACGGGCTACCCGGGCGCGCGTGAAAACGCCCAACAACTGGTGCCCGTCCCCAGTGTCGACGGCCTCGCGCAGCGCGTCGAGGTCGTCACGAAAAACATCCAGTGTACGCAGCACCGCCTCGCGATTGGCGAGAAAGATGTCGTGCCACATCACCGGGTCGCTGCCGGCGATCCGCGTGAAATCACGGAAACCGCCGGCGGCATAGCGGAAGATCTCCAGGTTCTCGCTGCGCTTGGCCAGGGAGTCGACCAGGGTGAAGGCCAGCAGGTGAGGCAGGTGGCTGGTGGCCGCCAGAACCTCGTCGTGATGCTCGACCTCCATGTGCTCGACGTCCGCGCCCAGCGCGCGCCACAGGCTGTCGACCAGCGCCAGCGCGTCGGCATCGGTCTCCGCGGAGGGCGTGAGAATCACCTTGTGCCGGCGGAACAGGGTCGCCTTCGCCGCGGTCACTCCGCTCTGCTCGGAACCCGCGATCGGATGCCCCGGTACCAGGTACCGCGGCATCCCGCCGAACGCGACACGCGCGGCACGCACGATATTGCCCTTGGCGCTGCCAACGTCGGTCAATACAGCCTTGCCCAGGTCGAGCTTCGCCAGGTCGGCCAGCACCCGCTCCATCGCCAGGATCGGCACCGCCAACTGGATCACGTCGGCGCCGACGCAGGCGCGGCCAAGATCCTCCTCGCAACGGTCGACCACGCCGAGCTCCACCGCCAGGCGGCAAGACTCGGCATCCCGATCCACGCCGACCACTTCCCGGAACAACCCTTTGCTCCGCAACCCCTTGGCGAAGGAGCCGCCGATCAGGCCCAGCCCCACCACCACCAGGCGGCCCAGCTTAGGGGTCGACTGTTGCAGCGGCGTGACCTCAGTCATGCGCCAGCACCTTGCCCAGCGCCTGGAGGAAACGATCGTTCTCTTCCGGCAGCCCGATGGAGACGCGCAGGAAGGTCGGCATCCCGTAGCCAGCCACCGGACGCACGATCACACCTTCGCGCAGCAGCGCCTGGTAGACCGGACCGGCATCGCGAGCCAGATCCACGGCGATGAAGTTGCCCTTCGAGGGAATCCAGGACAGGCCCAACACGTGGAAGCCATCCTCCAGCTGCGCCATGCCGGAATCGTTTAGGCGGCGACTCTGCGCCAGGTAGTCATGGTCATCCAGCGCCGCGCAGGCAGCCGCCAGGGCCAGGCTATTGACATTGAACGGCTGGCGCACGCGGTTGAGCACATCGGCCACCGCCTTGCTCGAAAGCGCGTAGCCGACCCGCAGCGAAGCCAGGCCATAGGCCTTGGAGAAGGTCCGCGAGACCAGCAGGTTGGGGTGCCGCGCCAGGTAGTCCAGGCCATCGGGCAGCTCGTCGCCCTCGGCGTATTCGATATAGGCCTCGTCCAGCACCACCAGCACCTCCGCCGGCACCTGGGCGAGGAACCGCTCCAGGGCGTCCGCACCGAACCAGGTCCCGGTCGGGTTGTTCGGGTTGGCGACGAACACCACGCGAGTTTGCCCATCGATGGCGGCGAGCATCGCTTCCAGGTCATGCCCCCAGGCGCGCGCCTTGACCGCCCGCCCCTCGGCGCCCACGGCCTGGGTGGCGATCGGGTAGACGGCGAAGGCATGTTCGCTGAACACGGCGTTCAGACCAGGCGCGAGGTAGGCACGGGCGACCAGGTCGAGAATGTCGTTGGAGCCGTTGCCCAGGGTCACCTGCGCCGCATCCACCGCGCAACGCTCGGCCAGCTTGCGCTTGAGTTCGAAACCGTTGCCGTCAGGATAACGGGTCAGTTCCGCCAGTTCGGCGCGGATAGCCTCCAGCGCCTTTGGGCTCGCACCCAGCGGGTTCTCGTTGCTGGCGAGCTTGACGATCGCCGCAGGGTCGATGCCCAGCTCGCGGGCCAGTTCGTCCACCGGCTTGCCAGGGACGTAGGGCGACAGCTTTTGCACCCCCGGCTGGGCCAGGGCAAGGAAATCGGACATGGATAGTTCAGCCTCGACGCGGGACGGGGCATTCATCGATGACCCGTCTCTTCGGAATGACAGCGCGCTCAGAGCACCGCTTTCGGATAGGAGCCCAGGACCTTCAGGGCGACGGCTTCCTGGCCGATCTTCTCCAGGACGTCCTTGATCAGCGGTTCTTTATGGTGGCCGACGAAATCGATGAAGAACACGTAGGTCCATTTGCCGCTGCGCGACGGACGGGTTTCGATGCGGGTCAGGTCGATACCGTTGTTGTGGAACGGTACCAGCAGCTCGTGCAGGGCCCCCGGCTTGTTGCGCATGGAAACGATGATCGAGGTCTTGTCGTCGCCGGTCGGCGGCACCTCCTGATTGCCGATGATCAGGAAGCGCGTGGAGTTGTCCGGGCGGTCCTCGATCTTCTCGTGCAGCTTGCTCAGGTCGTACAGGCTGGCCGCCATGTCGCCGGCGATCGCCGCCGAATTCCACTCGCTCTTCACCCGCTTGGCCGCGTCGGCGTTGCTCGACACCGCCACCCGCTCGACGCTCGGGTAGTGCGAGTCCAGCCACTTGCGACATTGCGCGAGGGATTGGGCATGGGAATAGATCCGGGTGATGTTGTCGGTCTTGGTGGTTTCGCCGACCAGCAGGTGATGGTGGATACGCAGCTCGACTTCGCCGCAGATCACCATGTCGTGCTCGAGGAAGCTGTCGAGGGTATGGTTGACCGCCCCCTCGGTGGAGTTTTCCACAGGCACCACGCCGAAGTTCACCGCGCCGGCGGCGACCTCGCGGAACACCTCGTCGATCGCCGCCATCGGCGTGCTGATCACCGCATTGCCGAAATGCTTGAGTGCCGCGGCCTGGGTAAAGGTGCCCTCGGGTCCGAGATAGGCCACTTTCAGCGGCTGCTCGAGCGCCAGGCAGGACGACATGATCTCGCGGAACAGCCGCGCGACCTCTTCGTTGTCCAGCGGCCCCTTGTTCAATTGCATGATGTGCTTGAGCACCCAGGCTTCGCGCTCGGGACGGTAGAACACCGGCGCCTCGCCCTCGCCCAGGGTCTGGGTCTTGACTCGCGCCACGTCCTGGGCGCAACGGGCACGCTCGCTGATCAGCTCGAGCAACTTCTCGTCGAGGCTGTCGATGCGCAGGCGCAAGGCCTTGAGCTGGTCCTGGTCCGCCATCAGCCGTGCTCCTTCTCGAACTCCGCCATGTATGCGACCAGCGCCTCGACCGCGTCCAGGCCAAGGGCGTTGTAGATGGAAGCGCGCATGCCGCCGACCGAGCGGTGGCCTTTCAGGTTGAGCAGCCCGCGCGCCTCGGCGCCTTCCAGGAACGGCTTGTCGAGACGCTCGTCGGCCAGGCGGAACGGCACGTTCATCCAGGAGCGGGCGCTCGGCTGGATCGGGTTGGTGTAGAAGTCGCTGGCATCGATGGTCTTGTACAGCAGGTCCTTCTTGGCGCGGTTGCGCTGCTCCATCGCGGTCACCCCGCCCTGCTCCTTCAGCCATTCGAAGACCAGGCCGGACAGGTACCAGGAGTAGGTCGCCGGGGTGTTGTACATGGAACCGTTGTCCGCGGCGATCTTGTAGTTGAGCATGGTCGGGCAGACGCTGCGGGCGCGGCCGAGCAGGTCTTCGCGAACGATCACCACCACCAGGCCGGACGGGCCGATGTTCTTCTGCGCCCCGGCATAGATCAGGCCGAAGCGGGACACGTCGAGCGGGCGCGAGAGGATATCGGAGGACATGTCGGTGACCAGCGGCACGTCGCCGGTCTCGGGAATCCAGTCGAACTCGAGGCCGCCGATGGTCTCGTTGGAGGCGTAGTGCACATAGGCCGCGTCCTTGGTCAGCGTCCACTCGTTCTGACCCGGAATGGCGAAGTAGTCGTACTCCTTGGCGCTGGCCGCGACATTCACGGTGCCATAGCGACGAGCCTCCTCGATGGCCTTCTTCGACCAGATACCGGTATCGATATAGTCGGCGACGCCATCTTCGGGCAGCAGGTTCAGCGGAATCTCGGCGAACTGCTGGCTGGCGCCGCCCTGCAGGAACAGCACCTTGTAGTCCGAGGGAATGTCGAGCAGGTCGCGCAGGTCCTGCTCGGCCTTGCTGGCGATGGCCACGTAGTCATCACTACGGTGGCTCATTTCCATGACCGAAAGGCCCTTGCCCCGCCAGTCGAGAAGCTCGGCCTGGGCACGTTGCAGAACTGCGTCGGGAAGCGCCGCGGGACCGGCGCAGAAATTGAAGGCTCGCTTGCTCACATCCACTCTCGCTATAGGTAGGGCGGATAGCCGTGAGTTATCCGCCGACGTCATCGGCCGGGCGGGCGCAGGCGCCCGCCCCGAGCCTTACTCTTCGTTGCCTTCCGCTTCCGCCGCGGGCTCGGACTCGGACTCGGCCGACTCGCCCAGAGATTCGGCAGCTTCCTCCCCTTCGGGCAGGTCCTCGTCATCTCCGCCCGACGGCTCCTGGACACGCTCCAGACCGACCAGTACCTCGTCGCTGGCGAGCTTGATCAGGGTTACGCCCTGGGTATTGCGGCCGGACAGGGAGACTTCGTCGACACGCGTCCGCACCAGGGTGCCCTGGTCGGAAATCAGCATGATCTCCTCGCCTTCCTGGACCTGTACCGCGGCGATCAGCGCGCCGTTGCGCTCGTTGGTGACCATGGCGATCACCCCCTGGCCGCCACGGCCGCGACGCGGGAACTTGCTCAGCGGGGTACGCTTGCCGAAGCCGCGCTCGGAGGCGGTGAGGATCTGCGCCCCGGACTCCGGAATCAGCATGGAGATCAGCTGCTGCCCCTTGCCCAGGCGCATGCCGCGTACGCCGCGGGCGTTGCGGCCCATGATGCGCACCACGCTCTCGGCGAAGCGGATCACCTTGCCGGCGCTGGAGAACAGCATGACTTCCTTGGCGCCATCGGTGATCGCGGCGGCGATCAGGGTGTCGCCCTCTTCCAGCTTGAGCGCGATCAGGCCGCTGCTGCGCGGACGGCTGAACTGCACCAGCGGGGTCTTCTTCACGGTACCGAAGGCGGTGGCCATGAAGATGTAGGCGCCGGTCGGCTCGGCCACCAGCTCGGCGGTCTCGCCCTCGACTTCCTCGACCTCGGCGGCCTCGACCACCTCGCCCTCGAGCACCGCGCCTTCGGCTTCGTCGAGGTCGTCATCGGCGCCACCGTTCTGCTGCAGCGCCTCCAGGTCGATCTGCAACATCGCGGTGATCCGCTCGCCCTCATCCAGCGGCAGCAGGTTCACCAGCGGCCGGCCACGCGCGGTACGCGAGGCTTCCGGAATCTCGAAGGTACGCAGCCAGTAGACCTTGCCCTTGCTGGAGAACAGCAGGAGGGTCGCATGGCTGTTGGCCACCAGCAGGTGTTCGATGTAGTCCTCGTCCTTCATCCCGGTGGCGGACTTGCCTTTGCCGCCGCGACGCTGCGCCTGGTAGGCGGCCAGCGGCTGGGACTTGGCGTAGCCGCCGTGGGAGATGGTCACCACGCGGTCTTCCTCGGTGATCAGGTCGGCGATGGTCAGGTCGACCTGGGAAGCCACGATCTCGGTGCGGCGAGCATCGCCGAATTCGGCCTTGACCGCTTCCAGCTCCTCACGGATCACCTCCATCAGGCGCGCCGGGTTGGTCAGGATGCGGATCAACTCGCCGATCAGGTTGAGGATTTCCTGGTATTCGGAGAGCAGCTTCTCGTGCTCCAGGCCGGTCAGGCGATGCAGGCGCAGCTCGAGGATCGCCTGGGCCTGTTCCGGCGACAGGTAGTACTTGCCGTCGCGCAGGCCGTACTGCGGATCCAGGTCTTCCGGGCGACAGGCGTCGGCGCCGGCACGCTCGACCATCGCTTCCACCGCGCTGGACTCCCAGGCAGTGGCGATCAGGCGTTCCTTGGCCTCGGCCGGGGTCGGCGAACTCTTGATCAGCTCGATCACCGGGTCGATGTTCGACAGGGCGACCGCCTGGCCTTCCAGGATGTGCCCGCGCTCGCGGGCCTTGCGCAGCTCGTAGACGGTACGCCGGGTCACCACTTCGCGGCGGTGGCGGACGAACACCTCGAGCATGTCCTTCAGGTTCAGCGTGCGCGGCTGGCCGTCGACCAGGGCCACCACGTTGATGCCGAACACGCTCTGCAGCTGGGTCTGGGCATAGAGGTTGTTGAGGACCACCTCGCCCACCTCGCCGCGACGCAGCTCGATGACCACGCGCATGCCGTCCTTGTCGGACTCGTCGCGCAGCTCGGAAATACCCTCGATCTTCTTCTCTTTCACCAGCTCGGCGATCTTCTCGATCAACCGCGCCTTGTTCAACTGGTACGGCAGCTCGGTGATGATGATCTGCTCGCGACCGCCGCCCTTCTCCATCTCCTCGACGACGGCGCGGGCACGGATGTAGATGCGCCCGCGACCGGTGCGGTAGGCCTCGATGATCCCGGCGCGGCCGTTGATGATGCCGGCGGTGGGGAAGTCCGGACCGGGGATGTACTGCATCAGCTCATCGACGGTCAGGTCGGGGTTGTCCATCAGCGCCAGGCAGCCGTCGATCACTTCGCCGAGGTTGTGCGGCGGGATGTTGGTCGCCATACCCACGGCGATACCGCTGGAACCGTTGACCAGCAGGTTGGGAATCTTGGTCGGCATGACCGCCGGGATCTGCTCGGTGCCATCGTAGTTGGGCACCCAGTCGACGGTTTCCTTTTCCAGGTCCGCCAGCAGTTCGTGGGCCAGCTTGGCCATGCGCACTTCGGTGTATCGCATGGCTGCGGCGTTGTCGCCGTCCACCGAACCGAAGTTGCCCTGGCCGTCTACCAGCATGTAGCGCAGCGAGAACGGCTGCGCCATGCGCACGATGGTGTCGTAGACCGCGGTGTCGCCGTGCGGGTGGTACTTACCGATCACGTCGCCGACCACACGGGCGGATTTCTTGTAGGGCTTGTTCCAGTCGTTGCCCAGCTCGCTCATGGCATAAAGCACACGGCGGTGCACCGGCTTCAGGCCGTCACGTGCATCCGGCAGGGCCCGCCCGACGATCACGCTCATCGCGTAGTCGAGATAGGACTGTTTCAGCTCGTCTTCGATATTGACCGGGAGAATTTCTTTGGCCAGTTCGCCCATGAGAAGCCTGGTTCCTTTTTCTGGTGGAACTTCGCCGCCTCGATCCTGAGGCAAACGAAGTAGGTCGGCGCATGCCCGAGCAGCGCCAACTCACTACAAATCAACGACTTGAGTCAAGGATTCGCGCACTCTCGAGGCCCCTCCGCGGGGCGCTCGAATAACCGTCGGAGCTTACCACAGCCCACGCCCCAGCCCAAGGCAAAGGCCCTGGCGGGGACGACCTCCAGTCGCCTCGTTCAATGCAGGCGCTTGCGGCTCATCAGGGCGGCCATGCGCTCGGCGTCGGGACGCTCGACGACGCCACGCTCGGTCACGATGGCATCGATAAGGTCCGCCGGGGTCACGTCGAATACCGGATTGTAGGCATCGACCTCGGCCGCTACCCGTCGCCCGCCGATTTCCAGCAGCTCGCGACCGTCGCGCTCTTCGATCGGGATGTCCTCGCCGCTCTCCAGGTTCATGTCGATGGTCGAACTCGGCGCCACCACCATGAAGCGCACGCCGTGGTGCATGGCGTTGACCGCCAACTGGTAGGTCCCGATCTTGTTGGCGACATCGCCATTGGCGGTGATGCGGTCGGCGCCGACGATGACCCAGGTGATGTTCTCGGTCTTCATCAGGTGCGCGGCGGCCGAATCCACGTTCAGGCTGACCGGGATGCCTTCGTTGGCCAGCTCCCAGGCGGTTAGTCGCGAGCCCTGGAGCCAGGGCCGGGTTTCGTCGGCGTAGATGCGATTGACCAGGCCTTCCAGGTGCGCGGCGCGGATCACCCCCAGCGCGGTGCCGAACCCGCCGGTCGCCAGGGCGCCGGTATTGCAGTGGGTGAGGATGTTCTGCGGGCTGCCCTGCTGCTTGCGGATCAGCTCCATGCCCAACTGGGCCATGGTCAGGTTGGCCTCGCGGTCGCTTTCATGGATGGAGATCGCCTCGGCTTCCAGCACCGCCAGCGGCTGGTCGCCCTCTTTCATTCGCTCCAGACGGTCGCGCATGCGGTTCAGCGCCCAGAACAGGTTGACCGCCGTGGGTCGCGAGTCGGCCAGCAGGCGGAAGTCCTCCTCCAGCGCGGCGCGCCAGTCGCCGCCCTGCGCCAAGCGCGCGCGGGCGCCAAGGACGATGCCGTAGGCGGCGCTGATGCCGATGGCCGGCGCGCCGCGCACGACCATATCGCGAATGGCCTTGGCCACCTCGACCGCCGACTCGTGTTCGAGCCAGACCTCCTCCTGGGGCAGCAGGCGCTGATCCAGCAACCGCAGCGTACCGTCCCGCCACTCGATCGCCTTGACCCGCTCGGCCGCCAGCAGTCGCTCTCGCATGCACACACCTCTCGCTGAATCACGGAAAAGCTGCGGATTATAACGAGCCCCAGCCGCGGACGCTCGGGTATACTTCCGGCTTCCCGCTCTGCGCCCAGGATGCGCCGCCATGCCCAACGTCCGTAACCCCTTCGACCTCCTCCTGCTGCCGACCTGGATCGTCCCCGTGGAGCCCGCCGGGGTGGTGCTGCGCGACCACGCGCTGGGCATCCGCGACGGCCAGATAGCCCTGGTCGCGCCGCGCGAGCAGGCCATGCGCCATGGCGCCACGGAAATCCGCGAATTGCCGGGCATGCTGCTCGCCCCCGGTCTGGTCAACGCCCACGGCCATTCGGCGATGAGTCTGTTCCGCGGTCTCGCCGACGACCTGCCGCTGATGACCTGGCTGCAGGACCACATCTGGCCGGCCGAAGGCCAATGGGTCAGCGAGGATTTCATCCGCGACGGCACGGAGCTGGCCATCGCCGAACAGGTAAAGGGCGGCATCACCTGTTTCTCCGACATGTACTTCTATCCACAGGCCATCTGCGGCGTGGTCCATGACAGCGGGGTCCGCGCCCAGGTGGCGATCCCGGTACTGGACTTCCCGATCCCCGGCGCCCGCGACAGCGCCGAGGCGATCCGCCAGGGCATGGCGCTGTTCGACGACCTCAAGCACCACCCGCGCATCCGCATCGCCTTCGGCCCGCACGCTCCTTATACGGTGAGCGACGACAAGCTGGAGCAGATCCTGGTGCTCACCGAGGAACTCGACGCCAGCATCCAGATGCACGTCCACGAGACCGCCTTCGAGGTGGAGCAGGCCACGGAGCGCAACGGCGAGCGCCCGCTGGCCCGCCTGCACCGCCTCGGCCTGCTCGGCCCACGCTTCCAGGCGGTGCACATGACCCAGGTGGACGACGACGACCTGGCGATGCTGGTGGAAACCAACAGCTCGGTGATCCACTGCCCGGAATCCAACCTCAAGCTGGCCAGCGGCTTCTGCCCGGTGGAAAAACTCTGGCAGGCCGGGGTCAACGTAGCCATCGGCACCGACGGCGCGGCGAGCAACAACGATCTCGACCTGCTCGGCGAGACCCGCACCGCGGCGCTGCTGGCCAAGGCCGTGTACGGCCAGGCCACCGCCCTCGACGCCCACCGCGCGCTGCGCATGGCCACCCTGAACGGCGCCCGCGCGCTTGGCCTGGAGCGCCTGATCGGCTCCCTGGAAGCCGGCAAGGCCGCCGACCTGGTGGCCTTCGATCTGTCCGGCCTGGCCCAGCAACCGGTCTACGACCCGGTTTCGCAACTTATCTATGCCAGCGGCCGCGACTGCGTGCGGCACGTCTGGGTCGGCGGCAGGCAACTCCTCGACGACGGCCGCCTGCTTCGTCACGACGAACAGCGCCTGATCGCCAGGGCCCGCGAATGGGGGGCGAAGATCGCCGCCAGCGACAGGTCCTGAACCGCGGCGGGCCGGCCCGCTGCGACAAACTGACATAGGAAGGCGAACCGCCGCCGGCCCCATCCCTCCGCCAAAGCTGGCAACATGAAGGATTGGATTCCGCCGCCGCGGCCCTTCCCCCAAAGGCTTCACTCTTCAACGGGAACGATTATGAGCAACGTCGACCACGCCGAGATCGCCAAATTCGAGGCACTGGCCCATCGCTGGTGGGACCGCGAGAGCGAGTTCAAGCCGCTCCACGACATCAACCCGCTGCGCGTCAACTGGATCGACGAGCGCGCCGGCCTGGCCGGCAAGAAGGTGCTCGACATCGGTTGCGGCGGCGGCATCCTCAGCGAAGCCATGGCCCAGCGCGGCGCCAACGTCACCGGCATCGACATGGGCGAAGCGCCGCTCGCGGTGGCGCGCCTGCACCAGCTGGAATCCGGCGTCGCCGTCGACTACCGGCAGATCACCGCCGAGCAGATGGCCGAGGAAATGCCCGGGCAGTTCGACGTGGTCACCTGCCTGGAGATGCTCGAACACGTGCCGGACCCGGCCTCGGTGATCCGCGCCTGCCACCGCCTGGTCAAGCCGGGCGGACAGGTTTTCCTCTCGACCATCAACCGCAATCCCAAGGCCTACCTGTTCGCGGTGATCGGCGCGGAATACATCCTCCAGTTGCTGCCGCGCGGGACCCACGATTTCCGCAAGTTCATCCGTCCGTCGGAACTCGGCGCCTGGTCGCGCGAGGCCGGTCTCGAGGTCAAGGACATCATCGGCCTGACCTACAACCCGCTGACCAAGCACTACAAGCTGGCCAACGACGTCGACGTCAACTACATGGTCCAGACCCAGCGGGAGGCGTGAAGCGCATGCGGCTCAAAGCGGTACTGTTCGACATGGATGGCACCTTGCTCGACACGGCGCCGGACTTCATCGCCATCACCCAGGCCATGCGTGCCGCCCACGGCCTGCCGCCGGTGGACGAGCAACGGGTGCGCGACGTGGTCTCCGGCGGCGCGCGCGCGATGGTTGCCGCGGCCTTCGGCCTGTCGCTGGACAGCCCGGAACTGGAACCCCTGCGCCAGGAGTTCCTCGACCGCTACCAGGAGCATTGCGCGGTTCTCAGCCGGCCCTACGACGGCATCCCCGAACTGCTCGCGGCGATCGAGAAAGCCGGGTTGATCTGGGGCGTGGTGACCAACAAGCCGGTGCGCTTCGCCGAACCGATCATGCAGCGCCTGGGCTACGCCGAGCGTTCCAGGGTGCTGGTCTGCCCGGACCACGTGACCCGCAGCAAGCCCGATCCCGAGCCGCTGCTACTGGCCTGTAGCCAGCTCGGCATCGATCCGTCGAGGGTGCTGTTCATCGGCGACGACCTGCGCGACATCGAATCCGGCCGCGACGCCGGGACCAAGACCGCGGCGGTGCGCTACGGCTACATCCACCCCGAAGACAACCCCGCGCACTGGGGCGCCGACGTGATCGTCGACCACCCGCGCGAACTCATCGACGTTCTCGACCGCGCGCTCTGCGACTGCTGATCCGCAGCGCCGCCGACAGACAACGACCCGCCGCCAGGCGGGTCATGCATTCAAAGGATTCGACATGTTCCAGTACTCCGCCCGCCCCGACCTGCTGAAAGACCGCGTGATCCTGGTCACCGGCGCCGGCCGCGGCATCGGCGCCGCCGCCGCCAAGACCTTCGCCGCCCACGGCGCCACCGTGCTGCTGCTGGGCAAGACCGAGGAGTACCTGAACGAGGTCTACGACGCCATCGAGGCCGCCGGCCATCCGCAGGCCGCCGTGATCCCGTTCAACCTGGAGACCGCCCAGCCGCACCAGTTCGAGGAACTGGCGGCAACCCTGGAGAACGAGTTCGGCCGCATCGACGGCCTGCTGCACAACGCTTCGATCCTCGGTCCGCGCTCGCCGATGCAGCAGATTTCCGGGGAGAACTTCATGCGCGTGATGCAGGTGAACGTCAATGCCATGTTCATGCTGACCACCGCCATGCTGCCGCTGATGAAGCTCTCCAGCGACGCCTCGATCATCTTCACCTCGAGCAGCGTGGGCCGGAAGGGCCGCGCCTACTGGGGCGCCTATTCGGTATCGAAGTTCGCCACCGAGGGCCTGATGCAGACCCTTGCCGACGAACTCGACGGTACCAGCGCGATCCGCGCCAACAGCGTCAACCCCGGCGCCACCCGCACCAGCATGCGCGCCCTCGCCTACCCTGGGGAAAACCCGCTGAACAACCCCACCGGCGAGGAGATCATGCCGGTCTACCTGTACCTCATGGGGCCGGACAGCGCCGGCGTCAACGGCCAGGCCTTCGACGCCCAGTGATTCCCCGGCAGCCTCGCCGCCCGGCGAGGCTGCCCTGTCCTTCCCTCTTCCCGTCCGGAACTTCCCATTCTTTTTGCATATTTTTCCCACTGAGTGGGAAAGTGGTTTCATTTTCCGGGAAATCGCCTTCACCCTGTGGGTCAAGGAGTTCCCATGTCGAAGCATTCCCCCACCGATCGCCTGCTGCAGATCCTCATTGCCCTCGGCCAGGCGCCCGAAGCCCTGTCTGCCAAGGAGCTGTCGCTGACCCTGGAGCAGCCGCTGAGCAGCACCTACCGGCACCTGAAGACCCTGTTGCGCTGGGGCCTGGCCGAAGAACAGGCCGGCCAGGGCCGCTACCTGCCCGGCCCGGCCTGCCTGCAACTGGCGAAGAAATTCGATCGCGAGGCCTCGCTGATCGGTCTCGCCAAACCGGAACTCAAGCGCCTGGCCGACCTGAGCCAGGAGAGCGTGGCGCTGATGGTGGCCAGCAACCAGCAGGCGATCTGCCTGGAACTGTTCGACAGTCCGCAGCCACTGCGCTGCTGCTACCAGAAAGGGCTGGCGCAGCCGCTGTTGCATGGCGCCTCGGCCAAAGCCCTGCTGGCGCACCTGGAGGACGAACGGCGCGAGGAGCTGTACCTCGCCCAGGAACTCTCCGCCGAGCGTATCGACAAGCTGGAGCAGGAACTCCGGCTGATCCGCGAACAGGGCTACGCCGTCAGCCAGGGCGAGATCGACGAAGGCGTCTGGGGCATCAGCGTACCGCTGCTGGACAGCCGCCAGCGCCTGCACGGCGCCCTCAGCCTGATGGCCCCCGCCTTGCGCGCCCAGTCGCGCAGCGAACGCTTGCGGCAATGGACCCTCGACGCCGCCGCGCGACTTTCCGCGCGGCTGGACTGACCGACAGGAGTTTCGATGTACCCCGCCCCCGACATGAGCCTCTGGCAAGGCCGGATCGATAGCCAGGAAGGCGCCGACGCGCGGCGCTGGCACCAATGGATGCGTCCCTACGCAGACGACGCCGAAGCGGCCAGCGTGCTGCTCGGGTTCGCCAGCGACGAAGGCGTGCGCCGCAACCAGGGTCGCCAGGGCGCGCGCCACGGACCGCCAGCCTTGCGTCGCGCGCTGGCCAACCTGGCCTGGCACGGCGAGCAAGCGATCTACGACGCCGGCGACATCGTCGCCGGCGACGATCTGGAAGCCGCCCAGGAACGCTACGCGCAACGCGTCGCCGACCTGCTCGCGCGCGGCCACCGGGTGGTCGGCCTGGGCGGCGGCCACGAAATCGCCTACGCCAGCTTCGCCGGCCTCGCCCGCCACTTGAGTCGGCATGAGCGCCTGCCGCGCATCGGTATCCTCAATTTCGACGCGCATTTCGACCTGCGCCACGCCGAACGGGCCAGCTCCGGCACGCCGTTCCGCCAGATCGCCGAACTCTGCCAGGCCAGCGACTGGCCGTTCGCTTACTGCTGCCTGGGCATCAGCCGCCTGAGCAACACCGCGGCGCTGTTCGACCAGGCCCAGCGCCTGGGTGTGCGCTACCTGCTGGACCGCCAGTTGCAGCCGTGGAACCTGGAACGCAGCGAAGCCTTCCTCGACAGCTTCCTGCAATCCGTCGACCACCTCTACCTGACCGTTTGCCTCGACGTGCTCCCGGCCGCCCAGGCGCCCGGCGTCAGCGCGCCCTCGGCGCACGGCGTGGAGATGCCGGTGGTGGAGCACCTGGTCCGCCGCGCCAAGGCCAGCGGCAAGCTGCGCCTGGCCGACATCGCCGAACTCAACCCGCAACTCGATAGCGACCAGCGCACCGCCCGGATCGCCGCGCGCCTGGTCGACAGCCTGGTCAACTGATCGCCCTTTCGCCCACACAACAACAATAGAGCCACGCCATGCCGACATTGCACCTGGACGCCCTGTCCACCACCGCCCTCGCCCTGCTCCTGCTCGCCCTCGGCAGCCAATTGAAGAAGCGCAGCCGCTGGCTGACACGTCTGTGCGTACCGTCGCCGGTGATCGCCGGCTTCGGCTTCGCCTCCCTGGTCTGGCTGCTCAGGGATCGCGGCTGGCTCGACATCGGCCTCGACACCAGCCTGCAGACGCCCCTGATGGTGGCGTTCTTCACCACCGTCGGCCTCGGTGGCAGCCTCGGCCTGCTGCGCAAGGGCGGCAAGACCCTGCTGGTCTACCTGTCGGCCTGCTGGGCGCTGGCGATACTGCAGAACCTGATCGGCGTAGGCAGCGCCGGACTGCTCGGCCTCGACCCGTTGCTCGGGATCATGGCCGGCGCGGTGTCGCTGGAAGGCGGCTTCGGCGCGGCGGCGGCCTTCGGCCCGGTTGCGGAAGGGCTCGGCGCCCAGGGCGCGACCACCGTGGCGCTGGCCTCGGCCACCTTCGGCATGGTCGCTGGCGGGCTGCTCGGCAGCCCGGTGGCGCGCTGGCTGATCGAACGCAACCGCCTGCCGGTGCAGGCGGAAAGCGACAATCGGCTGGAAGCCCTCGGGCAGCAGGAGCGACGCCAGCATGCGGCGGCCACGCTGGACGGCAATCTCCTGCTGCGCCTGCTGACCTGCGTGCTGCTGGTGATGGTGCTCGGCTTCTGGCTCGGCGACGCGCTCGAGGAACGCCTGGGCCTGGTGCTGCCCAGTTATGTCGGGGCGATGTTCATCGCCATCGTCCTGCGCAACCTCGACGACCGGCTCGGCTGGCTGCGCATTCCGGACCACGCCGTCGGTACCCTGGGCGACGTCTGCCTGGGCATCTTCCTGACCATGGCGATGATGAGCCTGAAGTTCTGGGAGCTGGAGAACCTCGGCCTGCCGCTGCTCGGCGTACTGTTCATCCAGGTCGCGGTGCTGTTGCTGCTGACGATCTTCGTCCTGTTCCGCCTGCTCGGCCGCAACTACGACGCCGCGGTGCTCTGCGCCGGCTTCCTCGGCCACGGCCTGGGCGCCACGCCCAACGCGGTGGCCAACATGGGCGCGGTCTGCGAGCACTATCGGGTGTTCTCGCACAAGGCCTTCATCATCGTGCCCCTGTGCGGCGCGGTACTGATCGATCTCGTCGCCATCCCGGCGATCACCTGGTTCATCAACGCCTTCAGTTGAACCATGGCGGCGCTCCGCTAGCGGAGCGCCAGCTTTCCGACGAGCGCCTCGGCCACTCGCCAGCAAAACGCCATTATTCCGTCGAAATCTCTCCGAAATTCCTACAGAATGTGGAAACCATTCCTAGGAAAACCTGTCTGTGCCTCTGATTTCTCCGTTCTTCAGTTGGCTGGCACGAAACTCGCCTTAGCCCTACTGTCGCCGTCTTTCGCGCCAGAGGTTCCGCGCATGGCTCCTCCCAAGCAGTCCAATACCATCGATTTCGACGCCGCCAAGCAGAAGCGCGGCCCCCAGCCCGGCGGCAACGCCAGCGGGCCGCGCGCCAGCAACCTGACGGAGTTGCGCCAGCAACTGACCCTACAGTTGCAGAGCAGCCTGGAGGCGGAGCGGATTCTCGGCCTGTTCTTCGAGGAAGTCCGCCAACTGATCCCGCTGGATGCCCTTGGCTACCGCCATCCGGGCTCCGACCTGCGCCTGGAGTTCGGCAGCAGCGCCAAGCATTCGGTGAGCTATCGCCTGAGCCATGACAGCGACTACCTCGGCGAACTGATCTTCCGTCGCCGCCAGCGCCTCGGCGAAGACGAACAACGGCAACTGGAGAGCCTGCTCGGCACCCTGCTGTTCCCGCTGCGCAACGCCCTGCTCTATCGCGCCGCGATCCAGACCGCCCTGCGCGACGCCCTGACCGGCACCGGCAACCGCATCGCCATGGACCAGGCGCTCGGCCGCGAACTGGAACTGGCCCGGCGCAACCTGCAACCGCTCTCGGTGCTGATGCTCGATATCGACCACTTCAAGCGGGTCAACGACCACTACGGTCACGCCGTCGGCGACGAAGCCCTCAAGGCCGTGGCGGAAACCATCAAGGACCACCTGCGCAATGTCGACATGGTGTTCCGCTTCGGCGGCGAGGAATTCCTCGTCCTGCTGTCCAGCACGCCGCTGCAGGCTGCCTGCATGGTCGGCGAACGCCTGCGCCAGGCGGTGGAGGAACTGGACTACCGGCACGCCGGCGAACCGCTGAAGCTGTCGATCAGCCTCGGTTGCGCCGACCTGCGGCCCGGCGAAGGCAGCGACGACCTGCTGCGACGGGTCGACGAGGCGCTCTACGAAGCCAAGCGCGACGGCCGCAACCGCCTGCGCTGCGCCTGAGGCTTGCCGACTCGCACACCCCGAAGCGCGGAGCGGGCGCATCGGGCGACGGCAGTAGCAACGGCTCTCACCGGCGCAGTTACGGTTTCCGCCAAGGTCCTGCCGCTTATGGCTGCGCCGGCTCGTCCGGGGCGCCATAGGCCTGGCGCAAGCGGACGCGCTTCTCCAGCAGCCAGCCGCTGGTTTCCTTGCCGTCTCGAGCCACGTACATGACGTTCAGCCACTCGCCGCTCGGCTTGTAGACAGTGATGAAGTCGCCGGGAATCACGAAGACCCCGGTGACACAGTCGGCACGCGGCGCGCTGTGGAAATAGGCGCGCCCCTTGTCGATCACCTCGCCCTCCAGCGGCGGACGGAAGTTGTCCTCGGGGCCGGCCGTCGCCTCGCCAAGGCTTGCACAGCTCTGCGCCGGCATCGCCGCATCCTCGGCCAGCCCGGCGACGCTCCATAGCATGCAGAGCGCGATAGCCAGGATCCTGTGCATTTCACCACCTCCTTGTGTGCGGGCGACCATTAGACACCGATTCCCAGGCATGAAAAAGGCCCCGAAGGGGCCTTTCCAGGGCGCTTTCCGCTCAGCGGCGGAAGCCCGGACGCATACCGTCGCCGGCCGGTTTCGGCCGCCGCTTGACCTGCGGCTTGCGGGCCGCCGGCTTGTCGCCCGGCGCGCTGGCCGGACGCTCGTCGCGCGGCTTGCTCG
>OKPH01000051.1_pt1 | contig 63790 bp, 73 predicted proteins | sample 1613951 | NCBI WGS metagenome assembly OKPH01 (sample SAMN04436894, study PRJEB24849) | human gut metagenome | biome: human gut; feature: NICU; material: stool | host: Homo sapiens | place: USA: Saint Louis, MO | collected 2012-06-12
TGGTAGTGTGGGGTCTCCCCATGTGAGAGTAGGGAACTGCCAGGCATCAAATAAGAAGAACCCCGTACCGTAAGGTGCGGGGTTTTTTGCTTTTGGTTTTCTCCCCTGGCCTTTCTCTTAATCTCTTACCCTGCTAATGGAATGTGTGATCCCTGTCTCAATGTTATTTATAACAAAATTATAACATTTCATTTACGAGGTAATTGAGTCTCCTGGCTCAATACACCGCTGTTTATGGCAGGAGCATAATCACAATGACAGAAAGTATTACATCAAACGGGACGCTGGCTAACAGTGATACCCGAAGAAGGGTATGGGCAATCGTCAGCGCCTCTTCCGGGAATCTGGTTGAATGGTTTGACTTCTACGTCTACTCATTCTGTTCACTCTACTTCGCACATATCTTCTTCCCGTCCGGCAACACCACAACACAGCTACTACAAACGGCAGGGGTATTTGCCGCCGGATTCTTAATGCGACCCATTGGGGGCTGGCTGTTTGGGCGTATTGCGGATCGTCGTGGGCGCAAGGCCTCCATGCTGATCTCGGTTTGTATGATGTGCTTTGGATCTCTGGTGATCGCCTGCTTACCAGGGTATGAATCGATCGGGACATGGGCGCCTGCGCTGCTTTTGCTGGCTCGCTTATTCCAGGGACTATCGGTGGGCGGTGAATACGGTACCAGTGCGACCTACATGAGTGAAGTTGCCCTGGAAGGCCGCAAAGGTTTTTACGCCTCATTCCAGTACGTTACGCTCATTGGTGGTCAATTGCTGGCGATTCTTGTGGTGGTGATCCTGCAGCAGATCCTGACAGACGAACAACTTCACACATGGGGATGGCGAATTCCTTTCGCACTGGGCGCAGCACTGGCGATTGTCGCACTTTGGTTACGCCGTCAGTTAGATGAAACCTCGCAGAAAGAGGTCAGGACGCTAAAGGAGGCGGGAACATTCAAAGGATTATGGCGAAACCGCAAAGCTTTCCTGATGGTGCTGGGCTTCACTGCGGGCGGCTCTCTCAGTTTTTACACTTTCACCACCTATATGCAAAAGTATCTGGTAAACACCACCGGAATGCACGCAAACGTCGCCAGCGTTGTTATGACAGTGGCACTTTTTGTATTTATGCTCATACAACCGATTATCGGTGCGCTTTCCGATAAGATTGGTCGCCGTACGTCAATGCTGATCTTTGGTGGGCTGTCAGCGCTGTGTACTGTCCCTATTTTGACAGCCCTTCAGCATGTCTCCTCGCCATATGCCGCATTTGCACTGGTGATGCTGGCGATGGTGATTGTCAGTTTCTACACCTCGATCAGCGGAATACTGAAAGCCGAAATGTTCCCGGCACAGGTACGAGCGCTAGGGGTAGGGCTCTCATATGCGGTAGCCAATGCGCTGTTTGGCGGATCGGCGGAGTACGTTGCGTTGTCGCTTAAATCATGGGGAAGTGAAACGACATTCTTCTGGTACGTGACGGTAATGGGGGCGCTAGCCTTTATTGTCTCCCTGATGCTGCATCGCAAAGGGAAGGGCATTCGTCTTTAATAATGCGCCATCTGCCAGACGGCATAGCCGGTGGTTGCACCGGCGACGTCCCAGGCGAAATCTTTCCAGCTCCAGCCGCTCCCCGCGGGGCGGCTATCCCACAGTTCTTTTGATGCTCCAAGGCTTACTGAGAACATCAATCCTATCGCTGCGCTCCGGTCCCGGCTGTATCCCTGATGCTGTGCATATTCGTTACCGGCTGCAGACAGCATTGCGGAGGCGAGGAAGTGCTGAGCCTTATCCTGTCCGGACCAGCTATCGTTGGCCATATGGCTGCAGCCACTCAGAAAGAGGACGCTCAGTAGCAGAGAAGTACGCATCAACGGGCTCCATAAAAAAGCCCTGCGGGTGACAGGGCTCTGACATTACAGAATACGGCTGATAAGTCGGTCGATACGGATACGACGTAAACGGCGGATCAACTTACGGACTTTCACCGGATAATCGGCAATGCTCTGTAGTTCGCGGTAATGGTTAACCACCGTAGTATGCGTGCGAATCAACTCCAGCTCACGTTCACGCTGGGCGGCTAACTCATGCTGCGGGTCATGGATGAGAATAGCGTTTTCCAGATCCAGTCTCCAGGCGCGTGGGTTAAGGTTGTTACCGGTCAGCAGCATCCACTCATCGTCGACCCACATTCCTTTCAGGTGGTAACTGTTGTCTTCATCTTTCCACAGACGCACAACCAGCTGGTCAGTGTTGACGTAGTACTGTAAACGGCTCAGGAAACGACGCAGGTTAATCTCATAAAGATAAGGCAGCGCACCGATGATTTTGAACGGCTGGTCTTCAGGGATGAAAAAGTCGTTTGCTGTTTTATCGCCGACGATAATTTCCACTTTTTTACCGTCGCGCAGTAGCTGAATGATATTTCGCACCAGCACGGCAGGAAGGTTGAAGTATGGCGTACAGATGGTGAGTTTCTGCTCTGCGCATGGCATCAAATGGAAGATCGTTTTGTTCAGCAGGCTTGATTTGCCGAGCCCTACCAGCGGGGTAACAGATAACTCTTCGTTGTTCGCATCGCCCTGGAAATGGTAGACAGCATCGCGCAACTCCTGGCGGAAAGCGCGAACATCATTTTTGATCTCCGGGCTTTTAGGACGCTCAGGATCGTCAAGGCGATTAACACCACGACCGTGTACCAGGTTTTTATCAACCCAGTTGAACATGATATCGGCCATCTGTGGATTACGAATCAGGTGGTAGCGGTCGTAGCGATATTTATCGAGCTGATGAAGGTAGACATCATTCAGGCTTGCGCCGCTGTACAGGACGCTGTCATCAATGATGAACCCTTTAAAATGAAGGACACCGAGTGCTTCACGGGTATTAACGGGTACGCCATAAACAGGGACATCGACGCCAGGATTTTCCTGCGCCGTGCGGCAATACCAGTCCGCATTAGTATTGGAAGCGGCTGCGCCGATACGGCCACGCTGAGCGCGATGCCAGTCAACCAGTACGCGAACATCCAGTTCCGGACGCTGACGTTTAGCTTCATAGAGTGCGTTGAGGATCGCACGACCGCCTTCATCTTGTTCAAGATACAGGGCCACAATGCAAATGCGTCGCGTGGCGCTGGCAATCTTTTCCAGAAGCGTTTCCCGAAAATGAGCGGGAGCATAAAAGAACTCTACATCATCAACTGACTGAGAAATCTTCGGTAGTTGAGCAAGGTGTTGTTGATGTTTATTACGCTTAAATTTTGACAACATCACAGTGCGTTTCTTCTCTGTTCATTGAAGGGTTGTCTGTACCATGCAAACAACATAAGCGGACAATGATACCACCAGTCCCGTCCAAAGTGGGTAACATTTCCAGTAGGTTACTCGTGTTTGTCTGCTGATGTCAGGACGAGGGACAAGGCAACAATACCTTCCTCCAGCTGAATATCAACGTCAAATCCGAGTTTTCGCGCCAGGGTCACCATACCGCGATTGTTTGGCATAGTAATGCCATTCAGGCGCAACAATCCGTGATCTCGCGTATAACTGATGAGTTTTTCCAGCAGTCGTCTACCCAGCCCCAGGCCTTTAAGATCGGAGCGCACCAGCACGGCAAACTCCGCATCGACATTATCCGGGTCAGAAATGGCTCGCGTGACGCCGAGGATCTCATCATCATGACCTGCACGACGCACGGCAACAAACGCCATTTCTCGATCGTAGTCGATCTGGGTCATATTGGCTAAATCATCGTGGGTAAATTCGTTGATTTCGCTAAAATAGCGGTAGTAGAGATCTTCTTTCGTAACCTGAGAGATAAAGGCCCGCAGTTGGGGTTCATCTTCCGGCAGAATTGGGCGGAACAGGACACGTTCCCCGTTTTTCATCTCTACCCACTCCTCCAGATGCAGAGGATATGGACGGATTGCCAGGCGGCTCTCTCTGTCCCCTTCGAAGGGCGCGATATCCAGCGTCACGTCCAGCGCCGTAAACTCATTGCCGGAAGCGAGTAGCGGATGGATATCCAGCCGCTGGATCTCGGCACAATCCACGATCAGATTAGACACCTGCACCAGGAATTGACTTAACCCGGCAATATCGAGCGGACGCAAGGCACTGCGGCCACGGATCTTTTTGCTTTTAATCGCCTGAATGATCAGATAGCGCGCGAGGTTCATGTTCAGCGGCGGTAAAGCAACGACAGCCTGTTCCTCCGGGTGCCACTCCACGCCACCTTCTCCCAGCATAATAAGCGGGCCGAAGACGGGATCGTGCTCTACCACGACTCGTAGTTCCTGAGCGCCTGCGCGGTTAGCCATGCTTTGTACCAGCAGTCCGTGGATCCGGGCCTGCGGCCAGGCCATCTTAACGCGATCAAAAATGGCATCGGCTGCCTGCTGTACCTCCGTTGCCGTACGCAGATATAACATGACACCCTGAACATCTGATTTATGCGGTATATCGGGAGAGCGCAGCTTAAGAGCGACCGGATAGCCAATCTGCTCCGCAATATGTACTGCCTCGGCGCTGTCGCTGGCGATCCAGGTTGGCAGGGTTTGCATCCCGTAGCTGCCCAGAATGGGCTGCACTTCATGCGTATCAAGCGATGTCGCGCCCTCTTCAATAGCCTGATGCAAGAGTCGATGAACGTCGACGGTATTCGCCGTCAGGTTACCTGGTAGCGCCGGGGTTTCGCGTAGCTGCTTCTGATTGCGGCGATATTCCACCATATGCATAAATGCGGTGATGGTCCCTTCCGGCGTACGGTAGGTTGGCAGACCGGCTTCGCTGAACAGACGTCGTGCCTCCTGAGATGAAAACTCACCGCACCAGTTTGTCAGCAGAGTGACATATTTGCCGCGCGGATGGTTGCGTACAGCTTCAATTAACGCGCGCGCACTTTCACTGCCCGGCGCGACTGCGCTGGGGGAGTGGATAATCATTAATGCATCGAAGTCCTGACTATCCAGCAAAATTGAGATAGCCCGAATATAGCGATCGCTGCTGGCGTCATCGCGCAAATCAAGCGGATTGCCGGGCATCACGCTTGTCGGAAGCGCCTCTCTGAGGCGTTGAAGCGTCTCTTCACCCAGCGTTGCCAGCTTTCCGTTGCGCAGCCACAGTTCATCCAGCGCAAGCGCAGCAGGGGCCGCACCATTGCTGACAATCATTAATTTCTCGCCACGCAGTGGGCGCATGTGGCTGAGCGTCTCAACGGCGGAAAAAAGCTCGTGCGTATCCTGCACCCGCAGTAACCCCGCGCGCTGGATGGCGGCATCCCAGGCGGGATCCATGCCGGAATGAGACTGCAGGAGACGCTGGGCAGCAGGACTGCGACCGCTTTTGATAACCAGGATCGGCTTATTGCGCGAAGCACTTCGTGAAGCCGATACAAAACGACGGGCGTCGCTCAGATGCTCAAGATAAAGGAGTATCGCGCTGGTTTTGCTGTCACGAGCCAGGAAATCCAGAAGCTCATCAACGTCGATATCCAGGCTGTCGCCCAGGGCAATGAAGTAGGAGAAACCCATTTCGCGCTGTTGCGCCCAGTCGAGGATAGTGTTCGATACTGCAGCCGACTGCGAGATAAACGCCAGTTTGCCTTTGCGGATCGGTACCGGGGAGAAACTGGCATTCAACCCCTGCCAGGGGGCGAGCAGGCCCAGGCTATTCGGGCCAAGGATACGCATCTGGTAGCGGCTGGCGTAGGCGAGCAGTTCGGGTTGCTGTTCAGGTGGAGACGAGAGAATAATGCAGGTTTTACACCCTTTCTTGCCAAGTGCTTCCAGCAGTTCCAGATTGCGTTTCGCATTCGTACACAGCACGGCGAGGTCCGGCACAAAAGGCAGCCTCTGCACATCTGGCCATGCCAGCACCCCCTGAACGGCCTTATAAGCCGGCGTGACGGGCATGACGGGGCCATTAAATCCTCCCGCGAGCAGGTTGCGCATCATCAGATAGCCTGCCCGATCCGGTTTCATGGATGCGCCGATAACGGCAATGGATTTAGGACGTAATAGCGCTTCTAACCCTCGCTGGCTCATGCAAGTCTCCCGTGATTGCAAGCGACCTGATGATTTTAAACGCTTTCTGACTCTGTTGCTGTGATGCTGCCCTTATGAATGGTTTTTCCCGCCAGATAGCGTTCCCGGAAGCAAGAGAAATGGTTGCTCAGGGCGCCGGCTGCTGCGGTATCCCCGGCTAAATCCAGCAGCGCGATGGCCACCTCGGCGGTGCAATATTGTCCGTCAGCATGCGCTTCACGCAGGCGATAAGCCGAGACGCGGGAAAGATCGACAGAAATGACCGGCAGCGCGTCAAGGTAAGGGCTTTTGCGAAACATTTTCCGCGCTTCGGTCCATGTGCCGTCCAGCATAATAAACAGCGGTGGCTTACCGGACGGTGGCGCCGAAAGCACCTGACGATTATCGCCTGCGTAAGAGGCCGGGAAAACGACCATCGGCTGATAGTCCGGGTTTGTCACCAGATCGAGCAGGGCCTGCGGCGGCTCGGTGCGGGACCATTGAAACGCGGCAGTATCCGGCAGAATATCGGCAATCAGCCGCCCTGTATTACTGGGTTTCATCGGCTCGGTATCAAACATGACCAGACAAAAACGGCTTTTAGCCGTACTGGGTGCCAGCGTTTCGCACAGGCAAACTTTAAGCGGAAGCAGGCAGCGCTGGCAGCGACGAATGCGATTGCCACGGGCAAGAAAAGGACGAGTGGCGCGCGCAAGGCGTTCGGCGCGTAACTGGAGGACAGCGTTATCGGTCATGGGCGAAGTGAAGGAAAAACGCCATTTTCGCAGAGGCGGGAGCGGGGCACAAGATGTGCCCCGTGAAAGTTACAGTGATTCGTTTAACCAGCTGTCAAACGGCGCTTTCGGTACTGCGCCATTGAGCATGTCGACGACTTCACCGTTTTTAAAGATCATAATGGTCGGGATGCTGCGAATGCGGAAACGTGCGCTAAGCTCGCGTTCCGCCTCGGTATTCACCTTAACAAAACGCATCTTACCGCTGCGCTCTTCGGCCACGTCTTCAAAGATTGGCGCGAAGCTTCGGCATGGACCGCACCACGGTGCCCAGAAATCGACCACCACCGGGAGATCGTCCTTGAGGAGTTTGTCCAGCGTAGCACCCGTCGCGTTAATGACATCGCCATCAAACAGTTCGTGGCCACAACGTCCGCATTTCGCACCATCGTCAATCCGATCGTCCGGAATGCGATTAAGAGCCTGACAGTTGGCACATACGGTATTCATAACTAACCTCTGATAGAGCCGTGGGACAGCGGCAGAACGCCGATAATGTTTCTAATATGTTACATATTATCAATGAGCCTGTTTGAAACAACAATGCGTTTTATTCAATGAGAACAATAGTCACAGGCTTTTGTACGAAATTATGGCTATGCGCTGGCACATCGGGTAATCTGCGCGCTTCGCGCAGCGCTGGTGGAGAAAAGCATGAACGACGAAATGAAAAACAAAAGCGGCAAGGTCAAAGTGATGTATGTCCGCAGTGATGATGACTCTGATAAACGCACCCAAAATCCGCGTACCGGAAAAGGTGGCGGGCGTCCGGCGTCTTCTCGTGCAGACGGTGGCCGTCGCCCCGCCCGCGATGACAGAAACACCCGCGGTGATGACCGCAAACGTGACGATCGCAAACGCGATGACCGTCCGCGTTCCGACCGCCCACGTAGTGACCGTCCACGCGACGATCGTCCGCGTGATGACTTCTCGCGTGACAACGCCTCCCCGTGGCGCACCGTTTCTCGCGCCCCGGGCGATGAGACGCCAGAGAAAGCCGATCACGGCGGTATCAGCGGTAAAAGCTTTATCGACCCGGAAGTGCTGCGCCGTCAGCGCGCGGAAGAGACCCGCGTGTATGGCGAGAACGCCTGCCAGGCGCTGTTCCAGAGCCGTCCTGAGTGTATCGTCCGCGCCTGGTTTATCCAGAGCGTGACCCCGCGCTTTAAAGAAGCACTGCGCTGGATGGCCGCGAACCGTAAAGCCTACCACGTGGTGGATGATGCCGAGCTGACCAAAGCGTCCGGTACCGAGCACCACGGCGGCGTCTGCTTCCTGATCAAAAAACGTAACGGCACCACCGTGCAGCAGTGGGTCAGCCAGGCGGATGCCGATGACTGCGTGCTGGCCCTGGAAGATGTAGGCAACCCGCACAACCTGGGCGCGATGATGCGCAGCTGCGCACACTTTGGCGTGAAGGGTGTGCTGTTACAGGATGCCGCACTGCTGGAATCCGGTGCCGCGATCCGCACTGCAGAAGGCGGAGCGGAGCATGTGCAGCCGATCACCGGCGACAGCGTGCTGGACGCCCTTGAGCAGTTCCGTAAAGCGGGTTATTCCATCGTGACCACGTCGAGCCATGCTGGTACGCCGCTGTTTAAAGCGACGCTGCCGCGTAAAATGGTGCTGGTATTAGGTCAGGAACGTGACGGTCTGTCTGACGCGGCGCTTTCCAGCGCTGATCTGAGCGTCTCTATCGACGGGACAGGTAATGTAGAAAGTCTGAACGTGTCCGTTGCGACCGGCGTACTGCTGGCGGAATGGTGGCGTCAGAATAAGGCATAAGCCTCTCAATGTGCCGGGTCTGGCCCGGCACATTCAAATCCTACTCGCTCTCTGCCGGTAACACTGGCATCCAGTCAATAGGCGTTTCGCCACGTTTTTCCAGCCATTCATTCGCCAGAACAAAGTGATTACTGCCGAAGAAACCGCGATGTGCCGACAGCGGAGACGGGTGCGGCGCTTTTAAAACGTGATGGCGCTGACGGTCGATAATCGCCCCTTTCTTCTGCGCGTGAGAACCCCACAGTAAAAACACCACGCCTTCACGATGTTCGTTGATCAGGCTAATAACCTTATCGGTAAAGGTTTCCCAGCCCAGGCTGGCGTGAGAATGTGCCTGACCCGCCCGTACAGTGAGTACCGTATTCAATAGCAGTACCCCCTGATGCGCCCAGCTTTCCAGGTAACCGTGGGTGGGGCGGGTAAAGCCAGGAACGGTTCCCTCAAGCTCTTTATACATATTGAGCAGAGAAGGGGGGATAGCCACGCCCGGACGAACGGAGAACGCCAGCCCGTGTGCCTGACCCGGGCCGTGATACGGATCCTGGCCAAGAATGACCACCTTCACATCGCTCAGCTCAGTGTAACGAAAGGCGTTGAACACATCTTTCTGCGGCGGATAGATCGTCTGCCCGGACTGACGTTCAGCTGCAACGGTGCTGAGTGTATTGATAAAATAGGGTTGTTGTTTTTCTTCTGCCAGCACATCGTGCCATGTCAACGGTGTGGTCATCTCGCTCTCCTGCGAATCTCATTCTGTGTCTAGCTTACCTGTTAAAAGCCAGTGAGCAAAATGACGCGCTGAAATGCACGCTAAGTAGCTAAATTTATTTTGAAAAGATACACAACCAGTTGAATTGGTAAGGTGCTGAAATTGATCTAAAACAATAAATTCAAACCATACTCTTTATGTGGTTGGTGTTTTTGTTGATTTAAATCAATAAATCGCCGGGGTGCGAGTGATATATATACACACAAGAAACAATGGTTTTACCAATTGGCCGTGTGAGGCCGACACCAGTTAATGTAGCCTAAGGGAGGCAACACATGATTACAGGTATCCAGATTACTAAAGCTGCAAATGACGATCTGCTCAATTCTTTCTGGCTGCTGGACAGCGAGAAAAACGAAGCACGCTGCGTGGTTGCAAAAGCCGGTTTTACTGAAGATGAGATCGTGCCAGTGAGCAAACTGGGCGAAATCGAATATCGTGAAATCCCAATGGAAGTGAAACCGGAAGTGCGCGTGGAAGGCGGTCAGCATCTGAACGTTAACGTTCTGCGTCGTGAAACGCTGATGGATGCCGTTGAGCACCCTGAAAAGTACCCACAGCTGACTATTCGCGTGTCTGGCTATGCGGTTCGTTTTAACTCACTGACCCCAGAGCAGCAGCGCGACGTTATCGCGCGTACCTTTACTGAAAGCCTGTAAGGTTCCAGTTTCGGGGGGGAATAAAAAAGCCGGGGAAATCCCCGGCTTTTTCTTACTCTTCAGTTTTCGTATCCTGCGCGGCAGCGCTTGGCTTACGACGCTTACCAATGTTTTTGGTATCGCGGTGGCGTTGCTTAACGCGCGGCTTCTCTTTTTCTTTCTCTTTTCTCTCAGCGCGTTTTGCGAGTGCTTTCTTGGACGGTTTGCCCGTCATTTTTTCACTCGGCGCGCGGGTAGTTGGGCGCAGGCCGTCAATGACGCGAGATTTCAGCGGCTCATCAACATAGCGACCAATTTTTTGCAGCAGCAGGTGATCGTGCGCTTCAACCAGTGAAATCGCAGTACCTTTACGTCCGGCGCGACCGGTACGGCCAATGCGGTGCAGATAGGTATCACCACTGCGCGGCATATCGAAGTTGATCACGTGGCTCACGTCCGGAATGTCGATCCCTCGCGCGGCAACGTCTGTCGCCACCAGCACGTTCACGCGGCCATCGGTCAGGCGTTTGATGCCTTCGGTACGCTTAACCTGCGCCATCTCACCTTCGAGGTAGCAGTTATTAATGCCCGCATTACGCAGCATTTCTGCCAGCTCGTGCACGCGCTCGCGTTTACGCACAAAGACGATGGTACGCAGAGCATCTTCCTGCTTCAGCAGGTGCTTCAGTAATTCGACCTTGTGCTCAAGGTTGTCCGCACGGTAATACCACTGGTGGATCTTCTTGCGCTCACGCGTAGAGGGCGTCGCAGAGACTTCAACCGGATCTTCCAGCAAACGCTCGGCGAAATCTTTAATCGCGTCCCCTTCAAGGGTGGCAGAGAACAGCATCGTCTGGTTACGCCAGCGCGTCTCGCCCGCAATATGTTCGATATCCTGTGCGAAGCCCATGTCCAGCATACGGTCGGCTTCATCCAGAATCAGCGTTTCTACCGCGCGGCAGTCGAAGTTCTCTTCTTTAATATACTGCAGCAAACGGCCCGTCGTCGCAACAACGATATCCTGGTTTTCGCTGAACACTTCGGCGTGGTTCATATACGCCACGCCGCCGGTGATGGTGGCGATATCCAGATGGGTGTTAGCCGCTAGCTCACGCGCGTGATCGGCAACCTGCATGGCCAGCTCGCGCGTAGGCGTCAGGATCAAAATACGCGGTGGGCCTGATTTTTTTCGTGGAAAGTCGAGCAGGTGCTGCAACACAGGCAGCAAATAGGCTGCTGTCTTCCCCGTGCCGGTTGGCGCAGAACCGAGCACATCGCGGCCCTCAAGCGCAGGCGGAATGGCCGCTGCCTGAATGGCGGTCGGGCGTGTAAAGCCTTTGCTCTCAAGTGCATTGAGCAGGCTTTCATCGAGTTCAAGTTCGGAAAAAGTCGTTACAGTCATGTTCTACCTCTGTGTGGGGCGCTGATTATAGACGTTACGGCTGTAATCTTCATCTGTTTGTATGGATATCGCTTTGCGGTGCCTTCGCTTTCCCCTATGCTACTCCAGTTTCACTTAGAAGGTTGCCCTGACATGTCTCAACTCAAAGCGCAGTTGCGCCGCGATGGTTTTACGTTTAAACAGTTTTTTGTCGCCCACGATCGCTGTGCCATGAAAGTCGGCACCGACGGTATTTTACTGGGAGCATGGGCCCCTGTCGCAGGTGTTAAACGTATTCTTGATATCGGTACCGGCAGCGGGCTGGTGGCGTTGATGCTGGCCCAGCGTACGGAAGAGCATGTCACGATTGATGCCGTTGAGCTCGATGCGCAGGCTGCAGGGCAGGCGAGTGAAAATGCGGCCGAATCCCCCTGGGCAGCCCGGATTCGCGTTCAATGTGCGGATGTGCTGGTCTGGGCGCCTGAACAAACTGCGCGTTACGATCTTATCGTCAGCAACCCTCCTTACTACGCGCCCGGTGTCGAGTGTGGTACTCCTGAACGTGAACAGGCGCGTTATACCGGTTCACTCGATCATAAAGCACTGCTTACCAGCGCGGCTGAACTCATCTCTGAAGAGGGCTTTTTTTGCGTAGTGTTGCCAGAAAGCACGGGTAATACATTTATTGGTCTGGCGCAGGAGATTGGCTGGACATTACGTTTGCGAACTGACATTTCTGATACGGAAGGACGACTGCCGCACCGCGTGCTGCTGGCGCTCTCGCCAAAAGAAGGTGAATGCTTTAATGACCGTATGGTGATTCGAGGGCCAGACCAGCGTTATTCCGAAGATTACACTGCTCTGACCCAGGCATTTTATCTGTTTATGTGAACCTGCGGAGCCAGTATCGACGGGCCGGATTCAGCAAGCTGATCCGGGTAGTCCAGGGTGTAGTGCAAGCCGCGGCTCTCTTTACGCATCATGGCACAGCGAACAATCAGCTCGGCAACCTGCACCAGATTGCGCAGCTCCAGCAGATTATTGGATACGCGGAAATTGGCATAATATTCATCAATTTCCTGCTGCAGCATAGTAATGCGGCGCAACGCACGTTCCAGACGTTTTGTGGTGCGCACAATCCCTACGTAGTCCCACATAAACAGCCGTAGTTCATGCCAGTTGTGCTGGATCACGACCAGCTCGTCCGGGTTATCCACGCGGCTTTCATCCCAGGCAGGTAAGTGCTCAGTCTCGCAGGCGTAAGGCATGCGTTTCGTGATGTCTTCGGCCGCTGACCAGCCGTACACCAGACACTCAAGCAGCGAGTTCGACGCCATACGGTTCGCGCCGTGAAGGCCGGTATAACTCACCTCGCCGATAGCATACAGACCTTCTACGTCGGTGCGCCCGTGATCGTCAACCATCACGCCCCCGCAGGTATAGTGGGCCGCAGGCACAATGGGCACCGGATCGCGGGTCAAATCAATCCCCAGGTTCAGCAGCTTTTCGTAAATCATCGGGAAATGCTGGCGAATGAATGCGGCTGGCTTATGGCTGATATCGAGATACATGCAGTCCACGCCCAGACGTTTCATTTCATGGTCGATGGCGCGGGCAACGATATCGCGAGGGGCGAGCTCGCCACGCGCGTCAAAGTCCGGCATAAAGCGGGTACCGTCAGGGCGTTTCAGATAAGCGCCTTCACCGCGCAGGGCTTCCGTCAGCAGGAAGTTGCGCGCCTGAGGGTGGAACAGGGCGGTGGGGTGAAACTGATTAAATTCGAGATTCGCCACGCGGCAGCCTGCGCGCCAGGCCATGGCGATACCGTCTCCGGAAGCGATGTCCGGGTTAGTGGTGTACTGATACACCTTTGAGGCGCCGCCCGTCGCCAGTACAACGGCCTTCGCCTGACAGGTTTCAACCTTCTCTTTATTACGGTTCCAGACCCATGCACCCACCACGCGACGCGGACCAGGCAGGCCAATCTTGTCGGAAATAATCAGGTCAACGGCATTACTGCGCTCAAGAACCCGAATATTAGGATGGTTAAGCGCTTTACCCACCAGCGTGGTCTCCACCTCTTTACCGGTGGCATCCGCTGCGTGCAGGATGCGGCGGTGGCTATGGCCGCCTTCGCGCGTGAGGTGGTAGCTCTCTTCACCGTTAGGCTGAATCTGGGTATCAAATAACACGCCCTGATCGATGAGCCACTGAACGCAATGGCGGGCATTGCTGGCAACGAACTCTGCGGCGTGCGCATCCACGATCCCGGCGCCGGCAATCAACGTATCTTCTACGTGCGACGCTATGCTGTCGGTCTCGTCAAACACGGCGGCAATGCCGCCCTGGGCATAAAATGTGGAACCTTCACTAATCGGTCCTTTGCTCAGAACGATAACGTTTTGATGCTCGGCCAGGCGCAGCGCCAGAGAGAGACCGGCAGCGCCGCTACCGATGATCAGGACATCACAATGGAGTTCAGATGTTGTGTTCATGATTGTTGTTTAATTTACTAAACAGTGTTGGGTCAGAATAGCACCTGAGTGCGATTTATCGCACGTTTTTTTTAAAGGTTGTTGCAATGGCTAAACTCGTAAGACGGAGTAAATAGCGGGTAAAGGAATGAAATTATTTTGCGAAGCAGATCGTTAGCGTCAGATTTTGTGGTGAAATAAAGACTGGGTTGCGTTACTCTTCTCGCGGGAAAAAAGATGTTTCTAGTCAGAAAGTGGTGCGTATCGTGAACAGACTTATAATGAGAGAAAATGAACAGTCTGCGGCGCGATGAACAAAAACAAAGGCGTTACGGAACTTATTGACGATCGGACACTCTAACTCGGTGCTTGCTCAAAGTGCGGTGTTTTTAGAGTGGCGTTTCGATAACGCGTGGAATTTAGGTTTGGGGAGACATTACCTCGGATGAGCGAGCAGTTAACGGACCAGGTCCTGGTTGAACGGGTCCAGAAGGGAGATCAGAAAGCCTTTAACTTACTGGTGGTGCGCTACCAGCATAAGGTGGCGAGTCTGGTTTCCCGCTATGTACCGTCAGGTGATGTGCCTGATGTGGTGCAAGAGTCTTTTATTAAGGCCTATCGCGCGCTGGATTCTTTCCGGGGAGATAGTGCTTTTTATACCTGGCTGTACCGTATTGCTGTTAATACGGCAAAGAATTATCTGGTTGCTCAGGGGCGTCGTCCGCCGTCCAGTGATGTAGACGCTATCGACGCCGAAAACTTCGAAAGTGGCGGTGCGCTGAAAGAAATTTCGAACCCTGAGAACTTAATGTTGTCAGAAGAACTGAGACAAATTGTTTTTCGCACGATCGAGTCGCTCCCGGAAGATTTACGCATGGCAATTACGTTACGGGAGCTTGATGGTCTGAGCTATGAAGAGATAGCCGCTATCATGGATTGTCCGGTCGGCACGGTGCGTTCACGAATCTTCCGTGCGCGAGAAGCTATTGATAATAAAGTTCAACCGCTTATCAGGCGTTGACGATAGCGGGATACTGGAAAAGGTATTAGGCATGCAGAAAGAAAAACTTTCCGCTTTAATGGATGGTGAGACGCTGGATAGTGAGCTGCTCAACGAGCTGTCTCATTCTCCCGAAATGCAAGAGACCTGGGAGAGTTACCATCTCATCCGTGACACGCTGCGCGGCGATACCGGCGAGGTTCTCCATTTCGATATCTCTGCCCGCGTGATGGCGGCCATTGAGAATGAGCCTGTTCATCAGACCACTCCGCTGATTCCTGAAGCTCAACCTGCACCTCACCAGTGGCAGAAAATGCCGTTCTGGCAAAAGGTGCGTCCGTGGGCCAGCCAGCTCACCCAAATGGGGGTTGCTGCATGCGTATCGCTTGCAGTTATCGTTGGCGTCCAGCACTATAATACTCAGTCTGAAACTAATCAGCAGCCAGAAGCGCCAGTGTTTAACACACTGCCGATGATGGGCAAAGCGAGCCCGGTTAGCCTGGGCGTACCGGCTGATGCTTCCGCCAGCGGCGGTCAGCAACAGCAGGTGCAGGAGCAGCGCCGTCGCATTAATGCGATGTTGCAGGATTACGAGTTGCAGCGTCGTCTGCACTCTGAACAGCTTCAGTTTGAGCAGGCCCAAACCCAGCAAGCTGCTGTGCAGGTGCCCGGAAACCAAACTTTAGGAACGCAATCGCAGTAATGAAGCAACTTTGGTTCGCCATGTCTCTGATGGCGGGTAGCCTGTTCTTCTCTGCCAACGCCTCGGCTGATGTTTCATCCGGGGCGTTGTTGCAGCAAATGAATCTGGCCAGCCAGTCACTCAATTACGAGTTGGCATTTATCAGCATCAATAAGCAGGGCGTCGAGTCGTTACGCTATCGTCATGCCCGTCTTGATAATCAGCCACTCGCCCAGCTTTTACAGATGGATGGTCCGCGTCGGGAAGTTGTCCAGCGAGGCAACGAAATCAGCTATTTCGAGCCCGGCCTGGAGCCTTTCACGCTCAATGGCGACTATATCGTTGATTCTCTGCCGTCACTCATCTATACCGACTTCAAGCGGCTGGCCCCTTACTACGATTTTATTTCGGTAGGGCGTACGCGCATCGCAGACAGACTGTGTGAAGTGATCCGCGTGGTTGCTCGCGATGGCACGCGCTACAGCTATATCGTCTGGATTGATGCGGAAACCAAGCTGCCGATGCGTGTGGACCTGCTTGACCGCGACGGTGAAACGCTTGAACAGTTCCGCGTGATCTCCTTCAGCGTGAACAATCAGGTTGGCAACAGCATGCAGAATCTGGCCAAAGCCAGCCTGCCGCCGCTGCTTTCTGTTCCGGCAGGGGATTCCGTTAACTTCAACTGGGTTCCTTCCTGGATCCCGCAAGGCTTTAGCGAAGTGTCCAGCAGCCGTCGTCAGTTGCCAACTATTGACACGCCCGTTGAGTCGCGCCTCTATTCCGACGGTTTGTTCAGTTTCTCGGTGAACATCAACCGAGCAACGGCAAACAGCTCTGAGCAAATGCTACGTACCGGACGTCGCACGGTGAGCACCACGGTACGTGATAACGCAGAGATCACGATTGTGGGTGAATTACCTCCGCAGACGGCGAAGCGCATTTCAGACAGCATTAAATTCAGGGCCGCGCAATGATTAAAGAGTGGGCAACCGTCGTCTCGTGGCAAAATGGCGTTGCGCGAGTCAGTTGCGATGTCAAAGCCTCATGCAATAGCTGCGCATCCCGTGCCGGGTGCGGCAGCCGCGTGCTGAACAAGCTTGGGCCGCAAACGTCGCATACTATCTCTGTGCCAAGTGAACAGCCGCTGGTGGCGGGGCAGAAGGTTGAACTGGGGATTGCGGAAGGCAGTCTGCTCGGTTCCGCTATGCTGGTCTATCTCTCTCCGTTGGTCGGGTTATTTATCATGGGCGGCCTTTTCCAGACGCTGTTTGGTACTGATGTGGCCGCCATGTGCGGTGCCGCGTTGGGGGGCATCGGGGGATTCTGGCTTGCTAAAGGTCTCTCACCGAAGCTTGCCGCGCGCGAAGAGTGGCAGCCTGTCATTCTCAGCGTTGGGTTGGCACCAGACCAGCTTCGTGTCGAGACGCTCTCTTCTGAGGCCCGATGATCCATCGGGCTTTATCAATTTTTACGCCCTAATACAGAAAACGCCCTTTCTTCACGCTATACCTGTCTCTAAGTGCATTTCCAGGTAGCGAGGATGTAGTGTAGAATGCTGCGTTTTCGCACTGAAAAACGTCAGGCTAAGAACAGCGGCCTCCAGGAATTCGTAAGGCATAATTATTTAACTATATGAAGAACATACGTAACTTTTCGATCATTGCTCACATCGATAATTGATACCACGCCAGCCTCCGCAAACCTCCGACAAAAATACCTCAAGATCCCCATCAAATCAGCCTTTCCAAAATTTATACTGTTTGCATGTACAGTCAACCTACGACATCATAAGTCATGGTTTTTGTGTCCACCAGCGCGTCCATATCCTATGATGGACACATAACCTCCCGTTCTGATGGACACACGCAGGGACAAATTATGGCTATTTCAGATAGTTATCTAAAGTCGTGCCTTGGGCGCGAACGAGACAAAGTTGAAGAAAAGGCAGACCGTGATGGTCTGTGGGTACGCATCTCTAAAAAGGGGGCCGTTACTTTTTTCTACCGATTCCGCTTCCTGGGCAAACAGGACAAGATGACGATAGGCAGCTATCCGGAGTTCGGATTAAAAGCCGCGCGCGATGAAGTCGCTAAGTGGGCCGCTATTCTTGCCCGTGGCGAAAACCCACGGATCAGGCAAAGCCTCGATAAAGCCAAGATTAACAGCCAGTACACCTTCGAAGAGCTGTTTCGCGAATGGCATTCAATGGTATGCGTTCAGAAAGAAACGGCAGGACAGATTTTACGTACATTCGAATTGCACGTTTTCCCCAAGCTTGGTAAATACCCTGCGCATCAGCTCACGCTGCATAACTGGCTCACTGTGCTGGACCGATTGGCCCAGGGTTACAGCGAGATCACCCGGCGCGTAATCAGCAACGGCCGACAGTGTTATTCCTGGGCAGTGAAACGGCAACTGCTGGAAGTTAACCCGCTGTCAGAAATGTCTGGGCGTGATTTCGGCATCCAGAAACAAATGGGTGAGCGAACCTTGGACCGTAAAGAACTGGCTATTGTCTGGCGAGCCATTGAGGATTCCCGCCTCATTGAGCGAAACAAGATCCTCTATAAATTGTCACTGATATGGGCGTGCAGGGTCGGCGAACTCCGGCAGGCTGAAGTCGCACATTTTGATTTTGAAGAAGGGATCTGGACTGTTCCATGGGAAAACCACAAGACAGGTCGGAAGACAAAGAAACCAATAATTCGACCTATCATCCCGGAAATGCTCCCGCTGATAAAACGGGCCATTGAGCTGGCGCCTGGACGCTTTGTATTTTCAAAATACGAAGACAAACCGATGAGCGAAGGCTTTCACATGAGCATCAGCAGCAACCTGGTTAAGTTCATGCTTAAGGCTTATAACGAGCAGGTCCCACACTTTACTATTCATGACCTACGCAGAACTGCGCGAACGAATTTCTCAGAGCTAACCGAGCCGCATATCGCCGAGATAATGCTGGGGCACAAACTGCCTGGTGTGTGGTCGGTGTACGACAAGCACACCTATGTGGAGGAAATGAGAGTGGCATATGGTAAGTGGTGGGCCCGACTTATGAGCATCGTCGAGCCCGACATTCTGGAGTTCACGCCGCGTCAGGTCGGGTGAGACGGCCTTTATCATCACGGGTTAAATTCAGGTGAGACATCGGCTTACGGGTTGAACGTGACATCTCTTTAATCTGCCAGGCGGTGACTTTGGTTCTTAGCCATTTATTGGGTCCCCCCATGTAAGCGCAATCGGGCTCAGGAAAAGGGTTCTCGTTTGGGGCTCTTTTCCTGTAGCGTTCGAGCGTACGTGAGGAGATACATAGCTGCCCGCAGATGTCTTTGGTGCTCATCAGCTCAAATTTATTCGTTGCTTTGCTCATCTTCGTTCTCCAAGGGCCCCAACCGGGGCCGTTTGATAATTCTTTATCAGGACGCCTGGCCGGGAAGGGCGCGCAAGCGGCGCATGCCTGTCATTGCCGTGGCCACATAGCTCGCCTTGCGGTTCACCACCTCAACCCAGACCTTCACGCCTTCAACCTTCACCGTATACGTCTCTTTCATCTTGCTGCGCCCATAGTCGCCGTATCTTTGCTGGTGGGCTGCCAGCGCGATGTCGCATGCCTGACGCGCTAACGGGGATTGCTGGTTACCTCGGTTAATCAGTCGCATGGCCATCTCCTTCGATACGCTTAAACTCGATCACCCAGACCCAAGGATTTCTATCCCATTCACCAAAGCCGTAAATGGAATCCCAGAGCGTAGCGAAAGACCCCCTGGCGCTTAGCTGGTGCTGCGTCCAGCCCGGCTGATAATGTTTCCAAAAACCTTGACGTAGTTGGGCAACGCCTTCTGATTGGGCCTCTCCTTCGCTGATGCTTTTTAACTTCTCTACCCGAACGCCGGTAATCTCCAACAAAATACGGCTGGCATTGCGCGGCATGTGGATGGACGGTGTCCAGCGAATATCGGAAGCTGGCGGCACATTCTCGTAATGAGATGGAACGTGATCAGGATAATTCGCGCGATATAGCTTGAGCTCCGGAGCGCCGGCACCAGCTTCTGCCCATGTTTCACGCACCCAGATATGGTCACCGGCGGCACCGAACGGGCAGGAAATGTTGTATTTCTTGTGCGTATTCTGCATCTGTAGATCTAGCAGGTTGGCAGTTGATGCATTAGCTGGCCGCCGCGTCTGCGTCTTCCGGCCGTCGAGGATGGCGCGCACCATCTCGCCGTTAAAAATCATCCCGCGCTCAGTCATTCCAAGCCTCCAGCTCGTTCTGAATTTCGTCGTCGATCTCTTCAGTTGTAGCGAATTCGCTTAGGTGGGCGTAGGCTTCCCGCTTGTACTGCCCGCGGCGCTCGTCATACCAGGTGGAAAACTCTGGCGACAAGCCATGATGATGCCCACAAAAATCAACCCGGGCGCTGTCTTCTGCCATACGCTCAACCATGCAGTCAGCAGTTGTCAGGGCGGATTCACGGATATAGCCGCGGAGATCGCGCTTACGCCACCACGGACTCACCTTTGAATCACAAAGGCCTTTGAACTCAACTTCCCAGCGGCGGATACAGCGTGCTTTTAATGATTTGCTCATATCGTTACCGGGAGGGCGGACCCTCCCGCCTCCCTTAGTCCACGTATTCCGGTTTCATATCCGCCAGGGTGATGCTGAACTGATCGTGCAGTTCGTCGCCCAGGTGACGCTTTGAAGATGCAAGCACGCGCTCGGCTTCCGCGAACCGTTCGGCTGCATTCGGCTCGTCGGGCTGGGGCAGGGAGTTGATCGCCGCTTCCACCTTGTTGCGTGCATCCACCAGGTAGTAACGCTTCACGGCTTTGTTTTTCAGCTCGGTGAACAGCGCGGATCCCAGCGTAGCTTTCGCGGTTTCAATGTCGGCACGCAGCGCTTTGGCGCTATCCACATCCTGAGCGGCCTCAATGCGGTCGCGGAAATCCTTGGCCAGAGTGTCGATATTTACAGATGGCTCCTGAGAATCCTGCGTGTTTACTACATTTTCACCTTTGATATCAGCCAGGCTCATTTTCTGAGCCGGTGCCGGATTAATTTCCCTTTCGGTGGGCTGCTCAATCTCATCAGGCGTGTAAACGCCCAGGATCACGTGTGGGCAGTACAAGCGAGCCCAATATTTCACGCCGAGGTAGGCTATTTGCTGGTCGGGCTTTGAAACCCACAGCGGCGAATTCCGAGTAACCACCTGCGACAGGTAAAGAGGTTTATCCCATGTGATTTCACTTTCCCCACGAAGAATGGCTCCGACTTGAACGTAGAGCCCTTCTTCGTCTTCATCATTCCAGTCGCGAACGCGTTCGGTAACGGTGTACTTACCGTTCTTACCCATTTTTTCTCGGGACACTTCTTTGGTTTTGGTGCAACGTTCCCAGTCGCCGCCGTAGCGATAATGAAAACGGCCATGAATGGCGCTGGAACTAGTGATTACGGCGTTAACAAGCTGCGCTTCGTAACCCAACTGCCCGTTGACCAGGTGAGTTTTTTGCGCCACCGCGTAAGGGTTCATGCCCCACTGCATGGCTTGCATAACAATCGCCATACAATCCGCAGGCTTTCCTGCCAGGTGCGCAGGTACTGTAACGACAGACTGAGCCATCAGCCCGGCGAAAGCCTGCAACTGACCTAATGCCTGAACGTTGAAAATTGAGTTGCTGGCAGAAATAGTGTTTGGAGCCTGCTGCTCAGCAGTTACGATATTCATGTTTTCCATCATCATTCCCCTTATGCCTGGGTACGCAGCACTTCAAGGCGGCGCAGGTCGAAGTCATTCAGTTCGTCGGTGTAGTCGGCAGTGATTGGTGCTGGCCATTCACCTGTGTCGAATCCGGTTGCGATAGCTCGCATCGCTTTGCGGTACTCGAGCATGCCCAGCTCCAGCAGTTCAGCCGATGCCTCGATGATGGCGATCCAGTGGTAGTTCTCGTCTTTGTTGACGAAAATCCAGAAGAACTGGTCCAGCGCTGCGGTTTCGCAGTACATAGCCGCGCTCAGGTGATAGTCACGTTCAATAATTTCCCGGTGTAGCTTGGCGCGCAGGCTTTCCTGCTTAACGTTCCACATGCTGATGGTTTTCAGGTCAGCACCGATACGCACGCCCTCCAGGTCGATTTCAAGGTCAGGGCGCACACGAACCTCCAGGCCCGTCTCCTCGTCAAAGCCAAAGTAGCTCACCTCAACGGCTCGGCTAGGGTGGGTCAGCAGCATGCCGGCGGTCGGGTGTGCCAGAAGCGCTTTTTGAATATTCAGCGCGGTGCTCAGCTGCTGGCGGGTGACCAGCACTTTTCCTTCCGGGTTATCGCGCCAGGCATCCAGCAGCTCGTCGGCAAATACGGCATCTGGTTTGACTGCCTTCACGGCCTGGATCATGTCTGCTTTGGTACCGGACACTTTCAGTGGTGCCGGTTTCTGTGCTTCCTGAGCCACAAGGTCAGGGTTGATGATTGCCAACTGTTCCAGCAGCGCGTCACGGCTGCCGCTGGTTTTAACCGGCGGCGGCAGGGTGGCGTTGTACTCTTTAATGCATGCCTTCATTGCCGTCGCCGTCTGCTTCTGGTCACCATCAATACGCTGGAAGTCAGCTGGCAGCGCCATATAGTTCTGTGCCGTTTCTTCCAGGTTAGCGCCAAGCGGAACCTGCGGAGGCAGGGTGGCGTTGTACTCTTCCAGTAACACCTTGATGTCGTCGGCAGACAGCAGCGCCGGCAGGCTGGCATTGTGCTCATCGATAAAGGCGCGCAGGGTCGCGGCCGTTGTGAATGCGCCTTCAGGGATCACCGGTTCAACGCTGAATTCTGCGTCCAGTAGTTCAGGCTGCAACGCCAGCGCATGCACCAAGTTGCCCATGTCCAGCACCGCTGAGCGCTCTTTGACGATGGTTTTCTCTACGTGGCGCGCATTGAAGTACATCAGCGAAACGCGCGCATCTTTCACCTGGGTTGAGCTGATGCCGTTGGCGGCGTGGTAAACCTCGTTTGGCAGCCCTTCATAGCGGCCTGGCTCGAAATAAGCTGGATATTCAACAGCTGGTTCTTCCTGCTGCAGTTCTGGTTCGTTTTGTGCCGGTTCTGGCTCATTCTGGTGAGCTGGAACGTTATTCTGGCTGGCGGAAACTGTTTTATGGTCAACGCTAGCCTGTTCCTGATTAGCCAGACTTGGCGCGGCAGCGGCAAGTATTTCTGCCGGTGTTACGGTAACTGCTTGCGTATCAGCTGCATCAGCGCCTTCGCCTGGTTGTACCGGATCAGTATTTTCGACTTTCTCTGGCTGAGTCGTTTCCATCTGCACATCGCTGCTGGTCTCCGCTGCGTTTTCCGTTTTTTGGACTTCATTTGAGGAGGTATTGTTGACCGGATCGGTAGTTCCACCCATTAGGGCATCGATGGAGAACATCCCACCTCCGAGATTTTCAACTTTTGGCTGATTGGCTGCTTCTTCAGCGCGTTTACGTGCGCCTTCTTCACGTACGCGCTTCAAATTTTCTTCGTGGGTGCAGTAGGTTTTGCGTGTATCAGGTTTCATGCCTACGGCTGATGCTTCGTTCTTTGCAACTGGTAATGGCAGTAACTCAACAGCGGAATTGAACTCAGCCGTCATCGTCTGGTTGACGAATTCCAGATGAGCAACCGGATTCAGGTGTATGTTCTCCGGTGCGATGCGCACCAGGTTGAAGATGGCCGCGCGGTTCACTGCCAGAACGCCGGGCTGGTTGCGCAGGATTTTGCTCCACGATTTCCATGGTTCTTCTTTATGCGCGACAATTTCCTTGGCGCGGCGGTGGATGCTGCCCGGGATTTCTCGATGGTTGAAATCCATCGGCAGCAGGGCGCAGGCGATCTCAAGATCGAGAGAGTCCAGCGTATGGTGTGCGCCTTCTCCGCGGTCAGTAACATAGCCGCCATCAGCATTAGTGCTGGAATCAGTACGCTGCACGCTGCTAATGCGGTTTCCGGCAGCCCATTCGCGCGCCAGGATGCCTCGGTCAATGTAATCAGTTTCCGCCCAGATTCTGGTGAAACGGAGTACCACCGCGAGTTCGTGACGCTTCTCCTGGCTGAACACCTTGCGAATGGCGTCGGTGTAGCGCCACAGGTCTTTGGTATCGTAGCCCTTAATCTCTTCGCAGTTTTCTGCCGCCAGCAGCAGGTTCTGGACATAGCTGTTGTCAGTGTCCATCTCCAGCGCGCTGATAGCTTCGTACTCTTCGCGGGTTACGTGATGGCGCAGTTCGTCGGTGGTGAACTGTGCGAGGAGTTGCTTGCGAAACGGCATGCGAACGACTGGATAACGTGTGGTTTCGTCATCATTCTCGTCAATCTGGATACCGTCATCAGCTGCGACAGACAGCCCGGTTGTATCGCCGGCGTTACTGATGCTTTCGGATTTTAGAAGAGGAAATTTGCTGCTGCGCCAGTCTTCCATTAACTGATTGCGGTCGGCAGCATCTGCTTTAGTCCAGTCGGCCATGAATGCAGTAATTACTTCAGTTTCGTGCTCTTCATCTGGCGCGAATACCTGCTTAATTGCCTGAACCAGTTTCCACTCAGCGTTCAGGCTGAGATCGGCAACTTCAGGGATTTCATTCTTCGCCTGCAGCAGGTTCTGGAGATAGGTGTTGCCTTCATCCAGTGACATTTCGCTGGCAGCCAGTTGCTGCTCTTTGCTGATATGCGTCTGATATTTGTCGCTGGTCAGGTGGAAGGCAAAACGGACCGCTGGAGTGCGGTTTTCAAGCGTGACACTCTCGTCGGTAGTCTCGACTTTAACGGTCATTTCCGGTGCGGCAGTGTTGCCCACGATTTCAGGTGACCCAGCACCAGCCTTTGGCAGCCAGGTGCGGCCGTCTTCCTGCAGTTCGTAGCGCTCGCACCAGGTGAAATCTACTGCGCCCTCTTCTGGCAGGTCGTTATATACCGGGAAATCGGTGCGGATCGGTTTGGCGTAGTCTTTACCGCGGCCAGTTTCTTCAATGCCGGCTTCTTCCAGTGCCACATCGAGTTGAAGATTGGCGCGGGCTGCACTTTTCGCAGTGAACCAAATCACCGCATCTTTCTTGCCAGACTTCTGACTGGCTTTAAGCAGATGGAAAAATTCCATGTCAGATCCTCATTTTTGGATGTAAGATCCCCGGGCCAGAGATAGCGCCCATTGGGTATGTTTTTGGTTTGGTATAAATTCCGGTGTAACTTTGGTCGGTGGCACCGGACGTGAATCCCGCCTTGCGCGGGGTTTTCGTTAAGCTTCGTGAGCCATCTGGTCGAACGAAGCGCAACGTACTGAACAGTAATCGCGTTGTTCGCGTTTCAGCTGCGAGCCGTGGATGAAGAGCAGTTCGTTTTTAACTTCCTTCCCTTGCTCGATCGGCTTGCGGCAGTAAGCGCATTTCTTCTCCTGCATAACTCCCTCCGTTAATGGCTAAGGCCATTCCCAACACCGTTTAAATAGACCTCAACAAGCAAATCTTTGGTGTAGGTGCGTTCGACGCCACGATGAAGATACAGGCGGCCACGTGCATTTGCAGACGCGGTCCAAGTTGAATCTTTGTGTTTGACGAGCATGCCCGGCAATACTGCGCCGCGGTTGACCGTCTGGGTGCCATAGTGCTGATGAACCATGATGATTCCCTCTTGTTTGCCCTTGTCGCCAGGCTGGCGGAACATTTCTTAACCTGACAACGGTGCGCGTGTTGTCGATGGAATGAAGAGTACAACCAAAAGTTCGACAAGTAAAGCGGAAATGGAACCTACAGTTCTATTTGAGAGTGAAAAAAAAGACACCAATACGGTGTCTATTTTGTACGGAGCGGGAATGAAGCTATTTCTTGAGGTCGTTCATTATGTCGTAGACATCATTCTTTAGTAGGTCCATTTCTTTCACCACACCCCTGGTGTGAATGATCAAACGGAGCTTTTCAGCTTCAGGCAACTGATTAAACAGAGATAACAACGTTTGTTCCTGTTCATCAAGAACGCGCGGTAATGTCGGAAGTTCTTCTCCATTCTCACCTTCTGTGCCCGGTTCCATAAAGAACCAGTATTCAGGCCTGCCGGTTACGGCTGACAGCCTTTTGAGGCGCTCGCCGCTTGCTGCTGCTGCACCATTCGCCCATTTACGCACTGAGGTATGTGAAAGCATCACGCGCCTGGCTAAATCAGCCATGCTCCAGCCGTTTTCCTCCATCACTTGATGGATTCTTTTGGCAAACACAGGGTGAGGAGTTTTATTCATATTCTCATTTTACAACCATTGGTTTTATAGTTCATCAGAACTATTGGTTTGATTTTTGTTGGAACCAAAAGTTTTAAATGTTATTCTCCTGCCAACATTCACCAACATGCAGGACAACAAATGGATAACCAACTTAAAGACAAAATCAGCAGCCGCATGACGCAAGTAGGCATTGGAGAGTGCTTCGGCATTTCATCGCAGGCTGTCGGTAAGTGGCTTCGGAAAGGAAAAATTCCTCACGGTCGAATTTTGCCCCTTTGTCGGATTCTTGAGTGGCAGGTTACCCCTCATGAAATCGACCCATTGGCTTACCCAAACCCAACCGACGGGCTGCCAAAACAGGAGTCCTGACCATGCACGCCATTTCATATCAACAAAATACCGGAATAACTCCGGTGGCGATGATAAATCGCAATCAGCCAAGTGCGGCAGATAAGCACGAACAGATCCGCGATGCCGTTCGTGCCTGGGCCGCATCACTGGATAACCAGGATGTCGTTGCCGGAATCATCGTTGAGGAATGGGAGCGACAGGGAGGCTCCGGGCTGGATTTTCCCGAAGACCTGAGCCGTAAGCGTCAGAAGCTATTCCGTTGGCTCGATGGTGATACGGAGTATGCCCGCAAAAACATCAGCCAGCTGTCACCCGCGATCCTCGCCGTTCTACCGCTTGAGTTCCGTGGCCGCTTGATACCCAAAGACTGCTTTATGACGCGTTATGCAGCGATGGAGAAGGAGATCGGCGAAGCGAAACGCGCGGTAATTCTGAGGGCGCCACAGCATCAACTGGTGAAAGAGGTGAGAGAGGGCATTGAACACCTGCTGGCGCTTCTGCCTGGGGAGGCTGTTGTTCAGGTTCTGAGTGGTCTCGCGGTCATGGGCCCAGGCGTAATGTGAGGTGCGCAGTGAATCATGTTGAATTTATTGAAAAGCACGTTCGCGAAGAACTTATCCGGCAGGGCTTCACCGCAGCTGTCGCGCAGGGGGGGGCATTCCAGGCCGTCGATATGTACAGGCGAATGTCTCAGGCAAGTCGTAAGGGGAGGATTTTCGATGATGTTTTGCGTCACGCGAAGTTGTGGGCAGAGAAACAGACAGTTCCGGCAGATCGGTTTGAGTCGAAACGCGTTAAGCGCGAGAAGCAGCAGGGTCTGTTCTGAAAAGGTGAAAGCCGCGGTGCGCGAACACCAACGGCCTTCGGGTGCAAATACGTCCGGTAGTTGCGGAGAGCAGTATGTCAAACACCGCTGAAATTTACAAATTCCCCACGCAAGAGGGGAAGCAGGAGAGTCGCATGGCTGAACTGGAGAACGGCTATTTGCGTTTAGCCAATCAGATCCAGGATGCCCTGTGTATCGTCGAGCTATCAGGCCGCGAATTCCGCGTTCTGAACGCTATAGTCCGTCTGACCTATGGCTGGTCAAAAAAGTCGGACAGGATAGCCAATAGCCTCATTGCGGACAAAACCACACTGAAGGTGAAGCACGTTTCAGAAGCGGTGCTGAGTCTCGCTTATCGGAACATCATCATCCTCCGCCGCATTGGGCAAACCAGATACATTGGGATTAATACCCACCTGGATAAGTGGGCCTACGCAAAGCCAAATTGCACAAGATGCCCAGCGGCTTTCCCGGCTGCTGAAGCTGTCACATGGGTTATCTCAATCCCAGAAGCCAGTCATTACCAACCCCAGAAACAGGGATGGTTATCCCCGAAAACAGGGATGGCTATCCCTGAAAACGGGGATGGCGAAAATAACCGTCAAACCATCCCTGAAAACGGGGATGGTTATCCCCGAAAACAGGGAAAGGGATCCCCGAAAACAGGGAACACCAAAGACATTCTTCCAAAGACAAATATAAATACAGATCTAACCCCCTCTAATCCCCCAAAGGGGAAGGTTAAGTTTGACCCACTCAGTGTGCCGATCCCTGAATGGCTGAATGCAACCTCTTGGGAGGAATGGGTCACTTACCGTCGCCAGGCCGGTAAGCCCATTAAAACCGAGATGACAGTGACCAAGGCTTTCAACCTGCTGAAAGAGTGTCTGGACGAAGGCCACGATCCGGTAGCCGTTATAAACGCGAGCATTGCCAATGGTTATCAGGGCCTGTTCAAACCGAAATTCGCCTTTGGCGGCAGCAAGGCTGGCCGTGACGTGAACCAGATATCCAAGCCTGACAGCAAAATTCCACCGGGTTTCAGGGGGCATCAATGAAAAACGTAATGGGTACTGGCAGCGCACTCGAGCGCCTGAAGAAAATCATCCCGGCCAGCGTTCAGCCAAAATTCACCAGCGTTGAAGAGTGGCAGGCGTGGCAGGAAACCGAAGGTCGTAAGCGGTCCGGCGAAATCGACAAGATGAACCAGCGCGCCCGCTCAGAAAAGATTTTCGGTCGTGCCGGCATCCAGGCACTGCATCGCAGTTGCTCGTTCGCGAATTACGAGGTGAATGGGCCGGAGCAGCGCCAGGCATACAGCATGGCAAAAAGCTACGCGCAGAACTTCGGCGGCGGCAGCTTCGCAAGCTTTGTATTCAGTGGAGCGCCAGGAACCGGTAAGAACCACCTCGCCGCGGCAATAGGCAATCACCTGCTGGGCGCTGGCCACTCGGTTCTGGTGGTGACCATCCCTGACCTGATGCTCCGTGTTCGTGAATGTTACGACGACGGACAGTCCGAATCGTCACTGCTAAACGACCTGTGCAATGTTGATCTCCTGGTGTTGGATGAGGTCGGTATTCAGCGAGGCTCCAGCGGCGAGAAGGTCATCATCAATCAGGTCATTGACCGCCGACTCTCCTCGATGCGTCCGGTTGGCATTCTTACCAACCTGAATCACGGCGAACTGGTGAACACACTGGGCGCGCGCGTTATGGACCGTCTTCAGATGGATGGCGGTATCTGGGTGAACTTCGACTGGTCAAGCTACCGCAAAAACGTGTCGCACCTGCGTCCTGTTAAATAATTTCGGAAGGAAATCTATGGAAACCGTAATTCAAGCACTGGAAAAAATGGGCCGGGCGACATACCGCGAAGTTGCAGCCCGTCTGGATGTCGAGCCTGTCGAAGCTCTCAACATGCTGCGCGAACAGCGTGAGCAAGGTCTTTGTGATTTCTCCGATGGTGGGTGGTTCATTGGCTCAGCTAAAGATGCGAAGCGTGTTGCTTTCGTTCCCCAGCCTAAGCCTGCACTGCATGGCGAAGCACCTGAACCCGTTGACCCGGCTGTTATTCGTAGTCTCCTGGCAAAGAATGGCGCCATGGATACCCCTTCACTGGCAACAGCGGTGAACCGTAACGCTCGTGGAATGACCTCAGTAATGCGCGCGCTGGAGCGCCAGGGCGTTGTGGTGAAGAACGGGCAGGGCAAAGGCGTAACCTGGTCGCTGCCAGCGTCCTCGACCGAACAGGAGCCAGAACCTGCAGCTGAATCTGTACCTGCAGTCAGTGCTGAGCCTGAATTGGCCGCTACCGAGCAGCCGAAGGATATCGCGCAGATTATCAGGGAGATCCCCTCGTTCACCGAAGGGCGAGCAACTGCCCAGACCATTCCCACCGCCAGGGTGATCTCCCGCGAAATCCGCCGCACCAGAAACAAGCTGGCGAGCCTGGAGAAACTGCGCGATGCGGTGCGCGTAGTTGGTCGGCATAAAAATCTGGTGCAGCAGCTGGTAAACGCGGAGGTGGAGAATGGCAAGGCCTAAGACCCAAGAGGAACGTAGCCTGTTCATCGCCTGGATCATCGAGATGGTGAAGAAACATGGCCACGCGACGACCAAAGACATCGTCGCAATGTTTGGCCTGCATCGCACCACCGCTGAAAAATACATCCGAATTGCGGTGGCACGGGGGAATCTCATCCGTCATGGTCGCTGCGGCATCTTCCGCGACCAGCGCGCAGTTATCGACTTTGACAGGGAGCGTTTTACGCACCGGGGAGCAACAGAATGACCGATTTACAGAACAACAAAGAGATGATCGCAGTAGGGCATGAGTTCGCGCGTACGCTCAGCAGCGACACCCCAATCATCGAAATCGCGAAGATGATCACTCGCCTGGCCGGACGCCTGGACTGTGCCACCCTGGCGCTGCGCGAAATGACGAAGCAGCGCGATGCGGCTGATCAAGCAGAAAGAGTTTGGGAAAGCACCATGATGGATGCCTGTGGCGAAGATGGGCCGAAATCAGTGGCTGATAAGTTTGCCGAACTGAAAGCCCAATGCGCGACGCTGGCTGCGGAGAATGCGGGGCTGAAGTCTGCAGCTTCATATTTCTCATATGGCTCTGAGCATAATTTCGAATGGCATAAAACAGCTGAGGAAGCTGTCGAGGCGACTGAAGCTGCTATTGACGACTATCGCGGCGATGCATGCGATGGGTGGAGTGAGGAGGTCGATAGCGTGTGCTGGGGCGTCATTATGCAATCGTCCACGAAGGTTGGCGAACGCCCGCGCAACGAAGATGACCGCTGTGACCCTGCAATAATTACTATTTGCGATTATGCGCTGCTGCCTAATATCGAAACCCCAGCGACCGACGCTTTCCTGGCTGAAGTGCGGGCGCAGGGTGTGGAGATGATGGCCGCTGAAGCCGAGCAACTGATGGATGAGTTTGGAGATGACAGCTACAAAGTGATGGTCACCGCAGATTTACAGCGTTTCGCCAATGCTTTCGCAGCCCAGCTTCGCCAGGAGGCCGCCCAATGAGCAACAAGCACCACGAATTATTAGGCGTGCCGAAACACGCCAACCAGCATCGTCTTTCTCGCCTGACTATGGAAGTGCATACCGATGAACTTCGTATTATGGCGTCAGCAGTAGAGAGCTATACCGACGAGTTGATAGCAGCGCTGGAAGCCGCAGAGAAGCGTATTGCTGAGCTGGAGGCGAAACTCGAAACCGCAGATAAATTGCAAGACAGCGCGTTTCGCCATGGTCTTCAGCATGGCTTCAGTTTAGGTCAAACGGATAATCAGGCTGGATTTGAAGACTGCTTATCAGCATATGGCACCGCTAAAGGAGAGTGAGCATGTCAGAGCAAACAATCCTGGATATGTGCTGCGGTTCCCGCATGTTCTGGTTTAACAAACACGACACTCGCGCTGTCTTTACCGACATTCGCAGTGAAGAACATGAGCTTTGCGATGGACGCCATCTGGTTATCCGTCCTGACCTGATTGCTGACTTCCGTGCGCTGCCGTTTGCTGATAACACCTTCCCAGTAGTTGTGTTCGATCCTCCTCATCTTGAACGAGTTGGTGAAGCTGCCTGGATGGGGAAAAAATACGGGAGGCTGAACAAAGCTACCTGGCGTGCCGACCTTAGCGCCGGGTTTGAGGAAGCGTTCCGCGTATTACGGCCACACGGTGTTCTCATTTTTAAATGGAACGAAACGCAGATACCAGTTAGCCAGGTTCTGGCGCTGACGGATGTAAAGCCAATCATCGGCCAGCGCACCGGGAAAAATGACAAAACCCACTGGATATCCTTCGTCAAAGACGGTGGGTCGCAGAATAACTTTGACCCGCAATTGCAGTACGCCACAAAACGAATTATCGAGCTGGAAAGCCTGCTGCTGGCGGAGGTGCCTGAAACCGTATGGCCTGCCGAGGTCGGTATGGTCTACAGCCAGATTGAAAATGCCGGAAACCTCCCGGCGCACCACCAGCGCCGCCTGCAGCATCACATCAATCGGATGTGGCTGGAACGAATGCCGGTACCGTCAATTGTCGCTGCTGCCCGTTCGCTGGCCGCCGCCATGGAGGAATACGCGTGAGAGAGATTATCGTTGATAACTTTGCCGGAGGCGGCGGGGCGAGCACGGGCATTGAGTTGGCTACCGGCCGGAGCGTGGACATTGCGATCAATCACGACCCGAACGCCGTGGCGATGCACACTACCAACCACCCGGACACGTTGCACTATTGTGAATCCGTGTATGAGGTTAAGCCGAATATTGCTACTGCCGGTCGCCCGGTAGGGCTCGCCTGGTTCTCGCCGGACTGTCGTCATTTCTCAAAAGCCAAGGGCGCTAAGCCGGTTGAGAAAGCTATACGCGGTCTGGCGTGGATCGTTATTCGCTGGGCGCTGGAAGTAGGCCCGCGCGTAATGATGCTGGAGAACGTTGAAGAATTTAAAACGTGGGGGCCGCTGCTGGTCGGAGAGATGCGTCCGGATCCTGAGCGCGCCGGTGAAACATTCGAGGCGTTTATCGGCATGCTTAGCACCGGCGTGCCCGCTGATCACCCTGCGCTTTTGGAATGCTGCGAGTTCCTGCAGCTGTCACCGGAAGGCGAGCAGGTGCAGCAGCTGGTGGCTGGGCTTGGTTATGACGTGGACTATCGTGAGCTGCGTGCATGCGACTATGGCGCTCCGACCATCAGGAAACGCTTTTTCATGGTGATGCGCCGGGACGGTCAGCCAATTATCTGGCCGGAAGTAACCCACGGAGATCCGAAATCTCCAGCAGTGCAGGCTGGCAAGCTGGCGCCGTGGCGAACCGCTGCGGAATGCATCGACTGGTCGATTGGTGCGCCGTCTATCTTTGATCGCAAAAAGCCGCTGGCGGAAAACACGATGAAGCGCATCGCCCGCGGCATACAGCGTTTCGTACTGGATAATCCGGCGCCGTTTATCGTGAAGTGCAACCACACCACGACGAAAGGCAAATACGACTGCTTCCGTGGCCAGGCACTGGAGGAACCGCTGCAGACCATTACCAAAACCCATGGATATGCGATAGCCGTGCCGCACTTGACCAAGTTCCGCACCGGTGCCACCGGGCAACCAGTAACTGAGCCGGTACCAACGGTCACCGCTGGCACATCCCGGCGCCCGGGCGGTAATGGACACGCGCTGGGGCTGGTTGAGGCGGCGCTGGCGCCGTTCATTGCCCGCCAGTTCGGTGCCAGCATCGGACATGGTGCTGACGAGCCAAGCGCGACTATTACGGCTGGTGGTGGCGGTAAATCGCAGTTGGTGATGCCCACGCTCATTCAGATGGGCTATGGCGAACGCCCTGGGCAGGAGCCTCGCGTACCTGGTCTGCATAAGCCACTGGGCACGGTCGTCGCCGGTGGCGGCAAGTTCGGGCTGGTGGCCGCGAATATGGTTAAGCACTATGGCGGGAATTACCAGGGGGCTGGGGTGAGCATGGACGAACCGATGCATTCAGTGACAACTGTCGATCATCATGCGGTTGTCGCTGCGCATCTGATGGTCAACAACACTGGTCATCCTGGCGGGGAAGTGGGGCAGCCTACGCATACCATCACCACGGGAAATCACCATGCCGCGGTTACGTCTCACCTGGTGAAGCTTCGCGGTACCTGCCGGGACGGGCAGCGCACCGACGAGCCAATGCCGACTGTCACCGCTGGCGGCTTGCATGTGGGAGAAGTGAAAACCCTGCTTGCCGTTGACGGGTGCGACGAGCTGCGCGCGCAGCAGGCGCTGGAGTTCCTGCGCGAATACTGCGGACCGGACAGCACTGGCCTGGTGACCATCGAAGGGGTGGTGTATCGAATCGTTGATATTGGCATGCGCATGCTGCAGCCACATGAGCTATACCGGGCGCAGGGCTTCCCTGAGTGGTACATCATCGACAGAGACTACCGCGGCGTGAAGTATGCGAAGGATAAGCAGGTAGCCCGCTGCGGTAATGCAGTTCCGCCGCCGTTCGCTGAGGCGCTGGTGAGAGCTAATCTCCCCGAACTTTGCCAGTCGAAAGAAATTGCGGCGTAAAAACGTCTGATTATTCAACCCGCTACGGCGGGTTTTATTTTTACTTACTGACACGGAATTAACATTTTGTGCTCTTAAGGCGTTGACCATTTTTCCATGTAGGTATACTGTATAAAAACACAGTACAAGCAAAGGAGGCCACAATGAAAGTTGAATTAACCATTGATCGTACTAAAAAACTTCCTAATGGCGCAGTACCGGCGCTGGAAAAAGAACTTTTAAAACGACTCCAGAATCATTTTGAAGATTGCAGCCTTGTTATTCGTCGTGCAGGTTCGGATGGGCTAAGTGTTTACGGCGGTGAGAAGGAAGCAAAGAAGACGGTCGAGGGGATTCTTCAGGAAACCTGGGAAAGTGCAGACGACTGGTTCTATTAAGATTGCACACAGGGGTAGCGCGCATTTTCAGAATACCGCAATTTGCGAATCCCTTTGATGCTGCTGCCGACAATTTCTAATCGCGTCTGTATGTCGCTCAGGGGGATTTCGTGGGGGGTGTAGCTCAGTCAGATCTAAGAGTGACCATAACCGATGGGAAAGGAAAAGAGCTGCTGACGTTCAGTATGAGGGCGGAGGAGCGGTATATAATTTCCACTAACGACAGTTCCATAACTCACAGAAAATTAAGTAGGGACGATCGATACTGGTCGAAGGAAACCATAATGGAAGTTGTAAGGGAAATGACTTCAAAAAATTGACTTGTCACTACGTACGCAATCATAATTCTTGAGCTGGCCTGAACAACCAGCAACCTGACATCGATGCGCCACGGAGTGAAAACCATGGCGCAGTTACAACTCATCAAACAGTCCTCAGGGATCCTGATCCCGGCTACGCCGGAGAGCAGCGATTTACTGCAATCAAAAATAAAGCTCGGCGCCGTGCTGGTGGCCGACTTCAAACAGGTACGCAATCCAGCGTTTCATCGCCGATTCTTCGCCTTGCTGAATCTGGGCTTCGAATACTGGGAGCCGACCGGCGGTGCGATCTCCTCCAACGAGCGCAAGCTGGTTACCGGCTACGCTAAATTTCTGGCCTCCTATGGCGGTAACGAAGGAGCACTACTAGATGCCGCTGAGCACTATCTTGAGCAGGTAGCGAGCCGCCGCGTCACGAACGGGATCAGCCTCTGTAAATCCTTCGATGCATACCGCGCCTGGGTGACGATTCAGGCCGGGCATTACGACGCCATAAAGCTTCCGGATGGCACCCTTCAGAAACATCCTCGCAGCATCTCATTCGCGAACATGGACGAAATCGAGTTCCAGCAGCTGTACAAAGCCGCGCTCGATGTCCTCTGGCGTTGGATATTGTCAAAAGCGTTCAGGGACCAGGGCGAGGCGGAGAACGCCGCTGAGCAGCTCATGAGCTTCGCGGGGTGATGGGGATGAAGCATACCTGGTTCCATCATACCGATTGCACAACCCAGCAGGCCGATGAACTCATGGCGGAATATCAGCGCCGCGGCGTGAAGGTAGAGCGTAGCTTAAACCCGGATTACACCAGCTGGACAGTCAGCGCATTCCTCCCTACCTCCACCAATCCGCCGCGGGCAGATAACCGCTGGCATAACCGGGTATGGGGGTAATCATGGCTAAGTTACCGCGCCGTAAGTGCGCATATCAGGGTTGTCGCCAGTGGTTCCACCCTGTACGCGAAGGGCAGGTGGTTTGTTGCTTTGAGTGCGCCAGCGCGATCGGCAAAGAACAGACTGCAAAAGCCCGTGAAGCCGCTAAGCAGAAGGAAGCGAAGCGCCAGCGCACCGAAGAGAAGGCCGGCCGTCAGCGCCGCAAGGCAAGACTGGCAGAACTCAGACCTGCCGGGTACTACAAGACGCAGGCTCAGCAGGCTTTCAACGCCTTTATTCGGGCGCGTGATGCCGGTTTGCCATGCATCAGCTGCGGAGAGACTAACCCACCCGATCTCCACGGCGGCCAATGGGATTGCGGCCACTTCAAAACGGTCGGCGCTAACCCTGAACTTCGCTTTGAAGAGCGCAACGCCCATAAGCAGTGCAAATCCTGTAATGCCGGAGCTGGCAAGTACACCGCTAAAGAGGCGACTGTAGCACAGCAATACGAAGCAGGCCTGGTCGCTCGTTACGGGCAGGAGTACGTCGACTGGCTCAACGGGCCCCACAAAATGACCAACTACCGCCGCGAAGACTTCATTCGGATCCGGGATGAGTACCGCGCCAAACTCAAATCCCTTAAACAGCAGGAGGCAGCATGAAGCCAGATACGATAGAGACACTCCGTACGTGCTGGCTGCGCCTGCGAATTTACCGCCGCCCGGGTTCCGTGCTGGTGGATTATCGCATTCTTAGAAACCTATTTCGCATTTACCAGATAGCAGGAGCCGCAGCATGAACCTAGAAAACACAGTGAAATTTCACTTCGCAAAGTCCACGTTGATCAGCGACTCTCCGCGCGCCACTGGTTCAGATTCGCTGACCGGGACGGATGTCATGGCGGCCATGGGCATGACCCAGGAACGCGCCGCCATGGGATACAGTGCCTTTCTCGGAAAGATGGGTATCAGCAACAATGATCGGGCGAGGGCGATTGAATTGCTGGCTGAGTACGCGTTAACCAAATGCGATAAGGTCGCCGCGCTGCGTAAGCTGAACGATGCGGTCAAGCCACTGGTTATGCGCCAGCTGGCCACCTTCGCTTTTGAAGATTATTCTCGCAGCGCCGCCAGCGTGAAACAGTGTGATTGCTGCTCGGGTCAGGGATTCATTGAGGCTGATGTTTTCACGATGAAATCGCACTACACCATGAAGATTCCACAGTGGGCAAAAGACCTTAAGCAATCTCCGAGTGATTTCGAGGTTAAGCGCCAGGTGAAAGAAGTCGCTAAGGTACTTTGCTCGACCTGCAAGGGGAAAAAGGTTATCAGTTGCGCCTGCAAAGACTGCCATGGGCGCGGTAAAGCAGTGAATCAGGACCTCACTGAAAAGCAGGGCGTGCCGGTTCTGGCCGATTGTAAGCGCTGCGGAGGACGTGGATATGAGCGTATCCCCTCCACTGAGGCTTATGCGGCTGTTTGCCGTATTACCGATGCAATATCTGTTGCCACCTGGGAAAAGTCCGTTAAGCGGTTCTACGACCAACTGATCACTAAATTCGACATTGAAGAAGCGTGGGCGGAGGCGCAACTCAAGCAGATAACAAGATAGCACCCAAGAAAATAGCTCATGAATTCATAGTGGGCTATTTACATTTCCGGAATCTGTGTTAATTTGGTTCTAACGATGGGTTACTGCATTCGTTGAGGTAGTAACACAAACAAGCCCTACGGTTAATCCCGTGGGGCTTTGTCATTTCTGGAGGGTCGTAAAATGCACAACTAAAGCGGACAGACCGCACTTTCAAGCCGCAGTAATGATGCGGCCCAGAGTCTCCATGAGAGAGCCAGACGCAGGTCCGAACTGCGACATACCGCTGGTCATGGTTAATCGAGGAAAAGGGTATGCCGGTAAAGCAGCGCGACAGCCAAACGCGCACCGATTATAAGCGGCGATGAAGCGACAGAGCCTCAAGGGCATGAGCGTGGCCACTCCGGGAAGTGGCAACAAATTTTTAGAGCCTCGCATATGCGGGGCTTTTTCTTTCCCCTCAAATTTACTGAGAGGATTCACAGCATTGAGGGGGACCTATGTCCGATCCGATTTCCGGCACTGGCTTAGCCGGTGGTGCTCTGACGGGTGCCAGTATCTATGGCCTGCTTACAGGTACCGATTATGGCGTGGTTTTTGGCGCATTTGCAGGAGCTGTATTCTATATCGCGACAGCTGCTGATCTGAGCGCGACCCGTCGACTGGCATATTTTGTCGTGTCGTACATTGCCGGGATCTTATGTTCCGGGCTGGTAGGCTCAAAGCTGTCTGCCTGGACCGGATATAGTGATAAACCTCTTGACGCCATCGGTGCCGTAATCATTTCCGCATTAGCCGTCAAAATCCTGACGTTCCTGAACAACCAGGATATCGGCTCGCTGGTGGCGCTGATAACGCGCCGGGGAGGTTCAGGTGGTACTAAATGACCCAACTGCAACATTAAACGCCCTGCTCTGCGCCGGAGTGGTGGTTACCCTGATGTTTTACCGTCGAGGTGATTCCCGGCATCGTCCGTGGGTTTCGCGTTTAGCCTGGCTGATTACCGTCACGTACAGCGCTGTGCCACTGGCTTACCTGTGTGGGATTTATCCTCATTCGTCATGGGCCACTATTGGGGCCAACATCATTTTCCTTTCCGTGCTGGTGGCCGTAAGAGGCAACGTTGCGCGCCTGGTTGATGCACTGAGGCACTAATGAACCAATCACAATTTCAAAAGGCGGTAAGTATCAGCCGAGCGATGGGCTTCGTGGCACTGACGTACTTCTGGGAACACATAACGGGGATGAAGAATGCAAACCAGTGATAAAGGCTTTGCCCTAATCAAGCAGTTCGAAGGCTGCAAGCTCACCGCGTACCAGGACAGCGTCGGAGTGTGGACAATTGGCTATGGGTGGACTCAGCCTGTCGACGGCAAACCGATCCGCGCCGGGATGACGATTAAGCAGGAAACGGCAGAACGCCTGCTGAAGACAGGACTAGTCAGCTACGAAAGTGACGTGTCCCGCCTGGTTAAAGTCGATCTGACTCAGGGGCAATTCGATGCTCTGGTGTCTTTCACTTACAATCTCGGTGCCCGGTCTTTGTCAACATCTACGCTCCTGCGAAAACTCAACGCCAGTGATTACGCTGGCGCAGCTGATGAGTTCCTGCGCTGGAATAAAGCTGGTGGTAAAGTCCTGAATGGCCTGGCCCGTCGGCGCGAGGCGGAGCGCGCTCTGTTCCTGTCATGATTAGCGCGCTGGTTAAGCGTTAATGGATGCAATTGCTGGTAGTGGTCCTAATTGGTGTGTTGACGTTCTTCGTCAACCGATACCGAGACAATGCTATCACCTACAAAGACCAGCGCGATAAAGCCACCAAAGCTCTCAACCTGGCTAACTCCACGATCAAAGATATGCAGGTGCGCCAGCGAGATTTGGCTGCGCTGGATGCCAAATACACCGGAGAACTGGCTGATGCCAAAGCTACTATCGATCAGCTTGAGCGCGATGTTGCTTCTGGCAAGCGTCGGCTGCAGCTCAACGCAAACTGTCCCGCGAACGGAGAGGCCAGCACCGGCGGCCTGGGCGATGCTACCGGCCCCCGACTTACTGACTCCGCTGAACGGGATTATTTCAACCTCAGAGAGCGAATCGTCACAGTGACGAAGCAGGTCGGCTATCTGCAGGACTACATCCGCACGCAGTGCCTGAAATAGTCAATACATCAATGCCTTAAGGATGTGCTAAAGAAAACCGCTTTTCTTCAGTTTTTTAGCCAATAAGTAATTGGTGATTGCTGCAAGAGAAATCCCAACAATCCACGGCACAGCTGAATCAAGCATTAGTGAGTTGTTCACGTTAATGCTGGCGGTGATGCAGGCAAAGGTATTTGTTAAAACAAACCAAGCAAAAAGAATCTGCTTCATTTGGTTATCTCCATGTGTTTCATCCCAGCAATATCCATCTACAAGCCAGCAAAAGCAAGTTGGCGCATAACAAAGCGTGGCAGGCGAACTGCCAGAAACCAAAATTAGCGAGGTCCAAGTGATCGCAACCATCGGAACAATTCTTGTTTGGACTCTAATCGTTGTTGCAGCAGCCGCTGGGCTGTTTTTCGCATTCATCGGCTTTATGTTTTTTATCAGCTGGCCAAAGTGACGCTGACTGTTAACCACTACAAAGCTCATCAGCTGGTGGGCTTGATAATGGTTATCTGAAACAGGAATGGAAAGAATGGCAAAACCGGACTGGGGCGAGCTTCAGCAACGGTTCCTGTCCGAACATGCCGCAACCGGCGTATCACCAAAGGAATGGTGTGAAGCGCAGGGACTGAACTACGCTACCGCACGTCGATATATCAAAAAACCTTCTGCGCAAACTGCGCAAACTGCGCAAAAACCTGCGCAGAAAAAAATGCGCACTGCGCAGAAAGATAAAAGCGCAAATGAGCTGGTGGATGATGATGGACTTACCGCTCAGCAGCGCTTATTTGTCGCGGAATACCTGAAGGACAACAATGCCACCGCTGCCGCTGCACGTGCTGGTTATAGTGACCCAAACTACGGTCGCCAGCTCATAACGAATCCTAACGTTGCTCAGGCCATTGCGCGGCAGCAGAAAGCCTCCATTGCGCGCACGCTTGGCAGTGCCGATGAAGTGCTCGCGCAGATGTGGCAACTCGCCACCTTCGACGCAAACCAGCTTTCACAATATCGCCGCGGTGCGTGTCGTTACTGCTGGGGCTTTGTCCATCAATATCAGTGGCGCGATGCAGTTGAGTTTGAAGAGAAGCGGCTGGAAGCTAAAGAACGCGACAAGCGTGAGCCAGTCGACGTGGGCGGCTATGGATATGACCACACCCGTGAGCCTAACCCTGCCTGCCCGCGCTGCAATGGTGACGGAATAGGCCAGCCTTACTTCGCTGACACCAGGAAACTCTCCACTGACGCTGCTTTGGCATATTCCGGCGTCAAGCTGGGGAAGAATGGTGTCGAGATAACGGCAATCAGCCGCGAACGGATGTACGAAGCCGTAATGAAGCGCCTGGGCTTGGCCGATAGTGAATTCGCGCAGCGCCTCCAGCAAATCGAAATCGACCGCCGGCAACTGGAGATTGAGAAACTCCGCAAAGAGCTGGCCGGTGATGGTGATGATGACGAACCAACACCAGTGCAGATCAATATCAACGTAGTGGATGCGAGGGAAGACGATGGGGATCAGTCCGACACTTAACATCCCGCAGGCTCGCTTCCTCGCGATGGAGCACAAGTTTAAAGCCTACGTTGCCGGGTTCGGTTCCGGTAAAACGTGGGTAGGTTGTGGCGGTATCTGCAAAGGGATGTGGGAGCACCCTAAAATCAACCAGGGCTATTTCGCGCCGACGTACCCGCAGATTCGTGACATTTTCTACCCGACGATCGAAGAGGTGGCCTTTGACTGGGGGCTGAGCGTCAAAATCAATGAGGGGAACAAAGAGGTTCACTTCTACGAGGGGCGACGGTTCCGAGGGACCACAATCTGCCGCTCGATGGAGAAGCCAGGCTCGATAGTTGGTTTCAAAATCGGTAACGCGATGGTGGATGAGCTGGATGTCATGGCGGCTGCCAAAGCGCAGCAAGCATGGCGAAAAATCATCGCCCGTATGCGTTACAAGGTTGATGGGCTGCGTAACGGTATTGACGTCACGACAACGCCGGAGGGGTTCAAATTCGTTTACCAGCAATTCGTGAAGGCAGTACGTGAAAAGCCAGAGCTCTCAGCCCTGTACGGTCTGATACAGGCCAGCACGTTCGACAACGCGAAGAACCTGCCCGCGGATTACATCCCTTCGTTGATGAATTCCTACCCGCCGGAGTTGATTAAGGCGTATCTGAAGGGGCGCTTCACCAACCTGACCAGCGGCACCATCTATCACCAGTTCGATCGACGTCTGAATAACTGTGCTGATGAAGAACAGGCAGGCGAACCGCTCTATATCGGCATGGACTTTAACGTTGGAAAAATGGCGGCCATCGTCCACGTCCTTCGCAATGGCGAGCCGCGCGCGGTACGTGAATTGATAAAAGTTTATGACACGCCGGCCATGATAAAGCGTATCCAGGAAGAGTTCTGGCGCTACGAGGGCGGGCGCTATGTTGCCTCCAGGCAGATTTACATCTATCCGGATGCCTCCGGCGATTCACGCAAGTCCAATAACGCCAGCGCCACCGATATTGCGCAGCTCAAGCAGGCCGGATTCAGCGTGGTGGTGAACGCAGCCAACCCGCCGGTAAAGGATCGCATTAACTCCATGAATGCCATGTTCTGCAACGGCAACGGTGAGCGCCGCTACAAAGTTAACGTTGCTCGCTGCCCGGTGTATACAGACAGCCTTGAACAGCAGGTATGGGCGGTAAACGGCGAGCCGGATAAATCAGCCGACAACGATCACCCAAACGACGCTGGTGGTTATTTCATCGTGAAGCAATTCCCGATCATCAAACCCACCGGAAAAGTCACTCAACTACGGATGTAACTCCATGCCTGACATCTCAACACCCAATCTGGACTATGGGAACATGGTCGAGGCGTGGGATATCAACGATGCCCTGATGGGCGGCACGCTTTATATGCGCCAGCTGGGCGAGTCCTATCTCCCTCGCTGGCCCAAGGAAGACAAAGAGGATTACAAAAAACGCCTCGCCGTGGCCACGCTTCTGCCAGCCTACGAAGAGACCATTAAGCAGAACATCGGACGTGTATTCGCCGAGCCGATTAAGCTGGCCGAGAATGTTCCTGATCAACTGCGCGAGTATGCGAAGAACATCGACCTGGAAGGTACACGCCTTGATGTCTGGGCTCAGTCATTCTTTGGTCTGGCGATGCAGTATGGCCTCTCGCACGCGCTGGTGGATTATCCCAGGGTGGACACCGAAAAGGTGAAAACCAAAGCTGAAGAGAAAGCTACCGGCGCGCGCCCCTATGTCACCATGCTCAATCCACGCCAGGTAATTGGCTGGAAGTCGAAAATTGTGGACGGCAAAGTGGTGCTGACTGCGCTGCGTATCAAAGAGGTTGTGGTCGAAGACGGCGACGACTTCGGCCAGACCAAGGTCGAGCAAATCCGGTACCTGACACCCGGAAAGGTGGAAATTTACCGCAAGGCCAAAAATGCTGACGGTGCCGCGAACTGGGCGCTATTCGAGGAGTGGCAGACATCCCGCCAGGATATCACTCTGGTCACGCTCTACACGAAGCGCACCGGCTTTATGTGCGGCTCACCGCCTCTGCTCAATATGGCGCTGCTGAACGTTAAGCACTGGCAGAGTCAGAGCGAGCAGGACAACATTCTGCACGTCGCCAGGGTGCCGTTGCTCACGGTGTTCGGGCTGGAGGAGGGGCAAGAGCTGATAATTGGCTCGTCTTCAGCTACGTCGTTCACTGATCGGCAAAAGCAGGGTCTGGAATACGTCGAGCATACAGGCTCCTCCATCGGTGCTGGTAAAGAGTCGCTGGCAGAACTTGTGGAGCAGATGCGCCAGGCTGGTGCGAAGCTGCTGCGTACGGAAAACACCTCTACCAAATCGGTAGACCAGACCTCCGAAGAGAAAATGCAGGAGCAGTCACCGCTCTACACCATGGCTACCAGCCTTGAAGATGCGATCGACAACATTCTGCAAATCATGGCCGAGTACATCGGCGAGAAAGATGGTGGCAACGTTGATGTTCGCACTGAGCTGGATGTCGAATCGACCGTATTCAATCCGTCCGCCGCGCTTGCCATCCAGGCACTGCGCCAGGGTGGTGATATCCGTCGAGCTGATGCGATTAAATCGCTACAGAAGTTGAACATTATTGATGCCGATGCGGATCCTGATGTGGTTCTGAGCGAACTGCTGGCTGAATCATCGTCTCTGGATACCAGAACGTTAGACGAGGTATAGCATGGCCCGCTCCGTCAATGACCGCCTGCAGGACGAAACGATAGCGCACGGCCTGTATGTAAACCGCTACGGTACTGGCGTCGCTCGTCGGATGGTGGCGCTGCTCAGCAAGATGGATGCTGACCTGGCTGCCAAACTGCTGGTGCTGCTGGATGGTAAGCGTGCCGATACCTACAGTGCGCGTCGTCTGGCCTCTCTACTGGCCGGTGTTCGTGAACTGAACCATCAAGCCTACGAACCGGTTAATGCGTCCCTGGCGCGTGAGCTGGAACGTTACACGGATTATGAGACCGGGTATCAGATGGACCTGTTCAGCAGCCTTATACCCGGGCAGGTGCTGAAAAACGTCCCGCTGCAAAGCATTGCCCCAGAGCAGGTCTACGCCTCTGCGGTGGCGCAACCTTTTCAGGGGAGATTGCTGAAAGAGTGGGGCCAAAAGCTTGAATCCGATCGGCTGGATAAAATCACCAGTGCGGTGCGTACCGGATTTCTTCAGGGTGAAACCGTCGAGCAGATCGTGAAGCGCGTCGCCGGCACGCCGCAACTTAACCGCCAGGACGGGCTTATCAATGCCTCACGTCGTGACCTTGCTGTTGTTGCCCGCACCGCGGTGAACCATATGGCAGCAACGGCGCGCCAGGAGTTTGCACAAGCCAACAGCGATATCGTGAAGGCCAAACAGTGGTCTTCGACTCTGGACACCCACACCAGCCAGTGGTGCATCATCCGCGACCGCAAACTCTACTCGCTCGATGGCAAGCCGCTGGGCCATGCAATTCCGTATCTGCGCGGCCCCGGCAAAATCCACTTTTGCTGCCGCTCCTGCGAAATCCTGATCACTAAATCGTGGGAGGAAATGCAAATAGCCTCAGGCGAGCTGAGCAGCGCCACGCGCGCCTCAATGGATGGACAGGTACCAGCGCATACCAGCTATGCCGAATGGCTTGCGAGGCAGCCTTATGCGCGGCAGGAGCAGGTATTGGGTGTTACTCGCGCGCAGATGCTGCGTGACGGCAAAATCACCGTGCCGGAGATGTTCAATGATGCCGGGGAGTTCCTTACCCTGGACGAATTGCGCCGCGTGGATGCGTCGGCATTTGAGGGGTAGGGTATGCGTAATGATGATTTTCACTGCGTGGGCGATGGCCGTGGCAGACGAAGGGTGTTTGTAAATGGCAATGAGGTAAAGAGCTGCGTTTGGGCGGACGTTAAGCGAGGTGTCGCATGCATTCATCCACACCCGTTACGGATCCATAAACGAAAGCGGAGTGAGGTTTACTCCCGCAAGCTACGCGGCGAAATTACAATCGAATTTATCTAACAGGCTGCCTCAGGGCAGCTTTTTTTATGCCTGCCGCTGAGCGGATGCGACGCGGTGACCGGGTCGGATGACCTATTACCAATGGCCGGAAGGCTGGAGCAAAAACAATGAAACTGAAACTTGATGCTAACGGAAATGTGGTCGTTGAAAACGGTATGCCTGTGTACATCCATGATGATGGCAAAGAAATCCCGTTCGACGCAGCCGCAGCGATGACCAAAATCACCTCCCTGAATGGTGAGGCGAAAACTCACCGTGAAGCGAAGGAAGCGGCGGAAGCCAGTCTCGCGAAATTCTCTGGCATCACCGACCCGTCCAAGGCGCTCGAAGCCCTGGAGATGATGACCAAAATCGACCAGAAAAAACTGATCGATGCTGGTGCCGTTGACCAGGTAAAGGCGGAGATCACCAAAGTTTTCCAACAGCAGCTGGACGAGGCGAACGGCAAGACCAAGCAGCTGGAAACTCAACTCTACGACGAGATGATCGGCGGCCGCTTCGGTGGCTCTAAGTTCATTTCCGAGAAGATGGCGATCCCGACTGAGTTCGTGCGTTCCTACTTCGGTCAGAACTTCAAAATCGAAGAAGGGAAGGTTGTGGCCTACGACGGCCAGGGCAATAAGGTGTTCTCTCGCACCAAGCCCGGCGAGTTAGCCAGCTTTGATGAGGCCCTGGAGTCTCTGGTCGAGTCGCATCCGCAGAAAGATTACATCCTCAAAGCGTCCGGTAACAGCGGCGGCGGTTCTCACCAGTCGCAGCACCAGGCCGGGCAAAAAACCATGAAACGCGATGCGTTTGATTCCCTGGATAACGCTGGCAAGCAAGCAGCGCTGAAAGACGGCGTCAGCATCGTCGATTAAATCGAAAGGAGCCATAAATGGCAGGCAATACCCTTACTGGTCTGATCCCGACCATCTACACCGCGCTGGACGTAGTGTCCCGCGAGCAAACTGGTTTTATTCCTGCGGTGGCGCGTGACGCGAAAGCGGATGCTGCTGCAAAAGACCAGACCGTACGTGCGCCAGTCGCACCTGCAGCCACCACTGAAGATATTGTCCCTGGTCCTTCAGCGCCTAATTCTGGCGAACAGACCATCGGTGGTGTGGATGTCAAAATCACCAAATCCAAAATGGCCCCGGTGAAATGGAATGGTGAAGAGCAATTGGCTCTGGGCCCGGCTGGTACCTACAACACCATCCTGGCTGACCAGTTCAAGCAGGCTTTCCGTGCGCTGGCGAACGAAGTGGATGCAGACCTCGCTGCGCTGTACCTCAACTCCTCCCGCGCTGTTGGCGCGCCGAAGAATACCCCGTTCAGCATCAAAGACGATCTGACTGATGCTGCGTTGGCGCGTCAAATCCTGACCGATAACGGTGCGCCGACTACCGATTTGCGTATGGTGCTGGGTGGCGAAGCGATGGCATCCATCCGTGGTAAGCAGGCTGTCCTCTTCAAAGCGAACGAAGCGGGAACCGACCAGCTGCTGCGTGAAGGTGTTATCGGTCGCATCATGGGCTTCAACCTCCACGAATCCTTCAGCATCAAGCGTACCGAGAAAAGCGCTGCTGCTGGCTATAAGGTCAATGGCGCGAAGAAAGAGGGCGATATCATCATCGCTATCTCTGCCGGCACCGGCGGTATTGCTGCAGGTACTGCGGTGAAGTTCGCCGGTGATGACAATCAGTATCTGGTCGTTGCGGCTACGTCTTCCACTATCACTATTAGCGCGCCGGGCCTCCGTCAGGATCTGGCAGATCAGGCTGATGTCACCGTGTTGAGCGAATTCGTTCCGAACATGGCGTTTGACCGCGGGGCATTCCTGCTGGCCAGCCGTACCCCGGCGATGCCTGAAGGTGGCGATACTGCTGATGACGTCATGAATGTGACCGACCCGGTATCTGGCATCACCTTCCAGGTGGCGCTGTACCGCCAGTACCGTCAGGTGCGTTATGAAGTGGGTCTGGCATGGGGTGTGGCTGCTGTGGCGCCACGTCATTCCGCCATCATCATGGGTTAACCCAGGGGGCTTCGGCCCCTTTGTTTTTCAGGAGGCCCAATGGCCGGATTAACCAAAGAGCAGCGCGCTCAGCGTGAAGCGGAAAAGCTTGCAGCTCAGCAGGCCGCTGATAAAAATCCTGCCCAGCAGGAACAGCAGCAGGAACAGCAGCAGGAACAGCAGCAGGAACAGCAGCAGGAACAGCAGGGTATTGAGCTGGTGGTCATGGTACGTGACACCCCAGAATTCCCTGGCGGCCCGCTGCGCGCAGATGTTCATCCTGATGAAGTGGATAACTGGCTGGCGCTGGACTGGCGTCTGGAGGAATAACCATGCTGGTTGCCGATCCCAACTCTCCAGGCTTCAACAGCTACGCCAGCGTGTCAGACCTGCGGGCATTTGCCGCCGGGCGCGGATATAGCATTCCTGCTGATGATGGTGAGTGCGGCCAGATGCTGATGCAGGCAATAGACTTTCTGGAAGGTAAAATCTGGCGCGGTCAGCGCTCCAGCGCATCGCAGCCGCTGTCGTGGCCGCGTTCCGGCGTGCGCTTCGATGGTGTTGACCTGCCGAATGATGCGATTCCACAGCGCCTGATTGATGCCCAATGCCGCCTGGCTATTGAGTCGCAGGAGATTGACCTCACGCCGTCGGTCTCCGGTGGCGGCGCGGTCATAGCTGAGAGCGTACAGGGGGCCGTCTCTGTGCAGTACGAGCCGGGAACGAATAAGGCCACTCCTTCATTCCCCTGGTTCTATTCCTCGCTGCGCGGGCTTGTGGTGGGCGGCAACCAGGTCCGGATCGAAAGGGGGTAGCATGGCAATCGACTATCGCCGCATGCGCGCCACGGCAACGCGGCTGCTGACGGAGAACGGCAAAGCCTACCAACTGACTCGCGGAGGTACTACCACCCGCGATCAGTACGGGAAAGAGGTTATCACCGAGCCTATTACAGCGACCGTTACCGGCGTTATCACCGAATACTCCACGCGTGAAATCGACGGTTCACTGATTGCTACGGGCGATAAGAAACTGGCGGCCACGTTTGAAACGGAAGTGCGCATTGGCGACCTCATTGATATCGACGGCAAAAAGTGGCGCGTGGTTCAGCCGAATCCGGTTAAGCCTGCAGATGTGCTTATCTCCTACAACATCCAACTGAGGGCGTGAGTATGGCTAGCACAGCTAATCAGCCGTTCCTGGCTGCCATTCAGTTATTCGTGGATAGCTCTAAGCAGGAGATGGACGAGGTGGTGCGCCGAACGGGTATCAAAATCCTCGGGCGCTTGGTCGAAATGTCTCCAATTGGCAACCCTAATGTCTGGCAGGTAAACCAGACGGCATCAACCTATAACGATGCCGTACGAGACCACAATGCTGCGCTGCGTGATGACCCGGCCAACCTGACCAAGTCAGGGCGCCTTAAGCGCGGGCTGCGAGTGAACGACTCGATGGACATCAAAAAGCCCGACGGCTATGTCGGCGGGCGCTTCAAGAACAACTGGTATGTGGGGTTCGATAGCCAACCAACGGAGAGCAACGAAACTCCGGACGCTTCCGGCCAGGGGGCCAACTCTCGCGGCCTGGCGGTGCTCGAGGTGTTCCGGGTAGGCCAGGTCAGCTCGATTTACTTCACCAATAACCTGCCATATGCGGCAGCGCTGGAAAACGGTCATTCCACCCAGGCGCCGGGCGGGATGGTGGGCATTACAGCTATCGACGCGGCGCAGCTGTTCCGTGAGGCAATGAGCGAGGTGCGCAATGGCCGGTGATCAGTCAATGCGTATCGCTGGCCTGCTGGAAGGTCGCGTCGCGGTTATCTGCTCCTCGCTCGGGCTGCCGGTGGCCTGGCCGAACATCGCGTTTACTCCACCGGATAATGCGCCGTACGGGCGTGTTTACGTTCTTCCAGCGCAAACCGTGGGGCAGGACCTGGAAGGTCAGTTGTGTACATACCAGGGCATTCTCCAGCTCAATATCATTGCACCAGCAGGTAGCGGCGTGACTCTGGCCAGAGGGCTGACAAAGTCTGTCGCAGATGCTTTTCCCGAAGGGCTGCCGCTGGTGGACGGTGATCTGACGGTTTACATCAACGGGCCGCCGCAGGTGAGACAACCCATCCAGGACCGGCCAACCTCGGCGCCCAACGGGTCCAGTGGCTCCATAACCTACACCATTCCCGTCAGCATGCAGTACCGCGCTGACTACTGACCCGCCAGATGGCGGGTTTTTTATTACCTAAATTCAGGAGAGTGCTATGGCATTCGCAATCCCTAACGGCTCGCGTGTGAACGTGGCCAAGGCCTATCAAGCCCCAATCACCTTTACCGCTGCCTCTAACGCGACGGAATGCGAACTGACCGTTGCATCGGCCTCCGGCATTCTGGCCGGTGACGTAGTTCAGGTGAGTTCCGGCTGGTTAAAGCTCGATAACATGGTGCTGCGCGTAAAATCGGTGACCAGTAATAAAATCGTGCTGGAAGCATTCGATACTACCGACACCACCAAATTCCCGGCAGGCACTGGCGCGGGCACGCTGCGCAAAATCGACTCATGGATCACCATGCCTCAGGTGATGACACTATCAACTGAAGGTGGTGACCAGCAGACCATCAGCGTGCAGTTCCTGGAAGATGACAAAGCGCGAACCATCCCAACATTTAAAAACGCGGTGGTTCAGGTTTACACCTTTGCACATGACCCTCAACTGGCGATCTACAAACGCCTCATTGACCTGGATGACTCCAGCGACACAACGGCGGTCTGGTTCCATAACCCACGCGGCAAAGCCGATCGTTTCTACTCAGCCAAAGTATCGTTCCAGCGCGTACCGCGCACGGAAATCAACGCCGTGGAAAGTAACGAGGCGCGCATGAACTTCGAATCGGACATGCAGATTTACCCGATCGCCGATTCATCCGTGACGCCTCTGGCGTTCCTGACCGACCTGCCGGCCACCAAGTCGGTTGCCACAGGCGCGGCGCTGGATCTGGCGGTGGTAATGAAGGGCGGCTCAGCACCTTACACCCACGTATGGAAGAAAGGCAGCACCGCTATTCCGGGCAAAGCCGCATCGACGTTCAACATTCCATCTGTCGCATCCGGTGATGCTGGCGTTTACACCTGTGAAGTCACCGACGCCGCGGGCAAAACCATCACCTCGGCTGCGTGTACTGTCACGGTCAGCTAACCAATCAGGCCCGGTAAGCCGGGCTTTTTTTTGGAGTAACCCATGAGCGGAACAATTGAGATCAGTGAGGTTGGGATGACTGTCAATATGGCTGGTGGCGGGAAAATAGTTATCGGCAATTGGGGTGATGGCCCAGTAAATACGGCAGCCGCTCGGCCGCCCCTTACCCCGGAAGAGGAGCTTTACGGTCGTGGGCTCTGTCTCCTGCCTGATGGATGGGAAGATCTAAGCGGTGATGGACACTGGCAACATCAACTCACTGAATCTTTGCGTCAACTTTGGCCGTCGTTCAGCAGGGAACAGAAGATGGCTATCGCTTACTCCATCAGCGAACTGTCAGATGAGCTGACGAACATCGCATACGAAGCTTCCTGGTAATAACACATCTGCGCATCGCACGCGCACATCGAAGAAAGTCTTTCAGCTGTGAGCCTGGGCAAACCGTTAACTTTCGGCGGCATTGCCGTGCGACAGGCTCACGTCTAAAAGGAAAATTAAAATGTCAGAACCTTCAATCGTCCCTTACGTAAAAACCACTCCCAAACCTTTTGGTGTGGACGTCGAATGGAAATGGCCGGGTGGCTGCGCGGTGCTAGAACTGCAATGCCTTCATGAAGATGGCCGACTTATGAAAGAACGCATCTTCTGGCCAGCTACCGTATGCCTTATTTCCGGCCTCAAAGCTGGTGAGAGATTGCAGGTGCGCCTGCGTCAAATTGCAGAAGATGGCTCAGCACGAGATTGGCGAGCCAGTGACTGGGTAGAAGGGGTTTCTTCTGTCGATGTCGGAGAAATTGTAGAGGCGCTGGACGAAGAGATCCGTAACAGCTGCGCACTTCATGGCCTTAAAGGTGGCTGGTTTGTCGATAAATCAGGGCAAGCCTACACCCACAAGGCGCTGATCGGTGATGGCGTATTGTCTACGGGTTATAACGTGAAATTGAACATCAACAATGATGGCAAAGAGCATGCTGCCGGTATGGCCGTTGGAGTAGAAGACGGCCAGAGCAAGGTAGAGTTTAAAGCTGATCGCTTTAATGTGCATGAAGCCGCTTCATCCATCATTGGAAACGCTGTGGTATCAGCCAAGAAGATGAAGATTAAGCTTGGCGATGAAATGACACAGGCCATCATTGATGCTGTACGTGAAAGCGAATTGTTCACGGCAATTCAAGTAAATATCGATGCACAAACAGCCTCACTCACCAGCCTGCAACAAGCGATGCACGATGCAGTAAATGATGCAATCCGCAGCGCGCTGAAGCCAGGCGGTCTGCTGTACAAACGATAACACTCCATCACGCACTCGAATATTCAACCCGCTACGGCGGGTTTTTCTTTTTCTAAGGAATCGAAATGAGCAAATTTTCCCTGATCCCCAACCCAACTTTTTCTGTAACCGCGAGCATTCCACGCGCTGGTGCCGAAGACGGCAAGCTGACGTTCACTTTCCGCCATAAAACGCTTGAAGAGCTGCGTTCCATGGATGCGAAGATGCAAAAGGCTGCGGAAGGTAAAAAGGCTGTTATCGAGCCGCAGGCCGACTATCTCATGGAAATTGTCGAAGGATGGGCTCTTCCTGACGAGTTTACCCGCGAAAACGTTATTGTTCTCCTGCAAAACTATCCGCGTGCTTTTGACAGCATCGGCATGGCGTACACCAAAGAGCTGATGGGGATTCGCGAAAAAAACTGAGGCAGGTCGCCGCAGCGTTGTATACGCCGGGACCGACGCTCGCGGAGCTGAGCGCTTTTGGTTTGACGCCTGAGGACGTGGAGGAAGAGGTGGGGATCCTGCCCTCTGTGTGGAAGTCTTTCACCATCTTCTCTGCCCTGGCAACCCAGTGGCGCGTCGGCGCGAGCGGGGCGACCGGCCTTGATTATAACGTTCTCCCCTGGATGTTCGAGTTACACGGGGTTGAGGATGCGGCGGCCTGCATGGCTGACCTTCAGATTATGGAAAGCGAGGCTCTCAAGGTAATGCATAAGGAGACGAAATAATGACAGACCAGATCGCCTCGATTACTTTGCGGGCCGATGTTTCTGACCTGAAAACAGCCAGCAACGAACTGGATAAACTCGGCCAGGCGGCGGCCGGTGCTGTAGATAAAGCAGATGATCTGAATAGCGTGTTTCGCGCTGGCGCTGAATCTGCGAAGCAAGGCAGTGAAGGGCTCAAGGAGCAGCAGAACGCGCTCAAAGGGCTGCTGGAGAATATCGACCCGGTTACCAAAGCCTTAAACCGGCTGGATGAGCAGCAAGAATCGCTGCGGAAATTCCAGGCCAAAGGTTTCCTGGATACCGATACCTTCCAGGCTTACAACAAAATCCTGGATGACACCCGCCTCAAGCTGACCGACACCGGAGAAGCCGCGGCGCGTGCTCAGGCCGAATTAGCCGCTACCCAGGCGGCAGAGAAGCAGTCCGCAGCGTTAAAGAATCTCCTGGGTTCCATCGACCCGACAATCCGTGCGTTCAACTCACTGGATGAACAGCACGCACAGCTGGTGGCCCATTTTGAAGCAGGCCGCATTAACGGCGCGCAGTTCGAGCACTTCAACACAATCCTTAACCAGACGCGTGAGCGCCTCTCTGGTGTCGCTGACATACTGCCAGAGGCGCTATCCCGGCAGGAAACTGCTGCCCGTCGTGCTGGAATTTCCGTTGGCCAGTACAGCGCCGCGCTGCGCACTCTGCCGGCGCAGTTCACCGATATCGCGACACAGCTGGCTGGAGGCCAATCCCCTTTCCTGATCTTGCTCCAGCAAGGCGGGCAAATTAAGGATTCTTTTGGTGGATTAGGCCCAATGCTCCAGGCTTTGCGGGACGCATTGTTTGGGTTTAACGAAGAGAGCAGAGAAACATCCGAGTCGGCAGCAGGCATTAGTGACGCTGCTGAAGGACTTAACAACACCAGTGAGGCAGCGGAGAAGCTGGGGCGGGCGGGTGGCCTGTTAAATACCTTTAACCTTGCGATTGCTGGCTCGGTGGGTTTGCTGGCTCTTCTGGCTGGGGCTGCCTACAGTTCATCCCAGCAGTTCGACAATGTTGCCAGATCGCTCATTTTGATGGGCGGGGCTGGCTTTTCCTCCATGCAGCAACTGAACGACGCGGCAAAAGATGTTGCTGATAACGCTGGTGCTTCTTTGGCTGAGTCTGTTGATACCCTGGTCCAACTAAACGACACCGGGAAGTATACCGCCGACCAGATGACCAAAATTGCCAAATCCATTCTGGCTATGGGTGATGCAGGGCTGGATACGAAGGCTGCGCTGGCGGATTTTTCACGACTGGCAAACGATCCTATTAAAGCCCTGGCGAGCTTGAACCAGCAATATGGCTTTGTTGATGAAGCCATGATGAAGCACCTCATTACCCTGGAGAAAACGAAGGGGAAAACAGCAGCGGCAAACGAAGCTATAACGCTTTTTGCCGACACCATGGAGGATCGCAGTAATAAAATTGTAGAGGCTACCGATAATATCGGGCAGGCGTGGAACGGGCTTAAAGCTTTCTCCTCCGACATTTTCGGTCAAATCGGGGTTACCGTGCGCGCCTGGGGAAACCAGATCATCGATATCTTCGAACTTGTTAAAGCTTCGATTAAAGACCTCTTCCTCAACATTACTTCACTGGACGCCAAATTCACCGGCACTATTGCTGGCTGGGCTGAAAAAATCCCTGGTGGCGGGGCGCTGGCTAATTTTCTTGGCATGGATGTAGAGGCCATGAAAAAGGCCGGGGATGAAGCGGACAAAGAAATTGAGGCGAATAAAAAACGCTATAACGAACTTTGGAAGCGCGTCACTGCGCCTAACGCACAGGCAAACTATGAGGCTGAAGCGCGAGGGGCCAACGTAAAAGGCGATGGCGGAACAAGTCGAGAATCGAGAGACGCAGTCTCTAAGCTTGCACAAGACTCAGCCAAAAAGACCAAAGAGGCGAAAGCCACTCTGGAAGCTGGCGATCGCACCCTGGAGAACTACCGCGCCCAGGCCAGAACGTTAACTGAAACGCTCGAGACCCTCCGGCAAACAGGCGAAACCCACGCTAAAAACACCGAGTTCAGTAAACAGCAATCTCGATTTGCTGAATTGGATGAGGCAGCCAAAACCCGCGCGCTGACTGCTCAGGAAAAATCTTTACTGTCGAGCCGTGAGGCGATTCTGAACGCCGCCAAGGTGGTTGATCAAAAGAACAAGGAAGTAGAGGCGCAGCAGAAGATTAACGGCCTGGCGCAGCAAGCGAATAAATACGTCACGCAGATGACGGAAAAAACCGATGCATTGCGTGATAGTGCAGGCCTCAGCAGTCGGCAAACGCAGCGCATGATGGAAGAGGCGCAGCTTCGCCAGGGCTGGCTCAACGGTGGCGGTAAGCTTGACGATGCCGGTTATAAAAAAGAACTGGCGGCTCTCAGGAAATATTATGCCGAAGAGGATAAATTACGGGGCGACTGGAAAGCAGGGGCTGTTGCTGGCTGGAATGAATATCTGGATGCCGCTACCAACACCTACGACGCAGTGAAGAACGTTGCCAGTTCCACGCTGACCGGCCTGAGCAACATGCTTACTGAGCTTATGACAACTGGCACCGCGTCAGTTAAAGAGTTCGGCAAATCTATGCTCAAGATGATCCTCGAGATAACCAACCAACTTATAGTGGCCTATACAGTACAGGCCGCGATGGGCTGGATAAGCGGTGGCAGTAAAGGCGGGGGCACACCAGGGGGATCATATGCTAACGCTGCTGCTGGCGTAACGTTCAATGCCAAAGGCGGCGTGTATGATTCATCCGGGTTAAGTAAGTATGTGAATGGCGTCTACGATTCTCCTCAATACTTCACGTTCCAGGGGGCGTCGAAGTTTGCCAAAGGTGGCGTCTTTGGAGAAGCTGGGCCGGAAGCTATTATGCCGTTAGCTAAAGATTCAGCAGGGCGGTTGGGAGTGCGTGCCCAGGGCGGTGGCGGTATGGCTCCGGTTATTAATACCACCGTTAACGTTGATGCTGGTGGTTCTGCAACTGCTCAGTCTTCCAGCTCAGGTGATGCTATGGGCCGTACCCTTGCTGATGAAATGCAGAACGCTGCGTTGCAGGTTATCCAGAAGCACCTTAAGCCTGGAGGCATGATCTACAACTTCAGTAAAGGCAGGTAGTGTTTGCGTCGTCCCCTGGTTAATATGATGAAAACCATAAAAATCAGGGGATGATTGTGTTAAAAAAAATCTTTAAGAAGATCTTAAGAACCATTGGACTATTACTGCTTCTGATTGTAGTGATTATTGTTGCAGCGCTGGTTAACAAACCTTCAGAACAAGAAAAGAAGCAAAAAGAAGCCAAGGAACTTACGGATAAAAAACTGGATGAGCTTCGCGATGCCTGTGAAGCTTACGTAAGGATGTCAGTCATTAACAAAAGCACCCTGGATATGTCGGTGTTTGGCTCGAACAGATGGCTCGGTGACGACGGTAAGTTTTACGCCACGCAGGAGTTTAGCGCCAAAAATAAATTTGGTCTTGAGCAGAAATTCAGGGCTGAATGTATTGAAGACAAGGATGGGAAGACTGATTACCGGCTTGTAGAAATGAATGGAAGTTAAACCAAAATGGTTTGATATCTTTCCCTCCCATGCTTTCAACCAATATTAAGCCTCGCACATGCGGGGCTTTTTTTATGGAGTAAATATGGCAGTTGAAACATATAGCTGGCGCTCTCAGCTCGGTGCTGGCGCGATTGAATATAGCCAGACGGTGCGCGCGGCGCAGTTCGGCGATGGCTATGAGCAGGTGGCTGAGAATGGCATCAACTCCACAGCCATTCAGGTGCCGATGAAGCATACAGGAGCAGAGGCTGAGGTTGATGCAGTCCGTGATTTCCTCCTGGCTCATACCGTGAAGGCCTTCATCATCACGCCGCCGGGAGAAGAGAAGGGGCTTTACCGTGTAGTCGCAGATTCTGTGCGGAAAAATCAGATCAGCAGCAAATTCGCTGAGCTGACATTCACTATCAAACGGGCTTATGGGGTGTATGCATAATGGCATTAGTCGATCAGGCGGCGATGCTGGCGCCGGGTGGCAGGGTCCGCCTGGTTGAAGTTGACGCCTCAGAGTTCAGTGGCGGGGTCCACCGATTCCACTACGCACCTTTCCCCCATACACCGGAAGAGATCGACGCTGCCAATGGTGATGAAGAAAAGCTCGGACCAAAGCCAATCGTATTCGGTGGCAATACCTACGATTTTTGGCCGTTTCAGGTAGCAGGCCTGGAGCTTTCAACAGACCAGGCCGCAGAGCCGAAACTCAGCGTTTCCAACCTCGACGGTCATATCACGGCGCTATGCCTGCAATTTAAAGACATGGTTAATGCCAAAGTGAGCATTATCGACACCTATTCGGTTTACCTCGATGCCGTGAATTACCCTGGTGGGATGAACCGGACCGCCGACCCGTCGATGTACACGCTTCAGACCTTCTGGCTTGATACCAAGATCTCTGAAGACGATGAGGTGGTTAGCTGGACGCTCAGCAGCCCCGCCGATTTACAAAGCCTGGTGATCCCGACCCGGCAAATCACCTCGCTCTGTGAGTGGGCGCTGCGCGGGCAATACCGCAGCGGTGACGGCTGTACCTACAACGGCACGGCGTATTTCGATGCAAAAGGAAACGCTGTGGCTGATCCGGCGCTGGATGCATGCGGCGGCTGCCTCAGCGATTGCCGTAAACGGTTCGGCGCTGGCCTGGCGGAGCCGAACGCGGCCATCCTCGATTTTGGCGGTTTCCCTGCCACAGTACTTTTCACGCGATAACCGGACATCTCAATGAACAAAACCATTATGGCGGCTATCCGCGCGCATGCGCTGGAGGAATCCCCGCGCGAGTGCTGCGGCTTCGTCATCCAGTCGGGGCGACGCCAGCGTTACATCCCGGTACCGAACAGCCACGAAAATCCGACAGAGCATTTTCGCATCGACGGCGAGCACTGGGCTAACGCCGAAGATATCGGGACGATTATTCGCGTCATCCACTCCCACCCGGGCGACGGTGCCCGGCCTATTCCGTCCGATCTCGACCGCCAGCAGTGCAATAACTCCGGCGTGATCTGGGGTATTTACTCACCTGACAGCGATGAATACGCCGAGATAATGCCGGAGGCGGTGCCGCTTATTGGGCGTCCGTTTATCCTGGGCTCGAATGACTGCTGGGGGCTGATTATGGACTGGCACGCCATTCAGGGCGTCACGCTGAACGATTTTCGCGTCGATTACCCGTGGTGGGAAAGCCAGTACCCGGACAATCTCTATTTCGAAAACTGGGAGCGGGAAGGGTTCGTCGAGTGCGATCCGGCACCAGGCTGCATGGTCATCATGCAGGTTGATTCTGATAAGTGGAACCACGCGGGCATCATCACTGAAGAAGGTGAACTGCTCCACCACCTTTACGGCCAGCCTTCCTGCATTACCCCGTATGCCCGAGGCTATTTCAAAGACCGCACGATGATCTGCGTTCGTCACAAAGACCTGCCGCAGGAGATAAAGCCATGGCGCGTTTAACCACCATTCGTCTGTATGGCGCACTGGGCGCCCGCTTCGGGCGTGTGCATAAACTGGCAGTGCAGACATCTGCCGAAGCGGTCAAAGCCCTGTGTATCAACTTCGACGGGCTGGAAGACTATCTGATGAATGCAAAAAAAAATGGCATGACCTTCGCGGTGTTTCGCGGTAAGCGCAACATAGGCGTGCAGGACTTCCAGGAGCTGGCAGGCGATAGCGATATTCGCATAGCGCCAGTTATGGAAGGGGCAAAGAAAGCGGGCATGTTCCAGACTATTCTCGGCGCCGTGATGGTGGTTGCAGGCTTGGCTTTGGGGCCTGTTGGTTGGGGTGTAGTAGGTGCTGGTTTCGCGAATGGGCTTATCATCGGCGGCATTACCTCTATGGCCGGCGGTATTTATCAGATGCTGTCGCCACAACCCAAAGGCTTACAAATGCGCGATGATCCTGACAACAAACCGTCCTATGCCTTCGGTGGGGCAGTCAACACTATCGCAATGGGCAACCCGGTCGCGCTTCTTTATGGTGAGCGCGAAATTGGCGGCGCCATCATCAGCGCTGGCATAGTCGCCGAAGACATCTGATAACTCCTTTCTGAATATCAAGCACCCAGTCGGGTGCTTTTTTTATGGATGTAATATGGAAGCGATTACCGGTGCAAAGGGTGGCAGCCAGAAGCAGCACACACCTGTAGAACAACCTGATTCGGCGCAGTCAATGGCGCGCTGCCGCATGCTGCTGGCGCTCGGGGAAGGTGAGTTTGCTGGTGGTCTGGATGCGACCAGCATTTTCCTGGACGGGACGCCGCTGGGCAATGCCGACGGGACAATGAATTTCGAGAACGTGTCATGGGACTTTCGGCCGGGAACACAGACCCAGACGCCGATTCCGGGTTTTCCCGCAGTGGAGAACGAAACTACGGTTGGCGTATCTCTGACAAAAGCCACACCATGGACCCGCGCACTGAGTAACACCCAGATTGACGCGGTGCTGGTACGTATTGGCATCCCTGGCTTACAGCAGCAGGAAAATGATGGGGATATTGTCGGTACTACGGTTCAGTACCATATTGATCTGGCGGTTGACGGTGGCGCTTACTCGACAGTCATGACTAAAACCGTCACAGAGAAGCTCAGTTCACTCTATGAACTAACCCACCGCATTAATCTTCCCAAAGCCAGCACTGGCTGGCAGATTCGAGTGGTGCGTGACACCGATGACAGCACCAGCCAGATGCTGCAGAACAAAACGCAGGTGCAAGCGATTACTGAGGTGATCGATGCTCGCCTGCGATATCCACACACAGCGCTGCTGTACGTGTCCTTTAACGCGAAGTCATTCAACAACATCCCTAAGATTTCCTGCATGCCGAAGGGGCGCATCATCCGAATCCCTTCGAACTATGATCCAATAGCGCGGACCTATAGCGGAACATGGGACGGGACGTTTAAATGGGGCTGGACGAACAACCCGGCGTGGATTTGGTTCGATGTTCTGACAGAGCCGCGCTTCGGCCTTGGGCGCCGCGTAACGCCAGAAATGCTCGATAAGTGGGAGCTCTATCGCATCGCCCAGCGCTGCGACCAGAAGGTACCAGACGGGAAAGGCGGAAGCGGTACCGAGCCACGCTTCATGTTTGACGTTTACATCCAGTCCCAGGCTGATGCGTGGCAGGTTATCAAAGACATCGCCGCAGGGTTCAATGGAATGACGTTCTGGGGCAACAACATGTTCAATGTTGTCTCGGACATGCCGGCGGATACGTCGAAGCTGCAAATCCTTACCCGCGCTTCGGTGGTGGGCAAACCGGTTTACTCGAGCGGCAGTGAAAAGACCCGCTTCTCCAGCGCGCTGATTAACTTCAGCGATCCTGACAATCACTATCAGGACCGTACAACAGCGGTGATGTTCCCGGATCTGGTTAAGCAGTTCAAGTTTAAGCAGACGCAGATCACCGCAATCGGCTGTACGCGCGAGAGCGAAGCACAACGCCGGGGCGGGTGGGCGGTGTATTCCAACTCACTCGATCGGATTATCACGCTACAGACCGGGCTTGATGGCTATGTCTACGTGCCGGGTACCGTGTTTGCATTTGCCGACGAACGCCTTTCAGGGCGCGTTTACGGCGGGCGTATCACCGGGTATAACGCTGGTCTTAAGGCCGTGACCACTGACCGGGGCACCAGTGCGGTGGCGGGCGATACGCTGATGATTCGCACCCAGGGCGGTACCGTTGAAAGCAGGGTGATCCAGGCCGTAAACGGCACGCAGCTGGTGGTTGCCACGCCTTTCACGGCAGCGCCGTTACCCAACGCTGTATTCGTCATCGATGCCGGGCAGTTGCGCCTACAGTATTTCCGGGTAACGAACCTAAAATTTGATGATGAGGAAAATACCTTCACCATTACCGGTGCGGAGTATAACGCGTCGAAATACGACGCCGTTGATAACAACGCTCGTCTTGATACGCCACCGATAAGCCTGATTCCGACCGGGCTCGTGAACCAGCCGACCAACATCATGGTATCGAGCTATGATGCGGTTCGCCAGGGGCAGCGCGTGGCCACGCTAACCGCCTCATGGGATGCGCCAGTTGATAAAGACGGAAAACTGCAGTCGGACGTAATAGCGTACCGGGCACAGTGGAAGCGCGGAAATAACGAATGGGTAAACGTGCCTGAAACCGGGTTACGAAATATCGAAGTGCCTGGAATTTTCGAGGGCGATTACCTTGTGCGCGTCCGTGCGATTAACTCTGGGGGAGCGTCCAGCCTTTGGGCCACGTCTGCGTTGACCCATCTTACCGGCCGCACCGGTGAAGTGCCCAAACCTGTCGGACTAACAGCAACAGAGGATGTTGTATTTGGGATCAACATTACATGGGGTTTCCCCGCAGATACCGCCGACACCCTGAGCACGGAACTGCAATACAGCGCTTCAGTCGATGGGGCAAATCCAATGCTTTTGGCGTCGGTGCCGTATCCTCAGAAACTCTATCAGCAGATGGGGCTGAAGGCAGGGCAGGAATTCTGGTACCGGGCACGGCTGGTTGACCGCATCGGGAATCAGAGCGACTGGACAGACTGGGTGCGCGGGCAGGCCAGCATCGATGTTTCCGATATCACCGATGTGATCCTGGAGGAGATTAAAGATTCTGAGGTATTTAAGGATCTGATTGAGAGTGCTGTAGACAGTAGCGAGAAACTGGCCGAACTTTCTGATGCGATTAAGGAGAACGCTGATGGTCTGGCTGCGGCAGTAGGCTCGAATAAACAAACAGCAGAAGCAATTATCGGCAATGCGCTGGCTATTGCTGATGTTGTCGTACGCCAGACTGCACAGCAGGGGGCTAACTCTGCGACATTCGAACAGCTCCGCGAGGTGATCGCCACTGAGACTGAGGCGCGTGTAACTGATGTAACCCGTCTGGATGCAAAGACCGAGCAAAACGAAGCGGGTATTACCGAGGTTAGACAGGCTCTGGCAACAGAAGCGGAATCACGAGCTTCTGAGGTCAGCCAGCTCACCGCCGCCACGAAGGTTGCTTCTGATAAAGCGGATTCTGCTGCTGCAGTCGGTGCACAGAATACAGCATCAATCACCAACCTTAGCCAGGTTGTCACAGACCTCGATTCATCAATGGCGTCACGTCTTGAAGAGCTGGGAGCGAAAACAGACAAGGCCAGCGGTGGCATTCAGAATAACGCTATTGCGCTCATCACCAATACGCTCGCACAGGTTAACCAGCGTAACCTTCAGAGCGTTCAGTATGGTGATAACAAAGCCGGTATTGAGCGAGTCGACAATGTCATGGCAGATGCAAGTAAAGCTGTCGCTGAGTCGCTGCGCGCTTTGGATTCCAGCACCGGTGGAAACACCGCGAATGTCACTGACTTGTCAAAGACGCTCGCTGACTTCACTCAGGTGTCTGCTACGCAAATCAACTCGCTGAAGGTCACGGTTAACGGTCAGTCTGCAGCGATTATCCAGAACAGCCAGGTATCAGCGGACATCAATAACAACCTGAATGCGATGTACAGCATCAAGGTTGCCGTGGATGCGAACGGAAAACAGTATGCTGCTGGTATGGGGATTGGTGTTCAGAATACGCCAGCGGGTATGCAGTCGCAGGTGCTCTTCCTGGCAGACCGCTTCGCTGTGATGACTCAGGCTGGCGGCGCCGTGACTCTTCCGTTTGTTATCCAGAACGGGCAGGTGTTCATCCGTGACACCTTCATTCAGGACGGCACTATCAGCAACGCAAAGATTGGTAATTTTATCCAGTCGAATAATTATGTTGCTGGCTCTGTTGGGTGGAAACTGGATAAGTCCGGGACGTTTGAGAACTACGGTTCGACAGCCGGGGAAGGGGCCATGAAGCAGACCAACCAGACAATCAGCGTCAAAGACGGCAGTAGCGTTCTCAGGGTGCAGGTTGGCCGATTAACGGGGGTGTTCTGATATGGCTTACGGAATACAGACCTGGGATGCTTCAGGAAAACCTAACAACTATGGCATCAAACCCGTTTCCGTCGTTGGGCGAATACAGCTGGCTGCCGGGCAAACCTCCGGCAGCTGGTCTTTTACGGTGCCCTCAGGAATGAAAGTTGGTTTTGTTCTTTCACTTGATGAAGGAGGTAACAGCGTAGGGCGGCGCATTGTCGCGTCAGGGGGCACAATAACCGTAAGCGCAGCATCTTCTGTAGGCCTGGGTAATTATCCGGCCTCAAAGTGTGAAGTGGTCGTTTTCATGGAGAAAGCATAATGGCCGAATTTGGCGCGATGATATTAATGGACAATGGGAACCCATTTGTAACGCCCCAGTCAACGCCTTTTTGTCTTTACGGCAAGTACACTTTCAACTCCTCTGCTAATGGCAGTTCGCAGCAGGTTGCTCAGAATATTGCATTAAATGCTGACTACCCTGTGATGGTATTTATCAGGACCACAAATACCGCCCAGCCCACGCCAGTAATATCTTACCGGAACGGCGGAAATGTATATGTCGCGGGGGGTAATCCCTATAACCAGAGCTTCACGTTAACCGCATATATATTTGCCATATTTCCCCTGGCGTTACCTAAATGGGGGATGGCCATCTGGGATGCGGCAGGAAAGCTGGTGCTCACTAATGAGTCCCGGGTATTGTCAGACCTACAGACAATTGGAACGCCTGGCGCAAACGGCGGGATAAATATCGATCAGACACTTAGCGGGTCATGGGCTGTTGCACCTGCACAGCTTGGCCAGAGCATCGTTGTGAATAACTCAACCCAGCCTCCGACAGTTTATACCATTAATGCTTATTCGGCGTGCAGGTTTGACGGGGCCAATACAAGGATAAACGCAGGGGGGACCTCCACTGGTACAGGCTCTCCGGGAGGGGGAACGAATACTGGGATTTCCTTAACCGCGATAAATACAGCGGCCTATGACTGATTGATCGTTTTTGGCGATCAATAACTGATAATTGATCTATCCAATCAATTATACCCACCTCTTTCATATTGGTATTGTCTAAGTTCATGAATACCTCTGGATATCATCAAAATGATTAAGCGACTTATCTGTTTGGCTGGGGCTGTCATGCTTTCAGGCTGTGCTGGCGTACTCGAGAAACAGGGACCAGTTTGCAGCGGCACGGCCATCGTTGGTGGTCAGGAAAATACGGTTCAGATTTACGGTGTGCGCAAACAAAACAATCAGACGCAGTACCGGGCTGGATACCCATTCAGCTGGCGCTGGGTAAGTGCGAACACATTTACCGAAACAACCTGCAAATAACCCATAACGTTTAAATAAAACCTCGCCACGGCGGGGTTTTTTATTACCTGGAGATAATATGATTTATACCACTGGCACTATTGCCATCAGCGGAAATACCCTTACAGGTACCGGCACAAACTTTACTGCTGCGGGCTCACTCATCCGCAACGGCTGTACTGTTATCGCGCTGACCAGCCCGGCGCAGGTTTTCCAGATCACCGCTATCGGCGGCGCAACCTCTCTTACCGTTACGCCAGCTGCTAACCCTGCCGTACCTTCTGGATCTAAATACGCCATTCTTCTGAGCGACAGCCTTAGCGTTGACGGTCTGGCGCAGGACATTGCTGAAACCTTCACGATGTACCAGCGCTACATGAGCGGATTTGCTGATGTGATGAACGGTACTACAGACGTCACTATCACGATTAACGGTGTGGCCGTTACCGTACCGGGGCAGAAATCGCTGGCGAAGAAAGGGGCTAACAGCGATATAACCAGCCTAAGCGGCCTGACTACCGCGCTCAGTATCAGCCAGGGCGGTACAGGTGCAAAGAATGCTGCTGACGCTCGCACAAACCTCGGTTTGGGAAGTGCCGCCACCAAAGATGTTGGCCCCAATACTGGGAATGTTTTAGGTGTGGGCTATTTCGGTTTCGGAACTCCAACTATTAACGTCTTAGGAAATACCGAATCAGGATTTTATGGCATTGACGGTTCAGGTACTGCCTGGGCCCCGCAAGCTGGCTCAGGTATTGTATGCGGGTATGACCCAACGCGCCGACAGCAAATATTTACAGGAATGTCCGGCAATCTTTTTGTCAGGAACCTGGCTAGTGCTGCTATGAATACACCTTCGTCCACCATTCCATGGACACAGATGCAGTCTGTTGGAACATCAGATATTAA